>WSSedL1CaDRAFT_10000301_pt1 | contig 34706 bp, 17 predicted proteins | sample WetSurSL1Cattail_FD_9464 | JGI IMG/M metagenome (IMG submission 9464)
GACTTCATATAGTTGTATCGCCCACAGATGGCGTTTCTATACGAGTAGATAACGCTATCAACGCCAACGATACGGATGAGATGCGTTACTGTCTAATAAATAGAGACGTTATTGATCGCCACACGACTTTTTTCTCAGACAATATCATGAAAACAACACACATTAATTCGCTACTTTTTATTTGGTGTGCCATTTTTGCTTCAATAATAACCAATATACATTCCGCTGTTTGATAGACGTTTGAGTTGGAGACCTCCCCACATGGCAAGAACCATTTTGCAGATTTTTTGGGGGGCGACCACACGGAAGCCACACTCACTGGCCGGGCGGTCGCGAGCGAGCTATCTCACCAAATCCGTGACGGTCACGGTCGCGGCAATTGAGGGAAATGAGCCACTGCTCATAGTAGGCACTGGACATCATTGCCGTCTTCCAGAAACCTAAGCTCACAAAACGGCAGATGTACGTACGGTCGAGTTAAGCTCGATCTTCTCCAAGCCCGCGTCGTCGGTGCAGTTTGAACCCGCCGTCACCAAGTCAGGCAGGAAATCCGCTTATCACCCGGTTCAGATTTCCGATGCCAACTCTTGCCGCCGCCCCCACAGCGTATCCTCGGCATTGATCAACCATTTGGCGGAATTCATGTTTTTCCGTAGAATTGTTGCGCCGGCTGCTGCAGACCATAGCTTCGGGGGCATCAACAAAAAATCTATAGGCACATAAACACATTTTCATAGACGTCTGAGCGCCAAGATTACCCATCCCTGATACGAAGATTCTTTTGGGGGATCACTGGCGGTTCCATGATACACTTTGTCGTTCGAGAACCCTTGAGTTACGAAATAAAAGCAAAAGGGTTCCGCCGAGGGGCGGCCAGATGGCAAGGGTAACGATGGACCGGGCGTCTTGGGCCGGTTTGTTGGGGCTTGTAAAACGCTATACGCACGGGCATCCAGATGCGGAGGACTTGCTCCAGGCCGCGTATGTCCGAATGGAAGACTATCGGGCTGAGCAACCAGTGAAAAATCCGCGCGCCTTTCTGGTGCAAACGGCGGTGAATATTTCGATCGATAAGTACCGCCACGATAAGCGGTGGGGAGTGGTTGGCGACGACGAATGGGATCAGGCGCCTGACGAAGCGCCACTTCCGGACGAAGTCATCGAGGCACGGGAGCGCTTGAGTAGGGTCAACGAGGGACTCGACAAATTGCCAAGCCGCACCCGGGAGATCATCTTAATGCACCGCCTCGACGGTATGACATATCGCGAAATCGCCGCGCACTTTGGGATCAGTCCAAGNGCNGTNGAGAAACACCTTTCTCGGGCGATGTTGTTTCTGTCTGAATGGACCCAAGATTGGTGACATGCGTAACGTAACAAGAGTATCTCCGGAAATTAGAGCCGCTGCTGCAGCATGGCTCGCGCGGATTCGATCTGACGATAAGACGGTCGCCGATGAAACCGCATTTCGAGAATGGCTTGCACAGAACCCGGCCCACGTTGCAGCCTTCGAGGCGATGACGGATATCTGGGAGACGATGGGATCCGCCCGGCGGCAACCTGCCCGGTCCGGCTTGGCGTCGGTCCATATTTCCAGGCGTCAGTTGGTGGCCGCCAGTGTCGCAAGTGTGGCCGTCGCGACTGGGGCATTGGTCTTCAACGGCCGCGCCGAAGCCGTAACTTATGAAACAGGTGTTGGCGAGCAGTACCATGTCGTTTTGGCGGATGGCACGCAGGCGTTTCTCGACACGTCCACACGCCTTCGCGCTGCCTTCGACGGAAATGCGCGTCTCGTCGAACTGGAATGCGGCCGCTGCAACTTCAATGTCAGAGAGGACGACAACCGTCCGTTTGTGGTGAACGCCGCCGACGAACATATTGTTGCGGGACGAACCGCGCTGGACGTATTGCGCGACGGCAAAGATGTGACCGTGACTCTAATTCGGGGATCTGCTGCTGTCAGTGGAGGCCGGCTGGCCGCGGAAAAGCCTTGTGTGCTCAAGGCCGGCGAACGACTGACCGTACGACATTCCGAGATACGCATTGATACGCCGGACCTTTCCCGCGTACTGGCTTGGCAAACCGGCCAGATCGTGTTCGAGAACACGATGCTTGCCGACGTGGTTCAGGACTTGAACCGGTATTCCGTGGTGAAGCTGGAGGCGGACTCCACGGCGGCCCAGTTGCGGATCAGCGGTGTTTTCCGGGTCGGGGATAACGTGGCCTTTGCCCGGCTCTTGGTCGCACTGTTGCCAGTGTCGGCACACATCGAGACAAATCGTATTCAATTCACCAAAGATGCAATTCGCGCCAAAAAAGTGTGAGGCGACAAATCCAGAAAACAACCCTCATAAATTCATCGTGTGAAGGGGGCTAGTCGCGTGCGGGGGAGGACAAATACTAACGCGAGGACAAGCCTGTTTGGGTTTGTCGTTGCCATTGTACTTGCCATCGGGATTGGTGCAGTAGCAGCATCTGCCCATCCTGTGCCAATCCACGTGCCAGCACAGTCTCTCTCTCGCTCACTCAACGATGTCGCACGACAGACCCGCACCAATATTTTGTTCGCGCCAGATACCATCGGCGATGTACGAGCCCCTGCCCTTGACGGCGTGATGGCGGCGCAAGATGCCGTTGCGCATCTGCTCGCCGGGACCGGTTTAGAGGTCATTTCGGATCGCAGTGGGTTGATTGTTCGTGTCAAGGCCGTCGTCAAGGCCCCAGTGGAGGAGATCACACAACAAGCTCCCTCGTGGGACTTCGTGGGAGAATCTATTGTTGTGACGGGTATCCGAGAATCGCTGCAACAAGACCTTGACATTAAACGAGACGCCGTAGGGCTCGTCGATGTCGTAACGAACGAGATGATCGGAAAATTTCCTGATTCAAATCTTGCAACGGCGATGATGCGTATTCCTGGTATAAACGTGAATCGCAAAATTGTCGGGATGAGCGGAATCGACTCGACGATGGGAGATCCTACCCAAGTCACTGTGCGCGGCTTTGGCCCATCCTTCAACGTGGTTCTGATAGACGGACGGACGATCGGATCCAGTATCGGAAGCCGTTCGTTCGATTTTAGCTCGCTTGCCAGCGACATGGTCGAAGAAGTCGACATCCACAAATCGCCGGTTGCTTCTCTTTCGCCCGGCGCCATTGGAGCAACTATCAATATCAAGAATTCCAAGCCGTTCGATCAGCTAGGACTGCGTACCGCCGCGTCGGTATCCACCACCTACTCCCCCGAGGAGGGCAAGTTTACTCCGAACGGGATGGTGCTGTTCAGCGATACGTTTGCCCATGACAAGATCGGATTGCTGCTGGCGGGTTCCTACAATGAAATCCGCAGCCGCTCCAACGAAGTAACGGTCTGGGGGTGGGAAGGAACCTATCTGGATTCCTGTCAATTTTCCGGTGGGCCGATATGCAGTGCGACTCTCAACCCGGACACCAGCAGACCCGTCTGGTTCATTCAGGACTATGGTGTTTATCAAATCCACAATTGGGCCATGCGCGAAAATGGCCGCCTAGCAGTGCAATGGATCCCAGTGGAATCTCTATTGGTAACGCTGAACGCCGATTTTGCCAGGAACGATCTCAAAGAACGGCAATACGCGGTCGCGATCTGGAATAGCGCGAGCGAAATGCGGGACGTCGTGACGAGCAGCAACGGAACGGTTGTTGACTTTACGCGGGAAAACTCACCCACGGATTTCAACTCGCAGGTCAATGAGGCCGTTCAGCAAAGCTACGACGTCGGTGTCAATATCCGGTGGGATGTCGACTCGCACTGGTCGATCGAGGCGGACGGTGACATCGCGCTGTCATCGATGAATCCCGGTGAACGGCAGGGCAGCTACAGCGCGGACGTTGGCTATGGCCCGTCCTGCGCCAGCAATTGCCTAGTGTCGCCAACCAACGGAGCCGCCATTGGCATTGCCGTTTCGGCAGCTGGCGGGCATGTCCTGCCCTATTATACGTCCTATGGGCCGAATGGCGATGCCGCTGAATTTCTCAATACAAATATCATCGGCTCCCATGTGATGACAATCGTCAAGGCGCGGAACCGGAACACCGTGAACCAGGCGCGGCTGGAGACGATCTGGATGAGCGACCTTGCCCGCGTGACGTTCGGCGCCCAGTACTTGGCCAATCACATGCGGCTCCGATCCTACGACAATTTCAGTAACAACCAATGGCAGGCCTATTCCGGATATGGGCCAGATTCAAACAACTATTATGTGTCTGGTCCTAACGCCGGCGAGCCCGCCGGGGTGCATCTGCCAAGCGAATTGTTCACCTCGAACTTTAGTACGGCGAATTTCATTTCCGGTTGGTCAGGCAGCAACAAACTGCCGGCGAAGATCCTGAAATTCGACGTGTTCGCCGTATACAGATACCTCGAAGGACTTGGGGATCCGGTAACCGCTGCGTCCATTCCCGGATACAATTGGGGGTGCTGTGACCCTGCATTTCACGGCACGTTCGATGTCGTCAACAATCCCGCTAGCTATCAGAATATTTTCGAGGATAATTATGCGGGCTACGTCACCGTAACCGGCGATGCCGAAGTCGCGGGTCTGCCGCTTACCTATCGCGCGGGCCTACGTATTGAGCGCACCAACTTGCACTCAGAGGGGCTGGAACGCCTGCCGACCGCACTGACGGTCATGGCGTCGGATCATACAGCGTTTCTCACTTCTTATGGAGCATTGGTGCCGGTTGCTGCAGATCACGATTACCAGTACATTTTGCCAAATATCGATCTGACGGTGCATCCATCCTCCGAGGTGCAGATTCGCCTGAATGCATCCCGCACTTTGACGCGCCCGCCCTTAACCAGCATCAGCCCGGCAACGACGCTGTCTTCGTCGGAACGTGTCGGCTCGTTGGTGGCAACTGGTCAGAACCCCTACCTGAAGCCGTACACGTCGAACAACCTCGATGTCACGGCAGAATGGTACAACGCGCAAAACTCCTATCTATCGGTCGATGCGTTTTTCAAGAACGTGACCAATTTTGTCATCGCGACGACGGTCACGCGGCCAATCAACGGCGTCATTGACCCGACAACCGGCGTGCCCGCACAATTCCGCGTGTCGTCCTACATCAATGGACCGTCCGCCAACGTCTATGGAGTCGAATTAGCGTGCCAGCAAATGCTGGGCGACACGGGTCTTGGCCTTCAGTTGAACGCGACCATTGTGGGGACGAACCGGCCCTATAATCCTTTGGACATTTCGACCAGCAATTTTGCCGTAACCGGACTTGCCGATTCGGCGAACATGGTGGCCTTCTACGAAAAGGACGGCTACCAGATCCGCCTGTCAGCGAATTGGCACGACAGTTTCCTCGATCGGTTTGGCCAGATGCAACCAAATTCGGCTTTTGGCGCCGAGCCAGTCATTGTCGATCCGAGTTGGGATATGACACTAAATACGAGTTGGGATATCTCTCAAGGGTTGACGGTGTACTTTGAGGCGATGAACCTGCTCAACTCGACCTACAGCACCCGCGGACGTTTTCCCGAGCAGGTCCTTGACGTCATCGATTATGGTCGCCGGTTTACGCTGGGACTGCACTACCGTATCAACGGCCCCCAATTTTGATCCGCTGCCGATTCCGATTTTGGGAGAGTTGAGGGCGAGACGGCTTCGGCGGAGCAGCTCCATCGATCTTCGTAGCCTTCAACGCCGCACGACATCGGCCTCGGCCTGTCATGCCAGTCTTCCACGGCGTCGTCTTGGGCAGCTTGGTGTGCGCCAGCAATTCGGCATGCGGCGACGGAATCCACCGCCGCATGCCGAACATCCCTATTTGAACAGCCTAGGCGCAAAATCGTTCAAATCGCGGCGCCAGGTTAGCCACTCATGCGCAGTGCCAGGCGACGCGTAATAGACGTAGTGGATACCGGCCTTGGTCAGGAAGGCGCGAAAATCGCCAACGGACTTTTGGAACAGCGGAGCTTCCTCTGTACCCAAGCCGATCCAGAACAGCTTCACCTTGCTATTGAAGGTTTTACCGTCCTTGAACCGCCCTTCAAAAGACGTCGCCGGATCTAGCGTGTCCTTGGTGAATATATTCATCGGGCCGCTGAAGCCGCCCATATAGGCGAAGCTATCCAGATTGTGCGTGGCAATCTGCAGGGCCTGCATCCCCCCCATCGACAGGCCCGCTAAGGCTCGGTGATCGCGATCAGCGATTGTGCGGAAGTCGGCATCGATCATCGGGATGACGTCGTCAAGCAACACCTTCTCGAACGCACTGATGCCGGCGAACGGGCCCGACGCGCTGGGCGCCGGCCCGAACGGACCGGAGGGTTGTACGGCGTAGCCGTTCTCCATAACGACAATCATCGGCACGGCCTTTTTCTCCGCGATCAGATTGTCGAGGATCTGATTGGCTTTGCCCTGGTTCGTCCATCCGATTTCGTTCTCACCGGCGCCATGCTGCAGGTAGAGAACGGGATAGCGTGCGTTGGTGTCCTTGTCATATCCTGGTGGGGTGTAGACGACGACGTGGCGCCACTGGCCAGTAACTTTTGACTTGTAGAGGCGTGTACGTACATCGCCATGTGGCACATCTTTGGCCAGATAATAGCTCACCCCTTCTTCCAGCACTTCCACGGCGCTCATCGCCTTGCCAGCGCCGAAAAAGGTGAGCGTGCTTGGATCGTTCACCACGGCACCGTCGATGTTGAGCCCGTAATAATGGAACCCTTCGACCAGCGGCGTCGTGACCACGCTCCAGGTGCCGTCGGCGCTTTTGGACATCGGGAAACTCTTGTCACCCAAGAAATCCACGGAGACCGTTTTGGCGTCCGGCGCCTTGAGCTGGAACGCCACCGACTTGTCCAGCAACACGCGCGGATATTGCGCGCCCGTGACGTTAGTGGGTGAGGGCTTGGCGTCTTCGACGGCCGACGCCTTGGTGCCTTCCGGCGAACGGCGCCAGGCAAAATAGGAATCGAGTACCTTGAGCCCTTCCAGGGTCGGTACTGGCGCAGGATGCGGCGCCGCGGTGAGGACCATTGTTTGCGGGTTGGCGTCGCTGAAGGCGGGCCACTCCGGAACGCCTTCGCCATTAGGATTGCCGTATTTGGCGAAATTGGTCCAATAGGTGGTCATCGCCTCTGAGGCGCGGTGGTCAGCGTCAGTGGCTTTCTCGCCGCCCCACAACTGGTCCAGATGCCCAAACACATAGGGCAGGTCGCGGCCGTGCGGCGCGCCATGGCCTTCCTCGGGCGAGCCGGCGGGATACTCCGGATGCTGATCGAAGTAATAAAGATAGGCCTTGTTTTTGCCGAGGCTCGACTGTTTGCGGGCCCAAGTCCAGGTATGCCAGCCGAAGGCGGAATCGCGGGCCAGATCGCGGGCGGATTTGGGATGCCCTTTGTCACCCGCCGGATAGGCTTGCAGCAATTGGTCGGCAAAACCGGCGTAACGCTGCTTGGTGGCGTCGATATAGGCCTGTGGCGTGTTGAAGCGCGAGAAGCTCAGACCCTCGTCCGAATTGTAGCCGACCAAGATGGGCGTATCGTTGAATTTGCCTGCATCGTAAATCGAGACCTGATCGGATGGAATGACGTAGCCGTCGACAATCGGCCATGCCATGCCACGCGTCGCGGCGAGAATTTTATCGGCCGGAAGCTTGCGCAGTTCAGCCAGCGAATTGGCACCGGCGGTATTCTGGAAGCTCAGGCCGTCTATTTCCGCACTCTTGAGCGGACGCATATTTTCACCCGGTCCACCCGAGGCGCGCACCGAGCCGAACGAACCACCACTGTCGGAAATCACGCCCTCGAACAGGCCTTTGGCAAGCGGCGACGCCGCCAGCATGCTGACTGCGATACCACCGGCCGATTCGCCAAAAATGGTCACCTTATTCGGATCGCCGCCAAAGGCTGCAATGTTCTTCTTGATCCACTTCAACGCAGCAATCTGATCGAGCAGGCCGTAATTGCCCGAAACGTGATTGGCCGTTTCCTTACTCAGTTCGGGATGGGCCAAAAAGCCGAGAATCCCGAGCCGGTAGGTGATGTTGACCAGCACCACGCCCTTCTTTGCCACGACATCGCCATCGAATAGCGGTTCCATATTGGCACCAGCTGAGAAGCCGCCACCATGAATCCAAACCAGGACCGGGATCTTGTCCTTCGCCGTCTTGGCCGGTGTCCAGACGTTGAGATAAAGGCAGTCTTCGCTCGCCTTCGAGCGGCTATAGGTCGGGCCGACATTGCCCTGCACACAATAAGGAGCATAGGTATCGGCCTGCTTCACGCCCTGCCATTTGGCGGCCGGCTGCGGCGCACGCCAGCGAAGGTCTCCCACCGGAGGTGCCGCAAACGGAATGCCCCGATAAACGGTGAGGCCGTCTTCGACCTTTCCCTCCAATAGACCCTGTTCTACCTTGACGGCGGCTGATGCGGCAGTCGCAACCATGGCCACCGCCGTGATCGCCAACAAAATCCTTCTCATATGCGTCTTTCTCCCCTGTTGGCCGCATCTAGCGCGCGGCACCTGTCCGGTTACATGCCCACCGCCGCCCGAAAAAGGAGCGACCAAGGGCTGTTCAGGCCGCCAGATAGTGATCGAAGAACTTGGCAACGTCGTTATAGACCTGATGCGACTCCGGCGCTTCCGGCAGGCCGACATAGTCGGCATGCGACATCGCTTCGATCACGGTCAGTTCTGTCGGTACCCCGGCGTCGAGCAGTTTGCGCTGCACACGCACGGTGTTGGACAGGAACAGGTCACGCGTTCCGGTGGTCAGGTGGGTAGGTGGAAAGCCGGCGAATTCGCCATAGACCGGTGACAGCTCTGGATTGTGCATGTTGTGACCGGCGGCATAGAGTTCGGCCGCAGCGCCAAGGATCCCGTCGTAACCGACCAAGGCCTTGTCGACGAGTTCGTTGGTCCAATAGCTATCGCCTGTCTTCGTGAGATCAGACCACGGCGTGCCCGCCCAGATTGCGCCCGGCAGCGGTAGTTTCTTCGCCTTGAGACGGTGAATCAACGCAAGTGTCATGCCGCCCCCGGTCGACGTACCACACACCGCGAGGCGCTTGGGCGGATTTTCCTTCACCAATTGCCGCCATACCACTTCGGCATCGTCGATGGCTGCGGGGTAAGGATGATCCGGGGCCATGCGGTAGTCAGGACAGACGACGCGGAAGCCCGCGCGAGCCACCAGGATGGCATCTTCTAGACCCGAACGACCCGGTGCGTAGACATAAGCGCCGCCGTGGAAATTGAGTACGATGCGACGACGGTTACGGTGCAATAACGTCTGCGGTGAGAGCCAAAACACGCGCACGCCGCCGATCGTATCTTCTCGAATCGCGATTCCGTATTTTGCCGACCAGGCCGCGATATTTTTCTCGCTTCCGGCGGCGGCCGCGTTGACGATGGCATGCCATTCGTCCGCTGAAGCTGGCTTCAGTTTCCAACTCGGATTATCTGGGCCCGCAATGCGAGCCCGCAATGCCGGGCTGGCGGTCGTCGGTACGGGCGTGGAACGGCAGCCTGCCACGTCGCTGGCGCGCGCCGTTTCTCCGAATCCTGCAAGACCGGCAGCGACCACAATGGCGTCGCCAAAAATCTGACGTCTGTTGCGCGACATGGTCTCATCCTTTTCGTCAATCCAGCGGGCGTAGCAAGCGCTTATTGCGCCGCGACAACCCGGGTCTGCGACTGAGGAACTTCCACCGGTTCGGCCCGCCGAGGAGCCTGAGCAAAATCGTACGCCACCCTGCCTGCCGCGTCGATCGCGCGAATCGTGAAGGAACAGTCGGTCAGACTCGCTTCCAGTGTCGCGGTGCAACCAGCGTTTGACCAACGCAGCTTCAGAATGTCTGCCCCAGACTCGAGGATATCCAGCTTCGAGTCAAAGCCGAACGCCGGGCAATGGTTCCGAAAACGCAGAAGGGACAGTTGCTTGCTGACAACGTCCCGCTTGAGCTCCTCGCGAGCCTGCTCCAAACTCACATTCGTCCGGTTGATCTCCTTGTGACCGCCGACGCCCGCGCGTTCGACGGCGGCGTGGTCGTTCTTCCCGGCCAGAAGATCGAGATACCAAACCTGTGGCTTTCCCGGCATGAAGATCTGGATCGCCCGGGCGAGCAGCATCTTGGCGTCGTCTTCTCCCAAGGCACTGTAATACGTCGCGTTGACCTGATAGTAGATGTTCTTCGCGCCGTGCAGGTCCTTCACATAACCGCCGCGCTGCACGACGATGTCGATCAATTTTTGAATCTGTTCGTCCGACAACAGGCCCTTCAAATCCAGCAGCGGAATGCCGTCGTGACAACCGAGCATGTTCACTACTCGGATGTCCTTCTCGCGCATGTCGCGGATCCACTTGATTAAGAATTCGTTGGTGTTCCTTTCCAACGCATCGATAACCAGACCCGGCAAGAAGAAATCGTAAGTCATGTAGCCCTTTTGGGACAGGGTCTCGTGAATCTTCTCTTCGTAGCGGGAATGAATCTCCGGCAGCAGCGTGAGCCCGTATTTGTCGGCCAACTTTCTGACGCCGCCGAGCAAATCCCACGTCCCCGGGTCGTTGAGGAAGTTCCGCAAACCCGGCTCTTTCGGCGCGTAGGCGAAAGCGTCGAGACGGACAATCTCAGCGCCGTAGCCAGCCAGCCGCTTCAGCGTTTCCTCATAGGCTTCCCACACGAGCGGCGACTTGATGTTGAGGTCCATCTGGCCGAGGTACTTGCGCCGGGATTCGAGCATGTCGATCACGGTATCGCGGAAGCGCACAAACCCGCCGAAGTCGATGGCGGACGGCTTTTTGCCGTCGCCAATGGCCTGATTGATCTTATCCGCCAGTTGCTGCGCCGAAACATATTGGATGTCTACGACCCGCATCAGATCCTGAGCGTCGACCGTTTCGTACCGAACCTCCTGATAGAAGGTGTTCCAGTACGGCACTTCCTTGCCGTCCGGCATGCGAACCATCAGGATCGGCAGTCCAGGTTTGCGGAAGAACATGTCCTTGATGTACTCGGGGTCAGGCTGGATATACCCGTCCGCCGTCATTTTCCCGCGGCCGGCCCAGAACTTGTTCCAGTCGATGAAGAAATCCCGGTACTTCGATTTCTCGCCGTTCTTCAGGATGTCCTGAAACTGCTGGGAAAGAACCGAAGCGTGGTTCAGTACAAAATCAAACTTGAGGGCGATGCCGAGCTGCTTGAGGTTTTCCAGATCCTGTCGTGACGCGTAGACCTCGTTCAAACCATAGTCGATGACCGAAAAGCCCCGGTCGAGGTCGGTATTGAAGACGCTGGGCAAAATGTAGAGTGCCTGAAATACATCAGCGAAATCCGCGGACTGCAGAAGTTCTACGATGTCCGCCAGCCTGCCACCGATGCTGTCCGGATAGGCGTTGAGCATCGGCCCCGCGCTCGCCTTTGGCTTGGCTTGGTTGTTGTCGCCGGTATCCATCGTTCGCTCCTATGCCTGTTCCTGCGCCGTGAGCTTTACATAGTCGGCGTAGTCCTGGATTTCGCCGCTCTTGGACAAAATCAGTTTGGCGTTGCGCGCCTGCGCGGCGAGCATATCCTGTTCGATCGCCAGAACCATGGTCGTGAAAGGACTGTCGGTGGCGCCATCGCGGTTGCGCGACCGGCGGTGCTCAAGCGTTTCCTGCGGCGTCGAGTTGAGCAGAACCGGTATGTCCACGCCCTGAAGGTTATGATTGTTGCCGTGGGTCCATTCAATCACCAGGATGTTCTTTTCCCGGAAATCGACCGCTTCGTACCACAGTTCCGTCTCTTCCCGCCCCATACGCTTGAGGAAGATATTCGACGCCCCGTTTTTGAATTGGGACACAATGCCCGAAAGCTCCCTGAAATCGATTTCATTTGGGGTTCCAAGGTAGTTCTTAAGACCGTTGCGGCCGGCGCTCTGGTACAGCGAAAGCCACGGATAGGTCTTGGCGCATTCGGGGTTCGAATCGTTGCCGGCGAGTTGGAGTTCCTTAATGACGGCCGCCCGCCCCTCAAGATACTGCCCTTGCGCGATCAGACCACTGATTCCGCTTTGCCGAAAAACGCGAAGCCGTTCGGCATCATTGTATTTGGGAATCCTGTGGGGGTAGTTGTCTCCTGATAAGGTGTAGCTGCCAAGCCCCATGCGATTCAGATACAGCGAAATCAAGGAAGCGATCTCGGACTTACCGACACCCGACCCGCCGCAGACGACGACGACCGCACGTTGATGCGGGTTGCTTTCCAGAACGGGGATCAAGAGTTCCAGCAATCGCGGAAAGATGACCAGCGACTTCTGGATATGCTGAGGACCGATCTTAACCTTGTCGCCGGGCATGTCGCCGGTCGGAACGCTATCGAGGTCGCCGATGTCCTCGGGATTTAAAAGCACTTTCTGCCTGAGTTTCTCGGCAATGTTGGTTTTTTTATCGATCATAGAGAGACCTCCAAGACAGAGTCAGTAAGTACGCGCGGTTCTGGGACCAGAAAGCCGTCGACCGCGGGCACCGGGGACAGAATCCACTGCCATTCCGATACAGCTCCGCTGCCCAGGCACCCCGCAAAAGCGCGCCATTGAACACTTGAATTCATAGGTAGATAATTACAATCGATTGCATGAAATTGCAAAGCTCTTTTTGCAAGGGAACAGCTCCGAAGCCCGCCGGACGCCCTTATGCCGCACATCAGGAGCTTCCCATCGGCAACCTCGAAAACAGACGAAGACGCTACCCAAAGAAAAGGGCGCCACTCCACACGGAATGGCGCCAATTTTAGGGGGACGTTTCTAGAAGCGATACGTCAAGCGGGCGCCGTATTGACGCGGCGGGCCCATATACTGGGTGGTAGAAAACTTGCCGGTGACGTACTCCTTGTCGAACAGGTTGGTAAGGTAAGCCGACAGGCTCCAGGTGTCGTGGTCCAACGTCAGGTGCAGATTCCAAAGGTCGTGGCTGGCCATGTAGTCCGACGAAGTCTCCAGTAGCGTTGTCCACTGGCTGCCCTGGAAGGTGTAGTCCACGCGCGGTGTAAGCGTCGTTTTGCTGTTGATCGTAAACGGGTATTCAACGCCAAAATTGGCCGTCCAGGTCGGCGAATACATGTTCCGCTTGCCCGAAACGGATCTGATATAGGACGTGTAGTCGAAACAGGTCGGCGGATTGGAGGCCACACCGGTGGCGCACTGCGGACCGAGAGTCCCATTAGAGCCCGACGACGGCAACAGAGATGCGGCGACCAACGTCGCAGCACCGATCGACGACTGAACCCAAGCGCCAGCCACATCGAAGTGGAAACCACCAATCATGCCGTTTGCTTGGACTTCGATGCCGTAGATGGTCGCTTCGGGCGTATTGATCGTTGCCGACTGACCGGTCGCCGGAAGCACGCTAGCATCAACCTGATAGTTCTTGTATTGGCTGTAGAAGCTGGCGAGCTGGGTCATCAAGCGGTTTTCGAGCCACGAACTCTTCCAACCAGCTTCGTAATCCCAAACCGTCTCGCCCTTGAAGCTGTAGGACGGCCCGGCACCACCCGCCTTGGCGCCCTTAGACACAAACGCATAAAGGAAATTGTCGTTGTCGAGCTGATAGTTCGCGCCTATTTTTCCGGTCCAGTTGTTGCCGGTATAATGCGCGGTCTGGTCGGTGGTGCTCAACGTCAGCCCCCCGGGAACACCGATGTATATCGCGCCAGCGCCCCAAGTCTCATCCTGGGTGAACCGGGCACCAAGTTCGAGTTGCAAGGCATCGGTCACTTGGTACTTGACGTTACCGAACACCGCCTCGGACTGCTTGTCGGATAACATCGTCCCGTAGACTTCGAACGAACCCAAAGTCGTGCCACCCAAATCCAGGCCGACCTTGACGACGTCGTAATAGTAGAATGCGCCAAGAACCCAGCTGAGCTTGCCGCCTTCGGGAGAAAGTATGTTGATTTCCTGTGAGAACGGCTTTTCCGCGGTGTCCTGCTTTTCCCACACATACACCGACGTTTCAGACGTGGCGTCCATGTCATAGACATTTTTGACAAGGTTATCCTGATAGCCTGTCACCGACCTGAGCGTGATGCCACTGGGCAGCACATATTTAACTTCCAGCATCGCGCGGTCGGCGCGCTCTTTGTTCATTTCCGGCGTATCATAGTCCAACTCGCGCAAACTCTTTGGTGCGTACGCGGCATTGTCAGTGCCCGGCGAAGGAACGGCGGCGTAGCCGTCGGTGCTCTTTTCGCTGCCGTTGAGCTTCAACAAGACGCTGAGGTTCGAGATTGGTTCCCAGTAGAAGCCCAGGCGGATGTCTTTCTCGTCGAGGGCTCCGGGCGTGTTGAATTGTACACCTGTCGGAGTTCCAGCTGAATTAACCGACTTGAAGAAGCTGTCACGGCGTTCGGTGTTAAACGCAACACGGAAAGCCATGGTGTCGTCCAACGGGACGTTTACGGCACCGCGAACGCCGACATCCCAATAGTCGCCACCCCAGGCTTCGATCGACCCATCGAACTTGCCGAGTGTCGGGTTATGGCTGTTGATGAACACCGCACCACCGGTCGAGTTGGCGCCCGCGAACGTACCCTGCGGGCCGCGGTACACTTCGACGTCTTGGATATCGAAGAAGCCGTTCGAAAAGACCACTGGTGCTTGGACCAGTCCGTCGAGGTACACCGGCACGCCCGGAGATGCGTAAGGACTGCCGCTCGCCATGCCGACGCCGCGGATATTCACGTTCTGCGATAGGCCGGCGTCGGTGATCGACAATGCCGGCGTTGCATACTGCAAATCAGATACCTGCAGCACGCTCTTAACTACCAACTGGTCCGCCGACAACGCCGATATCGACGCCGAGACCTTCTGAATGTCTTCCTTCATGCGGTAGCCCGTGACGGTTACCGTCTCAAGCTCCGCCGTTCCTTTCTCATTAGCTGCCGCCTGGGCAAACGCCGCCGGCGCAACAGCTGCCAGCGCCACGACAAGCGCCAAGCCAGAGACTGTCCCTAAGATATACGTCCTCTTCATCTTCAACCTTCCTCCCATTTTCGTTTTTTTTGCCGCCCGCTCGTGTGGACAGACCTCTCATCAGTTCCAGCCGCCCCCAGGGCTCAACCACTTACGGCAATGACTATGCTGGACCCCCAGAAAATCATCTACAATCGATTGCATTGGCGTTGCATACGATTGTTCTCCCGTGTGTGTTCTGGGCCACACCCAGGCCCGAACCCGAGGCACAGGTGGCCGAAAGAATGAGGATTAGAGCTCGCCCGGATGCGGGCTTGGGCAATGGGCGTATTTTGTTTGTCGAAAGCACCTACAGACATACAAAATTGCGCCCCCCCCCATTGCCCTGCAAATGGATCGCAATCCAAATCTACAATGAAATTGTTTGAGCCGAATCGACACCGTTCGGAGAGGCAGCAATTACGGACATCAACACCCCGACGAGCATCCATTGTGTCGCCCGGTCGGCCGCAAATACTGGCAGCAGCGCCAGTTCATAGCAGCCGCGCGCAATTCCGAACTCGGCCTCGGTTGCCGAATGCTTCTTCGTGGTGGGTAGCGAAGGGACGGTCAGTTGGCGATAGACCCGTTTGAACTCCGGCCCCAAGAAGGATCGGTGAGGATCTATCGCCATGTGACACGACCTCCTGCAGAGTGCGGAGAGGCGCCCAGGTACTTATCAGCCGATGCTGGCCAGTTCCGCCTTGTCGAAACCGAGTTCCGCACGAACGGTGTTGTCAAAGATCATCGTCGGTGCGGTCTTGGGTGAATACGGCGCCCATTTCGGGAGGCTGCCGTTATTAGGATTTCCGGTGCGGGCAAAGGCGATCCAGGTGTCCGCCATCTTTTCAGACAGCGCCCTCGGAACCGGGCCACCACCCGTCATGTTCTCCATGCGGTCGGTGTTGAAGAAGACAAACGGCAAATCCGCGCAATGGAAAGCGCGCGGGCGGCCGTCGAACATCGGCGTTTGCCAAGTGAAAAGGTAAAGATAGGCCGACGCCTTGCCGAGCGCGACCTTGGATGTTGCCTGTTTGATTGCCGCACGGCGAACCGATGCCGTCGCAATGCGCGAGAACAAGTCGGCCGGCGTGACATCGGGTGTACGCGCACGGAAAGCCGCAATAACCTTCTTCGATTTACCGGGATGGAACTCCTCAACCCGGGCCGTCAGATCGGCTTCCGTCATCGCTTCGAACTCGGGATGGTTCATGCCATTGGCGAATTCGTTGAGCGTGGTTCCGATGATCATCGGAACATCGGCGGAAATCGCCGAGGCCTTGTCGCCGAACGGCGGCGCCGGGATCACCGAACCGTCGATCACCGGACCGAAGTTCAGCATTTCCGCCATCCGGGTGATGGATAGCGCAACCGCCACGCGCGGATTGTTCTTGGACATGACGGCCTGTGCGGCGCGCTGGATATCGGCATACGGCAGGCTGTGCAGTTTGCCGACCGAGGAAGCGTCGAGACCGAGTTCGGCCAAGACCAGGTCAGTGAGTTTCCGCGATTGTGTCGGGGTGGTCGACAGCGAGAACGAACCCGAATGCACGACGGCGCGGTGAAACAGCCCTTTCGCGGCCGGCATTCCCATCAGTGTCGACACTTTGGCGCCGCCACCCGATTGGCCAAAGATCATGACGCACGACGGATCGCCGCCGAAAGCTGCGATGTTGTCGTGCACCCACTGCAGCGCAACGACAATGTCGAGCATGCCGACATTACCGGACTGCGCGTACTTCTCGCCATACTTCGACAGATCCATGAAACCGAGAAGATTGAGGCGGTGGTTCAACGTCACAACCACCACGTCGCCGCGCCGCGACAGGTTCTCGCCATCGAAGCAGGGCAGATCGTTACCCGAACCGGCCGCAAAACCGCCGCCATGCAACCACACCATCACCGGGCGCTTCTTGTTGTCGTTCAGTCCCGGCGTCCACACATTCACCCGCAGACAATCTTCGTCTTCGAAGCTGTCACACCACTGGAACATAAAGGCTTCTTCATCGTTCTGCCGCCCAGTGCCTTTGTCTTGCGGACAAACCCCGCCATACGAACGGCAACTGCGAATGCCGGACCACGAGGCCGGCTTCTTCGCCGGCTGGAAGCGATTTTCGCCTCCCGTCGTAGCGCCGTACGGAATACCCTTAAAGGCATAAATGCCGCGGAACACTGCACCGGCAATCTTGCCGGATTCGATTTCGACGGTCGCGGTACCGGCTTTGGCAACGACATTCGATCCGCCCGCTGACGTCGGTGCGGGTTCGGCTGTAGCACTGGTCAGCAAGGGTGCAGCGGCACCCGCCCCCATAGCCAAAGCGGCTCCCTGCAACAGCGCCCGGCGACCTAACACACCTCTGTCCGAAGATGCTAAACTGTTCTTAGGCATTTTCTCTTCCCTTATGCTGTTTTTTTGTGAGTGAACTATTTTGCTGTTTTTGGAACGACACAGACGAAGCTTTCCGCCTTCTCCGTGTCACCCTTGCCGTCGTATTGCGCGATGGCCGGATATGGGCACAGCGGCCGTTCGCGATTCGGCCACGGCGACATCGGACTGGCCTTGGCGACGATACGATCAGGCGCGGACCCCTTCTCGACCCATTTGACCAACGTGCCAAAACCGTCGAATTGATCCGTGGACGGACCGCCTTGGCAGTGATTCATGCCCGGAACCGCGAACAGACGCACGGTATCAGCGGCCTGCCCGTTCATGCGAGCGTCGACTTCCGTCCACCACGCAATCGTGTCATTGACCGAGAACACCGGATCGGACGCGCCGTGATAGACGATGAGCTTGCCGCCATGCTTGCGGAACGCATCGAGATCGGGCGAGCGCGCATTGGTGTCATCCCACGCCGAACGGGGAAATTCCGCGTTCGTCGCGTAGATCGCCCGGGCATCTTTGTTGAAGTCGTAGGCCATTAGGTAATCCATCGCCGGCTGCAATCCCGGCTCTAGCACCTTCGGCGGCGTCGAGAAGATCGTGGCCAGCGTCGCCGCTCCCATCGAGACGCCGACGGACGGTCCGCCCGCGCCGGGCATCATCGGCGGCACACCCGGCTTGACCGGAGAACCCATGGTCCAACCACGCCAGTCGGAGCCCGCCATGCCGCCATCCCACGGGAAGCTCACATACAGAGCTTCGCCCCTGGAATTGTGCGGTCCGGCGTAAAATTTCTTGATAGCGTCGATCTGGACTTTGCTGAGGCACGCGTCCGCCTTGCCGCTTTTGCATAACAGCTTCTTGAACTGCACGTCGACTTTCTTCGTCGTGCACTGCGAGAACGCGCCAACAATGCCGTCTTTCACACCGTCGTCGCCATCACAGGCATCAAGAACGGCCTTGCGGGCGAGTTGAAGGTCGGCATCCGTAAAGGCCTCAGCAAGTTTGGCGACGGGAATACTGCTCCCTTTCTTGCCACCCACCACCGCAGCGAACGCCTGCGTTGCCCAGGGATGGCCGAGCGCCGCCCGCGGCAGCGACATGCCGGGCGCACCGACCAAAATGCCGTCGAACGCATTTGGGTAGCGTTCCGCGAAGGCCAAGCCTTCCTGCCCGCCCTTGGAACAACCGGCATAATAGTTGTGCACCGGCGCCTTGTCGTAGAAGCGCGCGATGATCACCTGTGCTGCATCATAGCTCGCCTTCAGCGCGGCGTGACCGTAATCGGCCCGCGCCTGCGCGTCGCGCCCGAAAGCCGCCGTGCCACCCTTAGCCGGATCGGCATTGATCTCATTGGAATGTCCCGAATCGTCGCTGACCACGGCATAGCCTGCGGCAATCGCCGGCGGCGAACGGAAGCCGATCATGCCGATGGCGGCACCAAGGTTGCCGTCCGTGCCGCCGCCGCCTTCAAACAGCATGCGTCCGTTCCAGTTCTCGGGCAGGCGGACATGGAAGCGAATGGCATAAGGTTCGCCATCGGCGCCTTTGCGCTCGTTGAGGATGCCCTTGATCTCGCAATGCGCCGGCAGCGGCGGCGTCTTCATGCCCATGAAGCCGAGATCGGCGGTAGCACCGTCGGGATGAGAATCGGCACTGAGAATACGCATGCCGGGAATGGCGTTCGACGCCAAAGCGGCGCAACGCTCAGCCACTGTCGGCGGCGTCGACGCCTTGACGACTTCCTTTTGCGGTGCGCACGCCGCCACCGTCACGAGAACGGCGGATGCAACGGACGTCAACAACAATGCGGAATACCGATGCCGCCGGATAACGGTAGCTTCCTCCATGGTCTGATATCCTATTTGCCGAGGTGACGATCGAAGAACCTCACAATTACGTCGTAGCAATCGCGCGATTCCGGAACATCCGGGTTGTAGAAGAAGCCGTGGAACATGCCTTCCCAGACGTGCAACTCGGCGTCGACGCCCGCTTTGACCAAGCGCGAGTGCGTGTACACCGCCGAGCTGAGTTCGAAGCCGCGCGTGCCGGTGATGATCAGAGTCGGGGGGAATTTTGCCAACACCGCCATCGAGGTGGCCGGCGAGACCAGCGGATCTTGGATATCGGCATGGGCGAGATAACCCATTGCCATCGGCTTGGCTCCGGGTGCGGGTTTCGGTGCGACGAACGGCATGCGCCCTTCGCCGGCCGGCGTCGAAATGTAGGCCGCATCGCCGCCGAAGCCGGCCACCGAGGTCATGCCGGCACAGAGCACGCCGATCGCACCGGGACGCGGCAAGCCGTGCTTCTGGAACCAGGCCACCGACATGCCGGTCAACATCCCGCCCGCCGAGCAACCATAGATGCCGATGTTCTCGGGTTTATACGTCTTGAGCAGTTCTTTGTAAGCCGCTGCCACATCTTCGCTGGCGGCTGGGAACTCGAACTTCGGACCCTGCCGGTAATCCAAACTGACAACCTTGATGTCGCCGAGAGCTGCGACCGGCATCGATTCGAGTTCGCCGCAAGCAGGCCAGCATCCGCTGAAGCCGCCGCCATGCAGATTGATCAGCACGCGCTTAGTGTTGCCCGGCGCAATGCCCTTCTTCGGCACATAGACGTAGGCATGGACACCGCCCACCGTCGTTTCCGCCCGGTTTACGGCAAACAGTGCCCGCTGCCGTTCGAGATAACCGACCAGGAGCGGGGGAATGCCGTTTGTCTGCGTCAACTGATCGGGACGTTGCACACGCGTCAGATGATCGGCGAGATAAGCTTTGCCTTCGGGACTAAGATACTCGGAGACTGGAATATCCATCGCCGGAACGTGAACGGTGCCGTTGTCCTCGATCTTCAAAGGTTGCGGCATCGCCGGCGTCTGAGCCCACCCCGCAGATACGCATACGAGCAGTGCAATGGCGGTATAGCCGAACAGCGGACTCAACGTTCCGTGGCGCATGATGTCTCCTCCAAGTGATCTTGTCGGGGCCGGTTGAATTCCGGCAAACCCTTTATGCAATCGTTTGCAGTATAACGCCAATACCGCACCGGTTCAACTGCTTTGTCCCTGGATGCGACCGCGCCGCCCGGTGGGCCGCGGCCAACTGACATTACCCCCGGCACGGGACGCTGAGGCATGAAGAGATAACCCAGAAGCAACTCGTCGATGCACCGCATGAACGCCAAGTCCCCGGCCGGCACAGGCTGAAGCGGGCGTCGTAGCCTCCGGTTCAGAGTCCCGCGGCCAGATCTTCAGGTGTGGCCACCAAAAAGCTAGATTCGGTCCACTGGGACACGGCTGCCACACTCAATGTATAGCAGAGATATTGCAATCGTTTGCATTTTGGTGTTACTTGCTTCGAAAATCGGAGGAAAAGGGATCATGAGTAGAATTAGTTGGGGCAAGGCGGCGGCGTTGTGCCTTGCGGCCGGAATGATGCTGATGCCGGCCGAGGCGGCTTCCCACGGCACTGTCCATTGGTACGCAACCTGGACGGCGAGCCCATGGGACGGCAGCGGTCTTCCGCCCACCATGTTTGCCCCTTCAACCGAGACCTTCGTCAATCAGACCATCCGCCAGCAGATTACGCTCAGTCGTGGTGGCAGCCAGTTGCGCGTCCGGTTCTCCAACGAATATGCGAAGACGCCGCTCGCCATTGGTGCAGCCTCGATCGGCTATTCCAAATCCGGCACCATGGTGCACGTTCCGTTGACCTTCAGCGGCGCGGCCGCGATCAAGGTATTCGCTGGCGCACCGATCGTTTCCGATCCCGTGGCTGCCGAGGTGCCGGATGGCGCCAAAATCGAAGTTAGCCTTTACCTGCCCGACCGCACACCGGTAGCGACTATCCATCTGTTGGCCATGCAGCAAAGCTTGGTATCTGCCCCTGGCAATTACGTGCTGGCCGACGCCATGTCGGGCGCCACTCCGTTCGAATTCCGCGAAAAGATGAGCGGCCGGTCTTATCCTTCGCGCTTTGCCCTTTGCGAAGTCGATGCGGCCGGTCCAACACCCATTCGCACGGTAGTGGCGTTCGGAGACTCGATTACCGACGGCATGGGTTCGACAATCGGCACCGACCGGCGCTGGCCGGACTTTCTTTCCCGCCGGATCGTTGCGGCAAAGCTGAATCTTTCCGTCGTCAACCAAGGAATTGGTGGCAATCAGGTTCTGGCCAAGGGCATGGGCGACAGCGCGCTGTCGCGTTTTGATCGCGACGTCGTGGCATTGCCCGGCGCTTCCAGCGTCATCGTGATGGAAGGCATCAACGACATCGGATTTTCCGGGAATATGATCCCGGGGATGTCACGCCCCGATGTCATTCCTGCTGAGGATATCATCCAAGGTTATCGCCAGTTGATTCTTCGCGCCCATGCACGAGGCATGCGAGTGATTGGCGCGACAATGACCCCGTTCGAGGGATCGCCCGCCTATACCAAGGACAAGGAAGCGGTCCGCGCGGCCGCCAACGCTTGGATCCGCACCAGCGGCGCTTTTGATGCGGTGGTTGATTTCGACGCGGTCACCCGCGATCCGCAAAACCCACAGAAGCTGAAGGCTGCGTTTAACGGCGGCGACTATATCCATCTCAACGATGCCGGGTATGATGCCATGGCGTCGGCGATCGATTTGTCCCAACTCTAGGCGAAGGGCCGGCGAGACGGATCGTCGTCAACGCCGGCCCGGCTGGGCCTTTCTTTGTAAAACTACCTATTACAGCGACCAGAACATAATCATTGGGAAATCACCCCATGCCAAGCAAAACGACCGCATCCACCGCAGGTAACAACACCACGATCAAGTGGCTGACCTGCCTGATGTTCATGATGTTCGCCATGACGTCCGACGCGGTCGGCAGCGTCATTCCCCAGCTGATCAAGGAATTCGGACTGAGCCTTACGGCGGCCGGAACGTTCCATTATGTACCGATGGCAGCGATTGCCTTGGGCGCCATCCTCCTCGGTTTCATGGCCGACCGGTTCGGACGGCAGGCCACGATTATTGTAGGGCTGGTGCTCTACGGCGTAAGTTCGGCGCTGTTCGCCTTTGGTAGTCACTTCGCCTACTTTGTCGCCCTGCTGGCCATATCCGGCTTCGGCGTCAGCATCTTTAAGACCGGCGCGCTGGCACTGGTCGGCGACATTACAAAATCGGCCAATGAACACTCATCGCTGATGAACACAGTGGAAGGCTTCTTTGCCACTGGTGCCATCATCGGCCCAGCCATCGTCGCAACGCTTTTGGCGACAGGGTTTTCCTGGAAATGGCTTTACGTCGCCGCCGCGATGATCTGCGCGGTATTGATCGTCGTGTCACTGATGGTCAAATATCCCCACAAGACAGTGACCCAGGCGCCTGCATCGCTCAGTCGAACGCTCAAGATGGGCCGCGATCCCTACGCTCTCGCCTTCTCCACCCTCATCATGCTCTACGTCGCTGTGGAAGTGGCCATCTACGTCTGGATGCCGACTTATCTCGCCGATTACCACGGCTCGTGGGTGTGGCTGCCGGTCTATGCCTTGTCGATCTTCTTCGTTCTGCGGGCGGCCGGCCGCTTTCTCGGCGCCTGGTTGATCCGTTTTGTGCCTTGGACGTGGCTTCTGGCAGTGTTCGGCGCGGCGATCTTCGCCTGCTTCGCCGGAGCCCTCGTCGGAGGAACCACCGCTGGGGCCTTCCTGCTGCCGGCTTCGGGCCTGTTCATGTCGGTGATATATCCAACCCTCAACTCCAAGGGTATCAGCTGCTTTCCAAAATCGGAACACGGCGCCGCCGCGGGCCTCATCCTGTTCTTTACCGCCGTTTCCGCCGCTGCAGCCCCGCTTGCCATGGGCGCAGTCAGCGACGCGTTCGGCGGCGTGCAATTCGGCTTCTGGCTGGCGACCGGATTCTCGGCGCTGCTGTTTGCCGGCCTCTTCGTGAACCTCATCTACAATCCTGCCAAGCGCCGCTTGGCCGAACTGGAGCGCGTGAACGCCGAAGCTGACGCCAATAGCACCGAGGCATAAGAGCCCCTATTTGCGCGGCGGCATACAGCTCGATTCCCGGATGATCAGTTCAGGTGCCATGGTGATGGACTCTGTAGGTTCATCATCCATGCGCCGGAACAAAAGATCCACCAAATGGCGTGCACCGGTCGCGATATTCTGGCGCACTGTCGTCAGCGGCGGGTTGGTGTGCGCCGCCACCGTCAGGTCATCGTAGCCGACGACCGAGATATCCTGCGGTACACGCTTGCCAGCCGCGGCGATCGCCCGGATCGCGCTCATGGCGATGACGTCAGTAGCGCAGACGACGCCGTCGAACTTATCGCCCTTGGCGAGGAAGCTGGTCATGGCATCAAACGCCTGATCGGCCGTCATGTGGGTCGGAATGTTGCGTTTGGGCGCCGTGCCGCGCGGGCCATTGGCAATCGCCTGACTGTAGCCTTTGTAGCGCAAGCGCAGTTCCGGCACCTTGGTGTCCCCCAGAAAGACGACCTGACGACGCCCCAGCGACAACAGATGTTCGGTCGCAAGCCGTGCCCCGGCCACGTTATCGGACCCAACCGTGCAATAAGACTGGCGTTCGATTTGGCCGCCCCAAACGACGAGCGGTTTGTACCGTCCGGCCACCGTCTCCATAGCCTCATGCTCGGTGCTCTGGCCAATGACGATGATGCCGTCGGACCGCTTGGAGCCAATCAGGTTGGTCAACCAGTCTTCCATCGGCGGGACCACTTTCTGCAGGAACAGTCCGTAGCCACGCTGCGTGATCTCGTCGGCCAAATGGCCGATCATCTGCACGAAGAAGGGATCGGTCAGCGGCTGCGCAACTTCATGGCCCAAAGGGAACACGACACTGATAGATTGCGTACGCTGCAGCCGCAGACTGCGTGCTGTGGAATTTACCGTGTAGCCGTTCGTGCGGGCGATCTTCAGAATCTTTTCCCGCATGCTCTTTTCCACAAGCGAGCTGCCGGCCAAGGCACGTGAAACGGTTGAGGTGTGGACGCCTGCCAGCCTGGCGATGTCTGCCATTTTGGGCGGCCGGTTCTTACCTTGGATGAGCATCTTATCTCTACTTAATAGCCGATTTTGATTGTTAGCTCCTTTTTGGCGAAGGGGAAAGTCCGTTACTACTTATGGCACCGTCCGGGCCGCTTAGAAGCGCGGAAAACAGGTCCCAGGTAGGCCCCCTCCGGCAAAACCGGGAGTTTGCTTTGCTACGTCGTCCGCGCCGCCGATAGGGCCGCGTTCATCGCTACCGCGCTTTTGCATGTCTCTGCACCGCTTCATGGACGCTCCCCTTCGTTGCTGGGGCCGTTGCGGCATAGTTCCTGGTCTATTGTGCTCCGATAGCCTGCCGATACCTTCGGCGTGCGCCTTCAAAATTCGTCTGGTCCGTGAGGCGATGATTTCATCGGACCTGAAGCAGGTAGACACCGAACGGCTGCACGTTGATTCCGGTCAAGGAAGCCGGATCATCACTCCCCGGCGTTTTGAGGAGCGTTTGCACACTTCGGTTCGCGATGCCAAACGGCTTCAGATCAAAACTGACGTTCTGAGTCTCCGCTGTGAAATTGCAGACGACGACGACGGCTTCACCCTTCGGCCCTTTACGCAGCCATGACAGCACGTTGGGGTCAGAGGGATTGAGCATCACTTGCGAGCCCCCGTGTAGAGCGGCGTTTTCATGCTTCAGACGGCCCAGCGCCCGGAACCAAGCGAGAATCGAGTTGGGGTCCTTGTCTTCCGTGATCACATTGTTGGTCGCCGAACTTGCCGGAATCGGGAGCCAAGTCTGTACCCCTGGAGGGGAAAAGCCGGCGTTGGCTTCCGCCGTCCACTGCATAGGCGTCCGCTCGCCGTCGCGCCCCTTGAACTGCGGCCAGCCGATGAGGGCACCAGGGTCGCGCGCGTCCTCTTTGCGTGTAGGCGGCGTGGTGACCATCCCGATTTCGTCGCCGTAGTAATACATGGTCGCCGCCCGCGATGCGAGCATGATGGTCGAAAGCACCCGACCGATATCGGTGTTGTGGACGCCATCACCGTAGCGGTCCCAGCGCGGCCGGTCGTGATTGTCGAGCACGAAAAGCGGCTCGTTGCCGTTCAACTTTGTCTGCGCTTCGGTGATCAGCGTGCGGAAGCTCGCCACATCGAGCTTGTCGACGAAGCCGACCCGAAGATCCATCGGCATCTGCAACTCGTCGTTCTTCGGCCCGTACATCTTTCTAAGGTCGGAAACATCCTTGACCCAGGTTTCCCCGATGAGCACCACCTGCCGGTCGCGGAAGCTGTCGGCGACGCGGCGAAGCTGCTTTAGAACACCGTGCACCTCCGGCAGGTTGTCGGTATATTTGTCGTCGAGCCTGTGGCCGCCGAAGAAGGCCGCGTAGGCGTCTCCTGGCGGGACTTCGACCATGGACGCGTCACGCAGTTTGGAATCTTCGAACAGCGCCGTGACCGCATCCAGACGGAATCCCGATACGCCGCGTTTGATCCAGAAACGCTCCACGTCATACATCGCCTTGGCGACCTTTGGATTGCGCCAGTTAAGGTCGGGCTGCTGAACAGCATAGCGGTGATAGTAGTACTGGCCGGTCTTGGCATCGTACTGCCATGCGCGCCAGTTATTCGGCGGTTGGCCCGGTCCCTTGCCGTCGCGCCAGACGTACCAGTCGCGCTTGGGATTATGCCGCGAGCTTGCTGATTCGATGAACCAGGGATGCTTGTCCGACGTGTGGTTCAACACCAAGTCCATGATGACTCGGATGTGGCGCTTATTGGCTTCAGCGATCAGCCGGTCGAAGTCCTGCAACGTACCGTAGGTGGGGTCGATGTTTTCGTAGTCGGAGATGTCGTAACCGACGTCGACGTTCGGCGACGGATAGACCGGAGCCAGCCAGATGGCGTCGATTCCCAGGCTCTTAATGTAATCCAGACGTGACGTGATCCCGTTGAGATCGCCGATACCGTCGCCGTTCGAATCCTGAAAGCTGCGCGGATAGATCTCGTAGATGATCCCACCGCTCCACCATGCGGCGGCCTTTGCCTCGGCCGGGGAGCACCACAGTGCCAGGCCCATTGCCAACGCCGCCCAAACCCGCGCTCGTCCAAGCATTCGTGTTGCCCTCGGTTCCTATATTGGGATGGAAATCGCGCGTTCGCTAATCAATTGGGTTGCGCGGCCATGGGGCTTGCCTCCAGGCCTAAAAAGACCGGCCGGGGCACAAGGCCCCGGCCGCAACAAGTGTTTAAATCAGAAGGCCTTTGTCAGCTGGATCGATACGATGCGCCCCAGGATGTTGGCCTGCTCAGGATCGTAGCTGGTGTAAGTATTGGTGAGGACGAGCGGCGGATCGCGGTCGAGGACGTTCTGCGCGTTCACCGACAACCTCGTACCCTTCAGTTCCTTAAAGAGGTCATCACCAAAGGTATAGGTCACACCGGCATCAAAGGTGATCCAATCCGAAACGTGGGTCGAGACCGTGTTGTTCAGCGGTGCCGTGTTCTTGTACGAACCAACATAGTTCATGTACAGATTTGCAACCCACGGGCCGTTCATCCAGGTGACCGCGCCGCGGCCGCGCCACGCGACCGGGTAGCCCATCGTATTAAGCCGGCTGATGACCGGGCTTGACGACGTATACTGCGCGTTTTCGTTGACTACCAGCGTGATCATCGCCTGCAAGTTCCACAGACCGATCGGCGTATCGAAGTGATAGCTGGCATCGAAGTCGATGCCTTCCTGGTTCGTGGTGCCGATATTCGTCGTGCGGGCGTCGATCACGGCTTGTACTTGGCATTCCTTGCCGGTGACTGGCATGTACAGGGTGTAAAGGCCGACGGCAGAGAGGTACGGCAACAGAGCGGAATCGTAGGTGCTTGAGTCGCCTTGCACACACCCGGTGTTGTTGATCGCCTTTACGTACTGCGAATACAGCGCAAAGTTCTTATCGCTGGTCAGGAATTCCGTATAGGGCGGGTTCTGAATCCGGTTGGTGTAGTGGATGTTGTAGTAGGTAGTGGACAGCTTGAAGTTTTCCAGCCAATGCGGCGTGTAATCGAAACCGAGGGACCAGTTGATCGATTTTTCCGGCTTGAGGCCCGGCTGGCTGCCGAACAATATCAATGTGTTCGAAAAGCAATAGCCGGCGGGAAGCGTGGCAGACCAGCAACTTACCTTCGACGTGTAGTTTGATTCGTAAGGCAGCAAAAACTTATAGGAGGCAACATAGGGATCGGTATCGGTCACTGTCGGCGCGCGAAACGAAGTGCCCCAGGAAGCACGTGTCTGGAAATCGTCAACGACCTTCCAAGTCAACCCCACCTTGGGATTCACGGTGTCGCCGAAGTCGGAATACTTGTCGTAACGCACGGCCGCATCGAGACTCAGAGCTTTGACTAACGGCAGAGCGTTCGCCTCGCCGACGATCGGCACGAAGGCCTCGGCGAAAGCCGCAGCAACACTGCGGGTGTTGTGGGTGATGTTACTCCAGACGAACTGGTTGTCGTAAGTAGGAGCCGTAAAGTCGCCTTGCTCGCCTTCCGTCATGTTACTGCCGTTCATCAAGCCTTCGCTTTCAAAGCGGTACTCGATACCGAACGCGGCTTTAACCGCACCGCCAGGCAGATCGAACAACGGTCCGTCCAGCTTCATGACAAAATCGTGCAGTACGTTGTGGCTGCTCTGTATGTTGTCGCCGATGAAGGTGCTCTTCTGGGCTGCCGTCAGAGGCTCGCTGCTGAACGGGTTGATGTTACCGAGGTTAACCTGATGCTGGAACGCGCCGAAACTGACGTTGTTGCCCAAGCGGCAGATGCCGCAGGAATGATCAGCGCCGTAGGCGTAGGAGATGTCAGCGTTCCAATCACCGGGAAGCTTCGCTTTGACGCCGAAGGTGAGGGCATAGTTTTCGTCGGTGTTGTCGGTGCCCCAGCTTGGATCATCCTTGCTGAAGTCGTACTGCATCGTAATGCCAGACACGGTGGTGTCGTAACTGCTCGGTCCGGTCGAGCAGGTTTGGCCCGACGCGCCCGGAATACCAGTGATATAGAACGCGCTCGTTGTGGGAACGCAGATGTTTGCGCTGGTGCTGTTGCTTTGGTCCTGCTCACTCCTAGTATGGCGTTTGGTGAACAGACCCTCGAAGTAGAACGTCGCCCAGGGCGTGAGGTCCTGGTTGAACATGATCGAGGCCTGATGCCTGAACATGCTGCCGAGATAGGTCTCGCGATCGGACAAGTCGATCATGTTGGGTGTCGTCGAGAGATCGGAGAAGGTCAGGCCGGTGCCATTACCCTTGGGAACGCCGTAGTAGGTGTATGTGCCGTTCGAATTCGTAATCACAATGTTGCCAGGCGTGCCCGGTGAAAGGAAACTGCCGGTCTGCTCCCCGACGCCGCCGTTGACGGCGCCACCGGTAACGCGGTTATCGACACCGCCGTATTGCGTCAGGTTCTGCGAAAGGCGCGCACGCGAACTTTTCCACATCTTGTCGCGCCAGTTGTAATCATAGCTGACGATGAGGTTGCCGGCGCCAAACCCGCCGCCGAGGTGATCCCAGAAATGACCACCGGTGAGTGAACCGCCGTATTCATTGTAGCCGTCAACGGCCGTGAAACGCGCCGAGGCTTCGAAGCCTTCGAAATTCTTTCGGGTGACGAAGTTCACCACGCCTCCGACCGCATCAGAACCGTAAATCGCCGAGTTGCCGTCGACGATCATTTCGACACGCTCGATCATCGCCATCGGCAGTTGGTTCGCATCGGTCATCGTCGTACCTGTACCCGTGCTAGGTACGCGGTGCCCGTCCACCAAAGTTAACGTTCCGCCGATGCCGAGACCGCGAAGGTTGATGACGTTGGCCTGCGTTGCGTTTTGGCCGCCCTGCGTGCCGCCTTCGCGGTAGACACCGAGGTTTGTGACCTGCGGCAACGAGCGAACCACGTCGGACAATGAGGTCTGACCGGTGTTCAGGATGGCGTCGCGATCCAGTGTGACGGCTTCGGTGCCGACCGGCGCGATACCAGAGATGTTCGTGCCGGTTGCGGTCACGACCACGGTTTCCATCGCCTCCGATTGGGCGAACGCCGAGGTGCCGAAGGCACAGCAACCCAAAGTAAGCGCTAAAATCGAGACAGATGACGTATAGACAACTTTATCGAGCTTCATGAGCCCCTCTCCCTTATCAATGGAACCACCTATTGGTGGCCCAAGTCCGCTTCTTCGGTATGCCAAGTGGGTCAACTGCCCTTGATTGAAGGCAAAAACCTGGAGGGCTTCCTCCAAGAGGACCAGCTTGAACAATTCGCGAGCGGCTGCTGTTTCCTTCCTGCTTAAGTCTTTTTGTTCTGCTTGTTTCGCACCACCCCGACAGATATCGAGACACTGCTACTTTTGGGGCACAAGCATCTGGCCAGTTTGCCCGACTTCGCAACTCCCCTTCCTTGTCTGCCGCCAGCTAGGGCGAGCAGCGCGCCCCTTTCCCGAGTAGATTCGGGCGCCCCTTATCGTTACGATATATCGCTCAAAATACAATCGATTGCAATAGAAATACAAACGATTGGCATGAGTGATACATTCTCGCCACACTGGTCGCTCTTCTGGACCTTCATCCGGTCATCTCCTGAGAAACTGTGGCTTAGGTGGCCGGTTGGCGTGGCAGATACTCAGGCGTGATCTTGTTCAGCGCTCGTCTCCGACCGCAGTAATACCAACCCGCATTGAAGATCATGCATGAGCCCAAGCACATCGTCCGATGGATATGACGCGCCAAGGCCGGTCGCGCGGGCGATTCCTGGCGTCACAGCAGAGAGCAACGGTCTGGTCGTAAGATCGAAGACGCGGTTCGCTAGCAAGTTTTGCCGCTTGAACTACCAGAGGTTCTCGACTGTAGCGCAACAATCGGGGTGAGAGGTTAGCGACATTCAGGCTGCCGTCCGTGTGTTACGCGGCTTTGGAGTTTGGCTTCCTGGCCTAAAGAAAACGGCCGGGGCGCTAAACCCCGGCCGCAGACATGAGTCTATATCACAAGCTCTTCGTCAGTTGGAGCGTTACGATGCGCCCCAGGATGTTGGCCTGCTCGGGATCGTAGCTAGTGTAAGTGTTGGTGAGAACAAGCGGCGGATCGCGATCGAATAAATTCTGTGCGTTCACCGATAGCCTCGTGCCCTTCAGTTCGTTAAAGAGATCATCATCGAAGGTGTAGGTCACGCCAGCATCATAGGTGATCCAATCCGAAACGTGGGTTGACACCGTATTGTTCAGCGGCGTCGTGTTCTTGTACGAACCGACATAGTTCATGTACAGGTTTGCAACCCACGGGCCGTTCATCCAGGTGACCGCGCCGCGGCCACGCCAAGCGACCGGGTAGCCAATCGTGTTGAGCCGACTGACGACCGGGCTTGACGACGTGTACTGCGCATTTTCGGTAACCACTACCGATACCATTGCTTGAAGGTTCAACAGACCAATCGGGGTATCGAAGTGATAGCTGGTGTCGAAATCGAGGCCTTCCTGGTTCGTGGTGCCGATATTCGTCGTGCGGGCGTCGATCACGGCTTGTACTTGGCATTCTTTGCCGGCGACAGGCATGTACAGGGTGTAAAGGCCGACGGCAGAGAGGTACGGCAACAGAGCGGAATCGTAGGTGCTCGAGTCGCCTTGCACACACCCGGTGTTGTCGATCGCCTTTGCGTACTTCGAGTACAGCGCGAGCTTTGCATCGCTGGTCAGGAATTCCGTATAGGGCGGGTTCTGAATCCGGTTGGTATAGTGAATGTTGTAGTAGGTGGTTGAGAACTTGAAGTTCTCCAACCAATGCGGCGTGTAATCGAAACCGAGAGACCAGTTGATCGACTTTTCCGGCTTGAGGCCCGGCTGGCTGCCAAACAGTATCAATGCATTCGTAAAGCAAGCACCGGATGACATGACGGCAGACCAGCAATTTACTTTCGTCGTGTAGTTTGATTCGTAAGGCAGCAAAAACTTATAGGAGGCGACATAGGGATCGTTGTCGGTAAGCGTCGGCGCGCGATACGAAGTGCCCCAGGAACCGCGGGTCTGAAAATCGTCAATGACCTTCCACGTCAACCCCACCTTCGGATTCATGGTGTCGCCGAAATCGGAATAGTGGTCGAAGCGTACCGCCGCGTCGAGGTTCAACGCTTTGACCAACGGCAGGGCGTTTGCCTCTCCGACGATCGGAACGTAGGCTTCGGCGAAGGCCGCTGCAACACTACGGGTGTTATGGGTGATGTTACTCCAGACAAACTCGTTGTCGTAGGTGGGAGCCGTATAATCACCTTGCTCGCCTTCCGTCATGTTGCCGCCGCTCATCAGGCCCTCGCTTTCGAACCTGTACTCGGTGCCAAACGCGGCTTTCACCGTGCCGCCAGGCAGATCGAAGAGCGGTCCGTCCAGCTTCATGACAAAGTCGTTGAGCACATTGTGGCTGCCCTGTATGACGTCGCCGATGAAAGTTGCCCTCTGGGCTTCCGTCAGTGGCTCGCTGCTGAAGGGGTTGATGTTGCCGAGGACGACCTGGTGCTGAAAAGCACCGAAACTGACGTTGTTGCCCAAGCGGCAGATGCCGCAGGAGTGATCGACACCGTATGCGTAGGAGATGTCGGCGTTCCATTCGCCGGGAAGCTTCAACTTGACCCCCGTGGTGAGCGCATAGGTCTCGTCCGTGTTGTCGGTTCCCCAGCTCGGATCGTCCTTGCTGAAGTCGTATTGGACTGTGATGCCAGACACGTAGGTGTCGGTGCTGCTCGGTCCGGTCTTGCAGGTCTGGCCCGACGCGCCCGGAATGCCGGTGATGTAGAACGCGCTGGTTGCGGGAACACAGATGTTTGCGCTGGTGCTGCTACTTTGGTCTTGCTCGTTCCTAGTATGGCGTTTGGTAAACAGGCCTTCGAAGTAAAGCGTCGCCCAGGGTGTGAGATCCTGGTTGAACATGATGTCGGCCTGATGCCTAAACATGCTGCCGAGATAGGTCTCGCGATCAGATAAGTCGATCATGTTGGGCGTCGTCGAGAGATCGGAGAAAGTCAGGCCGGTGCCGCTACCCTGGGGAAGGCCGTAATAGGTGTATGTGCCGTTCGAATTCGTAATGACGATGTTGCCGGGAGAACCTGGAGAAAGGAAACTGCCGGTCTGCTCTCCGACGCCGCCATTGACGGCGCCACCGGTAACGCGGTTATCGACACCGCCGTATTGCGTCAAGTTCTGCGAAAGGCGCGCACGCGAACTTTTCCACATCCGGTTACGCCACGTGTAGTCATAGCTGACGATAAGGTTGCCGGCGCCGAACCCGCCGCCGAGGTGATCCCAGAGATGGCCGCCAGTGATCGAACCGCCGTATTCCGTATAACCGTCGACATAAGTGAAGCGGCCCGTGGCCTCGATGCCCTCGAAATTCTTCCGTGTGACATAATTCACCACGCCACCGACCGCGTCCGAGCCATAAATTGCCGAGTTGCCATCGACGATCATCTCGACTCGCTCGATCATCGCCATCGGCAGTTGGTTCGCGTCGGTCAACGTCGTCCCCGTACCCGTGCTGGGTACGCGGTGCCCGTCGACCAAGGTCAGCGTGCCGCCAATGCCTAGTCCGCGGAGGTTGATGACATTAGCCTGAGTCGCGTTTGTACCGCCCTGCGTGCCTCCCTCATGGAAGATGCCGAGATTGGTAACTTGCGGCAGCGACCGAACGACGTCCGACAGAGATGTCTGACCGGTGTTTAGGATGGCTTCGCGATCCAGTGTGACGGCTTCGGTGCCCACCGGTGCAATGCCGGAGATGTTCGTGCCGGTTGCGGTCACGACCACGGTTTCCACGGTGTCGGACTGGGCGAGCGCTGATGTGCCGAAGGCACAGCAACCCAAAGTAAGCGCTAAAATCGAGGCGGACGACGTGTAGATAACTTTATTGAGCTTCATGAGCTCCCCTCCCTATCAATGGAACCACCTATTGGTGGCCCAAGTCCGCTTCTGTGGAATGCCAAGTGGGTCAACTGCCCTTGATTGAAGGCAAAACCTGGAGGGCTTCCCCCAAGAGGACCAGCTTGAACAATTCGCGAGCGGCTGTTGTTTCCTAACTGCGAAAGTCGTCTGTTCTGCTTATTTCACACCGCCTCGACGAGTATCGAGACGCCGCTACATTTGGGGCACAAGCATCTTGCCAGTTTGCCCGACTTCGCAATTCCCCCTTCCTTGTCTGCCGCCAGCTAGGGCGAGCAGCGTGCCCCTAGTCCTTCGAGGATCGCTCAAAATACAATCGATTGCAATAGGAATACAAACGATTGACATGAGTGATATATTCTCGCCACACTGATCGCTCTTCTGAACCTTCATCCGATCCTCTCCTGAAAAACTGTGGCATAAACACCTTCAGCTTCTCCTAGACCGGTGCTGGTCAACAGAAGAATGAGCGCGATTCGGGATCCACGTTAAAAACTGGAATACGTCGCGGTGGTTCCGGTTCTGCACACCAGCGACCTGCCGTATCTCATTTGTTTGCGAGGCAGCGCTTCGTCAGGACAACCGAGTCTGACACCTTCACACAGGCAAGGTGATGCGGAACACGGTGCCGTTGGGGCCGGTGGAAACCAGCGCCAGATCACCGCCGTGGCCGCGGGTGAGGTCCCGCGCGATGGCAAGGCCAAGTCCCGAGCCGCCCGGACGCCCGGCCGAGACGAACGGCTGGAACAGTTTGGCGCGCATGATATCGCTCATACCAAGGCCGGTATCGGCGATGTCGACGGCGATGGCACCCGATCCGTGGGCGGCGGTGACGGTGATGGCACCGGTGCCGTGTAACGCCTCGCAGGCATTTTTCACCAAGTTGAGCACGACGCGAAACAACTGATCGCGATCAGCGCGCACAACCAGCGCATCCTCGACGCGATTGGCAAAACTAACGGCGATGTCAGTACGCCCGTCCATCGCGGCCGTGGCGGCTTCTTCGATCAGCGCCTTGAGACAGAATTCGCTCGGACACGGCGGCAGATCCTGAGTGCGGCCGTATTTTAAGGTGGTGGTGGCGAGTACGATGGCACGATCGATAGTGGTGACGAGCCGCAGCGCCAATTTCTTCACCTCGGGATCTTCGCTCGCCGCCAGACGGTCCGAGGCTAGCTGGGCATTGGCGAGGATGTTGCGCAAATCATGCTGGATACGCGACACCGCCGCACCGACCGCGGCAAGCCGCTGCTTCTGGCGCAAGAAGCCGTAGAGATCACGCTGCATCGCGGCGAGTTCGCGTTCGGCCAAGCCGATCTCGTCGGCACGCGCGGTCGCCACCAGGATGCGGCTGGCGTCTTCGGGATTTTCGTGGAACTGGCCGATGGCG
>WSSedL1CaDRAFT_10000302_pt1 | contig 34676 bp, 26 predicted proteins | sample WetSurSL1Cattail_FD_9464 | JGI IMG/M metagenome (IMG submission 9464)
ATCTATCGATATTTTCAAGACAAATATCTTTTATTAAACAAACAGACGATTCTCATCGGAGTTTATATCTAATGACTGCTTGAGTTTTTCAGCAGACCCTATATAGTTTGGAAATGAGCCGGAGCTTATCCCGCACTCAGGTTTAATCGTTTCTACAAATAAACAGGGCTTCAGCCTCCTCACAGGGGAAAGGAGACTGTTATTTAAATTCAAATCATGATCTACATCTTTCTTTTTATTACACTACTTATTACCGAATTGGTCTATTTTAAGCTCGCCGATCGCTTTAATATCATTGATATCCCTACCAAGCGTAGTTCTCACTCACGCACTACCCTCCGGGGAGGAGGTATTGTATTTTATATTAGCATCGTACTCTATTTTTTATTCAAAGACTTCAATTATCCTTATTTCTTTCTGGGGTTGACACTAATCACCATCATCAGCTTTTCCGACGATATTCATTCTCTATCTATCAAACCCAGATTGTTGGTACAAGTTATATCCATGTCATCAATGCTTTATCAATGGAATCTATTTGTGATCCCCTGGCAGTTAGACATTGTGATTGTCATTTTCGGTATCGGCATACTGAATGCCTTCAATTTTATGGATGGCATCAACGGACTTACCGGTGGATATTGCCTATTAGTAGCCGGAGCGTTGTGTTATATTAATTTGAATCAGGTTACTTTTGTCGATAATGATCTTATTTACGCATTTATGCTGGGCTTATTGTCTTTTACCATCTTCAATTTCAGAACTAAAACCCACTGTTTTGCAGGCGATGTGGGTGCGTTCTCTGCCGGGTTTATTCTGCTGTTTGTATTAGGCAAACTCATTATTCGCACCGGAGATCTGAGTTATCTGATTCTGTTAGGAGTGTATGGAGTAGACGTGGTGCTAACCATCATGCACCGTCTGATGCTGAAAGAAAATATATTCGTTCCACATCGCATGCACCTTCACCAATTAATGGTAAACGAATTAGGTATTCCCCACGTAAAAGTATCCTTGTTCTACATAGCCACACAGGCAGCCATTATCGTCGGGTTATTTATGTGTCAGGCATATCCATATACCTATTCAGTTTGCGTTATTCTACTCTTATCAGCTGCTTATATACTGTTTATAAAAAAATACTTCCACTTACACACCGAACTTCAACCACTTTTATGCAGAAAATTTTAGTTACGCAACACATACGTTTCATTCAAAAACAGGATAGACTCCGCCAGACACTTGAAGCATCCGGCCTTTCAGCCGAAAGCATAATTCAAAAACAAGAGGAACTCCAACAACTTTACGAGATTCACCTGCAGTTAAATGCAGAACTCTGTAAAAATGCGGAAAGCTATTATAAACTCATCCGAACAATACGGAAAGAGTGCCGACTCAAAGTAAAAAGAAACAAAATAGAAAAACGTGCATAGCTGAATTAATTATAAGAATCTGTAGTCGAAGACCAGTAATAGAAATTAAATAATGTCGTATTTGTAATTCTTGAAATTTGCCAATAATGCCGCACCTACGGAGCTTAATGAAATTCGATTGCATGTACACTTCTACCATACTTACCGGTACTACGTACCTGTCTTAACCACAGAGTGGCGATAGTATGGTAGATTCAATTGTTATTTAAGGATAACAAAGCTCCGTAGGTGCGACATTATATTGCTTCACTCACTTAGTCATTCTTCAATTCTGATCTACTCTAACGGATTAATTTATTTCAACATGGAGATATACATGCTCAATAGAATAGCCGAATAGGCTTGTGAAGTATAAAGTGGTTTGATTTGTTTCTTGACTGAATCCAAAGCCCAACTATACCTCGACCTGACAGTTTGCTCGCTTATGGATAGTTCTTGAGCTGTTTCCCTGGTCGAATATCCCTTTTCCCATCTACGAATAAAAATTTCCCGGGTTAGTTCCGGCATGTCTCCTATTGTTTTATCAATAAGTTCAATAATCTCATTCGTTTCCAGTTCTTCAGTAACGTGTGTGTAAGATAATTCATCTGCTTTTTGGTTCAGCAAACTCTCCGTTCCCCCACTGATACGCGATGCCGATGATTTGAAATAATCGAATACGCAAAACGAAAAATGCTTATACAGAAAACTCTTGGCTGAATCTTTTTCATCTGTCTTAATGACGGTAGGGTTAATCCAGATGGCTATCCAAAATATTTGCGTGATTTCGTTGGACACTTCCATATCCCGCGTATACGAAAATGACAGATCGTAAAACACACGCCTATAACGCTTGTAAAGTTCATTATACGCAGTCTGATCTTTTTCAGCTATCAGCTCAAGCAATATTTTGTCAGGGGTATCCATATTCCATTTTGCTTCATTTTGCGACACAAAGATAGAGTCTGCCTATTACAACGAAATGACAATCTACGAATCCTCTCCTTTATATCAGTTTATTTCCAATTTATAAAATCAAAAAACAATTGTTTGTCAATGAAATAAAATTCAGTAACACAAATGAAATGGTTTCTTCATGGTTTTGTATATAAATTTTGTGGAGCTCAACTCTTTTTATATATGTAGAGCAAATTCAGTGACCGGTTATTAACGATCCATTTATCTTTTTTATAAGTAATCAGTAATAATTAGCGATCTGTTTCTATCAGTGTACAAACATCAACAGCTTGTAACTCGTAACCATTTACTTGTAAACACTTAATATATGGATAAAAAGAAAAAAGAAAATTGGTTAAGCAATAATTCACAGAATCATAAACAGGCAAGATTCCGCTTCCTTTCCACTTTGTTACAACGCTATTTTACGGGTAGTGCATCTACCAAAGAAAAGCAAATCATCGACAGCTGGGATGCTGAAGCTAGTTGGGAAAAATACAAAGAAAAAGTGAATGACCGAAAAATGGAAAAAGCATGCGACGAAGTGTGGAATAACATAAGCGTACAGCTCCGGTTTGAAGAAAAACGCAAAACCTTTCGGCTACCAACTTACTTTCAGCGCTACGCAGCCGCCGCAGTTATTTTCATCCTACTTGGTGGGGGTATTCTTTTTTACACCCAACATAGTATTACAGGGCATAACACAGATAGAATTGCCCAGGCCAGAACTCTTTTCCAAACCACGAACGATCAAATCCGGTTGGTAATACTTCCCGACGGTTCCCGCATACAGATGAACCGGGGCACGAAATTCAGTTATGCCACTTGCGCCTTCAACCGCAAGCAACGTGAAGTCTGGCTCGAAGGCGAAGCATTCTTCGAAGTAGCAAAAAACAAAGAGAAACCCTTCATTATACATACCGGAACCATGCAGACAACTGTACGAGGTACTTCATTCAACGTAAAAGCCTATCCTCAGTTAGCCGAAAATGTAGTATCGGTACGCAGTGGAAAAGTAGAAGTTAGCAACCGGAATCAAATGTTAGCTGTACTTACAAAAAACAAGCAACTAACGTTCCATAGTACTACCAAGCACTTCCAAACCAATGATATGGATTGGGAAAATGCGGCCGGATGGATGGACGGTAAGTTGGTACTCTGTAATGCAAACGTAAAAGAATTGCAATTCAGAATAAAGCAAAATTTCAATGCCGACCTGACGATAGAAGGATCACTGCTTGAAGGGGTGATGTTCAACTCATCCTTTAACAAAGGAACCGGATTGAAAGATATTCTGGAACGTATATGTGCCTTGTATAATGTACATTACGAAGTATCAGGCACCAAGATACGAATTCATTCTTGATGCGAATCAGGTGTTGACAAAAATAGTCCGTAAGACTTATATATCCATAGAATAAACAGATGTGCATATTTATTGTCCGTAGGACATTCACATTGTTCTATGTTTATCTACGGGGAATTAGTTGTATCTGTTTTCATTTTCTATTGATATGTATTCCCTACCAGTTTTTGCACGGGGAAGTGATGAATCCCACAGTCTTGATATCCAAATCAAAATGAATGTTCAAAAAATAAGTAATTAATTATAAACACAAAAAAAATGATTCAGAGAGAAAAATTCAGTATTGTTCTACTGGTTGTAGTTCTGTTATTGTCCCCGGTTTGTCTGGTCAACGGGCAGACTATTAGCGCATCTTATCCGCGTGAAAAGTTGACGGATAGGCTTAGTAAAATTACAAAAGCCAGTCACAAAGACATAACGTTTGATACCAAACGGCTCGAAAATGTGTGGGTACCAGCCCTGATTGTCAAAAAGGAAAAGGTGGAACAGGTGTTATTCGCAAGTTTGAGTACAACAACTTTTACATACAAAACCATGACGGATAATTCGCTTGTGATTGTACAAAGAGAAAAGAAAGAAGTTGTTGATGGTTCTTCATCGCGACATGAATTTGTATGTGGTACCGTTCTGGATGAAAGCGGGCAACCCTTGCCGGGCGCCAGTGTTGTCATTAAAGGAACTACCAAAGGGATGCTTACCGACAATCAGGGGCACTTTAAAATTGCAACAAGTCAGGACTTTCCGGTGACCTTACAAACCAGTTTTCTCGGACTAAAGACGGATGAATCGGAAGTTGAGGACGACAAAGCCGTTCAGATTACCATCCGGGAAAATCTGAATAAATTAAACGAAGTAGTGATTACCGCTTCCCGTAAATCGGAATCTCTATCCAAAGTGCCTGTCACCGTAGAGACACTTAGTGCCGGAGACTTGCGCCGCTCCCCCTCTGCCAGTTTCTATGATGCTATATCGATACTTAAAGGAGTGAATACCATCAATTCAAGCATTGCTTTTACGGTGTATAATACCCGTGGTTTTCAACACCCAAACAATTTCAGATTTATGCAATTAGTCGACGGATCAGATAACTCGTCACCCGAATTAGGCCTGCCAGTTGCCAACACGATAGGCCCGGGTGAATTGGATGTGCAAAGCGTAGAGTTAATACCGGGAGCCTCATCTTCGTTGTACGGACTGAATGCTTCCAACGGATTGCTCAATATGATCACCAAAGATCCGTTTACCTATCAAGGGCTAAGTATCAGTTTAAAATCGGGTGTCAACAACATCAATTCTCCATTTAAGCAAGAGTATAATGTTCATGCATCGCCTTACAACAACATTGCACTCCGTTATGCCAAAGCACTGAACGATAAGCTGGCTTTTAAAATTAATCTGGGTTATCTGAAAGGACAGGATTGGGCTTCAGGAGATTTTAATAGCTATAATAACTATAACAGCATGGGAGTTAATAATAGCAACGACCCGGCATTCAACGGTGCAAATATCTATGGGGACGAGGGTGGCATTTCCAACACAATCATTCTGGGCGGGAAGCCCGTGCAAGTGAGCAGAACCGGATACAAAGAAGGTGATCTGACTGACTATGAAGCAAAATTGTTACATGCCGATGCTACAGTTGATTATAAATTAGGGGAACATTCCGATGTTTCCTACACCTATCGCATTGGAGAAACGGACAATATTCTTACACGTGGCAGCAAAATAAAACTGAAAAACTTTATCGTGCAACAACACGTGTTACAGCTAAAAACCCCGGAACTTTCTTTCCGTTCCTACATTAATACCGAAAACTCGGGAGATTCCTATGGAATTCGTTATCTGGCTGAAGCTCTGAATACCTCGGTAAAATCGAATGCACAGTGGAACACTGATTTTCAGACTGCTTACAATGCAGCTATTAAGGCTGGACAAACCAGTACACAAGCCTTGCAAACGGCACGTACCACAGCAGATGTTGGCAGGTTAGTACCGGGCACAGATGCTTATAATAAAAAACTGGCTGAGATAAAAACCAGTAAAACAGATAAGTTCATTGCCAGTGGTTACTTTTGGCACAATGAAGCTATATATGATTTATCAAAGTATACGAAAGATATAGCCGATATTCAGGTTGGAGCCGATTATCGGTATAGTCAGGTGCACTCCGAAGGAACTGCGTATGCTGACACAGTAGGAGGTTCACCGGTTTTTAGCTACAAGTTCGGAGGCTTTGTGCAAGCAGCACGCGACCTGAGTGAAAAATTCAGGATGGTTGGTTCGGTGAGAGTAGATAAGGCCCGTGATATCAATCAGGTGTTTACCGAAAGGCTCGGGTTTATTTACGCTCCCAACAACCGCAATAACTTCAGAATGTCATACCAGAATGGGTATCGCTTGCCCACCTTTGTGGAAGCATATATGTATATAAAAACAGATAATGGTATCGGGATAGGGGGATTAAAACAAAGTCTGGAATCGTTCAACATCATTCATAATTCATATTCGTACGAGTCGGTATTGGCATTTAAGGCGGGCTATTTGCACGATGTTACGAGTGGCTCCACTTCGGCTCAGGCTTTGGCGAACAATGCCGGTTTACTGAAAGTATCTACCTTCGACTATTTGAAACCGGAGCAAAATCAAACCCTCGATTTTAGTTATAAAGGGTCTTTCTTGCATGATAAGCTATACGTAGATGCTAATGTGTACGGAACTCAGTACAATAATTTTATTCAAACCTTTACGGTGATTAAACCGACAGGGGGCGTTTCAACAGCAATAAATACCGATGCTGCTAAAATTTTGAGTTCAAAATACAGTGTTTATCAAACCCTTTCGACTGTTTCTTCCAACGTGTATGTATACGGAGCATCGGTAAGTGTGGATTATGAGTTCTATAAACAATATATGATTTCAGGTAATTTCAACTACATTGAGATGAACTGGGGAAATACGTCGAAAGAAGCATTGAGTAACGGGTTTAATACACCCAAGTATAGTATGAACCTATCCATTAGCAACCCGAATGTGTATAAAAACGTAGGGTTTAAAGTTACTTATAAATGGACGGACAAGACGGATTGGAAAACCGATTTCTCGGTCGGAACCGTACCATCATGGCAAACCATAGATGCACAATGCTCATACAGAATACCGGAAATGAAAGCTACCCTTGCATTAGGTGGAACCAACTTACTGAACAAATATTACACACAGTATATTGGTGGATCTTCCATTGGAGGCTTCTATTACGGTTCTATCACCTTTGACGGATTATTGACCAAATAATAGCTTTTCAGGAATCATTGATCGGATGACTTGAAGTCATCCGATCAATGATTATGCGAATCAAGAGTTGCACAATACATATTCTATTTACAATGAGTTATTTTCCCGTAGGGAATACATATCAATAGAAGATGAAAACACACGCAACCAATTCTCCGTAGGGGGGGATAAACAAGGAAAAATATGAATGTCATACGGACAATAAACATACATATCTATTTATTCTATGGATATATAAGTCCTACGGACTATTTTTCAACTACTGATTCGAATTCATTACACTCATTAAAACACTATTCAAACATGTACACTAAAAACAGAATATACAAATACTTGTCTCTTACAACAGGATGTTTATTGCTCGCTACCCACAGTTGGGGACAGCAACCGGATTATTCCATCGATTCAAAGGTGGTGACAACCATCGAACGAACCGTCATTCCGATAGCCGTACCTACGGCATCACCCAAACTGCTTCCTACCGATATAGCCCAATATGCGAAATACGGCTATGGTCGTTGGGAGTATGGCACAGGAGAACCTTGCCAAAAACGATTGGACCTGATGCCGTCCGGCTACGTTCAGCCCAAGGCCAACAAACCGACAAATTTATTGCACTTCTTTGCCATAACCGATGTGCACATCACCGACAAGGAATCACCGGCCCAGGCTCCTTTCTTTGGCTACAGAGGCGGGGTAAGTGCAGCCTACACACCCAGTATGCTTTATACCACTCAATTTCTCGATGCCACTATTCAGACAATTAATGTCCTACACCAACAAACGAAATTTGATTTTGGAATCTCACTGGGCGATGTGGTGAATAATGCGCAATACAACGAGTTAAGAGCCTATATTGATGTGCTGGATGGAAAAAAGATAAATCCCGATTCGGGTGACAAGGACGATCCTGTTCCCGGACCATTGAATGATTATCAGGACAAATTTCAGGCTGCCGGATTAGATAAAACCATCCCGTGGTATCAAACAATGGGTAATCATGATCACCTCTGGATGGGAACAAATCCGGTGGATGCCTATCTGAAAAAGGCCTATGTATCGGATACTATCCTCAATATGGGCAATATATTCAAAGACACACTCGGCATTCGGAGTCGTGGATATTATATGGGTGCGATAGACGGACGCACGGTTTACGGCGATGTAATGGGTGCAGGTCCGGTGCGCAATTTTGCCACGCCACCCACCATTCCGGCAGCCGATCCGAATCGTCGGGCACAAACAGGGGCCCAATGGATGAGTCAGTTTTTCAACAGCACCACCCTACCCCTTGGACATGGATTTCAGGCAGCCGACACCATTAGCGGTTTTGCCTGCTATACGTTTGAACCCAAGTCGAATTTACCGCTGAGGGTCATTGTGGTAGACGATACGCAACGGGATGACGATCCCGATATTCACGGCTACGGTCATGGGTCGCTCGACAAACGCCGCTACGAATGGCTGGTCAAAGAGCTTGACAAAGGACAAGCTGAGGGCAAACTCCTGATTGTTGCGGCCCATATCCCCATCGGGGTGGATTACGGAAGTCCGCTCATGAATGTGCTTATGGGTTGGAGTACAGTGGCCGCTGTTAGTGAGAAAAGTCTGATTGCGAAGTTACACACCTACCCCAATCTGATCTTATGGATGTCGGGACACCGACACATAAACGCCGTAACTGCCTTTAAATCGCCGGATCCAAATCGTCCTGAACTTGGTTTTTGGGAAGTAGAGACTTCTTCGTTGCGCGATTTTCCGCAGCAATTTCGCAACTTTGATATAACTCAGAACAGCGATAATACCCTTTCAATACGCTGCACCGATGTTGATCCTGCTCTTAAAGAAGGAACGCTGACTGCTCTCTCCCGTGCGTATGCCATTGCCACCGAAGAGATATTCAGCAAAAAACCGGCACCAACTTCGTCCGGTTCATCCAATACGGAAGAAGCGTTTAGCAAAACAGAAGCCCCACTCTCTTCCGGTTCATATAATGCAGAATTGCTGAAGCAACTAAGCCCTGAGATGCAAAAGAAGATAAAAGCCTACAAATAGACGAACTATTATCCCCCGGATGATCCCCGATGTATGAAAACGAAACTCAAATTCATACACTGGGGATTATCGTATCTGATTGTCAAACGGTATCCCTCTTCCTTTTTCAGGGTTCTACCTCCTTAACATTAGATTACTTCTATCCGAGGCAATAGAGCCTCTCTATCCGAAGGGATAGAGCTGTTCTATCCGAGGCAATAGAGCCTCTCTATCCGAGGGGGAGAGAACGGTTCTCCAAGACGAGAGAATTAAAACATTGTTCAGGCTAGATTTTATATTCAATTATTTCACTCAAATCACTTCCACTTCTTTTGACCAATAAATTGTAACAGAATTTTAATCCGGTTGCAGTTTTTATGTTATTTCGTATGCCTAATATTGCATCGAAATTATAAAAACAGTCAGATGAAAAAAGGAGTCCTGATTTTAGTTATTGTTATTGCATTGCCAGTGTTATATTTAGGTGGTACTATTCTGCTGGCATTCATCACTGAATTTCATCCCGAATCCATAGAAAACGTAGAGGTTTTATCCTCAAAGCCAACTTCAGTTCCTTCCATCATTAAAGACTCGGTACTTACCTTTTTTACATGGAACATCGGTTATGGCGGATTAGGGGCCGAGACTGATTTCTTTTACGACGGTGGCAAGATGTCGGTTGTCCCTGAGGATTGGGTGAAAAAATATACGCAGGGAATCTACAACACAGCTAAGCAGCATGCAGATGCCGACTTTCTGTTTTTTCAGGAAGTTGATCGAAAAGGAAAACGCAGTCATAATATTGATGAAGTAGCCGGAATCAAAAAAACGCTCCGGAATGATGCCACTGTTTTTGCCCTGAACTATGACGTGAAGTTTTTGCCAATGCCTTACCTGCATCCTTTAGGGCGTATTTATGGAGGATTACTTAGCTGTTCTAAATTCAGTCCCGTCGCCTCACAACGTGTAGCATTGCCCAATATCACCGACTTTCCGCGGAAGCTGTTTTATCTTCAGCGATGCTTGCTGTTGCAACGTTTCAAGCTCTCGAACGGAAAAGAACTAATCGTTATCAATGCGCATTTCGAGGCTTATGACGAAGGAGGAAAAGTAAAAGTAGAGCAAATGGCATTAACCCGAAAATTGATGGAAGCCGAATACCGCAAAGGAAATTATGTGGTGCTGGGTGGCGACTGGAACATAGCTCCTCCCGGTTTTAATGTGCATAAGTGGGAAAAAGAAAAACAGAATGATCCCTTGTATTTGCTGAAAAATAATCCGGTTTATATCCCCGGCTGGCGCTACGCAGCTGATATCAATACTCCTACAAACCGGAAGAACAATCATGCCTTTGACCCCAAAACTACCTACACCACCGTGATTGATTATTTCTTCGTTTCACCCAATATAGAGTTGTTAGAGGTGAAAGGTATTAACGCCGGCTTTGCTTATTCGGATCATAATCCGGTGGAAATGAAAATAAAATTAAAAAAATAAACAAGTTGTCGCTGACTTCATAAGTAGTTACAAGTAAATAGTTACGAGTTACAAGCTATTGATGCCTGAATTCGATTACAAAGAAAACAACTCATTAATAGTCATTGATTACTTTCTCGACTCATAAATTAAAACTATATAATTAAGATGCGTACATTATTACTGACATGGTTACTAGTTGCATTCACCGTTACCGCAGCGTTCGGTCAAGTGCAAAAAAACGAAATTATCACGGGCGAAATTAAATCTGCCAATGATGAATTAGTAAGCGGGGCTCATGTTTCTCTACATGGCACTGCCAAAACATATTCCGGTGTTACCGACAGCAAAGGATATTTCGTATTCAAAAATGTTCCTATCGGCGAATACATATTGCATGTTTCCTATGCCGGACTTGCAAACTATTCGGAGAATGTAACGGTCGTTCAATCGATGCCGAAATTAGAGATAAAGATGCAACAATCGAACAGACAATTGGAAGAAGTAACCATCACAACACAAAAACGGACTCAGCGTCCTACCGAAGTTCCGATTGCCATTACAGCGCTCACGGGCAACACGCTGAAAAATTTACGCATTACGGAAATGGATGCCTTATCGCAATATGTTCCGGGATTACAAGTGCAGATTCAGAGCCCCAACAATGCCAGTTTTGTGATCCGTGGCGTTACTTCAGATGATGGCGACTCGAGGGTGCAACAACGTGTTTCGGCATTTCAGGACGGTATCTCCATTTCGAAAGCAAGAGGTACAGCAGTGGAATTATTTGATATGGAGCGTGTGGAAGTGGCAAAAGGTCCACAGGGAACACTCTTCGGACGCAGTGCCGAGAATGGAGCCATTGATTTAATAAGCAATAAGCCGGTGAATAACACATCGGGAGAAATTGCATTGGGATATGGTAATTACAATGAGATGATTGCAAATGGATTTATCAATACTCCAATTGTAAAAGGCAAACTTCTGAACCGCTTTGCTTTTTCGTATGATAAGCGAGACGGGTTTATCAAAAACGTGTCAGGTGGAACGCTTAACGGAAAAAACACCATTGCCCTTCGGGATATCGTTCGATACCTGCCCGATTCGAAAACGACAATGGATCTGATTCTGAACTACCAGCACGACACCCCTCCGGGCACCAGTTTTAAAAGCGGAACCTATGCTCCCAAAGGAGGTGATCTGGATCCAAATTCATCGGCTGACTTAGGCGGTGGTTCTAAAGACTCCCTGTACATTCATCGCGATGTATGGAGTATTACGCTTCCCATTACCCGTGTATTGTCGGACAACTGGACGGCAACCTCGCTTACCGGTTTCCGCCATTTTAATACCGACGAAGCTTTCAATGCCGATGGCACCGTGGCTCGCGCACTCTATTTTCATGAAAAAGAAAAAGATGACCAATTCAGTCAGGAGTTCCGGTTTAATTTCAACGACAGAAACAAGCTTTCAGGATTCTTAGGAGGTAGTTATTTTTATGAGAAAGGGAATCAGGAAGTTTCGCTTCAAACCAACCCGCAAAAGTTCTATACACTCTTGACACCCGTAATTGCATCCCAGTACGCCACACAACTAAGTCAGCTCAGTGGGGCAATTACGCAATTAGGGCAACTCGGGTATTTATCGGCTGCGCAAACAGCCTATTTTCTGAGTCAGGTACCTTCTGCAAAACCATTGGTTACGAACGGAGTGGCAAATCTGACTACCAATCTGCCGAACCTGAAACCCTTACTTGCATACATAGGTTCGTCGCTATCTACCAGCATGCAACAACTGTTATACCTATTCGACGGAAGTGCATTGCCAACCTCCTACAGCGAAACATATACCAACTACAATACAACCAGTTCCACCGAGCTTTTTGCTGATGCTACGTACAAACTCGCAAATAACCTATCCCTCACTGCAGGTATCCGTGGAACATACGAACATCAGGTTGGTGGGTTCAGCAGTAGTAATTCGGGAGCGAGCATTCTGGGATACCTGACAGGTTATTATCCAAATGTTCTTTCCTGGTCTACCGGTGGCAAAGAATATACAGCTTCAAAAGATTACTTATCGTATGTAGGACGGGTGGCATTGAATTATTTGATAGACAACAATAAATCCGTTTACGCAAGTGTTTCTCGCGGTCGCCGTCCGGGTGTGATTGATATAGGTGATGCCGCTGCCGATTCCACCGTGTACCTGAAACCGGAAATTATATGGAGCTATGAAGCCGGAATGAAAGGAATAGTTCTGAATAATAGTTTTAGCTATGATCTCTCAGTATTTTATTATGACTGGAATCACTTCCAATCGAATGTATTAAATACCACAACGCTTAAATTCACACCACAAGATGCCGGTAAAGCTCACAGCTTTGGTCTTGAAGCAGGCTTACAATATCGTTTCTATAAAGGCACTTCCATCTTTGCCAACTACGGGTACATCGACGGAAAGTTCAACAACAAAGACGAAAACGGACAGACACAAGAGTATGCAGGTAAAACTTTTCGTCTGACTCCAAAACATACATTATCGGCCGGAATCAGCTATATAACACCGGTTAGTAAAACAACTTATATCTACCTGAGACCATCTTATACTTATAAATCAAAAGTATACTTCGAAGATGATAATACGGATGCACTTAGCCAGAAAGGCTACGGACTTGCTAATTTGAGTGGTGGAGTAACATTTGGAAGCAGTAAGATACTATACGATTTAGGATTTTATACTAAAAACCTATTCGACACTAAATATCTGATTGATGGGGGTAACTCGGGAGCACTCTTCGGTATTCCTACTTATATAGGAGGTACACGCAGAACGTATGGAGTAACCCTGAGAGCTCGGTTCTAAATAACAAATCAAAGAATAAACACTAAGACACTAAGGACACAAAGAAACACTAAATAAATATAGCCCCCTAAATCTGTCGAAAAGGGAACTTACAAATTAGTACTCTGTGTTCTTAGTATCTTAATGTTGAGTTTAAAACTAAGTGCAACTGAGCACCATTAGCCCTTAAGTAGTTAATCTTTAGTATCTTAATGTGAAGTCTATTGTTTTCTTGCAGTATTTAAAACTAAGTGCGACTCTGTGTCCTTAGTGTCTTAGTGGTAATTCTTTTGTATCTTAGTGTTGAGTCTATTGTTTTCTTGCAGTATTTAAAACTAAGTGCGACTCTGTGTCCTTAGTGTCTTAGTGGTAATTCTTTCATGGTTCAAAATAGTAAGTATATGGAAAAGTTTGTGAGTTTTATTCTCCTCTTGTTTGCCTTCGTTCGTCTTGAAGGACAAACAGTTTTTGATAAAGAGGGACATCGTGGGTGCCGTGGTTTGATGCCGGAGAATACCATTCCGGCTATGAAAAAAGCATTGTCACTTGGAGTGAATACGCTGGAACTGGATTTACATATCAGTAAGGACGGACAGGTATTGATTTCGCACGATCCGTATATTTCAGCATCCATAGCCTTGCATCCGGATGGAAGTGAGATTAAAAAGAAGGAGGAGAAAAGTCTGGCTTTGTATCAGCTGAATTATGCCGAAATAAGACAATTTGATGTGGGGAGCAAATATAATTCCAAGTTTCCGCAGCAGCAAAAGATCAAAACCTATAAACCCCTGCTATCTGAACTGATTGATAGTGTCGAAACATTTGCCCGTAATCAGCACCTAGCATTGCCCGGTTATAATATAGAAACAAAGTCCGATCCGAAAGGAGATAATACCTTACACCCCGAACCGGAAGAGTTTGTTCGCTTGATGATGGAGGTGATCTTGTCGCGACACATTGAAAAGCGGGTTATTATTCAATCCTTCGATGTCCGAACGCTCGAAATTATCCATCGCGATTATCCTTCTTTACGTACTTCACTACTTACGGCAAATCTGAAATCGGTTGAGTCCAATTTGAAAACACTGTCTTTTGCTCCTACAATTTACAGCCCTTATTATTGGACCGTAACCAAAGCAACTGTTGAAGGCTGTCATCAACGAAACATCCTGATTATTCCATGGACGGTGGATGATGAAAAGAAAATAAAGAAGATGAAAGACCTGCATGTTGATGGCATTATCAGCGATTATCCCGATCGGTTATAAAGCGTTGGTATCCTAAGGGAAACAACTCATTACAAACAGAATGTGTATCTACGCGATTCCTTGCTTACATTAACACCGGAGCTATGGTTAATGGTCTTCGTCCCTATTATTCAGGATTACATCCACAGGTAGAAGGATGTTTCTTAGCTGTCTTAAGATTTCTGGTTATTTCTTTTTTCACGTCACAACCATTACAATCACCACAAGGTGATTCTTCCTTTCGAATGTTTTTTATTATAGCATATATTGAATAAACTACAGTAAAAACTACGATAACCAAAACCAATAGTACCTGAATCATTTTAGTTTGTCATTTAATTAATTTGCAAATTACAAATATTGCCATACCAACTATATTTACTTCATTCTATAACCGGAATAATGAAAATTTGTTCTCAGAAAAACAAACTTCCTATCTGATAAGTTGCAAATGCAACCAGCCAGGCAATGGCAGTGGTATACACCATGGTAAAAACAGCCCAGCCCCAACTTGATTCTTTTTTTATAGCTGCAATCACCGCTACACAAGGAAAATAAATCAGCACAAAAAGCATAAATCCGAAACTCACCAGAGGGGTAAACACCTTTTGACCCTTCAGTTCTCCGCTGTTGTGGGTCTGCGCCTTCAGTTCCTCTTTAAGCGTACCTGAATTTTCATCGGCCTTCATGTCGGCCTGATACAGAATTCCCATAGAGCTTACCACAATTTCTTTGGCTGCCAATCCGGTTATGATACTGACACCCATCTTCCAATCGAAACCCAGTGGCCTGATAACCGGTTCAATAGCATGTCCCAATTGGCCAATATATGATTTTTCCTGACGTTCCGACTCCTTGTCCACTTCCAGATGCTTAACCGCTTCTTGCTTTTCACCGTTACTCAGGTGAATACTGGATTGTACTTTCTGCATTTGTGCATCATAGTCTCTTGTATAAACCGTATGACGGGGAAAATATCCCAACGCCCAAATCAGAATAGAAGCAAGAAGAATCACATTTCCCATTTTCTTGAGATACTGTTGCCCTTTATGCCACATGTGCAAACTCGTATTCTTCATCGTAGGAATACGATAAGGCGGCAATTCCATTACAAAAGGCACCTCCTTTTTGGCAAAAGCAATCCGCTTCATCACCAAAGCCGTAACAATAGCTAAAAGAATGCCGATAAAATAGATTGCAAACAACACAAGACCCTGATTGGCAGGAAAAATAGCCGATATAAGCAAGACATACACCGGAAGTCTGGCACTGCAAGACATAAACGGCGTTATAATCATAGTCAGAATCCGGTCTTTTTTATTGTCCAGTGTACGGGTAGCCATAATAGCCGGCACATTACACCCAAAACCCATCACCAGCGGAATAAACGATTTACCGTGCAATCCTATCTTGTGCATCAGTTTATCCATAATAAATGATGCGCGAGCCATATAGCCGGTATCTTCCATCAAAGAGATAAAAAAGAACAGAATCATGATATTGGGTAGAAAAACAATCACCCCTCCTACTCCACCAATAATTCCATCGACCACTAAATCCCGTAATGCTCCGGCTGACATAGTACTTTGCAACCAGTTGCTCAGCAAACCAACCCCTGAATTAATCCACTCCATCGGATAGCTTCCCAGCGTAAACGTGGCCTGAAACATCAGCCACATAAAAAAAAGAAAAATCGGGAATCCGAAGAAACGATGCGTCAATAAATCGTCCAGCTCCCGCTTGCTTTCGCGTTTATCTTTTTTGGGTTCTTTATAAGTTTCTTTTAGCGCCCCGTCAATAAATCCGTATTTGGCATCGGTAATTATTGTCTCCGAACGTTCACCATATTCTTTCTCCAACTCAGCAATAGTCTGTTTGACTACCGTTTTAATTTGTTCGTAATTATCAAAACCTTCCAATTGAGCTAAGGTACTTTTATCCGTTTCCAGCAACTTTATAGCCACATAACGCGAGGATAATTTGTCCGTTATTGCCGGATTTTTCCAAATCATATCCTGAATATCCTTAATGGCTTTTTCGATCAACGAACCGTAGTTGATATGAATATGGCGTACACTCGGATCGCGATCTTCGTATACATCAATCAATTTAGCAAACAACTCATCTATTCCTTTTCCTTTAGATGCAATGGTCGGAATAATCGGAATGCCTAACATCTCTCCCAGACCGTTATAATCGAACTTCACTCCTTTCTTTTCCAGTTCATCATACATATTCAGCGCTACCACCACCTTGATATTCATATCAATAAGCTGAGTAGTCAGAAACATATTCCGCACCAGATTGGACGAGTCGATTACATTGACCACAATGTCCGGCATCTTTTCGGTGATGTGGGTCCGCACATATAACTCTTCGGGCGAATATTCAGTAATAGAGTAAGTTCCGGGCAGATCTACAATTTTAAAGGTATAACCGTCCTTTTTCATGGTGGCCTCTTTGGCATCTACCGTTACACCGCTGTAGTTTCCCACCCGCTCGTGCGAGCCCGATGCGAAATTGAATAAAGTTGTTTTTCCGCAATTGGGATTGCCCACCAAGGCAACATTAATCACTTTTCCTTTTTCCAGTACCGAAACCTTGAGCGACTCTTCATCAATAGTTCCTTCAAATTTTATTTCCGATAAAGAAGCCGCTTCATCCAGCGATACCACTTCTACCAATTCCGCCTCACTCCGTCTAAGTGAAACGTTATAACCCATAATTTCATACTCAACCGGATCTTGCAGAGGTGCATTCTTAACCACCCTCACTTTTTTCCCTTTTACAAATCCCATCTCGGTAATGCGCTTTCTAAAAGCGCCATGCCCAAGTACCTTTGTAATTATGGCTTCATCACCTGTTTTAATATCAGAAAGATGTGTATTATGTGTTGTCATTATAAATATGAATTTCTCTATTTTTTGTAAATCAGATGGTCGTATCGTTTAAACTCATGAGTTATGACTTTACTCCAAAATGGACAAAACCAACCAGAGCATTATCTAACCGCATGTCGGTTCCAGCCGGATTAATAATATATTGAATATCCGGCTTTATATAAATATTCTTGTTTATTGAAAACTGGTACGCCAGCTCGATCGTAGTTTCACTTCCAACATAGTTATCATGTATTCCGGCATGAGCCAAAGCAACACCAAACCGATCGTCAGACCGTCGATTTAACAACCCCTTATAATTAAAACCCAAACTATAGTAATGGTTATTTTTATTCTTATTCTTCGGACTAAAACCTATCTGCGAAAAAATCGACAACTTATCGGTCAGTTGCTGATCTCCTACAAAATAAAAACCTTCGTTTTGCTGCTCAACATTAATTGTATCATTGTGCTGATGATAGTATACACCCAATTTATAACAACCCGCTTTGCCTTTTATCAAACTCTCAGCAAGTTGAAATTCGCTGACAGCAAGAAAGCCCTGATTTTCTCTAAGTATCCAATTCAGGTTATACGCATTGCAACTAAAATCGTCCGGTGTTCCGTCAAAAACCGCCACATTCCACACAAAGGTATTGGATACGTTCCACCGAACATGAATTCCCAAAGCTATCAGCGGAAAAATAGGACAAGTAATATTGTCGGCAATACTGGAATGAATACCAAAGGAACTGTTCGTAAACAGGCTTCCGTCTTCATTCGCTGCAAAGTTAACATTTAAATCCTGCAAGCCCACAGTAATATCAAACTTTCCCAGATTTTGTTTATACCAGAGCTCATATAAAAAAGACCGGTTACCGGCTTCGATGTTAGACACCCCCTGAAAATCACCAACTAAATCTGTACTGGGCTCACCACCATGTGTATTTCCAATATTCGCAAAAAACTCACCACCTGTCCATAAACCCGCAACACCGGTATCAAAACACCCATCGACATTGGCGAGTCCCAGATAAGAGATTCCTCTTTTAATTCCTCCTCTAAAATTACTTACGATGTCACCTGTATAGGATGCAGAAAATGAGAACGGAGATAACTTCTCACCGGCATCTTCCTGTGCCCAAAGTCCGTTACCGGAAACTGTAATAAAAGCTCCCAAACACACCGATTTGTAGACTTGCCTCATCTTAACCTAAATAAATAACTAAGCATGTACAAAGGTACAAGGAAGAACCCGACCTGCACATACCTACTTATACTGATTATAGGGGGGCTGAACTAATCAAATATGGGGATAGAGCAACAAGAGAAATCTACATCAATTCATTCGACGATCAAAACTGAGTACTTTTCTTTATTTCATCTATTTCAATAAGTTTATTCATAATAGCATAAACCGTCAAACCGGCCGTACTATGAATTTCCAATTTGCGGGCTATATTGCGCCGGTGCGAGATAACTGTATGGGTAGATAGAAACAATGTCTGAGCAATTTCCTTATTAGTCAGGCCGCGAACAACACAGGTAATTATTTCTTTCTCCCTTGCACTCAATGTACTTTGTTCTTCAGGATCTTTATTCATCAATGAATCAAAGAGCTTATCGAGCTTTTCTTTTAGTTGTTCCACCGAGTCATAAATACTCAGCGTATCATCATAATTTCGCAATAAATTGGTATCAATGGCCGAATAAACCAATGCCAGACATTTGAGTTTGGCATTCGATGTTTCTTCTTTTATTTTAAGGATATCCACATACCCCCAAAAAGCCGGATTTATGACTAATATATCCGGCTTGTGAATATTTAAATAATGATTTACAGTATCCAACGAAATAATTTCAATTGGTTGAATCCTATAACCGGGGATTCGCTTCAAAGCAACGGAAATCCCGCTCCGAATGATCACCGAAGGTTCAACAATGGCAATTTTGAGTTGATCACTATTCATTTTTTCTGTTTGTTTTTGCGTTCCAATTCTTCCACAGCGGGAATAAATAAATAGTCCTCCACCTGATTGTGACTGGCAATATCTACTTCGCACGACAAAATGTCAAACAAAACTTCAGTCAGTAGATAATTGTTGCCTTTGGCCGGATAATATTTTATCAGTATGTTTTTAAGTTCCACAAGCTTGGAATCTATTTCGTTGTGCCTGTCCTGAAAAACGGAGATACTGTAACGGGAATCTGCTTCGCCTTTCAACACTTTTTGTACATAGCGGAAAACTGTTTTATTTTCGTAATCCATGTGTTTACGCACTTCCAGTACGTACTCATCAAAAAATTGAAGGAAGATCGATTTGTAAGGAATATTCTCTTCCTGAGCGCTAACAGCCTCAATTAGTTTATTACGGATAAGCGGTAATTTAAAGTCCAGAAAATAGCTATGAGCATTTTTCAGATACTCAATTACCGAAGGAATAGACAGTCCTTCGTAATCGTGATCTACCTCGAAATTACCTTCGGAAAGAAAATTTACAACGGCTAAAAAAGTCTTGCAATCAATCTCATTGGCTTCGCAAACCTGCTTTACTGTTTGGTCGCCAAATCCAAGCGACAAGCCAAAGCGACTTATAACCAGCAATAATGAATGATTTTCATTAATCAAATCACTCATCTTTTCATTTTCGGAGAATTTTTGTTGTTTTTGCATAGATTGTAAATCAATATGTTCACACATTCCAAAAGAAGTGCTTATAAAAAAATAAACTTCTCCGGAGTAAATGGCTACTCCGATAGAAGTTCATACTAACTAATCATACTAACAAACCTAAATCAAATTTGTGATTACAAAGGTCGGGCTTATTCCGCAGCCGGGCAATCACCATTTATAGGTATATTGGGGGATAAATAACCCGCGATTAGTGAGTATTTCCATCTTCTGATACTTGCAGTACAAAGATACCTATTTATAATGATTCTAAAGACTAAAAGTTCATTTTTTAATTGTATCCGTAAAAGAAAAGGACTGTCAATTAGATTCGACAGTCCTTTCTGATAGTGAGAGATCAACTAAGTTACAAGGTAACTCCTGATTTCCAGATTGCTATTTCGCGATAGTTTTTCTTTTCATTGTTTACCGATTCACCACTGACAACTTTGAGAATGTATTCCACAAAACTTTCGTGGGTTTCCTCCATCGTTTTATTTTCCAGTATGACTCCGGCATTGAAATCAATCCAACCCGGTTTATTATTGGCCAGATTGGAATTGGTAGAAATTTTCATCGTAGGCACAAAAGAACCGAATGGCGTACCACGTCCGGTGGTAAACAATACCAACTGACAACCGGCCGAGCCAAGAGCTGTAGCCGCCACCAGGTCATTACCCGGTGCACTCAACAAATTAAGTCCCTTGGTATGTATGGTTTCTCCGTACATCAATACGTCTTTCACCACCGACTTTCCACATTTCTGTGTACAGCCCAACGATTTTTCTTCCAAAGTAGAAATACCACCGGCCTTGTTACCCGGCGAAGGATTTTCGTAAATCGGTTGTTCGTTTTTGATAAAATAATCCTTGAAATCATTGATCAGATGCACGGTTTTGTCGAACAAACCCGTAGATTCACAACGATTCATCAGGATAGTTTCAGCTCCAAACATTTCCGGCACTTCAGTCAAAACGGTTGTGCCGCCCTGTGCCACCAGAAAGTCAGAGAAAACACCCAACAAAGGATTGGCAGTGATACCCGAAAAACCATCGGAGCCACCACATTTCAGCCCTACTCTCAGCTCGCTCAAAGGTACATCGGTGCGCACATCTTTGGATGCGGTGTTGTATATTTCGCGCAACAGAACCATGCCTTCTTCAAATTCATCACCCACCTTTTGAGTTTCGATAAATTTAATGCGGTCGGTGTCATAATCGACTAACAATTCGCGAAAGACAGATAACTGATTGTTTTCGCAGCCCAAACCTACCACCAATACTCCGGCGGCATTCGGATGTTTCACTATATCCAACAGGATTTTCCGGGTATTCTCATGGTCGCCACCCAGCTGTGAGCAGCCGTAGTTATGCGGGTATGCTACAATAGCATCCACTCCCACTCCATTGGTTTCACGCTTCAAGGCATCTACCAACTGGTTAATGGTTCCGTTTACGCAACCTACCGTAGGTACCACCCATATCTCGTTACGGATACCTACATCTCCGTTTTTCCGACGATAACCTTTGAAAGTCAACTTCCGGTCGGCAATAGCAGGATATTCCAGCACTGGAGAATAAGTATAATCCAACACTCCGTCCAGATTGGTTTTGATGTTTTTTTCATTCACCCATGCACCTTGAGCAATGGCTTCACGCGCATGTCCAATGGCATAACCGTATTTTACAACGAAGTCGTTGGCGGCAAAATCCTTCAAAGCAAACTTATGCCCCGCCGGAATTTCGCTGAGTAGCGTGATTGTCTCATCCTTCACCACCACGGTGTCACCCGCATGCAAAGGGACTATAGCAACCGCCACATTATCCTCGCTATTTATTTTCAGATATTTTGTTTGCATATCTATTTTATAAAATGCTTTTTACTGTACTCAACATACCATTTTTCTGAACTGAATCCAGATAACCAATTAATTTATCGGTCAGACCCGGAATTTCGTTCAGGTTTTCGTCCCAGATAAATTCAGCACCCAGCACACCTTTGGTAACTGCTTCTACCGAACCTGAGCTCCATAGTTGAGTCAGCAAGTCAATAATAGCTGCATCATCATTGGGCGTAATTTCATCTTCACCACGTTTTCCACCTTTATAGTAGGTAATGATACCAGCCAAACCTAACACCAAAGCCGAAGGTAATTCCCCTTTACGAGCCAAATAAGTTTTCAGTCCGGGCAGGTCACGCGCTTTAAATTTAGGGAAGGAATTCAACATAATGCTTGTAACAAAATGTTTCACATAAGGGTTACGGAAACGTTCAACAACTGCTTTACCGAATTTTTCCAGTTCTTCCTGAGGCAAGTCAAGGGTAGAAAGCAATTCTTCAAACATGGCTTTGTGCACAAATGCACCTAACACTTTGTCTTCTACAATTTCGCGAACGGTATCCAGACCCGAAAGATAGCCTACCGGAGCCAACACGGTATGAGGACCGTTTAGTAAAGTCACTTTTCTGTCGTGATAAGGTTTTTCACTTGGCACGAACAATACGTTCAAACCGGCTTTGTCGGCTGGGAATTCTTTAGCCACCGACTCTGGGGCTTCAATGACCCACAAATGGAAAATTTCAGCTTTTACCACCAACTTGTCTTCCAATTGTATTTTGTCCAGAATCTCATTGATAGTATCACGTGGGTAACCCGGCACGATACGATCAACCAGGGTACAATAAACGCCGCAAGCAGTTTCGAACCAAGCCTTGAAGTCGGCACCCAGATCCCACAGTTCAATATATTGTTCGATACATTTTTTCAGTTCAGTACCATTATGGAAAATCAATTCGCAGGCAAATACATACAAACCTTTATCAGCGGCACCATTGAAGGTTTTAAAACGATGATAAAGTAATTGAGTCAGTTTACCGGGATAAGACTTAGCGGGTTTGTCATCCAGTTTACAAGCAGGATCAAAAGCAATACCGGCTTCGGTAGTGTTTGATACCACAAAACGCATTTCCGGGTTTTCGGCCAATTTCAGGTAGTCCGAAAAATGGGTATAAGGATTCAAGCCACGGCTGATCACGTCGATCAAATCAAGACTATCTACCTGTTTGCCTTTGTCAATACCCTGCAGATTGAGATGATACAAACAATCCTGTTCATTCAGCATATCAACCATCCCGTTTTCAATAGGTTGCACCACTACGACACTACTATTGAAATTGGCTTTTTCATTCATATTCCACACAATCCAATCCACAAACGCGCGTAGGAAGTTTCCTTCACCAAACTGGATAATTCTTTCAGGATAGCGCTTTGCGCTTACATTTTCTCTGTTTAACTTTTTCATTTATGTTGATTATTATTCAAATAACATCTTAGTTCCGGCATACCCGTGAACTAATCCGATAGGACTTTTCTTTATAAAAAGATACATTGGGGAAAACTCTACCATGAGCCTTCAATCTAAAGACAAGAGTTTTCTTACTAACATAAACAAGTAGAATAAGATCTTACAAAATCATTCAACGTATTTAGTTTGCCTTTGTTCAAAGCTCTACAAAAATACGTAAATTCAAAGTTTTATCAAGTGGAATAATTGATATAAAACGCGTAAAAACTGATAGAATCTTATGAAAAGAGAGCAGGAAAAATTCAGAAGAGAAAGAAAGTACAGCGACAAAGCCTATATGAAAAAAAAGCAAAAAGAGCCATGACCCTATCCTGTTCTGCCAACAACGCTCAGAAAACAGACCTATTCCGACACCAGTCTGCTTTTCTTCAATATTTCCAATTCTACTTTCGGGGTGTATGACGCAGGTCTGGGCATATCATAAACTCTTTCGCGCAAAAACAGACCCAAAGATTTAGAATCGGGAAATGCAGCTTGTTCTTCGACGGATATAATCTTACCTATTCCTATACGAGGGTTTTGCCTGCGTTTATTAAACACTTCGTGGGGCATTCTCATAGAACGAATCCTCCAGTCAATCAAACCAAGGAAATAAAAAAACGGGGAGTTCTGATTAAAAAAGCGGATAGGAACAATTGGCACTTTAGCAGCATAAATCATTTTAAGTACACTTTCCTGCCATTCCCGATCCCTAACCCAGAGTTTTCTGGGTTCAAAATTAGAAACTGCTCCCGAAGGAAAAAAACCTACCGGATGACCATCCTGTAACCGCGTCAATGTTTCACGGAGACCTTTAAGACTGGTAGTAGCCGTAATATTGTTGGTAGCTGTTTTGGGAGTAACGGTAATAAAACTTCCTTCCATCGTTTTGATAAGTGATAGAAATTTATTGACCATCAGCTTATAGTCCGGCCGAATTCTCACCATCAGATCTATCAGCATTATTCCATCCAAACCACCGTAAGGATGGTTAGAGACTGTGATAAAAGCTCCTTCGGGTAATAGTTCCAGATTTTCGGGATTCCCGATTAAATAATCGACTCCCAAATCTTTCAATAATCTTTCTGAAAAATCGGCACCGGTATAATTGCAGGAATGTTCATACACTCCGTTTACTTTATCAATGGCAAAAAGATGCATAAGAAACCGGGCCAACCGGTGCCCTCTTTTTCCCTTAAAAACCGGAGATATTTTTTCCAGGTCTTTTTCTTCAACTACTTTAGTTTTCAAAATATCTGTTCCTTTTTACTTCATTTTTACTGAAGAATAGACAAAAAAATTCTTCCTGCTTTCATATACAATACGTGTATCCAAAAACAAGAAGAAACAAATACAAATGCTAAGTTCACTAATCATACATTTCATTTACGTCCGGTTTTCCTCTCTTAAACACCCAATATCGTTGAAGCATATAATTAAAAACAACCGAAACAATAAGGTCTGCAATGATTCGACTGATTTTATAATCTATTTTCAGAAATGTGGTCATCAAATAGGTACCTGACATTTTCAGCAGGATACTGTTTATGGCAACAAGTATAAACCGAATCAACTGTTTACGGAAAGAATGCTCATAAGGATGTACTTTCGAACGGAAGGCCCAGGATTTATTTATGTAGAAATTAACAACAGCCCCCACCACACCACCAATAGCAATGGAAATGGTATAATGCAGATGAAAAACTTCGGTAAACAAAATCATTGTGAGGTAGTCAACTACCCCACCCACACCTGAAGAAACCTGAGCTTTTGAAAATATAAGCAGTTTTTCAAACATGGTTGCGTTTATTATTTTTGCTTCTCGGCCAAATCCCTGTCGTTGGCTACACTAACCAATTTTCGGGTATCGACAATGTTGATAATAAATAAAATAACACAAGCTGCCAATGCACTATACACAATGGAACCTTCAAAAAGCACTTCGGCTACCAAAATGCCTGAAATAATCACCCGGGCTTCCGTTGGCCCGAACAAACCACTATCAATAGTATATTTACCCGTAACTTTATACCTGAGCAAGGTCGTAATCATAGCCCATCCGTACATAACTACAAATACAAATCCGAGCATTTCCCAAATGCCGTCCGTATAAACCATGTATCCGTAACCTATAAGAATAGTAGTCAACCAATCCACTGTAATATCCAACGAAAAGCCATACCATTTTCGGGGCGTATTCCGATAATATGCCACTCTGCCATCCATAGAATCGCCAAACCAGTTAACAAAGAAACCCAAAATTCCAAGTAACAGAAAGTTCCGATCCAGATAGGTAGCCAGAATAAAGCTAAATACGGTTATTAAACTTCCAATAAAACCAATACCTGTAAGCATATCCGAGCTAATAAAGGAAGGTATACGTTGAACTAAAAAAACCAGTGCTTTTTGTTCATATTTTCGTAGTATATTGGTTCTATGTCTGTCTTTCGAAATGGCATCAAAAACCGCTTCCGAATTCCGTGATTTTGTCAAATTCATAAATATGTATTTCTTATGTATATTTTATGCATTATATGCATTAAGGCCATAAAGATAAAAAAAATAAACTGATATGCCGCCCGACAAACTCATGTATAAGAAATTCGAACAGCGTTATAATCATATAATTCTAAGCCGAACAATTGCATACCAAACTGACAACCATCCGGTTTAAAATAAAAAAAACGAAATTATAAAGTTACTTGAATTTGCTTAATAATTTTCGTTCGAGCTTCTTTCAAAAAATAAAAAGTAGTGTAAACAGTATAATTTTTCAGAACAGTAATTAAAGAAGGTACGCGGGTAGCACAATAACAATATTTATATATCTCCATGCTATTTAAGGAAGAAAATCCATTGGTTAGAAAAAAAATATTATTTTTGCTGATATAAGTAACAGAATCAATATGAATGTCATATTTTCCAAAAAAGCACAGATCATTTTCTTCAATGCTTGGATTGCTCAACTTCATTCACGTTCCACTTTTCACCTCCTGTGTTTAATTAACGCTCTATTATATTTGTTCAACAGCTCAACACGATGTTTATGAAAACAAAAATCTTATTCTTTTTCTTATTCCTTTCTTGTGTTTCGGTCTTTGCCTCCGAATCCGAAACTATTCGTGAGTCGCAAGCGCTTATACAGCGTGTATTGCCTGGTCATGTCGACGATTTTGTATTGAGCCAGATTCCGTCCGAAAATGGGTTGGATGTTTTTGAAGTGAAAGCTTCGGGCACCGGCAAAATAATGCTTCGGGGAAACAATGCCGTTTCCATAGCTACAGCTTTTAACTGGTATCTGAAAGAAACTGCCCGCGTCAGTTACGACTGGCAAGCTATCCGCCCGCTTACTATTCGCGGTGTTTTACCTTTGCCTGCCTCTGCAATACGTAGAACCTGTGCGGCAGGTCAACGCTTTTTCAACAATACCTGCACCTTTGGTTATACCTTTGCTTTTTGGAATTGGGAACAATGGCAACGGTTTATCGACTGGATGGCAATGAATGGGGTAAATCGTCCCCTGATGCAGGCCGGTCAGGAAGCCGTGTGGCTGCGCGTGTGGAAATCATTTGGCATGACCGACGCTCAGGTGCGGTCTTATTTTCCTGGACCTGCCCATCTGCCCTGGCACCGTATGGCCAATATGGATAAGTGGAGCGGTCCGTTGCCGATGAGTTATATTAACGGACAGCAAAAGCTACAACAACAAATACTTCAACGGTCGCGCGCACTGGGCATGAAACCAATACTTTCGGCCTTTGCCGGTCATGTGCCTGCAGAACTGAAAACCATTCGTCCGAAGGCACATATCACCCGCATTGAACCCGGCTGGGGTGGCATGACTGCTGACTATACTACCTATTTTCTCGATCCGACCGACGGTCTGTTTGCCGAAATACAAAAACGTTTTCTCACCGTGCAGCAGCAACTTTATGGAACGGATCATCTTTATTCTGCCGATCCGTTTAATGAGATTACACCACCCAGTTGGGAACCCGACTATCTGGCCGGTGTGGGGAAAACCATTTATAATACCTTGTCGGCGGTGGACAAAGATGCGGTGTGGTATCAGATGTCCTGGACTTTTTACAACGACTCCACTCACTGGACACGTCCGCGTCTCGAAGCCATGGTTCACGCCGTGCCCAAAGGGAAACTGGTTTTTCTGGACTATAACTGCGAGGAACAGGAATATTTTCGGAAATCTGCCAACTTCTACGGGGCGCCTTTTATCTGGTGCTATCTGGGAAACTTTGGGGGTAACACCCACCTGGTGGCACCTCTGAATAAAGTGGTGAACCGCCTGCAAAAAGTACCTTTCGGTAGTGCGTGTGTGGGAGTGGGCTCTACACTCGAAGGAATAAATGTAAATCCCGAGATATATGAGATTACTCTGGAAATGCCCTGGCGAAACGGCGAAACGGTGAATGCCGATACGCTGATAGCTAAGTATGCCGAACGAAGAGCGGGTGCTAAAGACAAGGCTGTGAAAGATGCCTGGCTGATGCTCCGGCAAAATGTGTTGGTAGATACGGCCGTGGGTATCTGGAATCATTGTGTCGTTTTTCAGGTTTCGCCCGTGACGGATTTGTCCAAAAGCTTTTGGAGTACCAATCCCCGGATTCCTTACCGCAATGCGCAGTTGGTGTCGGCACTCAACCGCATGTTTCAGGCTGGTGTTGATGCCAAAAAGACGGATGCTTACCGCTTTGATGTGGTGAATCTCACTCGTCAAGCACTGGGGAACTACGGAACAGTATTGTACACGATGATGATGGCGGCTTATCAGGCTAAAGACCAAGGAGCATTCCGTCAATATTCCGACAGCTTTATCCGCTTAGGCATGGAAATGGATAATCTGCTAAGCACCAGTCACGAATTTTTATTGGGCAAATGGCTCGCCGATGCCCGCAGCTGGGGTGCTACTCCTGCCGAAAAAGAATATTACGAGCGTAATGCCCGAGAAATTATTACTACCTGGCACAAAGCCGGCGGCGGACTTACCGATTATTCTAACCGTCAGTGGAACGGGCTGTTGCGCACTTATTACATGCCCCGATGGGTTGAATTTCTTCATCGCCTAAGAAGTTCACTAAACACCGGAGCACCCTTCGACGAAAAAGCCTTTAGCACATGGTGCACAAACTTCGAGCAGAGTTGGGTAGATAATCCGTCACCCACATTTTCGGACACCGAAAAAGGAGATGCCGTGCAACTGGCTTATCAGCTTTTTGAAAAATACAAATTGGCAATGATGGAGTAATCTTCATTATTTCCCCGAAACATCCGAAGCTTGTCACGTTTTGTGACAGGCTTCGGGTGTTTATAAAAGAAGTTATAATGGTTAATGGTTTATTTGTTCAGAAGCACAATAATACCCTAAAGTATTTTTCCTTATCATCCTGATTTGGCTCAATTTCTTACAACGAAGGCTATTTTGTTCTAAAAAAAAGCATTTCATAAAAAAAATTCTCCCTTTCTTCTGGAATTGTAATGCAAAGAAGAAAGAGAAAAAGGCAACCAATAAAAAACTGTGCCCACATAGGATGTAAACAAGACCAAAAGGTTCTACAGGCCGGGCAAAAGTTATCTACGGATGTCCATTCTTTCATAAAATACCGCGATGTAAAAAGAATAAGGTGGCAATTGTTCTCAAGAAATGCCTCCATATTTATACAAAAAGCCGTCGCAGCAATAATACACCGCGGTGTAAAGATAAAACACCGCGGTGAAAAAAGAAAAGTAAGGCAACTTTTCCAAAGAAATGCCCAACTTCTTTGAAAGAAACCCGTCCCATTAATAATACATCGCGATGTAAAAACAGAGAATTGAGCCTTGACATAGAGAAACTGGTCATTAATTTATCTTTGGCAAATTGAAGATAAACACAGCGCTTGAAAGAACAGACAATTAAAGTAATCGCTTTATGGAAATGGATCAAGGCTATTGAAAGTGATTTGTTTTCAGTCCCTTTGACACTGTCCTTCTGTCACCCATGCCAACTGTGTGTCAGCAGATGCCATTCTGTCGCCAAACATTGGTTTATTTTGTCCAATGTGTAGTGTGGCTCGCTTTTTGCGGCAAAAACATCAGAGCAGTCCAGCTATGATTCATAACCGAACGCGACTCACAATTAATTTATAATGTTTAATTTAAATGGGAGGTTCTTAACATGGGAGCAGCAGGAAACAAAAAGCCAAAAAAAGACAAGTCGAGTAAACACGGAAAACATATTCCGTCGTATCAATTGGAAAACGAATCGTCTGTAAAAGTTGATTCGGAAGACTTGAAAAAGAAAAAGTGATTACCCTTGTAATCAACAAAAGAGTAGAAATAAAGTTATAAACTTAGTTTCTACTCTTTTTTATTTTGAGGAAATTATTTTCAAAGTCTTGAACCTTGAAAAAGCGGCAAAGAATCAATAAGCCGATTCAAACTGATTCAGGAACCGAACGTCGTTTTCGGAAAACAACCGGAGATCTTTTACCTGATATTTCAGATTGGTAATACGTTCTACGCCCATCCCAAAAGCATAACCCGAGTAAACTTTCGAATCGATACCACAGTTTTCCAATACATTCGGATCAACCATTCCACAACCCAGAATTTCTACCCAACCGGTGTGTTTGCAGAACGGACAACCTTTTCCGCCACAGATGTTACAGGAAATATCCATTTCGGCACTGGGTTCGGTAAACGGAAAATATGAAGGGCGTAAGCGAATGTCAGTATGTTCGCCAAACATTTCTTTGGCAAAATATATCAATGCTTGTTTCAGATCAGCAAACGACACATCTTTATCGATATACAAGCCTTCGACCTGATGGAAAAAGCAGTGGGCACGGTAAGATATGGCTTCGTTGCGAAATACACGACCGGGAAACAGCATGCGGATAGGTGGCTTTTGATTGGCCATTATGCGCGACTGCACCGAGGAAGTATGAGTCCGTAGTAAAATATCGGGGTTTTGTTCGATAAAAAAAGTATCCTGCATGTCGCGGGCAGGATGCTCGGGAGGAAAGTTCAATGCACCAAACACATGCCAGTCATCTTCAATTTCAGGGCCTTCGGCAACGGTAAACCCGATGCGGGAGAAAATATCAACAATTTCGTGCTTAACCAACGAAAGCGGATGACGCGTTCCCAATTTAATGGGGTCGGCACTACGAGTCAGATCGGTTCTATTTTCGTCGCTTGCCACATTGCTAAAGCCATCTTTTATTTCATTTATTTTATCCTGCGCTTTATTTTTTAAATCGTTCAGCAATTGACCAACTTCACGCTTTTCTTCGTTAGCCACATTTCTAAAGTCGTTAAAGAGCTCGGAAATTTGTCCTTTTTTACTCAAATACTTAATACGAAGTGCTTCCAGTTCGTCCTGATTAGCAGCCGCCAGTTGGTTTACTTCTTCCAACAATTGATTAATCCGATTTTTCATCCTTTTTCTTTATTCTGTTTACAGAACTCTGTAGAGTTTGTTTGTCAGTGTTTTGTGTATTCACAGACAGCTAGTTCCATTTCTCAATAAGGCTACAAAAGTAATCATTTTTTGTCGAAATAATAGCTCTGTGCAGCAAAAATGGAGTGCGATTAAAAAAAATGGATTTCAATGTGCTTTTTGTCTGATTTTTGCCTTATATTTGTCAAACGCAAAATAAATACCTTATGAAGATTGATGATGTGCTTCAATTCCTGAGCGAATTGACAATAAATAACAACCGGGAGTGGTTTGCCGAAAACAAAGACCGATATGATCGATTGCGTCTGGGGTTCGAACAGTTAGGTCGCGATTTAATTTTGGAAATATCCAAGTTTGACGATGAAATAAAACATGTTGAAGTAAAAGATTGCGTTTTTCGGATTTATCGTGACACCCGTTTTTCGCATGATAAAACGCCTTATAAAACGCATATGGGTATATTTATTGCCACGGCAGGTGGTCGTAAAAGTCAGCGTGGAGGTTATTATCTGCATCTCGATCCGGCCGGTTCTTTTGTAGCTGCTGGTGTGTGGTGTCCGGATGCCAATTTGCTTAAGGCTTTACGACAAAGTGTTTACGATAATATTGAAGAAATGAACGAAATCCGGTTTAATCCTGATTTTGCAAAATACTTCAATTCCTTTTATGAGGACGACAAGCTTAAAACAGTTCCACGTGGTTTTCCGAAAGATTTTGCCGATGCTGAGCTGTTGAAATTAAAACATTATATGGTAGAGTATAAGCTGGATAAAACGATTCTCGGAGCTGATGATTTTGTAGCCCGTGTTGGTGCCATATTGCAGTGCGCTTATCCATTGAATCAATTTCTTAACTACACAGTTGATGAAGTTGCCAATAACTAAAGAGATAAATATTCTGATAATTTTAAAATATGATTTTAGACTCACTTGAAAATGCAGGATTGTATGAATCGCTGCATCCACGCTTTAAACAAGCTTTTGATTTTTTACGTAATACTGATTTACTGGTTCTTCCCATCGGGAAAATAGAATTAGATGGTTCAAATTTAATTGTAAACGTAGTTGAAATAACCGGGAAAACTGTTGAAGCAGCACGCATGGAAACGCACAATCGTTTTATTGATATACAAATACCCATTGGCGCACCCGAAACTATGGGATGGATTGCTGGGAACAAACTCAAAGAAGTGACCGACCCTTACAATGCAGAGAAAGATATAACATTTTTTGCTGATAAGGCATCAAACCTGTTACTTGTTCAGCCTTTTGAATTTGCGGTTTTCTTTCCTGAAGAAGGACATCAACCAGGCATTGCAGAAAGTAAACACAAAAAAATCATTGTAAAAGTATTAGCATAGTTTCTCAACCTTAAGATTCTTTCAAACGAACCGTATTAAGCAGACTCTTGTAGCGGAGAGTTTCTCGCATACACCTTAAATTATTAATACTGTTCATCTTTTTTCTAAAAACATGCCGCAGAACTCAACAGTAGAAGTCAGCCGGCTTAAACTTGAATGTATGAAAAATCTTGCTATTCTTAAATCAGATCCTTTTCTTGCACCTTATGCAGGTGCAATAAATGGACGTTATGAGTATTTCGAAGCTATAGAGAAAAAGCTGGTGCCCGAAGGACAGAATCTGTCTAATTTTGCAACCGGTTATTTATATTTCGGATTGCATCGAGGTACCGATGGATGGGTTTTCCGCGAATGGGCACCCAACGCTACAGCTATATTTCTGATTGGCGATTTTAATAATTGGCAGCGGCATCCCGACTACCAGTTAAAAAGAATACAGAATGGGATCTGGGAGATTCGTTTGCCGGAATATGCCATAGCGCATTCTCAGCTATATAAGCTTTTAGTGGAGTGGGATGGCGGAGGCGGGGAACGCATTCCTGCTTGGGCGCGTCGGGTTGTTCAGGATGACCAGACTAAAATTTTCAGTGCTCAGGTTTGGTTTCCGTTTAAACCTTATGTGTTCAAAAATAAGAAGTTTAAACCTACAACCGATCCGCTTTTGATTTATGAATGCCATATTGGTATGGCGGGTTCGGATGAAAAGGTTTCTACCTATGAGGAGTTTCGCACTTCGGTTTTACCAAGAATTGCTCATGACGGATACAATTGTATTCAGATAATGGCAATTCAGGAACATCCTTATTATGGATCTTTTGGGTATCATGTATCGAGCTTTTTTGCGGCTTCTTCCCGCTTTGGAACTCCTGAAGAACTGAAACATCTGATTGATGATGCACATGGAATGGGAATTTCAGTCATTATGGATCTGATTCATTCTCATGCGGTACGCAACGAAGTAGAAGGGTTAGGGCGGTTCGACGGAACGCCTTATCAGTATTTTCACGGAGGTTCGCGTCGCGAGCATCCGGCGTGGGACTCACTTTGTTTTGATTATGCAAAGCCATCTGTCCTTCACTTTTTACTTTCTAATTGCAAGTTCTGGCTCGAAGAATATAAGTTTGATGGTTATCGATTTGATGGTGTTACGTCTATGTTATACCGTAGTCATGGTCTCGGTGAGGATTTTACTGGATATGAATCGTACTACAATTTGAATCAGGATGGCGATGCTATTTGTTATCTTACCTTGGCTAATAAATTGATTCATCAGGTAAATCCGAATGCTATCACAGTAGCCGAAGAAATGAGTGGAATACCGGGTTTGGCAACCAAAGTAGAAGATGGTGGAATTGGGTTCGATTACCGTATGGCCATGGGAATTCCTGATTTCTGGATTAAGATGATCAAGGAAGTGAAGGATGAAGACTGGAAGGTAGGCCATATTTTATGGGAACTGACAAATCGTCGAGCACAAGAGAAAACGATAAGTTATGCTGAAAGCCATGATCAGGCTCTTGTCGGAGATAAAACAATTATCTTCCGTCTGATAGATTCTGAAATGTACTGGCATATGCAACGAGGAGATAGTACCTTAGTGGTCGATCGTGGCGTGGCATTACATAAAATGATCCGATTGATTACGTCTACGACAATCAATGGTGGATACCTGAATTTTATGGGTAATGAATTCGGACACCCCGAATGGATTGATTTTCCACGTGAGGGCAATGGCTGGTCGTATAAGTATGCTCGTCGCCAATGGGACTTGGTTGACAATAAAAAATACCTCTACAATGCATTGGGTGAATTTGATCGCTCTATGATTAGTCTGATTAATTCAGTATCTAAGTTTAATGAAAAACCAATTGTTCAACTTTGGGATAATGAAGGTGATCAGGTGTTGGCCTACGAAAGAGGTAATTTGGTATTTGTATTCAATTTCAATGGGACAAAATCATTTACCGATTATGGAATTCTGGCCGAGAAGGGAAATTATAAAATTATTTTAAATACAGATGAATCTCTTTTTGGAGGATTTAATCTGATTGACGAAACAGTTACTCATGTTACTTTATCAGAACCGAAAGATCCAAGTGGTAAGGAATGGCTTAAGCTTTACATTCCGGCCCGGACAGCTTTTGTACTGAAGAAACAATAATAACTGATGAAACAGAAACAGGGAGAATATCAAATTGATATTCTCCCTGTTTCTGTTTAGCTATATAAGTTTAAATGATTATCCGCAATAAACACAATTTCTCAATGATTTTTCGCACCTTTATAGAATCAAATCAACAAGCACATGAAACTATTAGACTTTGACAAACATTTTC
>WSSedL1CaDRAFT_10000303_pt1 | contig 34589 bp, 31 predicted proteins | sample WetSurSL1Cattail_FD_9464 | JGI IMG/M metagenome (IMG submission 9464)
TTAATCCGTAATAGGCTGCATACATGGGTTAAAACTGCACATTGAGGTTACCAGTCACCGCGTTCTCGGTGTAGGGGTTGGAGGCACTGTCAGACAAAACACGGCGCAAGCCCAGCGTAGCTGCTGCTTTTTTGCCGATGTTGCTGGTGAGGTTGATATTGAGCGATTTGAGGATGGTTTCCTCGGTTGTTGTGCTACCGGACGTGTTTTGCCGTGATAGCTGCACACCCAAAGAATAGTCCGGTGTCAGACGGTGGCTGAAGTTGACGCTGTAACCATTCTGGATGACGGTGGCGCCATTGGACAGGTCATCAACTGCGCTGGAGACTGTGTCCAGACGTGTAGTTTCTGTACGTGTCAGTGCAAAAGTGATGGTGTCGCGGATGCCCTGCAGGGCCAGGGACAGGTCTTGGCGGCGTTGTAGTGAGATCGCTGAAGTGAGGTAACCATTGAGTGAAGAGGAGTTGCTCTGCAAATAGGCTTCGACAAGTTGTGCCCGGAGGGTGGAATCAGAAACAGCTGAGAACAAGGTATTGGCCTGTTCATAGGCGCTGCTGCTGGTGCCGTTCTGGTTGCTATTGACAGACACATCCTTGCTGTCAGAGATGCGCCAGACCGTGTGCGCGCTGCGGTGCACAAAACTCAGATTGTGTTTGTTGCCATAGGAGCGTTGGCCCGTCATAGCCGACAAAGTGGTCCGTTCCGATGGCTTCCATGTGAATCCCACGCTGCGGGTGTTAAAGTTCTGTTTATCCAGACTGGTGTAGTTGCTAGCTTCCCGGCCTGCGTCGGCAGAAAGATTGACTTGTGGGGTGAGTTCGTAGGTGAGTCCGAGGCTGAAATCATCCGCTTCGGTGGTACGCCCCGTGCTGTAATCCACCGTCTGACGAGACGCCTCTGCTGTCCATCCCAGTTGGCGAAAAGCTGAAGCATTGGCAACTTTGACTACGCTGTTTGTGTCGGCAGAGTTGGACGCCGAGCTGCTGTCGCTGGAGCTTACGGACTGGGTGATACGTGTTTCATAGGTGGCCGAATCGCCCAAGCGTCCACGCAGATAGGGGGCAATGGTGTAGCTGGACACTTCCGTCTTGTTGGCGTTGATGGCCGTTGTTGTGTTCGACTGAGTTCCATACGCCGAAATGGTCTGCTGGGAGATGCTGCCACTGAAATCAACAAACGCCCAGTTATCAACGGCTTCGAATGTTCCATAAGTAGTAAGTTCGTTCTCGAGGCGGCTGCCCGAAGTTCCCTGGGCATAGATGTACTGGTGGAGTGAATAGTCAAAATAGGTTTTCAGCCGTGTACCGTCAATGTTGATACGGATGCCTGGGCTGATCTCGGTGATCTGATCTGACTTGGCATCTTTGCTCAGTGCCACGTTGTCTGTCATCGTCTCTGCCACCGATACGCGTGTAGAAATGGATACCGCCTGTTTGGCCGCACTCTGCTCTGCCTCTTGAGCCCAGGCCACAGGTCCGGACAACAGCACCAAAGCTGCGATGGGCGGGGCGACGCGCATGGGTTTCATGCGGCCTGCTCAGCCTGTTTGTCGTGACCATAACCACTGCCATAACCATAGCTATAACCGTAGCCGCTCTTGAACAGGGGACTGGCGCGGTTGAGTAACAACAGTTTGACAGAACATGCTTCAATGGTGGCCAGTGCCTGCTTGACCTCGGACTGCAGTGTCTTGCCTGCATGCACCACCACCACTATCTGGCCCATATGTGTAGCCAGTACGCGAGACTCGGTGGTGATCAGCAACGGCGGAGAATCAAAAATGATGATGCGGTCTGGGTAGCGTGCGGCCATGTCTTCGAGCAGCCGGACCATGGCGTCGCTGGCCAGCAGTTCGGTGGCACGCGGGTGGGGGGTGCCGCTGGGCAGAATGGTCAGCTTCTCGACGTTGGTCTTGAGTAAGACGGACGACATGTCCAACGTGTCATCCAACACCAGATCAAGCAGGCCAGGCCCATCTGGCAGACCCAGCATACGCATCACCGACGGCCGCGCTACATCGGCATCCACCAACATCACGGTGTTGTCCAACTCGGTAGCGATACTCATGGCCAAGTTGATCGAAGTGAAGCTTTTGCCCTCACCCGGCAGGGCGCTGGTGACCATGATCAGGTTGCCATTGGCAATGATCGAAGCCCCTTTGCCCATGGCATTTTTAATCAACGGCCGCTTGATCACACGGTATTGGTCTGCAATCTCGGAACGCGCTGAATTGGGGTTGATGATGCCCGCGCCTGTTAATGCCTCTAGATTCAGCTCGACTCGGCGAGATGTCACCACCGGCTTAGGAGGGGCTGGTTCTGCGGCGACCGCTGGCTCTTCGGTCCGTTGTGGTGTGGGTTCGACCACAGTTGGCGTGGGTGGCATATCTACACCCGCCTGACGCAATTGTTCCAGCCGTCGGGCTGCCTGTTCAATCAAGCTACTCATAAGTGGTTCATCCTGCTTGCTTGGACGTCAGGAACAGAGCAACCATCCCCAGACCGAAAACAACTACCAGCCCNCCGGTAGCAGCTAAAAACTTTATCAACTCTGATTTTCGCCGTTGTGCACTTCCATCGTCCACCAGCAAAGACACCACACCTAGCAGAGGCAAGCCCAAGGNTTCACTCATNGCATCGGCATCGTAGAACACAGATCGGATCTGGCCCAGTAGGAAGGTCACACCCAAGCCTGCAGCCAANGCGGCCAGCAAGGCCATCGGCATCAACAGCAGNCGGTTGGGNGCCACTGGTTTAGGTGAAGTACGCGGTGGGTCAATTAGACGGAAATCTGCCACACCAGTGGCGCTGTCCAAATCACCCGACATGGTGGCTGATTCACGCCGTGACACCAGATCGGTGTAATTTTTTTTGTTGATTTCGTAGTCGCGGTTAAGTTGGGCAAACTCGGCCTCAATCTGTGGCGCGGTTTTCATAGCCTCACGTGCCTTGGCATATCGTGCGTCATATTCGGCCACACGCGCCCTCAACGAGGCGACCTGTACCTCTGAGGTTGCCATCACGCGGCTCAGCTCCTGATAGGCCAGCGTGTTATTGGATGGTGCTGCCGAAGGATTGGCCAAAGCGGCTTTGCGCAACTCTTCGATCTCTTTGCGCTTCTGGTCTTCTAGTTCCTTGATCAGGCGCCTGGCGCCCACCACATCAGGATGTTGTTCGGTGAAGCGCTGTAGCAAGGCGTCCAGATTGCGTTTCTGGGCATCAATCCGTGCATCAATCTCGGGGGTTGAAGTTGATGCGGAGGAGTCGGACATCAGATTTTTGGAGTTGGCAACGCGTTCCGAATCCAGTTGCCTTTTGGCCGCATCACGTGCGTTCTCAGCTTCACGTAGCTCTAATTGAGCTTGCCGTAGCTGTTCTGAAATGGCGCCCAACTGTCCCGCCATGTCACGCCCTTCGGTCGTTTGCAGGTCGATGTTGCGCAATTTGAACTCTTTGAGACGGGCTTCAGCTTCTTCGAGTTTCGTTACATAGGTTTTGATCTGCTCATCAATGAATTTTTTGGCAGTGTCAGTGTCCTGGCGCGAACTGCCCATGCTGGACTCCACAAAAATCGACACCAAGGACTGCACCACTTTCTTGGCTTTTTCCGGACTCTGGTCGCGAAACGCCAGGGTATAGATGTTGTCGCGGCCGACATTCTTGATTTCCAGCGTTTTGGTTATCTGATCAATCAGCGCTTCCTGCTCAGCTTTGGAAGCGTTACCTAGATCCAAATCCGCCATACGAATGAGTTTCTCGACATTGGGGCGGGTAATCAGAGTACGGCTGAGCATCATCACCTGCTGCTCCACATTGGGTTGCACCGCCAAGCCTGACATCAGCGGCTTCAGGATGGACTGTGTGTCTACATAAATGCGTGCGCTGGCTTCGTACTTGTCAGGCACTGCCATCACAACAATGACACCTACAACGGCCACTAACCAAGCCACGATCAGCCCGCGCCAGCGGTGCTTCCACATGCCCCGGGTTATGGTTGCAATCTGGCTAATCAACTCATCCATGGGGGAAGTTCTTTTTAGTCAATGAAAAAAACATTGCATCGTCCAGCAAGGCATCATTTGATGCCTTGTTTGAGATGCGGAAAATCAGAACCAACCTTGAGGGATGATTAACACGTCGCCCGGCTTCATCTCGACATTGGCCGAGATGTCTCCGCGTTTGATCAGGTCTTTCAAGCGCACAGAGTAGCGCTTGTCACCTTCAGCAGCTCGGGTGATAGATGCTCCGTTACCATCTGCAAAGTCAGTGAGACCACCCACGGCAATCATCACGTCAAGCAGCGTCATTTTTTGCTTATATGGCAAGGCTTGTGGTTTGGCTGCTTCCCCTACCACACGAATCTGTTCACTGTAGGGGCCAACAAAGCTGGTCACGATCACCGTGACAACCGGGTCACGCACTAGTTTGCTCAAGGCTTGTTCAACATCACGGGCAATTTCCGTGGACGTCTTGCCTTGCACCACCAGTTCGTCCACCAACGGGGTAGCCAGTTTACCGTCTGGGCGAACCGGCACCGACATGGATAACTCCGGATTGCGCCAAACGATGATGTTCAAGTTATCACCAGGACCTACGATGTAGTTGTAATCTGGTGTAGCTGCAATGCCTGGTGCGGCAGGGTAGCTTGTATTGGCGCAACCCACCAGCCAGAGGGCAGCCAAGCCAGTGGCTACAACGCGGCCAATGCGTGTGAATAAGGATGTGGTTGATGAAATGCTGTTCAAGATAAATCCCCTGAGTGAAGCCAATACAAGACACGGGAAACAGTGGGCGTGTTCAAATTTAAGCCAATGTAACGCATTATTGCTGCAAGTCCGCGCTAGAAAACAAATCAGTGGTCATCGTGTCTTGTCTGTGAAACACTTGGTGAGCTCAATCACCGCACTGGCTTGTTTCCACGTAACACTGGCCTAATGAATTTGAGCAGCAATTGTTGCAGTGGGTTGGCATTGCCAAATGGCCGCCATGTGTGCTTAAGTCTCTGGTGATAAGCGTCAAAATGCATTCCCCACGGCGCTGCCTTGATGTTGCCGCGTTTGAGCAACACCTTGAGCACCGAGGTACCCATCACCCCCGCGCACAGATCACAGGCCATGATGGTGGAGGGCCCGCGCTTTTCCCGAAAATTGACCGCTTCAGGAGCGACCAGGTAGTCGCGGTTCATCATGGCTGGTGACAGTCCGGCGATGAAGCGGGCGTATTGTTCTTGCTGTTCTTGTCCCTCTACCTTGAAGTAGTCTTCAAAACTCATGCCCGTCGGGCTGAAGTAAAGAAAAGCGACACCCATGCCCAATGGTGCAGCGGTGAGTGCCGGGATGCCTTTGTCGCGGCATTTGGCAAACACCATGCGCCGTGCAGGCAGCGCAAAGAAGTCCAGCCCGTCCACATACACGTCCACATCTTTCAGAAAATCGTCCACGTTATCAGGGGTAACGCCTTGTGAGAACAGGCGCACGTCGATCTCGGGATTGATATCACGGGCGAGTTGGGCCACTGTGTCAATCTTGGGTTGTCCCATGAACGGCATGAAGGCTCCGGCCTGTCGGTTCATGTTGTGGACATCAAAGTTGTCAAAGTCCGCAATGGTGAAGTTGGCCACCCCCAAGCGGGCCAGTGTGAGCAGATACGCGCCGCCTACGCCACCAAGCCCAGCGATGGCGATGCGGGCATTGCGTAACCTGCCCTGTTCGACCTGTGTGACCCAGCCAATATTGCGGGAGAAGGCTTCAGCATATATGAAAGGATGTGAACCTTGATTCGAATGGGGCATAAATCAACCTCTTTGAATGACTGCTCGTTGCATGAAACAGATTGTGAAATCTGCGCGGTCTCCACACCCGCTTCGGCTAAAAGTCGTAGTCCACAGTCATCGGCGCATGGTCGGAGAATTTTTCAGCCTTGTAGATGACCACAGCCTGGGCGTGGGTGGCCAACTGTGGCGTTGCCAAGTGGTAGTCAAGCCGCCACCCGACGTTTTTGGCGTAGGCTTGGCCGCGATTGCTCCACCAGGTGTAGGCTTCATCGGTTGCAGTGGGGTGTAATTGACGGTAGACATCCACCAGGCCACCATCACCCAGCAGTTTTGTCATCCAGGCACGTTCTTCCGGTAAAAAACCAGAATTCTTCTGGTTGCTTTTCCAGTTTTTGAGGTCAATCTCTTTGTGGGCGATGTTGACATCGCTGCACACGATGAATTCGCGCTGTGTCTTGAGTTGCTGCAGATGCGGGTAAATCCGTGCCAGAAACCGGTACTTGGCTTGCTGGCGCTCTTCGCCCGAGGAGCCGCTGGGGAAGTAACAACTGATGATGGAGCGCCAGGTCGCAGGTGTGTCAAAACGCAGTTCGAGGTAACGTCCTTCGGCATCGAACTCTGCACCATCAAATCCAGCGATGACGTCACTGGGTTCTTGGCGGCTGTAGATGCCCACGCCGGAATAGCCCTTTTTTTCTGCCAGATGAAAGTAGCCCGGCATGCCTGCGAGGTGCTCAAACCGGTCCGCCAGGTCAGGGGCCTGCGCCTTTACTTCCTGGACACAAATACAATCAGGAGCAGTTTTGCTGATCCAGGCCTCCAAACCCTTGCTGGTGGCGGAGCGAATACCATTGAGATTCAAGCTGGTCAATTTGAACAAGGAATTCCCCATGTCAGAGTGTGTCGAAATTGAAAACTGCACTAGCCCGGGCCAAGACAGTTTGGCGCAGGACTTTGTGCAGTTTGCGGTGGCAAGCGGTGTGCTGCGCTTTGGTGAATTCAAAACCAAAGCGGGCCGCTTGAGCCCCTATTTTTTTAATGCCGGCTTGTTCGACGACGGTGCCAAGCTGGGCAAACTGGTGCAATTTTATGCGCAGCGCTTGCTCGGCAGTGGCATCGAATTTGACATGATTTTTGGCCCTGCCTACAAAGGCATTCCGTTGGGTGCCGCGCTGGCAGTTGAACTGGCCCGACTTGGGCGCAATGTGCCTTTTGCCTACAACCGCAAGGAGGCCAAGGCCCACGGTGAAGGTGGCTCGCTGGTAGGGGCGCCACTGAAGGGCCGCGTGTTGATCGTCGACGATGTCATGTCCGCTGGCACCGCCGTTCGTGAATCCATCGCGCTGATTCAGCAGGCTGGCGCCACTGCCCATGCGGTGGTGATCGCACTGGACCGCCAGGAAAAAGCCACAGAAAACGGGCAGGACGTCGAGCACAGCGCGGTGCAGTATGTGCAAAACCAGCTGGGCATGCAGGTGTGTGCCGTTGCCAGACTCAACGATTTGCTGCAGTACCTGCAGCATCACAGCGTGCCCGGGCTGGCCGATGCCCATGAACGGGTCAATGCCTACCGCGCACGGTACGGGGTGGATGGCACATGATCCAGCCCCTCGCACCGGGGTTTTGGCGGCGCGGTGGCTGCTTGGCCGGTGGCCTGGCACTGGGCTGGTTGGCAGCGCTGGGTCACGGCGTGGTTCAGGCGCAATCGCCTGCACAAGCACAATTGCCTACGCCTGAAATCTACACTTGCCTGGATGCCAGGGGGCGCAAACTGACGTCGGACCGGCCGATTGCTGAGTGCCGTGACCGTGAGCAAAAAATACTCAACCCAAGTGGCACCATCAAAACCCGGATCGGGCCCGCACTCACGGCCAAGGAGCGCGCCGACTTGGAGGCCAAAGACAAGGCCGAGCAAGCCCAGCGGGCGATGCTGGAAGAAGAAAAACGCCGCGACCGTGCCCTGCTGATTCGTTATCCGACACTGAGTGCACACCAGATGGAGAGGAACAGCGCGCTGGACCAGATCAACCGCGTCAAGCAAACGGCACTGCTCCAAGTCACTGATTTGCTGGCACAAAAGACCAAACTCATGAATGAGATGGCCTTTTATGAAAAAGATCCCAGCCGCGCCCCGGCGCGGCTCAAACGTCAGCTCGATGAAGTCAACCAGACCTTGGCGGCACAGGGGCGTTTTTTGGCCGACAAGGACGCCGAAATCGCACGTGTCAACGCCCGTTTTGATGCCGAACAGCAGCGCCTGACGCCGCTGTGGCAGATGGCCACAGCGGTCAAAGCCGACTAGACCGCGAGCTTCTGGCGCAACAGGTCGTTGACCTGTTGCGGGTTGGCCTTGCCGGCGCTGGCTTTCATGATCTGGCCCACCAGGGCGTTGAGCGCCTTGGCATTGCCAGTGCGGAACTCGTCCACGTTCTTCGGGTTGGCGGCCAGCACAGTCTCGATGATTTTTTCCAGAGCACCGGTGTCGTTCATCTGCTTGAGGCCTTTGGCTTCGATCACCGTATCCACCTCGGTTTTCGGTTCGACCCAGAGCACATCCATCACCTGTTTGGCCGCATTGTTGGAGATGGTGCCGTCCTGAATCCGAGTCACGAGTTGCCCAAGCTGCGTGGGCGTGACCGGGCAGGCGGTGATGTCGGCATCCATCGCATTGAGTCGGCGTGAGATCTCACCCATGATCCAGTTGCCAACCAATTTGGGTTGACCAGAGGCTTTGGTGGCTGCTTCAAAATAGCTAGCAATCTCTCGGCTATGAGTAAGGGCTGTAGCGTCATAATCCGATAAACCGTGGTCTTTTACGAAACGTGCCGCCATGACCCGCGGTAGCTCGGTCATGCCTGCACGCACGCGCTCCACCCACTCAGGCGCAATCACCAGCGGCGGCAAATCCGGGTCGGGAAAGTAGCGGTAGTCGGCTGCGTCTTCCTTGCTGCGCATGGCGCGGGTTTCACCGGTGTCGGGGTTGAACAGCACGGTAGCCTGCTGGATGGCTCGGCCATCTTCGATCTCATCGATCTGCCAGCGGATCTCGTAATCAATCGCCTGCTGCATGAACTTGAAGCTGTTGAGGTTCTTGATCTCGCGCCGGGTGCCCAGTGGTTCGCCAGGTTTGCGCACTGATACATTGGCGTCACAGCGGAAACTGCCTTCCTGCATGTTGCCGTCGCAGATACCGATCCAGGTGACGATCTTGTGTAATTCCTTGGCGTAGGCCACCGCCTCGGCTGTGGAGCGCATGTCGGGCTCGGTCACGATCTCCAGCAGCGGTGTGCCAGCGCGGTTCAGGTCGATGCCGGTCTGGCCGATGAAGTCTTCGTGCAGCGATTTGCCGGCGTCTTCTTCCAGATGGGCGCGCACTAGGCGCACCGACTTCTTTTCATCACCCAAGTAAAACTCAACTGAACCACCCTGCACCACCGGAATCTCGAACTGGCTGATCTGGTAGCCTTTGGGCAAATCGGGGTAGAAGTAGTTCTTGCGGGCAAAAATGCTGCGCGGCGCAATGTGGGAGCCCAGCGCCAGGCCGAGTTCAATGGCCCGCTCGACCGCGCCCTTGTTCATCACCGGCAGGGTGCCCGGCAAGGCCAGGTCCACTGCGCAGGCCTGGGTGTTGGGTTCGGCGCCAAACGCCGTGGCGGCTCGGCTGAATATCTTGGACTGGGTGGACAGTTGGGTGTGGGTTTCGAAACCAATCACAACCTCATAACCCCTGACCAGCAGGGACTTTTTCGCTACAGATTTTGTATCAGTCATGGTGCTCATTTTCAAATGCCTTGGGGGCGCCGGGTATGCCAGTCTGTGGCCTGCTGGAAGCGGTGTGCCACATTGAGCAGGCGCGACTCGGTCAGGTGGTTCCCAATCAATTGCAAGCCCACGGGCAGGTTGCCAGCGCCAAAACCCACCGGCAGACTCATGCCGGGTAAGCCCGCCAACGAGGCTGGCAGGGTAAAGATGTCGGCCAGGTAGTCGGCCAGCGGGTCGTTGCCATGACCCCCCAGTGCCCAGGCTACCGTCGGCGCCACCGGCCCGGCGATCACATCGCACTGCTGGAACGCCTGCTGGAAGTCGTCGGCAATCATGCGACGGATTTTTTGGGCCTGCAGGTAATAGGCGTCGTAATAACCGTGCGACAACACATAGGTGCCAATCATGATGCGACGCTTGACCTCGTCGCCAAAACCTTCGGCGCGGGTCTGCTCGTACATGTCGTTGAGGTCCTTGAAGTCTTTGGCGCGATGGCCAAACTTCACCCCGTCAAAGCGGCTCAGGTTGCTTGAGGCTTCGGCTGGCGCAATGATGTAGTAGACGGGGATCGACAACTCGGTGCGCGGCAGCGAGATCGGCACCAGACGGGCGCCTAGCGCCTCGTATTCCTTGAGCGCCGCCTCGACCGCGACACGTACATCCGGCGCCAAGCCCTCACCAAAAAACTCGGCAGGCACACCAATACGCAGGCCGTCAATCGGATCAGTCAGCGTGTGTGTGAAATCCTCTGCAGGCACATCCAGCGAGGTGGAGTCGCGCTCGGGGTCCGGGCCGCACATGCTGGAGAGCAACAAAGCACAGTCCTGAGCCGTGCGCGCCAGCACACCGGCTTGGTCCAGACTGGAGGCAAAGGCCACCATGCCGTAGCGTGAGGCACGCCCATAGGTCGGCTTGACGCCAGTAATGCCGCAAAACGACGCGGGTTGACGGATTGAACCACCGGTATCGGTGCCGGTTGCGGCCGGTGCCAGACGTGCGGCAACCGCTGCAGCACTACCACCCGAGGAACCACCTGGCGTGCGGGACGTGTCCCAGGGATTTTTTACCGGATGAAACGCTGAGTTTTCATTGGCCGACCCCATGGCGAATTCGTCGCAGTTGAGCTTGCCCAGGGTCACCACACCCGCATTGGCCAGGCGGGCCACCACCGTGGCATCAAACGGTGAGTGATAACCTGCCAGCATGCGCGAGCCCGCGGTGGTGGCGAAATCGCGGGTGACAAAAATGTCCTTGTGCGCTATCGGCACACCTTCAAGTGCAGCGCCGGTGCCGGCGGCTAGCCGCACGTCTGCGGCGCGGGCCTGGGCCAGCGTGGCCTCGATGTTGGTGTCAAGAAATGCGCCTAGCGTGGTGTGGGCTTGGGCGCGTGCCAAAAAATGCTGCGCAGTTTCCACAGCAGAAACCTTGCGGTTGTGCAGCTGGCTGGCCAGCTCAGCCACAGTGAGATCGTGAAGATCGGTAGATTGCGTCATGATGAAATTGGGGTTGACTTACTCGATGACCTTGGGTACCAGGAACAGGCCGGACTCGACCGCTGGTGCACTTTTCTGGTTGGCTTCACGCTGATTCGGCTCATTCACCACGTCGTCGCGCAAGCGCAAGGCCATGTCGCCGGTGACATCAACCGGGTGGGCCAGCGGAACGATGCCTGCAGTGTCCACCAGACGCATTTTTTCAACCACGCTGAAAAAGTCATTGAGTTGTGAGCATAGGCGTGTACGCTCATCCGCTTGGAGGCCAAGCCGCGCCAGATGCGCCAGCCGGTCGATGTCAGCAAGGGTTAGGGACATGGTTTTTGGTTGCAACAGGGTGTAAATCAGGGTTTTAGCGCTTCCCCGGCACAGCTTGTGCAAGGGCGATAGGGTATTATCCCGCCTTTGGGCAACTGTCCAAAACGGCATGGTTTATTGCCGAAGATTCGCTATTTTGAACACATTACAGGGTGACAAACGAGCCGAAGTGCCGTTTGTACCCGAGAGGACCGATTCATGTTTGGAGCATTCCGTCAGTATTTCTCCACTGACCTCGCCATTGACCTAGGCACCGCCAACACCCTGATTTACGTGCGCGACAAGGGTATTGTGCTTGACGAACCGTCGGTGGTGGCAATTCGTCACGAAGGTGGCCCGCAAGGCAAAAAAACCATCCAGGCGGTGGGCAAGGAAGCCAAAGCCATGCTTGGCAAGGTGCCTGGCAACATCGAGGCGATTCGCCCGATGAAAGACGGCGTGATTGCCGACTTCACCGTCACCGAGCAGATGCTCAAGCAGTTCATCAAGATGGTGCACCCACGCTCGGTATTCCGGCCCAGCCCGCGCATCATCATTTGTGTGCCTTGCGGCTCGACCCAGGTGGAGCGCCGTGCCATCCGCGAAAGTGCTCTGGGTGCCGGTGCCAGCGATGTGTACCTGATTGAAGAGCCGATGGCGGCCGCCATTGGCGCCGGGCTGCCGGTGTCCGAAGCCTCGGGCTCGATGGTGGTTGACATTGGTGGGGGCACCACTGAGGTGGGGGTGATTTCTCTTGGTGGCATGGTCTACAAGGGTAGCGTGCGGGTTGGTGGCGACAAGTTCGACGAGGCCATCATCAACTACATCCGCCGCAATTACGGCATGCTGATTGGTGAGCCCACCGCAGAATCCATTAAGAAAAGTATTGGCTCGGCCTTCCCCGGTAGCGAGGTGCGCGAGATGGAAGTTCGCGGGCGCAACCTGTCTGAAGGTGTGCCGCGCAGTTTCACGATTTCCAGCAACGAAATCCTCGAAGCCTTGACCGACCCGATCAACAACATTGTGTCAGCCGTCAAAAACGCGCTGGAACAAACCCCGCCCGAACTCGGTGCCGATATTGCCGACCGCGGCATGATGCTCACCGGTGGCGGTGCCCTGCTACGTGACCTGGATCGTCTGCTGGCCGAAGAAACCGGCCTGCCGGTGCTGGTGGCCGAAGACCCGCTGACCTGTGTGGTGCGTGGCTGCGGCATTGCGCTTGATCAGATGGAACGTCTGGGCTCTATCTTCACCAGCGAATAAACACCAGGAGTCAGCGATGCCACTGGGTACGCTGGACAGATCACCGCCGCCTTTCTTTCGGCAGGGGCCATCGGCCCTGTCCAAACTGGTCTTTTTTGGCGTGTTGGCCATGCTGCTGATGGTGGCAGACACCCGTTTTGGCGTCATCAAACCGGTGCGCGCGGCGATCGCTACGGTGATTTACCCGTTGCAATGGGTCATGTTGCAGCCGGTTATCTGGGCGCGTGACGGTGGCAAGTATTTTGATTCACTGACAACCTCCCAGGCCAATGAGGCTGCGGCGCAATATCGGCTGGGGCTGCAGTCACAACGTGCCCAGCAGGTGGAACAACTAACCAAGGAGAACGCACGACTACGTGCGCTGCTGGGCTTGCGCGAACGCGTCAACACGCCCGCTCTTGCGGCACAAATCCTGTATGACGCAGCCGACCCTTTTACCCGCAAAGTCATCATCGACAAGGGTGCCCTGGCTGCGGTGCAGGCGGGCTCGCCGGTACTTGACGAGTTGGGTGTGTTGGGCCAGGTGACACGGGTGTATCCGTTGGTCAGTGAGGTCACGCTGATTACTGACCGCAATCAGGCCATTCCCGTGCTCAACGCGCGAACCGGACTGCGCGCCCTGGCTTTTGGAGATGACACCTTGGGTGACGGATCGCTGGAGCTGCGGTTTCTGGACGCCAATGTGGACCTGAAAACCGGTGACCTGTTGACCACCAGTGGTGTTGACGGGGTTTACCCGCCTGGGCTGCAAGTGGCTCGGGTCGACAAGATTGAGCGGGGCGCAGATTCTGCTTTCGCTCGGGTACGCTGCACCCCCGTTGCTGCCACGGCCGGCAGCCTGCACGTGCTGGTGCTGCAGCCCCTGAGCGGACAAATATTGGCGCGCCCCGACCCCACCATCAGCGCCCCCGTTGCCAAAGCCAAAGGGAGCAAGCCATGATGATGCCGCGTGGTCAGCAGTTGTTGTTGCCGGCCAACCCCTGGTTTATTTGGGGCAGCCTGATCACGGCTGTGGCGCTGAACATGTTGCAAAACATGGGGCTGTGGGGGCGGGCAGCTTGGCTGCCGGATCTGGTGGCGCTGATCCTGGTTTTCTGGGCCATCCACCAGCCCCAACGGGTAGGCGTGGGTTCTGCCTTTTTATTGGGCCTGGTGATCGATGTCCACCAAAGCGCGCTGTTGGGTCAGCATGCGCTGGCCTACAGCGCTTTGAGTTTCCTGGCCATCGGCATCCACCGGCGGATTTTGTGGTTCTCGGTGCCCAGTCAGGCGCTGCAGTTGTTGCCGCTGTTTGTTGCGGCGCATGCATTGACGTTGGTGATTCGGCTGCTGACCGGGGATTTTTTTCCCGGGTGGTCGGTGCTGCTGTCTCCGCTGATTGAGGCCATGTTGTGGCCCGTGGTGAGTGTGCTGCTGTTGCTGCCGCAGCGTCAGGCGCCTGACCGCGATGACAACCGTCCGCTGTAACCCCTATGACGGTGATCCGTAACGTTCAGGCCGAGTTATCGCGTTTTCGCCTGCGGGTGCTGGTGGCAAGTATCGTGGTGGTGGGGTGTTTTGGTCTGGTGACGGCGCGGCTGGTGTATCTGCAAATCACGCGCCATGAGGACCTGCTGGCGCAGGCGGAGAACAACCGCACCGCGATTGTGCCGATTGTGCCCAACCGGGGACTGATTCTGGACCGCAACGGGGTTGTGCTGGCTACCAATTATTCTGCCTACACATTGGAAGTCACCCCAGCCAAAGTGGACAACCTGGAGCAGACCATTGACGATCTGGCCAAGGTCATTGACATCACACCGCGGGACCGCAAACGCTTCAAGAAACTGCGTGAAGAAGCAAAAAATTTTGAATCCTTACCGCTGCGCAGCCGACTCACGGACGAGGAAGTGGCCCGGTTTGGTGCACAGCGCTACCGTTTTCCGGGTGTGGACATCAAGGCACGCCTGTTTCGCAACTACCCGTTTGGCGCGCTGGCCAGCCATGTGATTGGTTATATCGGGCGCATCAACGCGGCAGAGAAAGAAGAGCTGGAAGACTCCGAAGACCCGGCCAACTACCGTGGCACCGACTACATTGGCAAACTTGGTGTTGAGCAAAGCTTCGAGGCACAGTTACATGGCATCACCGGTGTGGATTCGATGGAAACCTCAGCCGGTGGGCGGGCCACACGGCGCCTGACCAGCCAGCCTTCCACACCCGGCAACACCATCAAGCTGTCGATCGATATCAAGCTGCAAAAGCTCATCGAAGACCTCTACGGTGATCGGCGTGGTGCACTGGTGGCGATTGACCCCAAAACCGGTGACATTCTGGCATTTGTCAGTAAACCCACCTTCGATCCGAATCTGTTTGTGGAGGGCATAGACCAGGACAATTGGCAGTTGCTCAATGAGTCCATTGATAAGCCATTGCTCAATCGGGCGCTGCGCGGTACCTATCCGCCGGGCTCCACCTACAAACCCTTCATGGCGTTGGCCGCTCTGACCACCGGCAAACGCAGCGCCACAACCCTGATCAATGATCCGGGTTACTACATGTTTGGCGGGCATCGTTTTGGTAGCCCCGAGAGTGACCGAACCGGCGTCATGGACATGCGCTCCGCCATCCTCTATTCCAGCAATGCCTATTTCTACTCGCTGGCCAATGAACTCGGTGTCGACACCATCCATGACTTCATGAAACCATTGGGGTTTGGTCAGATCACCGGCATCGACATCCACGGTGAGGTGCGCGGTGTGTTGCCCAGTCAAGCTTGGAAACGCGGCTACTTCAAGCGCCCAGAACAACAAAAATGGTATGCGGGTGAAACCATTTCTCTGGGCATCGGGCAAGGTTACAACAGCTTCACCATACTGCAGCTGGCTCAGGCAGTAGCCACGATGGCCAACGGTGGCATCAAGCACAAGCCGCGGCTGGTGACTACTACCCAAGATGCGCGCACCCGGGTCGAGACGCCGCTGGTGGTTGATCCGCCGGTCAATTTGGGCTACAAACCCGAAAATGTGGACCTCATTCGACGCGCCATGGTGGGTGTGGCGCAAGAGGGTACGTCGTCGCGTGTTTTTGCCGGCGCTGGTTATGTCAGTGGTGGCAAGACCGGCACAGCGCAGGCGGTGTCACTTGGCAAGAATGAAAAATACAGTTCCATCCGCATGGAAGAGCGCAAGCGTGACCACGGGTTGTACATCGCTTTTGCGCCAGCCGATGACCCCAAAATTGCACTGGCCCTGATTGTTGAAAACGCGGGGTTCGGGACGACGGCTGCTGCACCCATTGCTCGGCGTGCGTTTGACTATTGGCTGCTCGGGCAATACCCCAGTGAAGAAGACATGCTGGCGGTGAGCCAGGGCCGCGCGACGGCACCGATCGGCAAACCACGACTGGCTGCCGATATCCCTCTGACTCCCGTCGTGGGTGTGCCCAACCCCGCTGCGTCGGCAGCCAGTGCTGCGGCCTCCCAGGCAGTTGGTGCAGCCAGTGTGGCCCGATCAGGCACAGCCGCTGTGTCAGCCGCACAAGCTGCCTTACCAGCTGTCATCTCTGCCAGCCAGATCCCGCGCAGGTGATTGGACACGAGCGTCTTGTCGGGACTGGTGCAGTGCCGCGTCGTCCAAAACGTACTCATATTACCGACTCATCGCAAAAAGGCGTCGTAACTCGTCTTCAGAATCAGGGCGCTGACGACTAACAGAAACACCACCCGCACAAAACCAGTACCGTGTTTGAGCGCCAGGCGCGTTCCCAGCAGACTGCCCAGCACATTGGCCAGCGCCATCACTAGCGCAAAATGCCACCAGATGTGCCCTTTGGCTATGAACAGCACCAGCGCGGCCACGTTGGTGGCGGTGTTGATCAACTTGGCTGCCGCCGAGGCATTCAAAAAGTCGTAACCCAGCAGTCGCACAAACAAAAACACCAGAAAACTGCCGGTGCCCGGGCCAAAAAAGCCATCGTAAAAGCCGATCACCAGACCAATGCCCGCAGCCAAGAGTTGCTCTTGCACACCCGAGAAACGTGGGCTGTGGTGGCGGCCCAATTCTTTTTTGGCCAGCGTGTAGAGCAGCACTGCCAGCAGCACCACAGGCAGCACTTTGCGCAGGAACTCTGGTGAGATCACCGTCACCAGCCAAGCTCCGGCAAACGATGCGACCAGGCCCGCCACAGCGGCTGGCCACAGCGCCGACCAGCGCATCTGCACCCGGTGGCTGTATTGCCAGGTGGCAACAGCAGTGCCCCACAAGGAAGCGCCCTTGTTGGTGCCAAACAAGGTGGCCGGATGGGCGTTGGGAAAGGTGGCAAACAGGGCTGGTACCAGAATCAGACCGCCACCGCCCACAATGGCATCGACAAAACCCGCAAACAGACTGGCCAACGAAACAATGAGTAATTCCATGCCGCCATTGTCGCATTGGTAATGGCCCTAACAGCTTCTCTTTATATAGCTAGTGGTCCTTGTTAAATAAGGGCTAAGGGTTGATTTTTCTTATAACTCAGGTTGGACTGCCTGACTGCGGCCATAAAAAAAGGCACCGGGTTGGCCGGTGCCTTGTCTCCTTATTGTTTGACCTCGCTGGGTTTGTCTCCTGGGGCCTTTCACCATGCCTGGGCGTTGTGCCCGGGTGATGGGGTTACTGTACGCCCTGAAGTGGCACCCGGACATCGGGACATACCCTTGTCAGGTTTACCCTGAGTTGTGTTCTGGGATTGGGAGGTGGGCACTTTCTATAGTCCAGCACCACCTTGTCAGTCCTTCGCCTGCAGCAGCGCACAAGAAGCTACTTGGCCGCCCCGCTCACCACTGGTAAGCCGGCTTTGGTCCAGGCATTGAGACCACCCTCCATGTTCACTGCTTTGGTGAACCCGGCTTTGACCAGGATCTCCTGGGCCTGGGCGGAACGTTTGCCGCTGCGGCAGAACAGCACCAAGGGTTGATTTTGGTGGGCGCGAATTTCCGACAGGCGGCTCTCCAGTTGGCCCAGCGGAATCAATGTCGTGCCGGGGGCATGGCTCTCGGCGTATTCGTTGGGCTCGCGCACATCAATGACCAATGCTCCCTGGCTTTGCAGAGCGGCGCCTTGTTTGACATCGATGCTGGGTGCTGTGGCCCAGGCGCCGACCGACATCACCAACGCAGTGCTCACCAGCGCGGACTGAAGCCATTTTTTGGCCGTCATGCTGTTCACCTTGTTTAAGAAGTCGAGCATAAAGGCGAATGACGGCACCAGTCAGCTTCCAAGCCACATCTGAGGTCTTGCGCCTGCAGCCCACACCCAGTGAGGCCATCGGCGCAGCCACAGGTGTGCAGAGAAGTGCTCCTGAAAAAGGTGCTGCTCACCCTTTATATATAAGGGCTAGAGCCCGATTTCACTATTTGAACTGGTGTGCTGCCGGGTGCTCCAGCCTTTTGCGTATCGACCCGCATCGGTTGGTGGAGGGCGTGCAGACGCTGCGCGAGTGCCACATCAGCCGATGGACTCGACCTGACGTGATTGTTGGTAAGCGCTGCCAAACCGGTTGGCCAGCAGGTCGGGCAGGACCACCTGTTCTTGCTTGATGAAGCCGGAGCGTGGCAGCTTGCCCTCACGGAACAAGTCCACCGCCGCGCAGATACCTGCTGCGGTGGTGATCTGGATGGCGCTCATCGGGTTGACTTCACTGCGGTCGGCAAAAATCTTGCGGGCAAACACCTCCTGCACGAATTTGCCATCACATTCACCACTGACGGTGACAAACACCAGCACCACATCTTGCATCGTCAGCGGCACGGATTTGCGCAAAATGGCTTTGAGGTTTTCCTGGTCGTGCTGCATGCCCAGCTCTTGCAGCAGCATTTTCATGATGGCACCGTGGCCGGGGTAACGCACGGTTTTGTAGTCCAGCGTCTGCACCTTGCCTTTGAGCGTGTCGCATAACGTGCCCAGGCCGCCGGAGGTGTTGAAGGCCTCGTATTCGGTGCCGTCCAGGCTGAAATGCTCCATGCCTTCGAGCGGCAGCACCTCGATCACGTTGCCATCACGGATGGCTTCGCAGGGGTGGCAGTACTCGTTGATCAGGCCGTCCACACTCCAGGTCAGGTTGTATTTGAGTGAGTTGGTGGGGAAGGCTGGCAGCGCACCAACACGCATTTTGACCTCGTGCAACTCGGTGAACTTGCGGCTCAGATGGTGTGCCACGATACCGATGAAGCCAGGTGCCAGCCCACACTGCGGCATGAAGGCGGTTTTGGCGCCTTCAGCCAAGGCCATGATGCCGCGTGTGGCAGCCACGTCTTCGGTCAGGTCGAAATAGTGGCAACCGGCGGCTTTGGCCTGGGTCGCCACGGTCAGCGCCAGGTGGTAGGGCAAAGCGTTCACAACGGCATCAAACCCCGTCATGCTGTCGCGCAATTCGGTCACGTCAGCGGTGTCGATCAGCGCGGTCTCCACCCGCAAGTACGCGAGAGCTTTGAGCGCCACCACGCTGCAGTCAACCACCTTGACCTGGTAGTCGCCACTTTGTGACAACCAAGCTGCGATGGTTTGGCCGATGTGACCGGCACCCATTAAAACAACACGCATGACTTTCTCCTTGAACATGGACGGGATGAGCTAAGTTTAGGATGCATGTTTGTCAAAAGTAATGGTTGATTGGTCGAAATCGCTGGATTTAATGCTGATATGATGAATAAATCGTCATAACGTCGAATGAGTTGCCCCATGACCTCTACCACTTTGCCTACACCGCCTGCCTTGCGTGACGCGTTGGACCGCCAACTGCTGGCGCTGCTACAAGTCAACGCGCGGGAGTCGGCCGCCAACCTGGCGCGCCAACTTGGCACCGCACGCACCACGGTGCTGTCACGCCTGAACCGCCTGGAGCGCGAAGGTGTCATTGCTGGCTACACCGTGCGCCTTGCCCAGGACATGCTTAACCAGGGCTTGCAGGCCTTTGTTGGGCTGACGGTGCAGCCCAAAGCCGGGCGCGGCATTGAGGAACAACTGCAACGCATGCCCGAGGTGCGCCAATTGTGTGCGGTGAGTGGTGAGTTTGACTACGTGTTGCTGCTGCGCGCTGAATCGGCGGTGCGGCTCAATACCTTGCTCGACGATATTCGCAACCTGGAAGGTGTGGTCAAAACCACCACTTCGGTGGCGCTGGCCTGGAAGATTGAACGCACTTGAATGACGAGTGCGTCGGCATCACAACAAAATGCCTTAAGGCATACCCATTGCCCTTAAGGCATCATTCTTGGCATGATTGTTGCAATAAAAAGTAAAATGCTGTTTCGTTTTAGTAAGTCGTTGGATCAGATAACCGTCTGACATAACCGAGAGTCTTCCCTCCATGCGCAACAACCTTCCCGTGAGCCAGCAGGAATACCAGTTTCCAGCAGCCGAGACCCTGCTGTCGACCACCGATCTGGAGAGCAACATCACCTACGCCAATGTGGCGTTTGTTCGCACCAGCGGCTTCGGCGTGCATGAGCTGCTCGGCCAACCCCACAATTTGGTGCGCCACCCGGACATGCCGGTCGAGGCGTTTGAAGACATGTGGCGCACCCTCAAAGACGGTCAGTCCTGGCGGGCGCTGGTAAAAAACCGGCGCCAGAATGGGGATCATTACTGGGTGTGCGCCAATGCCGCACCGATGCGGCGCAACGGACGACTCACCGGTTATCTGTCAGTGCGCACGCACCCTCAGCGCAGTGAAGTTGATGCGGCGACGCAGCTGTATGCCCGTTTCAAAGCTGGCAAGGCGGCCGGGCTGGCGTTCCACCGCGGGCTGGTGGTGCGCACCGGGCTGATGCGTTGGACCAGCGCCCTGCAGCTGTTGCCAACTGCCTGGCGTGTGCGTTTACCGTTGCTGGGTGTCGGCCTGGCCACCGGGTCGGTGTTAGCCTGGTCGGGCCTGGGTTCGGTGGCGCAAATGGCCAGTGGCGCTGCGCTGGCACTCTGCCTGTTGCTGGCAGATGTGTTCATCGAGTCGCAAATTACCACACCGTTGCGGCACATCAAGGTCGCAGCGCAACAGGTGGCAACCGGTGAACCCGCGCGCGACCTGAACCTCAACCGTGTGGACGACCTGGGGCAAATCGCCCGCGCCATCAACCAATCCGGGTTGAATTTGCAATCCCTGGTTGCTGATGTGTTTGAGCAAGCTTCTGGCGTGCAGGTGGCCAGCCAGGAGATTGCGGCTGCGGTCAATGACCTCTCCAACCGGACCGAGCAAGCCGCCTCCAGCCTCGAAGAAACTGCTGCCGCCATGGAGCAGCAAACCGCCTCGGTGCAACAAAACTCCGACACCGCGCAGCAGGCTAGCCAGAGGGCGCACGCCGCCACTGAAGTAGCTGCCAAAGGCGGCTCGGACATAGGCAACGTGGATGCCACCATGACGCAAATCAGCGCGTCCAGCCGCAGAATCGCCGACATCATCAGCGTGATTGACGGCATTGCTTTCCAGACCAATATCCTGGCCCTGAACGCAGCGGTGGAAGCCGCCCGGGCCGGAGAGCAGGGTCGCGGTTTTGCGGTGGTGGCATCCGAGGTGCGCAGCTTGGCTGGCCGCTCGGCTGCGGCAGCTAAAGAGATCAAAACCCTGATCGACGATTCGGTCAGCCAGGTCCAGAGTGGCTCGCAACTGGTGACCCATACGGGCCAGACCATGGCCGATGTGGTGACCCAGGTCAACCGTGTCAACGACCTCATGCGTGAGATCACACTGGCGTCCAAAGAGCAGTCGCTGGGCATTTCACAAGTCGGGCAGGCGGTGGCCCAACTGGACCAGATGACACAACAAAACGCCGCCATGGTGGAGGAGAGCAGCGCCGCCGCCGCCAGTCTGGGCGAGCAGGCGCAGCGACTGGTGGACGCTGTCAAAGTGTTTTCGTCGTAGCGCGGTACAGTGCTGCCCCATGAATACCAAGCTCTCTCTCATCGGCGCACCCACCGACATTGGCGCGGGCAGCCGCGGTGCCAGCATGGGGCCCGAAGCCCTGCGTGTGGCCAACATCATCCCGGTGTTACAAAGCCACGGTCTGGACGTGATCGACCGGGGCAACCTGAGTGGCCCGAGCAACCCCTGGTTGCCGCCGGTAGATGGCTACCGGCACCTGGACCAGGTGGTGGCCTGGAACCAGTCGGTGCACAACGCGGTGTATGCAGAGTTGCAGCAAAACCGTTTGCCGATCCTGCTCGGCGGCGACCATTGCCTGGGCTTGGGCTCAATCAGCGCGGTGGCGCGGCATTGCCGCGATGTGGGCAAGAAGTTACGTGTGCTGTGGCTCGATGCCCATGCCGACTTCAACACCAACGCGTTGACCCCCAGCGGCAACATCCACGGCATGCCGGTGGCCTGCTTGTGCGGTTATGGCCCGGAGGTGTTGACTGGCATCGGTGGCCAGGTGCCCGCCATCAACCCCAAATGGGTGCGCCAGATTGGCATCCGCAGTGTTGACGAAGGTGAAAAACGCTTGGTGCACGAGGCTGGGCTCGACGTGTTTGACATGCGTTTTATTGATGAGATGGGCATGCGCGCCGCCATGGAGCTGGCGCTGGCACTGGTGGACGCCAACACCCACCTGCATGTGAGTTTTGACGTCGATTTTCTCGACCCAGACATCGCGCCGGGTGTTGGCACCACGGTGCGCGGTGGCCCCACCTACCGCGAGGCGCAGCTGTGTATGGAGATGATCGCAGACACCGGGCGCCTGGCATCACTCGACGTGATGGAACTCAACCCGGCCTTTGATGTGCGCAACAAAACCGCCGAGGTGGCGGTGGACTTGATCGAGTCGCTGTTTGGCAAAAGCACCCTGATGCGCAAGGCGCCTTGACTGCCGCGCCAACAGAAACCGCTCAAGGTTTCCGTTTCCAGGAGTTTGCTGCCGAGGCTTTGCAGACGCGGGTTGTATCGGTTGGCTCGAGTAAGATGCCAACGGGCCAGCCTTTCTGCCGGCCACGTCGCTCGGACGGTTCCGGGCGCTTACGTGAAAGTTCACCATGACTGCATCTTCCGCAGGCAAGCGCCGTTTTGCGCGCATTGACCGCCTTCCCCCCTACGTTTTCAATATCACTGCCGAGCTCAAACTCGCCGCGCGCCGCCGTGGCGAGGACATCATCGACATGAGCATGGGCAACCCCGATGGCGCCACGCCAGCGCACATCGTGGCCAAACTCACCGAGGTGGCACAGCGCCCCGACACCCATGGTTATTCGGCCAGCAAAGGCATCCCGCGCCTGCGCCGTGCCATCGCCAAGTGGTACCAGGACCGCTACGCGGTGGACATCAACCCCGACACCGAGGCCATCGTCACCATCGGCTCCAAAGAAGGTTTGGCGCATCTGATGCTGGCCACGCTGGACCGTGGCGACACCGTGCTGGTGCCCGACCCGAGCTACCCGATCCACATTTACGGCGCCGTTATCGCCGGGGCCGACATCCGCAGCGTGCCGCTGACCGAGGGGGTGGATTTTTTTGCCGAACTGGAAAAAGCCATTCGCGGCAGTTACCCCAAGCCCAAGATGATGGTGCTGGGTTTCCCGAGTAACCCAACCGCGCAATGCGTCGAGTTGGAGTTTTTTGAAAAGGTGGTTGCGCTGGCCAAGAAGCACGACATCTTTGTCGTGCACGACCTGGCTTATGCCGACATCACCTTTGATGGCTGGAAAGCCCCCAGCATCATGCAAGTGCCTGGCGCCAAAGACATTGCGGTGGAGTTTTTCACCTTGTCCAAAAGCTACAACATGGCGGGCTGGCGCATCGGTTTTATGGTCGGCAACCCCGACCTGGTGGCGGCACTGGCGCGCATCAAGAGTTACCACGACTACGGTACGTTCACACCTTTGCAAGTGGCTGCCATCGCCGCATTGGAAGGCGATCAGACCTGTGTGAAAGAGATCGCCACGACCTACCAAAACCGCCGCGACGTGCTCTACAAAGGTATGATGGAAGCTGGCTGGAAGGTGGAATGCCCCAAGGCCAGCATGTATATCTGGGCGCGTATTCCAGAAGCCTACAGCGCCTTGGGTTCACTGGAATTCGCTAAACAATTGCTGGAGCGCGCCAAGGTCTGCGTGTCGCCAGGCATTGGTTTTGGTGACCACGGTGATGACCATGTGCGGTTTGCCCTGATAGAAAACGAAGCCCGTATCCGCCAGGCGGTGCGCGGCATACGGGCTATGTTCAAGGCCGATGGGCTGACCGGCGCGGACGTTACCACGCCGTAAATTGGGGGCAAGAGGCCTTGCGCTGGGGAGGTGTTGACACCGTCCAGCCCAGGAGGAGGTCTCTTGATGTCAATTGCCTGCCAACAACGCCGCATTCCCCGCCGCCGCCGTGGTGTTGATGGTCACGGTCTGCTCGGCGCAGAAGCGGTACAGGTAGTGCGGCCCACCGGCTTTGGGGCCAGTGCCTGACAGGCCTTCACCACCAAACGGCTGCACACCGCCCAATGCAAGCAAAATAGAAATACAATGAATTTATTGTAAATAAAATTCATTGTATTATGAAACCCAATCCAGGCGGCATGCTTCAGATCAGCGACATCGTTGGACGTGACTCGGTGGTCGCTTACTTACAGTCCACCCTTGAACAGCAAAGCATTTTGCTGGTCGCGGAACGACGAACCGGCAAAACCCATGTCCTGGAAAAGTTCAAAGCCACAGCGCCTGTGAACTGGGTTGTTATTAAGCGCGACATCGGCGCCATTCGCAGTGCGCATGAATTTGTGCAATACCTCATGGCTGACCTCTACCCATACTTGGAGGCTAAAACCAACTTCAGAAACTGGTTACAAGGACTGGGTGAGCAAATTGGGGGTGCCCAAATTGGTCCCGTCAAACTGCCAAATTTCGCCGCCAAGCAGTGGAAACAAATCCTCAGCGATACCGTCGCTCACCTGCACGACAACCATGCGATGGATCGTGTTGTATTTTTGTGGGACGAACTGCCTTGGATGCTGGAAATCATCGCCAAAAACAACCCACAAGAAGCGATGGAACTGCTGGATGTGTTGCGTGCCCTGCGTCAACAGCACGCCAGCAAACTGCGCATGGTGTTCACAGGATCACTAGGCCTGCACCACATCGTGCGCAGACTCACGGCACTCGGTTACAACAACACACCGGTCAACGACATGCTGGCAGTGGAGGTGGAGCCACTCACGCAAACTGATGCCACCGGTCTGGTGCAGCGCCTGTTTACCGACAACGGCCTGTCTGTCACCTCACCCTCCGTGTACGAAGAAACAGCCCAAACGCTGGACTGCATTCCGTTCTACATTCATCACGTGGTGTCGGCGCTGCTGAAGAATTCTGCCTCGTCATCCCAGCAGTTGGACATGGCCGCCGTGCATGCGGTCATCGATCATGGCATTCACTCTAGCGACAACCCCTGGGATTTGCAGCACTACGAAGAGCGAACACAGGATTACTACCAACTCCAGCGCGCCGAGTGCCTGGCGCTGCTGGATGTTGTGGCTTCTCAAATTGCGCCACTGCCCATGGTGGATGCCATTCGGCTCGCCAAAGCCGCTTACCCTTTGGTGGAGCAACAGCAGTGGATAGAGCTATCTCGTCTATTGGAGCGCGACCACTATTTCATCCGCAACGCTGCAAGCGAGGTCAGTTTTAAATTCACCGTGGTCAAACGCTGGTGGGTTTGGCATCGCGGGCTGACCGTCCAGCACAAAGGAGAGGAGGCATGAGCGACACCACAAATGCCAGCACACCAACGCTGGTCAACAAGGCGCTCTATCTGTCGCATTTCACGCCCAGCATGATGGCCCCAGAAACGCTGGAAACCATGCTGGTGCAACGCGAACCTTTGCTGCAGCGCAGCCTGGACCATGTGCTGGAGAGCTTGCGCACCGGCAGCAGCCACCACACGTTATTTGTCGGCCCGCGTGGCATTGGCAAAACCCATCTGATTTCACTGCTGCACCACCGTTTGGCACAAACCGAAGAGGCCAAGAGCAAAGCCCTGATCGCCTGGATGCGCGAGGAAGAGTGGGGCGTGACCAGTTTCTTTGAGCTGGTGCTGCGTATCCTGCGTACAGTTGATGCCAGCTACCCTGAGCTGCAAATAGAGGCACGCACCACACCGCTGTATGACTTGCCGCTGAAAGAAGCCGAAAAGCTGGTCGAGTCCATTCTGCTGGACGTGCTGGGCAGCAAGCGCCTTGTGGTACTACTGGAAAACCTGGACGACCTGTTTGACCAGTTGGGGGAGCAGGGCCAAAAAGCTTGGCGTGCCTTCATCCAGAACCACAACAACATGGTGCTGGTGTGCACCACGCCCGCGCTGTTCGCCGGGGTGAGCTTGCAGAAGTCGGTGTTCTACGGTTTCTTTGACATCGAAGCCCTGAGAAAGCTGGACTTTGAAGACGTGGTCAGCCTGCTGAGCAAGATTGCGGTGGAGCGAGGCGACCAAGAACTGGCCGCCTTCATCGCCACGTCCGAAGGCCGAGCCCGCATTCGGGCCGTGCACCATTTGGCTGAAGGCAACCCACGCATCTACATCATCTTTGCTCAGTTTCTGAGCGCGCAAGCGCTGGATGAGCTGGTACCAGCCTTCATGCACACACTGGACGAACTCACGCCCTACTACCAGGCTCGCATGAAAGAGCTGCCAGGCCAGCAACGCAAGATTGTTGAGTACCTGGTGAACTACCGAGGTGCGGCACCGGTCAAGCAAATTGCCAAGACCTGCTTCATCACGCAGCAAATCTGTTCCAGCCAACTCAAACAGCTCAAAGACAAGCGTTATGTGCGCTCGATTGAGCAGGGGCGTGAGAGTTATTACGAGTTATGCGAGCCGCTGATGCGGCTGTGTATGGAGGTGAAGAAGCAGCGGGGGGAACCTATTAGCTTGTTTGTGGAGATGCTGCAGATTTGGTACAGCGAAACAGAACTTCAAGAGTGGCTGAAAACACCGCAGGAGCAGCGCAATTTCGATAGCCGCCATATCGAAAAGGCCATTGAAGGACTCAAAATGCAAGGCATAGAGCCGAAACTTAAGGCGCAAATACATGCGCTTGGTCAATGTGAAGGCGTAGAAGCAGAAATACTGTTGTACAAAGAAATCGCACAAACCCGCCCAATCAATGCACTTTCCACCAAAGTACGGGCTTTCGTACTCTTAACTGGTGCACGACTTCCCGCACTTTGCACATCCCTAAAAGCAGAACTGCCTCAAATCAAGTCTGCGTTCCAGTCGATATTGAACCAATCTGAAACATCGTTAACACGCCCTAAAGCAGTAGGGATATATACGAATCTCATCGTCGCTCACTACGGACTCTTCAACTTAGACCGAGATGCCGCTCAAGAGAATGTAGAGCGCTTAGTGACATTGCTGCTGCAATACCCCGCCCACGCAGTAACAAGCATCATGATCTGCGGTCAACTGGGTACGGCCAACGAATATCAGACATGGCTCACAGCTCTACTTCAGAGCATTGAAGCGCATAGCAATGCCAGTGGCGCAACAAAAGTGCAATCAATTTGGTGTCGGATGGCTTCCGCATATTCCTCATGGAATGAGGGGAAGGACCCACGGTCAATCCTCTCGCTATCGAGGGAGGAGCGAAATTTACTTTTAAAGCTGGCCAACGACAACTCGTACAGTGTGTCGGCTTCATTCACTGTCGACGAAGAGAAATAGTATCTCTCACCCCGCCAACAACGCCGCATTTCCCCCCGCCGCCGTCGTGTTGATGGTGATGGTCTGTTCGGCGCAGAAGCGGTACAGGTAGTGTGGGCCACCGGCTTTGGGGCCGGTGCCTGACAGGCCTTCACCGCCGAACGGCTGCACACCAACCACCGCGCCAATCTGGTTGCGGTTGATGTAGACGTTGCCGATGTGGGCGGCGTGGGCCAGTTGTTGTGCTCGACTGTCGATGCGGGTCTGGATACCGATGGTCAGGCCGTAACCGAGCGCGTTGATCTGTTCAATCACCTTGAGCGGGTCACCGCCCCAACGCACGATGTGTAAAACCGGGCCGAAAATTTCTTGCTTTAAGTCGCTGATGTTCGTTACTTCATAGGCTTGTGGTGCAATCAAGTTTGCTATCTTACTGGTAGCTGCTTGTCCTTTTTCTGATTGCGCTGGAAGGCATTTTGCCTCTACATCCAGGCGTTTGAGTTGTTGCTGGATGCCCTCGAATGCTTCGGCGTCGATCACCGGGCCGACATCGGTTGCCGGGTCGGATGGGTCGCCCACCACCAGTTCGCGTGCTGCGCCGCAGATCATCTCGATCACATGGTCGGCGATTTCTTCGTGCAGGCACAGCAGGCGCAACGCCGAGCAACGCTGTCCCGCGCTGCGGAAGGCGGACTGCATCACCGCATCACACACCTGTTCGGGCAGCGCGGTGCTGTCGACCAGCATGGCGTTGATGCCACCGGTCTCCGCAATCAGCGGCACGATGGGGCCATCTTTGGCGGCCAGCGCACGGTTGATGGTTTTGGCGACCTGGGTACTGCCGGTGAACACCACACCGGCCACGCCGGGCGCGGCCACCAGCGCGGCTCCGACGGTTTCACCGGGGCCGTGCAGCAGCTGCAGCGCGCCTTCAGGCACACCGGCGGCGTGCATCAGCTTGACCATGGACAGCGCCACGCCAGGGGTTTGCTCGGCCGGTTTGGCCAGCACGGTGTTGCCGGTGACCAGGGCGGCGGCAATCTGGCCGGTGAAGATGGCCAGCGGGAAGTTCCAGGGGCTGATGCAGACCCAGGCGCCACGGCCGGTCAAAAACAGCTCGTTGCTCTCGCCGGTGATGCCCAGCACCGTGCCGCCCTCTTTGCCGGGCAAGGTTTGCGGTTGCATGATGGACTCGGCCTGGGTCGCGTAATAACGCAGGAAGTCGATGGCCTCGCGCACTTCGCTGATCGCGTCGTTCCAGGTCTTGAACGCTTCCTTGACCAACAGGGCGCAGAAGTGTGGCAGCTGTGCTTGCAGCGCATCGGCGGACTTGCGCAGCGTGGTAGCACGCTCAGCAACAGGCACTTTGCTCCAAGTTTTGTAGTTGTTGATGCTGATTGCCAAAGGGCCAGAGACCAATTTTTCATCAAACACCGGCACACTGGGTGCTTGCACGTTGGCATAAGCAGCCAGCAGCGGGTCGCGCATGGCGGGCACGGTTAAATCCAAACCAGCGCTGTTGGGGCGCTGTGTGCCAAACAGGTCCAGCGGCAGTGGCAGCGCGGGTTTGGGTTCCTGATGCAGTGGTGACACCAGCAACTCGCTGATGGGCACGGTCTCGTCCGCGAGCTGGTGCACAAAGGATGAGTTGGCGCCGTTTTCCAGCAGGCGACGTACTAGGTAGGCCAGCAAATCCTTGTGGGCGCCGACCGGGGCGTAGACGCGGCAGGCGATCTTCGGGTTTTTCAGCACCTGGTCATGGATGCCTTCGCCCATGCCATGCAGGCGCTGTAGCTCGAATCGGGAGCTGGTGAACCCGGCGCCGGGCCGCCCCAAGCCGGGTTGCGCCCCCTCGGGGGGCAGCGACCCGTGCAACGGCGGAGCGTGGGGGTCTAGGTTCTCGGCCATCTGCAAAATGGCCGCCACGGTAGCGGCGTTGTGGCTGGCAAATTGCGGGTAGAGCGCGTCGGGCGCGTCCAGCAAGGCCTTGGCGCAGGCCAGATACGACACATCGGTGTGGTGTTTGTGGGTGAACACTGGGTAGTGCGGCAGGCCCAGCTCCTGGGCGCGTTTGATCTCGGCGTCCCAATACGCACCCTTGACCAGGCGACACATCAGGCGCAGCTTGTACTTGCGTGCCAGGGTGATCACATGCTGGACCAGCTCCAGAGCATTGGTCTGGTAAGACTGCATCGCCAGACCAAAACCGCGCCATTCGGGTGTGTGCTCGGCCACCTTGGCCAGCAGCGCCTCGAACACCTCCAGCGAGAGCTCCAGCCGGTCCACCTCTTCGGCGTCGATGGTCAGGTTGATGTTGGCACGTGCCGCCTGCTCACACAGGCCCCAGACGCGCGGCACCAGCTCGGCCATGACCCGGTCCACCTGTGCATATTCATAACGCGAGTGCAGCGCGCTGAGTTTGATGGATATACCATCATTTTCCTCGCAAGCCCTTGTTGTGCTTGAGGTGGTTGCTATCGCTTCGATGGCATTCTGGTAACTCTTCAGATGAGCCAGCGCGTCGGCTTCGGTGCGTGAGCCCTCACCCAGCATGTCGTAGCTGTAGCGCAGATTGGGCGTCTTCTTTTTGGCAGAGGCCGCTTCCGACATACCCTCGACCATGGTCTGGCCTAGCACAAACTGACGCCCCAGCAGCTGCACCGCGCGCAAGGTGGCGGCCACCACGGTGCGGGCGCCGAGTTTGGCAAACAGGCCGGGCTGGCTGCTGTCACCGGCAGCTGGCAGGAAATGTTTGCTCATGGCAATGGCGGTGCTTGAGAGGCGCGACAGCACCTTGTCGCTGCTGCCCTCAAAGTCGGCGCGACCCAGTTGGTCGGCGGTCAGGGCAATGGCGGTTTCGGCGTCGGGTACACGCAACAAGGCTTCGGCCAGACGCATCAGGGCCAGGCCTTCGGCGCTGCTGATCGGATATTCCTTGAGCAGGCTCTCCATCGCCCAGAACGGTGGCGGGTTGTCGCGCACCGCCTGCACCCAGGGCGCAGCGGTGAGGGCCACTGCGGCCCAGTCCAGTGCCTGGGCAAGGGATGCCAACCGCTGGGCAACGATGGCGGCTTCGGGACGGTATGGTTCGGGCAGGCGTTGGGTCAGCAGCATGGGGGAACTCCGGCAACAAATAAAAGCGCTATGTTGTCGGTTTATATGATGAATATTTCACTATTTTTATAGCCTAAGATGGCGATTTATTTGGTTGTGTGGCGTTGTAAGTCGTATGGAATCGCTCTGACAGCTGCCGCCACAGCCATTCACCACAGAACACCATGGAACTTGACCGTATTGACCGAAAAATCCTGCATGCGTTGCAACAGGATGGCCGCATCAGCAACCTCAAACTGGCGGAGCTTGTTGCCCTGTCACCCACGGCGGTGCTGGCGCGGGTGCATCGGCTGACCAAGGACGGGGTGATTCAGGGGTACGAGGCGCGGCTGGACCCGGTGCAGCTCGGTGCCGGGCTGATGGTGTTTGTCGAGGTGTTGCTGGACAAAACCACGCCCAACGTGTTTGAGGCGTTCAAGGCGGCCGTGCAGGTGCGTGCCGAGATCATGGAGTGCCACATGGTGGCCGGAGGTTTTGACTACCTGCTCAAAACCCGCATGGCCGACATGAATGCCTACCGCGCGTTTGCTGGCACGGTGCTGTGGCAGCTGCCCGGTGTGCGCGAGACACGCACTTATGCGGTGATGGAAGAGGTCAAGAACACCACCCATCTGCCGGTGTAAACCGACCGCCGGGTGGTTTGCGGCGTTAGCTCAAAACAGGTGTTGAGCTAACGCGTGCCGGGTCAGAACTTCGGCAGATGGAACTTCGGCGGCACACCCATGCGGGTGTTGATGACCCACTGCTGGGCAATCGACAGGACGTTGTTGGTGATCCAGTACAACACCAAGCCCGACGGGAAGAAGAAGAACATCACGCTGAAAGCCAGTGGCATGAACCACATCATCTTGGCTTGCAGTGGGTCTGGCGGCGCCGGATTCAGTGAGGTCTGCAGCACCGTGGTCAGCGTCATGATGATTGGCAAGATGAAATACGGATCAGGGCTTGACAGGTCATGGATCCAGCCAAGCCACGGTGTGTTGCGCATTTCCACGCTCGACAGCAGCACCCAGTACAGCGCAATGAACACTGGAATCTGGATCATGATCGGGAAGCAGCCGCCCAGCGGGTTGACCTTTTCCTCGCGGTAGATGCGCATCATCTCTTGCTGCATCTTCTGCGGGTTGTCCTTGAGGCGCTCACGCATCTCGGTGACCTTGGGGTTCACTGCCTTCATCTTGGCCATGCTGGCATAAGCCTTGGCATTGAGCCAGTAAAAAGCGACCTTGAGCAGCAACACCAGGGCCATGATCGACCAACCCCAGTTGGCAATGACGCTGTGCAGTTGGACCAGCAACCAGTACAGCGGTTTGGCCAGCATGGTCAGCCAGCCGTAGTCCTTGACCAGTTCCAGGCCAGGGGTCAACGCGCTCAACACGCCTTCTTCTTGAGGACCGGCAAACAGCGTGGCGTCCAGGGTTTTACGTTCGCCCGGGGCCAATTCAGCCAGCGGCGCAATCATGCCCACCGAATACAGGTTGGTGTCGACCTTGCGCAGGAACAGGTCGCGGCGGATGCCATCACCCAGCAACCAGGCGCTGGCAAAGTAATGCTGCACCATGGCCACATAACCGTTGGTGGCAGACTTTTCAACATCAACCTTGTTTTTCTCGATGTCTTCAAAGTTGACTTTTTGGTACTTCTTGGCCTCGGTGTACACCGCCGGGCCGGTGAAGGTGGAGTAAAACTTGGACTCGCCTGGCGGCTTGTTGCCATCGCGCACCAGTTGCAAGTAGAGCTGCGGCACCACCGGCGTGGTTCCGACGTTGACAATTTCGTGTTTCACCGCCAGCGCATAACTGCCGCGCGTGAATGTATAGGTTTTGATGAGTTTGACGCCACCCACCTCAGGCGACTCAAAACGCACTTCCAGCGTCTGGCTGCCGTCTTTCAGGCTGCGTTCACCGGGTGCCAGCGTCATCACCGACTTGTGGGTCGGCAAGGCGGCACCACCGTTGGCCGCGATCAAGCCGGACTGGGCCAGGTAGACACGCGCCGGGCTGTCATCCAGCAACACAAAATTGTGCGACTTGTCGGCCATGTCGACGTGTTTGAGAAATTCGGTACGCACCACCGAACCACCTTCGGTGTCAAACGTGACCTTCAGCACGTCGTTCTGGGCGACGACCTTCTCGTGCGGAGCTTGTGTTGCACTTTGTGCAGTCAAACCGGCTGTAGCCTTTGTTATGTCTGCGCTGGTAGCTGCAGTATTTGTAGCGCTTGGCACAGCATCCGGTACCCCGCTGGCAGGTGTGGCTTTGGTGCCTTGGGCGACGACGGGTGTCTGGCTCGGGAAAAAGGTGGTCTTTCGACCGTTGTACACCTGCCATTGGTCCCACAACATAACCAGGGACAGGCCAAAGACCACCCACAACATAGTGCGACGAATATCGTTCATGAAGACTTCTTTTCAGGGGAAGTTGAGATCAACCGCGTCAACAGGCGACGCGGAGAAACTGTGTCAGGTGGCGGGACAGGATCAAGGCCGCCCTCACACCAAGGATGGCAGCGCCCCAGGCGTTTGAGCGTGAGGTAGCTGCCCTTGGCCGCACCATGGGTCTGCAAGGCTTGCAGGGAATACGCTGAGCAGGTCGGCTCAAAACGGCAGGACGACCCCAGCGCCGGGCTGAGAAACAGCCTGTAGCCCTTCACCAGGCCGATCAACAGATGTTTCATCATGGCTGCTGCGGTCTTACCGCCACGGCCCGGGCAAACAACTGCTGCAATTCGTGACGTACGGCTGCCTTCAGGGCCTCCGACGTGGCACTGACAAAGTGCTGACGATCAAAACCACTGCGCAGTCGCACCACATGGGCTGCCTGCGTCAGGGAGGATTCGAAGTCTTGGCTCACGGCGTACACCTGGCGCTTGATGGTATTGCGGGTGACCGCACGTTTGGCCCAACGTTTGGGCACCATGGCGCCCAACCACACGTCATCCAGCGCAAACAGTGGTTGACGGAATTCATCAATTCTGTTGGCATGCAGGGCCACGCGATGCAAGGCAAAGTGAGGAGTTTTCGCCAAAATGGAGCCAGCCAAGGCCGCCTGGAACTGTGGGCGGCTCACAAGACGCTGCAAGGTCAGCCCGCTTGAAGAAGGCTGGACAGCCGTTGGCCCATCTCGCGACGGGATTAGACAGCCAGACGCTTGCGGCCCTTGGCGCGACGTGCGTTGATCACAGCGCGGCCGCCGCGGGTTTTCATGCGGACCAAAAAGCCGTGGGTGCGAGCGCGACGAATTTTGGAGGGTTGGTATGTGCGTTTCATTTTGGAAATCCTAAGAAGCTAAAGCAGCTGATTGCTCCACGGTGCAAAAGCCCGTGCCACATCAACCGACGTTCGGTTTTCTCCTGAAATGTTCAGGGAACCGCGGATTATCGCAAATTTTTGTGACCAGCGGTTCAACACTTCTTTCGTGGCTGCTTGCAACGTCCTGTCTCCAATAAGGTTTGCGGGTTCCTGCAGGGTGTGGATAAGGGTTTGATAAATTAGAATACAGGGCACAGCAATTTAAAACTATCCACACCAAGCTGACACCACATGACGCAGGGATACCCACCGCGGCCAGATACCCCCGAGGTTCTGGCAAGCCCCGATTTTTGGCAGACCTGCATCGAACAACTGGCGCAGGAGTTGCCCGACCAGCAGTTCCAGACCTGGATCAAACCGTTAACAGCGCAAGTGTCTGATGACTTGTCCAAAGTCACAATTTTTGTTGCCAACCGTTTTAAGATGGACTGGATCAGGGCGCAGTACAGCGCCCGTCTGGCCGCCCTGATGGAGCGCTTGACCGGGCAACCTGTCTCCATCGAATTGGCCTTGGCTGCGCGCGAACCTGTCCCCAGGGCGCCACTGCTTGGCAAAGTCGCCAGCGCGCCGGGCCAGGCTGCGGTTTCTGTCCAGGAAAACAACAGCAATGAACCTCTCAAAAACCGGCTCAATGCCGCGCTAACCTTTGACGCTTTGGTCGAAGGCAGTGCCAACCGCATGGCGCGAGCAGCGGCGATGCATGTGGCGGGTATGCCGGGGCATTTGTACAACCCCTTGTTCATTTACGGCGGTGTCGGCCTCGGTAAAACACATTTGATGCACGCTGTGGGTAACCAGCTGATCAGTGAGCGACCAAATGCCAAAGTGCTTTACATCCATGCCGAGCAATTTGTGACCGATGTGGTGAAAGCTTACCAGCGCAAGGCCTTTGATGAGTTCAAGGAGCGGTACCACTCGCTTGATTTGCTGCTGATTGATGATGTGCAGTTTTTTGC
>WSSedL1CaDRAFT_10000304_pt1 | contig 34575 bp, 36 predicted proteins | sample WetSurSL1Cattail_FD_9464 | JGI IMG/M metagenome (IMG submission 9464)
TGCAACGGCGGCTTCTCATTTTCTTCCCCTGCCGGCGATGCCGGCATTCCTCGCGAGACAAGAAAGCCTCGAAGCCGCCGTCCTCCGCTGGCGCTCCGGCCGCGGAAGGGTGGTGCAAGGCCGGTCCGCCCGCCGTGGGGTGACCGCCATGAAGGCCGCGATCGGCGCGGCCAAACCGAAAGGCGATTTCCATGTCTAGCGACGATGACTTCGAGCCCCCGCACACCGCATCTTCGACCGACTATCTTCTCACTGAGCTGCAACTTTACGGCTATCGTCCCTTCGACGACGAGCCAGACCAAAGGCTGCTGCCGGAGGCCGACGCCGTTGCAGGTGCTGTCTCCGACATCTTCGATGCCCTGATCTCCGCGCTTACCAATACGCGGCTCGAACCGGATTTGCGGGAGCTGCTCTGGTCCGCCGTCAATCTCTTCCAGCGCGCTGCCGAACGCGTCGAGCGTCAACTTGACGATAACGAGCAAGCGCAACGGCGCAGCCAAAAGGAACAGGACGGATCGGAACTGCGCTCTGTCGAATTGGAACGGCTGATTGCCGAAGGCCTGACGCTGATCGAGCGGCGTAATGCCATGGAGTGCTTTCGTGATCTGGCCGCTGAACGCTTCGAAGCCTATACTGGCTCGCTGTGGCAGCCGCGCTCAGGTTCCCTCGTCAATCACCGCACGCTGACGGCGACGATGATCGACAGCCGCGATTTCCTCACCGCCAAACGCCGCGCCGAAATCGCGCCGCTGATGCCGAATGGGCCCAAGATTGCATTTACCGGCGGGCTCGACTGTAACGACACTAGGGCGATCTGGGCCAGCCTCGACAAGGTCCATGGCAAGCATCCGGACATGGTGCTGCTCCATGGCGGCAGCCCCAAAGGTGCCGAGCATATCGCAGCGCTTTGGGCCAAGAACCGCAATGTCCCGCAAATTGCCTTCAAGCCGGATTGGACCCGTCACGCCAAAGCGGCGCCGTTTAAGCGCAACGACGCCATGCTGGATGCACTGCCAGTCGGCGTCATCGTGTTCCCGGGCTCCGGCATCCAGGACAATCTCGCCGACAAGGCCAAGAGGCTTGGTATTCCGGTCTGGCGCCACAACAGCGGCGGCGCATAAGCGCCGCCCCACATCCATCAACTTCCTCCGGTTGTCCGCCGCCCTGCCGGCGGAGCACGAAAGCCCTGCCCGGAAATCAACAGGTTGGCTGCGGCACCAGCTTCAGTCGCGGCTTTGCCGGCGGCACCAGACGGCGGAATCCCAATCCGATTGTCGTGAGGTTTGCAACGGCGCGGTGAAGGATCGTAACTGACCGAAACGTGCGAGCCCCACGGACGCTTCGCGGAACACTCCCGGATTGGGCGCGCTCAAATACCCGATGTGCTGCAGCTGGGCTGCGTCAGTGGGTTCTCGTCGTCCGCATCCTTTTCCTACGCTATAGGCATTTTCTCTCCTATCGCCTTGTCCGGTCTCTTGTCTGCCGCAATCGTGTTGGCCACGGTTTCTCAAATGCTGTACCAGCACGCGAACCACTTGCCTCTTTCTGGCTTGATCTGGCCGGAGACCGGCTTTGCCTCGACCGGCTGTGCCGCAATGGCGCCGGCGCGACTTTCTTCCCCTGGTCATTCCACCCCACGGGACGTGTCCCGTGGGGACCCCGGACTCGCCCATTCCTCGCGAGACAAGAAAGTCTTGCGGCTGCCATCCTCCGCTTCGCTGCGGCCCGAAAACACTGGTGCGTCGCCGGTCGTCCCCGGCCCACCGATCGCCATCGAGGCCGCGGTGGTCGCGGGCTCAAACAGCCAAGGAGAAAAATCATGGCTAACATCGGTTCCTTCAAGAAGTCCGGCAATGAGTTCATGGGCGAGATCGTGACCTTGAACGTGCAGGCCAAAGGCGTCCGCATCGTTCCCGAAGAAACCCGCGCCAACGACAACGCCCCCAGCCATCGGGTCTACATTGGTCGCGTCGAGGTCGGAGCCGCGTGGTCGAAGCGCTCGGGCGAGGGCCGCGACTATCTCTCGGTCAAGCTGGACGATCCTTCGTTCACCGCGCCGATCTATGCAAACCTCTTCAACGACGAAGACGGCGAAGGTTACAGCCTCATCTGGTCCCGCGGCCGCAAGGCCAACGGCGACTAAAGCCGGCACCTCTTCAGAGCCCTGTCTGGTCATTCCGGGCAGGGCTTTGTCGTACGTCAATCCTTGTTGCCGTCGGGCTTGACCAGATCGATGTGATTGACACCCAGGGCTTGGGCGAGTTCATAGAGCGTGATCACGGTGGGGTTACGGCGGCCACGTTCGAGGCTGCTCAGATATTGCTGACTGAAGCCGGAGCGAGCCTCCAGCTCTTCCTGTGTGAGACCTTTTGCCCGGCGAATCCGAGCAAAGTTCCGGCCCACGAGTTTGCGCATATCCATACGCAACAGGTGGCCATTTTACATACTTGGAGTTTATCAACTATAGTGTGTAATCGAGGTTTGATCGCAGGCTCGTTTGGCGCAAGATTGATCCGCTCAAAACACCCGCCTATCATATCCGCCTCAAATTCGAGATAACGTTTATGCAGCGACCCCAACTCAACCCGTCCGTTGACGATTCCGCACCAGTCGATGACGCGCTGACCGAATACGACGAGCTGCACCTGATCACCTATCTGCGCCTGCTCGATGCGGAAAAGGCAGGAGCCAACTGGCAGGAAGTGGCCAAGATCGTCCTGCATATCGATCCGTCCGGTGAGTTCGAACGTGCCAAGCGCGCGTGGGAAAGCCACTTGGCGCGCGCAAAATGGATGACAGAGCGCGGTTACCAGCACCTGCTCAACAGCGCTGCATCTTAAATCGAACTCTAATTTTTGCGTCGGCGACAACGCCCATTGCGGTTTGTCTGTGTTGCGAGCTGCCATCTGTGCGTGCATCAGTTCTTCAAGCTACGTGTTAGACGTGTTGCGTGTTTGGAGGGTGCCGCTATGAGGTCGGCGGATTGGCGATCGCCAGACGAATATAAAGGGGTATTGCAGTTCGGTGCTCCCGGATTTGCTTGGGAGTTCCTTCGTCGCAACCCAGAATTCCTCCAAGATCACGCACACCTCTCACAGGTGGTCAGCAAAAGCAGGGGCACCCCCGAAGAGCATGATGCGTTTGCTCTTCGCTGGGGAATACGATTTCGCGGAGGATATCGAGCGAGCCCCGACATGGACGCCCTCCGCGCTACCAAGCATCGTTTGCCTTACCGAGCTTCCAGCCAAGCTGGCCAATCCGTCGTTCCGGTTGCCGCCCAAAGCCATGCGCGCATTGTCGGCACTTCCGGTTGGCAATCATGTCCTCGACATTTCAGGCACCGTGTTGCGGCTGCAAATCCCGGGTTCCAGAAACAAATCGTATGCCGTGCTCCTGCCACTCGATCAGCTTTTTGATCTTCGCATCGCCGCCGCACTTGGTGTTTGGCATTGGTTGAATGGCGGGCTGCCCACTGCAATCCAGATGATGCCGCTCAGTCAACGAAAACGGCTCATGTTGGCACTGCGAGCACTCGACGGACGCCTTGCCAAGGCCAGCTATCGCGAAATCGCCCGCGTCCTGTTTGGCCTTGGCGACGCCACCGGCAGCGCCTGGAAAGGCCATGATCTGCGCGACCGTACCATTCGCCTGGTCCGTCTTGGCACCAGTTTAATGCGCGGCGGCTATAAGCGGCTCTTGCTCTATCCCTACCGCCGCAAGCTCCCTTAGCAGCCCACACTTTGCACTCGACCTGCCGCTGCGCAGCATCCGTGACGCTCGGATTTTCCTAACATTGTGACCTTTCGCAGCCGCACGAAACGGCCTCGATATGTGCGAAGTCCTGGGGCGCACCCCGTCGCTTCAGGACAAGGGCTTCGCCTTCGCCGCGGGGTTCCCCGGCTTTCGGGGCTGATGCCCCTGCCAAGCCGGGAGATACCCCTCCCGCGTCTCATCCTTCCGCCGCCGAGGCCCCGCGCCCCTTTGGCCTCGCATCGAGGCCGCAATGGTGCGGCTCAGTGCGAAAGGATTACCACGATGTCTTCGGACAAAGCCGATCTCTATACACGGATCACGAGCCGCATTGTTCAGGCCTTGGAGCAGGGCGTTCGGCCATGGCTGCAGCCTTGGAACAGCGAGCATGCAGCAGGACCAATCACGCGGCCATTGCGTCACGGCGGCGAGCCCTATCGCGGCATCAATGTCGTGATGCTGTGGGGCGAGGCGATGGAGCGCGGGTTTTCCTGCCCGATCTGGATGACCTTTAAGCAGGCACTAACGCTCGGCGGCAATGTCCGCAAAGGCCAGCACGGCACGCAGGTCGTCTATGCCAATCGCATCCGCCGCACCGAAACCGGTGACAACGGCGAGGACGTCGAGCGCGAAATTCCCTTTCTTAAGGGCTACACCGTGTTTAACTGCGAGCAGATCGATGGGCTGCCCTCCCATTACCTCGCTCCCGCCACGCCGCCGCTCAACCCAGATCAACGCATCGCCACTGCCGAGACGTTCTTCGGCAATACGGGCGCTGACATCCGTCACGGAGGCGCACACGCCTACTACAATATCGCTGCCGACTTCGTGGCTATGCCGTGCTTCGAAACCTTTCATGATGCCGAGAGCTTTTACGCAACCCTCGGACATGAGATTTGCCACTGGACTCGCCACGGCAAAAGACTCAACCGCGACTTCGGACGTAAGCGCTGGGGCGATCAAGGTTATGCTGCCGAAGAGTTGGTCGCTGAGATCGGAAGCGCTTTCCTTTCCGCCGATTTGGGTCTGGCGCTCGAACCACGCGCCGACCACGCCAGCTATGTCGCCAACTGGATCGCCGTTATGAAGAACGACAAGCGCGCCATCTTTACTGCCGCTGCGCATGCCGAGCGCGCCGTCGGCTATCTGCATAGCCTGCAGCCCAAGCTCGCCACCATCGAGGAGGCCGGATAACCGGTTTTCCCTAGAAAACCAGACAATTTCTGGGCGTTTGATCTCGTAAGGGGTGGTGATCTCGCACCATCGCGACATCACCATCCCTCTATCTGGTCACCATGCGCCAACGTGATCTCTGCTAGCCGCTGATCTTCGGCGGTTACCCAAGACTACGGAGGTGACCATGTCCGCCAATTTTGCCGATTTGCCGCCGCGCTATTTGCGCACCCCGGAAGCCGCCCGTATGGTCGGGCTTTCCATCCGCACCCTCGAAAAGCACCGCATCTATGGCACCGGCCCGCGCTATTCCAAGCTCGGTGGGCGTGTCGTTTACAGTGTCGAAGATTTGCAGGCTTGGGTCTCGCGAGGGACCAAAAGCTCGACCTCAGACCCCGGTGAGGGGACCGTGTTGCCCGCCAAACGACAGCTATCGCCGTCTCCGGCTGCCTCCAAATCTTCGCGCCGCTGAGGCCCGCCATGACGGTCTCAAACGACACTGGCGCTGCATCCGGCGTGCTCGATCTCTTCCACGCCTTGCCCGGCTCTTTTGCACCGCGCGATGCGCAGGACCTGATGACCTATCCCTTCTTCAGCCTCGCCAAATCACCACGAATTCAGCCGATCGACTACCGCCAGTACGACATCGCCATCCGCGTCGAAGCGGTGCCAGAGCACGGCATGGCGACCATTTGGGACGCCGATATCCTGATCTGGATTGCGAGCCAGATCGTCCAGGCACGCGATGCCGGCTTTCCAACATCGCGCCTTCTGGTCGCCACGCCATACGAGATTTTGACGTTCATCGGCCGCGGCACCAGTGCACGTGATTATCTGCGCCTGAAGGCGGCCATGGACCGCCTGCAATCTACGTCCGTGGCAACAACGCTGCGCCACATCGGCGAGCGGCGGATGCACCGCTTCTCCTGGCTAAACGAGTGGGTGGAGCGCACGGACAGCCGCGGGAATCCTGACGGCGTCGCCCTCATTATCCCAGATTGGTTTTATCGCACGGTGCTGGATGAGACGCTGGTTCTTACGATTGATCGGGCGTATTTCGCACTGACGGGTGGGCTCGAGCGCTGGCTATACCGTTTGGTGCGCAAACATGCGGGACGGCAGAAGAGCGGCTGGCGGTTCGATTTCCGGCACCTCTACGCCAAATCGGCGGTGCTTTCGCCGTTCAAACGTTTTGCCTTCGAACTGCGCGCCATCGCCCGCCGGCAGGCTTTGCCCAACTGCCGCCTCCGCATCGAACGTAATCGCGATGGCCGGGACTTACTGGCCTTCACCTATGAGGGGTATACGCCAAGCTGTGGACAGGCTGTGGATGGCGTCGTGCTATCGGGAACCGCCGGACGCGCGCCATCAGGAACCGAACTCTCGTGCTATCGGGAACCCAGACGTAGCAAATCTTCTTACCACTCAAGCGGTTCTCCAGCGTCTAACTTAGACTCTAACCCAACAGATTCTAACGTTGGTGATGGACGGTGCACAAACCCGTCCATGACGGCAGCAAATGATGTGGGAGAGCGCTCCCATGACTGATAGGCTGGCCAACACCCTGACCGAAGTCGAACTGATCTGGCTGGAGAAGCGGATCGAATACTGGCTTCGCTTCGGTCATGCAGCACAAGAACAAATCACTGATCGCAGCCGCCGTATTCTCACGTTTCGACCAAACTCTTTCCTCGCATATGTCCGCTGGGTGTCGAACGCTTTCGGGACCATCGTCTCGCGGATCGACATTTTGCGCACCGTGGCGCCTGGCGAGGCCTACACGACGTTACCGTTCGTGCGGCCCGGCGGGGAGATATTTTTGCACATCTCCGGCTGGCCCAAAGTCGAACAGGTGCTGCAGGTGATCGACGCCATCGAAAAGATCGGCATCGACCCGGTAAATGTCGCGCCGGACTATTGGCGCCATGTCCACAACCGGTTTGTTGCAGGTGAGCCTCCCAGGCCTTACACCCGCGAGCAGCATCTGGCCTGGCTCCAACGCAAGGCGTTCGGCCAATGACCCGCTTCGGTTACGCGATGACGACGTACTTTACGGCACTTGTGTTTACGGTCTTGGGCGTCGTTTCGCCGGGCCCAAAGTTCATCTGGAATGCCAGCGGCAGTGTGCCGGTTGGCCTTTATGTCCTTAGTCCGGCGGACAAGCTGCACATTGGCGATTTGCTGGTTGTCAAACCGCCCAAGGCCCTGGCCGCATTCCTCGACCAACGCCGGTATCTGCCCATCGGCGTGCCGATGCTGAAACACGTCGCTGCTCTTCCTGGCCAGAACGTCTGCCGCCTCGGGCACAAAGTCACGGTCGATGGTAAAGCGGTCGCCGAGGCACTCGACCGCGACCGGCTCGGCCGTCCGTTGCCGGTCTGGCAGGGTTGCCGTGTCATCACTTCTGGCGAAGTGTTTCTGCTGAACGCGCGTTGGGATTCACTTGACGGACGATATTTTGGCCTCTTGCCGATCACAGCCGTCATGGGAAGTGCGGACGCGTGGTCTGATGACCGCGGAAGTCAACCACTCCAACCAGTTTTTTCGAAGACGTGCCCGCGATGACGGCGACCGCAAGTTCTGTCGCGCGCCGGGCCGCACGGGCACTTCTTGCCGCCATTGCCGTCGTTGCGCTGGTAGCAGTTGGTGCTCATGCCGCGGACGCACCGCTGCCAGTCGGTACTTCGCCAAGTGCGTCGGCTGGAGCTGGCCGCTATGCCGACTTTGTCACCGAGGCGGCATCCCGCTTTGGCATTCCCGCGCGCTGGATTGAATCTGTGATGCGGGCCGAGAGTCTCGGAGATGCCACCGCCACATCGCCCAAAGGCGCCATGGGGTTGACGCAGATCATGCCGCAGACTTGGGCCGATTTGCGGGGCCGTTACGCCTTAGGTGCCAATCCTTATGATCCGCACAACAATATTCTGGCTGGCGCTGCTTATCTACGAGAGCTGTATGACCGCTATGGGCCGGACGGGTTCCTAGCGGCCTACAATGCCGGTCCTGGCCGCTACGAGGAGTTTCTCGCAACCGGCCGGACGTTGCCACTCGAAACGCTGACCTACATTGCGCATGTCACCAGTTTGATCGGCGAAGGTAGTTCCCACGGTGTCGGACTCGCCACGTCCTCATCCTCATTCTGGGCAACCTCACGTCTCTTCATCGTGCGCGGTGAGAGCAAAGCGGTTGTCGCCCAAACCACTACCGCTGTGCCTGTTGATCGCACGCCTTCTGTGCAACGGCCGCAACTTTCATTCCGTCTTGTACCCCAATCGGCGGGGCTCTTTGTGCCGCTGTCACGCAAAGGTGCTCAGCCATGATCCATCGCGGGCAGATGAATGCTCTGGGATGCTCTGGTGGGCAGGAGGAGGTGAGGGGCAGGAAGCGCAGGAAGGTGCGGAAGGGATGGCGAGATAAAAGGGGCGCCGTCGGTTCGACGCTTGTGGTTGGTTGGATTGAAGAATTTTGTGCCCGAGGCACCAAGGTGTGCCAGCCCTTTGCGGAAATTTCTGAGCCTTTACAACGCCAAGAGCGCCATCGCTCACTTTATATATGCGTGGTGTAGCGATGGCCACGCACGACGATAATTTTCGCATTCGTCCTGGCCGCATCAAACATGGCAACAAGGGCGCGCGACGGGCCAAGAGTTTTGTCGGGGAAGTCATGCGGGCCGCGCGCAAGGCTGGGCTGACTGGCAAACGGCTCGGCCCCGCATCTGGCGTCAAGGGGCGCTCGACGTTCGGGCGTGGTAGGCGAGCCGTTCTGTCATTTGGCGCACGATCCACTGCTAGGCGGGTTGTTGTGAAGGCTCGGGTGGTGCGTCATGCGGGCAAACGCTTCACTGCGGCGCCGCTTGCCCGTCACATCACCTATCTAAAGCGCGATGGTGTAACCCGTGACGGTACGGATGCGCGTCTATTCGATACCTCTTCAGATAATGCCGATGCCAGGGACTTTGCGCAGCGCTGCGAAGAGGATCGTCATCACTTCCGCTTCATCATCTCGCCGGAAGATGCCGCCGAGATGGACGACCTCAAAGGCTTCACCCGCGATCTGATGCGGGACATGGAGCATGACCTTGGCACCAAGCTCGACTGGGTGGGCGTCGATCACTGGAACACCGACAATCCTCATATCCATGTGCTGGTGCGGGGGCGTGCCAATGACGGCGAAGATCTGGTCATCAGCCGCGATTACATCAGTAGGGGGCTGCGCCAGCGGGCTGCCGCGCGCGTCACCTTGGAGTTAGGGCCCCGCAGTGAACAGGAAATTCGCGCCTCCCTTGTGAAGGAAGTAGAGGCCGAGCGTTGGACCAGTCTCGATCATGGGCTGCGCCAGATCGCCGACGACCATGCGGGAATCGTCGATCTCAGACCGGGAGAAATGGGCGCGCGCGATTACAGCCAACTCCTTATCGGGCGGGCAGCTAAGCTGGAACGGTTGGGGCTTACTGAAGCTTTGGGACCGGCGCAATGGAATCTGAAGCCCGGTCTGGAACAGGCTCTGCGAGAACTCGGTATCCGCGGCGACATCATCAAGACCATGCACCGGGCGATGACGGAGGGTGGGCGCGAAGCCGATGTATCCGGGTTTGCCCTCCATGATGGCGAGCCACAAGAGCCCGTTCTTGGGCGGCTGGTCGACCGCGGGTTGCAGGACGAACTCAAAGGGACTGCTTACGTCATCATCGCCGGGGTGGACGGCCGCACCCATCATCTGCAGTTTGCCAATCTTGAGGTGACGGGCGATGCGGGTCCCGGGGCGATCGTCGAGACCAGGATCTATGAAGACGGCAAAGGTGTGCAGCGGCTGTCGCTGGCGGTGCGGTCCGATATTTCCATTGAGGCGCAGGTCTCAGCCAGTGGTGCGACTTGGCTCGACCGGCAACTCTTGACCAAAGAGCCGGCGCTCAGCCGCGGCGGTTTTGGCGCCGAGGTCCGCGAAGCGATGGAGCTGCGGATCGACCACTTGGCCGAGATAGGCTTGGCCGAACGCAAAGGGCAGGGTGTCTCGTTCTCCCCCGATCTTTTAGCGACGTTGCGCCGCCGCGAACTGGACGATGTCGCTGCCAAGCTCGCCAAAAAGAGTGGGCTTGCGTATCACCCTTCCGCCGAAGGTGAACACGTCACTGGCATCTACCGCCAGCGCGTCATCCTGGTTTCGGGGCGCTTTGCCATGATCGATGACGGCCTCGGCTTTCAACTTGTCCCCTGGCGGCCAGCGCTGGAGCAGCGGCTCGGCCAGCATGTCACCGGCACGATGACACCCGGCGGCGGCATCGATTGGTCGTTCGGCCGGTCCAAGGGGGTGGGGTTGTGAGGCGTCTTATACCGCCGACACTCATGCCCGTTTGGCATAAATCAAGGAAATACAAACCATTAGCCCAGAGTACCTCGGGGTTCGGTGCGTTCTTTGAGCTTGAAACTGTCAGAAATAGTTATATATTATCTGACACAATGAGGGTGCGATGGAAAGATTGACGGCAAAAATCCTGGAGCACTTGGCGCAATTACCGGAAGGTGTTCCGGTTTCTGCGAAGGAGCTTCTACACCTGGGATCGCGTGCGGCGATCGATCAGTCGCTCTCGCGGCTGGTCCGCCGTGGGCAGATTCTGCGCGCCGGTCGCGGTCGCTATGTGCGCCCCATCGAGACCCGCTTCGGCAAACGACCGCCGTCAGTCGAAGCCACCGCTCAGGCTCTTGCCAGCACACGCGGCGAGACCATCGCGCCCAGCGGAGCTGCTTCGGCTAACGCTTTGGGGCTGACCACGCAGGTACCGGTACAGGCGATTTATTTGACATCCGGAAAAAGCCGGCGGGTCACGCTCGAAAAGCAGATGATCGAGTTCCGCCATGCGCCGGGCTGGCAACTGATGCCTGGGCCTGCCGGCAACGCCATTCGTGCGTTGAACTGGATTGGACCCAATCGTGTCCACGAGGCCGTGCCGCTGTTGCGACGATTACCACCAAGCACGGCCCAGGAAATTGCCAGTGTCCGGTCCCGCATGCCAACCTGGATGGCGCAAACGGTGAGTCGAGTACTCGTAAATGGCTGACGACTTCCTCAAACTTTCCGCGACAGATCGGAGAGATGCACTGGAAGTCGCCGCCAATGCTTCGGGCAGACCTGCCCATCTTCTGGAAAAAGATGTCTGGGTGGTCTGGTCTCTTCAGACGCTGTTCAGCTCACCTGTTGCCGCCCATCTTGTTTTCAAGGGCGGCACGTCGCTATCAAAGGCCTATGGCGCCATCCGGCGGTTTTCCGAAGACGTCGATTTGACCTATGACATACGTACCATTGCCGGTGACCTGACCGCCGGTAGCTCCGATGCTCTGCCGCCCAACCGGAGCCAGGAGAAGAAGTGGACCAAAGCGATCAAGGAGCGTTTGGCGGATTGGGCGAGCGGTGAAGCCCTGGGGATCATCCAGTCGGCCTTGGACAGCGTCAAGCTGCCAGCAAAAGCCGAAGCAGACGCAGACAAAATCCATATCCACTATGAGCCATCGGCTTCCGGCACCGGTTATGTCCGCCCCGCGGTTCTTCTGGAATTTGGCGCGCGTTCGACCGGCGAGCCATGGGAGCTAAAACACATTCAGTGTGATGCCGCAGTCCATGTGCAAGGAGTTACTTTTCCAGAGGCCACACCGCGCACCATGTGTGTGGAGCGCACCTTCTGGGAAAAGGCCACGGCCATACATGTGTTTTGCGCGCAAGGGACCTATCGTGGTGCGGAGCGCTTTGCCCGGCACTGGTACGACTTGGTTCGTTTGGACGAGGCGGGGTATGCCGAGCGTGCCGTTGCAGCTCGCGCCATCGCAGCAGCCGTTGCCAAACACAAAGCGATCTTCTTTGTCGAAAAAGGCGCAGACGGCCAAATCATCGACTATGAAGCGGCTATCGGTGGCCAGCTTTGCCTCGTACCGGAAGGTTCAGCTCTTGAGCGTTTGGCCGAAGATTACGCCGCCATGGTGCGGGACGGTCTCCTTCTCGATGATGCCGATCCGTTTGACACGATTATGGACCGCTGCCGGGGCATTCAAGAACGGGCCAACAACGCGGTCGCCTTGTAACCGACCATGTCGTGCCGGTAATACCGAATCAGAACCGCGTTAGGCCAGTGGTGAATCGATCGAGCTGACGATCGCTCCGATCTCTGCGCTGCAGCATTCTTGTCTACGCTCCTGATCTTTTCCTGCTTGCATCATGGTACCTGAGTTCCCTGATCATCTGCCGCTATGAGTGCGACGAAGATTTTATGGGGGCAGGTAATTGCGGTCTGCGCTGTTGTGCTTGCCTTCGTCTGGGCGGCAACGCAGTGGACGGCCTGGCAGCTGGGGTATCAGCCAGAGTTGGGACAGCCGTGGTTTTATCTGTTTGGGTGGCCCCTTTACCACCCGCCGGCCTTCTTCTGGTGGTGGTACGCCTATGACGCCTATGCACCGAATGTGTTCAATCGGGCGGCGTTCATTTCCGCCGCCGGCGGGATCGTGGCCTTCGCAGTCGCTGTGGTCATGTCGGTGTGGCGGGCCCGCGAGCAGAAGTTGATCACGACCTATGGCTCGGCGCGCTGGGCTAATATCCGCGAGATCGGAAAAGCTGGGCTTTTCGGGAACGACGGCGTTGTGTTGGGACAGCTCGGCGGTCACTACTTGCGCCATAACGGACCCGAGCATGTGCTGTGCTTTGCCCCGACCAGAAGCGGCAAGGGTGTTGGCTTGGTGGTGCCGACGCTGCTGACCTGGCCGGGATCGGCTATTGTGCACGACATCAAGGGCGAGAACTGGTCGCTGACCGCCGGCTGGCGGGCCCGCTTCGGCCGGGTTCTGTTGTTTGATCCCACCAACGCGCAAAGTGCCGCCTACAACCCGCTTCTGGAAGTGCGGCGCAGCGAATGGGAAGTGCGCGATGTCCAGAACATCGCCGATGTATTGGTCGATCCCGAAGGCGCCCTCGAAAAACGCAACCATTGGGAAAAGACCAGCCATTCGCTGCTCGTGGGTACCATCCTGCATGTGCTCTATGCCGAAAAGGACAAGACGCTGGCAGGCGTTGCCAACTTCCTCTCCGATCCCAAACGCCCGATCGAGACGACGCTACGCGCCATGATGACGACACCGCATCTGGGCAAGGGCGGCGTTCATCCCGTGGTGGCCAGTGCCGCCCGCGAGCTGTTGAACAAAAGCGAGAACGAACGCTCCGGCGTACTGTCGACCGCCATGTCGTTTCTGGGGCTGTACCGCGATCCGGTGGTAGCCACGGTCACGCGGCGTTGCGATTGGCGCATTCACGAATTTGTCGAAGGCGATTGTCCTATCACACTTTACCTCGTAGTTCCCCCTTCCGATATCAGCCGCACCAAGCCGCTGATCCGGCTGATCCTCAACCAGATCGGCCGCCGGCTGACCGAGAAGCTGGAGACGGGACCGAACCGTCATCGGCTGCTGATGATGCTCGATGAGTTTCCAGCACTTGGGCGGCTCGATTTCTTCGAGAGCGCGTTGGCTTTTATGGCGGGCTATGGCCTCAAGAGCTTTCTTATTGCCCAATCGCTGAACCAGATTGAGAAAGCCTATGGCATCAACAACGCCATCCTCGACAATTGCCATGTGCGGGTGAGCTTTGCCACCAATGATGAGCGCACCGCAAAGCGCGTTTCCGATTCGCTTGGCACCGCCACCGAGATGCGGGCGATGAAGAACTATGCCGGTCACCGTTTAAGTCCCTGGCTTGGCCATTTGATGGTCTCGCGCCAGGAAACGGCGCGGCCGCTGCTGACGCCGGGCGAGGTGATGCAACTGCCGCCCAATGACGAGATCGTCATGCTAGCAGGGATCAACCCGGTTCGCGCCAATAAGGTACGCTATTACGAAGACAGGAAACTACAGAGTCGGATTCTGCCGCCGCCAGAACTGGCGCCAATTGCCGCCGATGGACAAAAGCCACCTGACCCATCGTCTGGCAATAGCTGGACCGAGATGATTGCCGCGCCCAAAGAGGAGGGCGATGCCGATCCTGCCAATAGCGGTATTCGCCGGGAGCCGGAACTGCCCGAGCACGAAGAGGTCGCCGCCAAACCGCCCGATCCGGCGAATGAGTTTGAGTTGAGCACCGACGAGCCCGATGACGAGGCCCCAAGGCTCAAGGTGATGCACGATCAAGTCCGCGATCTGGCGCGCCAGACCTCGCTTGATCCCGCTGATCGCATGGGGCTTTGATCGTGCGGACCAAACACACCTTCCGCTTGCCGCCGGATTTGGCCGGACGGCTGGCCGACTACGCGAACCGAAAACGGGTCTCGCAGGCCGTCGTGGTCGAAGCTGCGCTCGCTTCGCATCTTTCCGCCGATGGCGCCGACCGGCTAGAAGCGGCGCTTGCCAAACGCCTCGATCGGATGAGCCGGCAGATCGAACGGCTGGAGCGCCATATCACCATCTCAAACGAGACCATGGCGTTGTTCGTGCGCTTCTGGCTCACCACCACGCCGCCCTTGCCCGACAGTGCAAAGACGACAGCCCAAGCCAAGGGCCGCGAACGCTATGAAGGTTTTGTCGAAGCCTTGGGGCGGCGGATTGCCAAAGGGCGATCCTTTGCCGACGATGTGATCAAGGACATCGATCCGGCTATGCCATTCGCTTCGCAAAACGACGGCGAGCCGTAGGCCGTTATTCCAGCCGCAAGTCATTCTACGCCAGAGCCCGATCGCCATAAGATCGTTGTTGCCGAACGCCCCATCAGCCTCTTTCTAATCGACCCCGCAAAACGCGCCTGTCGCCAGGCGCATTCACGGGGCAGGCCAGTGGGCAGTGAGGATTACCGGTCAGAAGCATTTGCACGCGGCGCCCGCATGCTGCGCACCGCGCTGGGACCAGCTATCGCGGGCTATCTCGATGATCCGGCTATCGGCGAGGTGATGCTCAACCCCGACGGCAAGCTCTGGATCGACCGGCTTGCCGGTGGATTGGAAGACACGGGGCTCTGCGTCTCGCCAGAAGATGGCGAACGGATTGTGCGCCTCGTCGCTCACCATGTCGGCGTGGAAGTCCATGGAGGAGCCCCACGGGTCTCGGCAGAGTTGCCGGAATCGGGCGAGCGCTTCGAAGGCTTGATCCCGCCGGTGGTGACAGCACCTTGCTTTGCCATCCGCCGTCCAGCCGTGGCAGTCTTCACGCTCGCTGATTACGTCAACACTGGCATCATGACGGCTGACGCGGCCGCGTTGCTCCGCGATGCCGTTGCCGGTCATAAAAACATCCTGGTGGTCGGCGGCACCTCCACCGGCAAGACGACACTCGTCAATGCGCTGCTGGCGGAAGTCGCCAAGACCACCGACCGGGTGGTGCTGATCGAAGACACAAGAGAACTGCAATGCGCCGCGCCCAATCTGGTGGCGCTGCGCACCAAGGACGGCGCTGCTTCGCTTTCGGATTTGGTACGTTCGGCACTTCGGCTGCGTCCCGACCGCATTCCGGTCGGCGAAGTGCGCGGCGCCGAAGCGCTCGATCTGCTCAAGGCCTGGGGTACGGGCCATCCCGGCGGTATCGGCACGCTACATGCCGGTTCCGCCATCGGAGCGCTCAGGCGGCTCGAGCAGCTCATCCAGGAAGCAGTCGTCACCGTGCCTCGCGCCCTCATTGCCGAGACCATCGACGTCATCGCCGTGCTCGCCGGGCGTGGGACCAACCGCCGGCTCGCCGAGCTGGCGACCGTCAACGGCCTTGATCCTTCCGGCAATTACATCCTCGAACCACTAGGAGAACCTTGATGCGTCCCATCCTGCGCCGTTCCGCGGCGTTTTTGTCCGCAGCCTCGCTGTTTCTGTTCACCGCCAGTGCTGCATTTGCGTCCGGCTCCTCCATGCCCTGGGAAGAGCCGCTCAATCAGATTCTCGAATCTGTCCAAGGCCCGGTCGCCAAGGTCGTGTCGGTGATCATCATCATCGTCACCGGCCTGACGCTGGCGTTCGGCGATAGCTCCGGGGGCTTCCGGCGGCTGATCCAGATCGTGTTTGGGCTCTCGATCGCCTTTGCCGCCTCCAGTTTTTTCCTTTCCTTCTTCTCCTTCGGTGGCGGAGTGCTGATCTGATGGAGGAGAACGAGATCTTGGGTTTCTATGCCCCGGTTCATCGCTCTTTGAGCGAGCCGATCCTCCTCGGCGGTGCGCCGCGATCGGTTGCCATCATCAATGGCACCCTCGCGGCCGCCATCGGCCTTGGCCTCCAGCTGTGGCTGGTGGGGGCCGGTCTCTTTTTGGTCGGCCATCTCCTAGCGGCATGGGCGGCCAAGCATGACGCCGCCTTTGTCGACGTCCTGCGCCGGGCCCTTCGCTATCCCAGCCATCTGGTCGCGTGAGGTCACTATGCTGAATCTCACCGAGTACAGGAAACGAGCCCAGCGTTTGGCGGATTTTCTGCCATGGGCGGCGCTGGTCGCCAAAGGCGTCATCCTCAACAAGGATGGCTCGTTTCAACGCACCGCCAAGTTCCGGGGGCCCGATTTGGACTCCGCCACGGCCACCGAGCTTGTCGCCATCACCAGTCGGCTCAACAGCGCGCTTCGGCGGCTCGGTTCCGGCTGGGCGATCTTCATCGAAGCCCAACGCCGCAGCGCCAATCACTATCCGAAGAATGCGTTTCCCGATCCGGCGTCGGTACTGCTCAACGAAGAGCGCCGGGCGCAGTTCGAAGAGGAAAGTACTCATTTTGAAAGCCGGTATTTTATAACACTGCTTTGGCTGCCGCCGGCCGATGAAGCCGCCCATGCCACCTCCTGGCTTTATGAGGGCAGGGCGCAAAGTGATACCGATTGGCGCGCCGCGCTCACCGGCTTTATCTATCGCAGCGACCGGGTTCTGGCGCTCCTCGACGGCTTCATGCCGGAAGTCGATTGGCTCGATGACGGCGAGACGCTCACTTACCTTCACTCCTGCATCTCGACCAAAGAGCAGTATGTCCGTGTTCCAGACGTGCCGATGTATCTCGATGCATTCCTTCCCGACGAAGACCTGACCTGCGGCTTGGAGCCTAAGCTCGGGGCGTCGTACCTGCGCACTCTCACCATTACGGGGCTATCGTCGCAGACTTGGCCTGGTGTGCTCGATGATCTCAACCGGCTTGCCTTTCCCTATCGTTGGTGTACCCGCGCCATCACCCTCGATAAGACTGACGCCACCAAGGTCCTCTCCCGCATCCGCCGCCAATGGTTTGCCAAGCGCAAATCGGTGATGGCGATCCTCAAAGAAGTGATGACCAACGAGGCCTCCGCCTTGATGGACAGCGACGCGGCCAACAAGGCGGCCGATGCCGATACAGCGCTGCAGGAGTTGGGCTCCGATCTGGTCGGCACCGCTTATGTCACCGCCACCATCACAGTCTGGGACGGGGACCGCCGTATCGCCGACGACCGGCTACAACTGGTCGAGAAGGCCATCCAGAGTCGCGACTTTACCGCCATCCGCGAAAGCGTGAATGCCGTGGAAGCCTGGCTCGGGAGCCTGCCCGGGCAGGTTTATGCCAATGTGCGCCAGCCTCCCGTATCAACCCTCAACCTTGCCCATATGATGCCGTTCTCGGCAGTGTGGGCGGGACCTGATCGTGATGAGCACCTCAAGGCGCCGCCGCTCTTTTATGCCCGCACGCAAGGGGCAACCCCGTTTCGTTTCTCACTCCATGTCGGCGATGTCGGCCACACTTTGATTGTCGGGCCGACCGGCGCCGGCAAGAGTGTGCTTCTGGCTTTGATGGCGATGCAATTCCGCCGCTACGCCGGTGCCCAAGTCTTCGCCTTCGATTTTGGCGGCTCCATCCGGGCCGCCACCCTTGCCATGGGTGGGGACTGGCAGGATCTGGGCGGGGCTTTGGGGGAGACCCAAGACACCGCCGTTGCGCTCCAACCGCTCGCCGAGATCGATGAACCCAGTGAGCGCGCCTGGGCCGCCGAATGGGTGGCAAATCTTCTGGCTCGCGAACAGGTCACCATTACGCCTGATCTGAAAGAACATCTCTGGTCGGCACTAACCTCGCTGGCCTCTGCCCCCGAGATTGAGCGCACCCTGACTGGCCTCGCTGTGCTTCTGCAGTCGAACGCCCTCAAACAGGCTCTGCAGCCTTACACTGTGGCCGGCCCTTGGGGACGATTGCTCGACGCCGAGACGGAGCGCTTGGGTTTCGCCGATGTTCAGGCTTTTGAGACCGAAGGGCTTATTGGGGCAGGGGCGGCATCCGCCGTGCTCACTTATCTCTTCCATCGCATCGAGCAGCGTTTCGATGGCCGCCCGACGATGCTCATCATCGACGAAGGCTGGCTCGCCTTGGGCGATTCCGGCTTTGCCGGGCAACTACGCGAATGGCTGAAGACGCTACGTAAGAAGAATGCGAGCGTGATTTTCGCCACCCAGTCACTTGCCGATATCGACGGCAGCGATATCGCCGCCGCCATCATCGAGAGCTGCCCGACGCGGCTGTTTCTACCCAATGAGCGGGCGCTAGAACCGCAGATCACTGCTGTTTATCGCCGCTTCGGGCTTAACGATCGCCAGATCGAGATTTTGAGCCGGGCCACACCAAAGCGTGACTACTACTGCCAGTCGCGCCGCGGCAACCGCCTCTTCGAACTTGGTCTCTCCGAAGTGGCGCTCGCCTTCACCGCCGCTTCTTCCAAAACCGATCAAACCGCCATCACCGAGATTGTGGCCGCGCACGGCCAGGACGGTTTTGCTAGCGCCTGGCTCCGCCACAAGGGCCTTGATTGGGCCGCTGAGCTACTCGCCACCAATAAGGAGACTTCACCATGATACATCGCCGTCTTCGTGCCGTGCTGTCTGCCGGCATCGCCGTCATCACCATTGTTGCCACGAGCGTTTCGGCAGAGGCGCAATGGGCGGTATTTGACGGCGCCAATTTCGTCCAGAACGTGATGACCGCTGCGCGTATGCTGCAGCAGGTCAATAACGAGATCAAAAGCCTGGAGAATGAGGCAGCCTCGCTCACCAACGAAGCAAAAAATCTGGCGAGCTTGCCGTACTCGTCGCTCGCCACATTACGGGCCTCGATTGCGCAGACGCAGCAACTCCTCACCAACGCCCAGCGTATTGCCTACGATGTCACCACTATCGATAAGGCTTTCACCACACTCTATCCGCAGGGGTATTCGAGTTCGACGTCGTCGACGCAGATGATCGCCGATGCCAAGACCCGCTGGCAAAACGCGCTCGCCGGGTTCCAGGATGCCATGCGCACGCAGGCTGGTGTGGTGCAGAACCTCGATAGCACGCGAACTGAGATCGAGGCGCTGGTCTCCGCCTCCCAGTCCGCATCCGGCGCACTACAGGCCACCCAGTCCGGCAACCAGCTCATTGCGCTGCAAACCAAGCAGCTTGCCGACCTCACCGCCATCATGGCCTCGATCGCGCGGGCCCAGAGTCTGGAAAGCGCCCGCACCATCGAAAGCCAAGCCCAGGCCGAGCAGCAGCGCAAGAACTTCCTCAATTACGGTAACGGCTATGAAGCTCAATCCGTAGAGATGTTTCACTGATGCGTAGGCCAAGTCTTCAGACCATCGGGCTGATCAGTGTCGCGATCCTTACAGTGCTGACGCTGGCGGTCGATTTCCACGATGATCACGCGACCAAACCGCCACCGGCGCCGCTGCCCCACGCCGCCGATACATTACGGGCCGAACTTTTGCGTTGTCAGTTGCTCGGCAAAGCGGCCCTCGATGACGCCACCTGCACCGCAGCCTGGGCGGGGAATCGCAGGCGGTTCTTCGGCTCTCAGCTCGGCACTACCACCCAGCACAACACGGTAGCGAAAGAGAAGGCGAAGAACCCATGAACGGCACCGGCGTCGTCGATCGCTTCCTCGGCATCTTCACCCAATACATCGATTCCGGCTTTGGCCTGTTGCAAGGTGAAGTGCGCTGGGTGGCGGGCGTGTTGATTGTCATCGACATCACACTGGCCGGTCTCTTCTGGGCCATGGCGCCGGGCGAAGACGTGATTGCCCGCCTCATCAAAAAGACCCTTTATATCGGGGTCTTTGCCTACATCATCGGCAACTTCAACAGCCTCGCTAAAATCATCTTCAACTCGTTCGCCGGGCTTGGCATCAAAGCCTCCGGCGGCACTATCACCACCGATCAGCTGTTGCAGCCCGGTCGTCTGGCACAGGTTGGCATCGACGCGGGCAAACCCATCCTGGACTCCGTTTCCAATCTGATGGGGTTTGTGAGCTTTTTCGACAACTTCCTGCAGATCGCAATTTTGATGCTTGCCTGGCTGATCGTCCTCATCAGCTTTTTCATCATGGCCATCCAGTTCTTCGTCAGCCTGATCGAGTTCAAGCTGACGACATTGGCCGGTTTTGTTCTCGTTCCCTTCGGGCTTTTCGGCCGCACGGCGTTTCTTGCCGAACGTGTCCTCGGCAATGTTGTCTCGTCCGGTATCAAGATCCTGGTTCTGGCCGTCATCATCGGCATCGGCTCGACGATATTCAGCGAGTTCACCAGCGGCATGGCCGATCCCCCGACCATCGACGACGCGCTGACAATCATCTTGGCGGCGCTGTCGCTCTTGGGTTTGTCGATATTTGGGCCAGGCATCGCCAATGGTCTCATCGCCGGCGGGCCGCAATTGGGTGCTGGCGCCGCGGTCGGCACAGGTCTCGCCGTCGCCGGTACCGGTGTGGCGGGCGCGGCGCTCGCCTCTGGCGGCATCGCCATGGCGGGCGGTGCGTTTTCAAAACTCGCCCACGGCGGAGCCAGTGTCGCTGGCGCCGCGACTGCTGCTTACCGCGCCGGCGGTCTTGCTGGCGTGGCCGAAGCCGGTATGTCGGCTGCCACCAGTCCGCTGCGGCGCGCGGTGACATCTCTGAAAGAAAGCTTTGTGAACGGCGGTGCTGGTGCAACCGGTGCAGCCGCTTCTGCGGCCGGGCAGGGCGCGGCGCAGCCTGATGGCCCCCCGGGATGGGCTAGGCGGATGCAACAAAAGCAAGCCGTCAGCCATGGCGCCAGCCTCGCCGCTCACACCGTGCGCTCCGGCGATCATCCCGCCAGCGGCAGTTCTATTGATCTCAAAGAGGGAGACAAATGATGTTCCGACGGCCGACAGTACGTTATGGCCATACGCCAGAGCCGGAGACACCTTATCAGAAGGCAGGCCAAGCCTGGGACGAGAGGATCGGTTCGGCCCGCGTTCAAGCCAAGAACTGGCGCCTCGCCTTCTTCGGTTCTTTGGGTCTGAGCTTTCTTCTCACGGCCGGTCTCATCTGGCGATCCACGCAAGGCACCATCACCCCGTGGGTGGTCGAGGTCGATAAGTTGGGACAGGCGACCGCTGTAGCTCCGGCCACCACCGGCTATCACCCGTCCGATCCGCAAATCGCTTGGTATCTCGCTCACTTTATTGAAGCGGTGCGCAGTGTTCCGGCTGATCCGGTTATCCTGCGCAAAAATTGGCTGGAAGCCTACAACTACGTGACCGACAAGGGCGCGCTCGCGCTCAACGATTATGCCCGCACCAACGATCCCTTCGCTGAACTCGGCAAAGCCCAAGTCTCGGTCGATGTCGCCAGTGTGATCCGCGCTTCCGACAACAGCTTTCGGGTCGAATGGGTGGAACGGCGTTATGTCGACAACGCGCTCGCCGCCACCGAGCGCTGGAGCGCCATCCTCACCATCACGATTCAGACGCCAACTGATGCGGATCGCCTTAAGAAGAATCCGCTCGGCATCTACGTCCATGCCCTCAACTGGTCCAAGGAACTCGGCTGATGCATAAAATCATTCCGCTTATTGCTGCCTCACTACTGCTCGGCGCTTGCACCACCTTCAAGCCGCCGGAGATCGCCTATGACGATCTGAAACCCGCCGTCTTGCAGGCTGATCCGCCGAAAGCCGTGCAGGTGGTCGAACTACCCAAACCCTTGCCGTTGCCGGGACAGCTCAAGCCAATAGCCGAAGAGCAGGTGGCAAAGCCGGAACCGGCAAGCCCGCAAGTTCGGATCGCACGCGCCAACAAGTCGGCCCGTTTGCAGCCCAAGAGCGCCGATTACCTCAACGCCATTCAAGTGTACCCGTATTCGGAAGGGGCTCTCTATCAAGTCTATGCCGCACCCGGCGAGATCACCGACATTGCGCTTGAGCCCGGCGAACAGTTGGTCGGTACCGGCCCCGTGGCCGCGGGCGACACGGGGCGCTGGATCATCGGCGATACCGAAAGTGGTTCCGGTGCTTCCAAGCGCATCCATATTCTCGTCAAACCAACGCGCGCCAAACTCGCCACCAATCTGGTTATCAACACCGACCGGCGCACCTATCATATGGAGCTGCGCTCTGCCGAAACAACCTACATGGCCTCGGTCTCCTGGACCTATCCGCAAGACCAGTTGATAGCCTTGCGCAGAGCCAATGCCGTTGCCGAATCTAACGCCCCGGTTGCTTCCGGCATCGACCTCAGTGCCTTGCAGTTCCGTTATCGCATCAATGGCGACACACCGCCTTGGCGGCCTATTCGCGCCTTCGATGATAGCCGGCAGGTGTTCATTGAGTTTCCAAGCGGAATTGTTCAAGGCGAGATGCCGCCTTTGTGGGTGTTGGGTTTGGGCGGTAGCGCGGAGCTGGTCAATTACCGCGTCAAGGGACGCTTCATGATCGTCGATCAGCTCTTTGCCGCCGCCGAATTGCGTCTGGGCGGGGAGACGCAGCAGAAGGTCCAAATCCTGCGCACCGACGGGAGGACCAAGTGAGCGATCATCACGGGGCCCATCCCGAACAGCAACCGGAACAATCGCAGTCATTCCGCCCCAAGGAGGAAATGCGCCTGCGTGCCTCCCGACCACCCGTCATGCGGCTCTCGCGCAAAGTCCTCGTTGGGGGCGGGATTGTTGCATCAAGTGTGATCGTTGGTGTGTTGTTCTTCGCGTTGCATTCCGCACCAAAGCAGGCGGACACGCCTGAGGCTTACAACACCACCAGCCGCAACACACCCGATGGACTTGCCGAATTGCCGAAGGACTATGCGACAACGCCCAAGACCGTGCCGCCGCTTGGCCCACCACTGCCAGGCGATCTCGGCCGGCCAATTCTAAAAGCCGGAGCGCCGGCGCCGGGGATCGGGGGGACGATTCCGGCAAATCCGGAGGCCCAGAAGCAGCTTCAGGAAACCGATGCGGCGCGAGCGGGCAAGCTCTTCACCGCGACGAATTTCAACGCCCAACCAGCGGTGTCTCTGCCATCGCCTTCTGCGGCTGCACTACCCGCAACGCCGACAGTCGCGGTGGAATCGGCCGCTCAGGATCACAAGCTGGCCTTCTTGAACGGTCCCACCGAGCACAATTTCGTCGGTACCAGTCGCGTTGAACCACCAGCCAGTCAATATGTCGTGCAGGCAGGGGCGGTTATTCCGGCGGCGCTGATCACGGGCCTCCGCTCCGATCTTCCGGGGCAGGTCACGGCGCAGGTCACTGCTAATGTATTTGATAGTCCGACGGGGAAGGTGTTGCTCATCCCGCAAGGAGCGCGTCTTGTTGGTCAATACGATGCGCAAGTTTCCTTTGGTCAATCACGCGCACTTCTGGTCTGGACCCGTCTCATCCTGCCCAACGGCCACTCCGTCATCCTGGAACGTCAGCCAGGCGCCGATACCGAAGGTTATGCCGGCCTTGAAGATGAAGTCGACAATCATTGGGGCATGCTGTTCAAAGCCGCCATTCTGTCGACGCTTCTTAGCGTCGGTTCCGAAGCTGGGACTAGCAACAACGAAAATAGCTTGGTTCAGTCATTGCGCCAAGGCGCATCTACCAGCTTTTCGCGGATTGGCGAGCAGGTCGTGGGCCGTTCGTTAAACGTGCAACCCACCATAACCATTCGGCCAGGGTTTCCAGTACGGGTGATGGTGACCAAAGACCTCGTGCTTGAACCCTATGCCGGCTGAGGAGGTAATGATGCCAAAGCTCAAACTCGGTGTCGTTTTGGATGATCATCCGGTCAAGCTCACGATAGAACTCTCGGCCGTCACACATCGCGATCTTGTCCGTTACGGCCAAGTTCTCGCCGAAGAAACCGGCCAGAAGCCTGTCGAAACGGCCAAGCTCATCGAGCCCATGATCGCCCGATTCATGGCAACGGATCGTGCGTTTGCACGGCTTAAGAAGCCCGCGACGAAGTCAAGGCGATCGGAGTGAACGGGCTTCGTCGCGAAAAAACGCAATGAAGCGACCAACCGCCGGATCTTCGCTCTGTGGCGTCCACGCCAGCACAACATTAATAGAGGCATTCTCCTCCGCGATAGGGACAAACGTGACACCAGGGAAACCTGCGCGAGCTTGGGATTCCGTCGCCAGCGTAATGCCAAATCCCGCGGCAACCAAAGACAACAGAGATTGTTTGCTTACAGCATGGGACTGAAACGGAGTGCCATGACCAAGAAGTGCCCCATAGAAGCTTCGCGTTACATGGCTCTGCGGCCAATCCTGGACGAGCACGATCTGTTTCCCAAGTGCTGCCCAGGAGGTTGCGGTCTCTTGGGTTAGAGGCGAACGGTTGGGTACGCCAGCGAGCAACCGCTCTTTGTATATTAGCTCAGAAACAAGCTCCGGCCCAAGTGCGTGCTCTGCGATTAGCGCAGCATCAAGATGCCTATCCCTCACGACCCTGCAGAGTTCGCCGTCCGGAAACTCATGGAGTGACAGTTCGACTTCAGAATGAAAATGATGCCATCGGAATAGCAACTCTGTGAGAGTACTGCCTATAGGAGGCATGTGAACGCCGAGACGAACACGGCCATGTTTGCCAATGCCGCCCGAGCGACCGATTTTTGTGAGGGCGTCCAAGTCAGCGAGGGTTTGCCTGACATAAATGAGAACGGTGTGCCCGCTCGAAGTGAGGCGAACGCCCGAGTGCTCCCGCTCAAATATGGTTGTTCCAAGTTCTTCTTCGATCGAGAAGATGTGCCGGCTGAGCGTTGATGTATGCAGATTGAGAAGACGCGCCGCCGCGGCGAAACTGCCAGCTTCAGCAACGGCTAGAAGATATCGTAGGCTGGTGATTTCCATCAAAATTTGCTGCCGGAGAATACCAGCTTACGCGTTGCCACTCCGAACGCCTGCCATTGCGCGGCGCACCACGTCCCACCGTAATCCGTTCATAGCAGTCTATACGATTGCATCTCCGATTCTGTCACGCATCTGACAGACGGTCGGATGATGCACGCCTAGCCTTCAATCTCCAAAAGCAAAAAATCCAGGGAGATATCTATGAAGGGGCATGTGGCACTTACAGTTGCACTGAGTGCGTTGACATTAGGCGGCCCGGCGCTCGCCGCCGAGAACTGGACGACGCGTCTGCCGGGCGTCACCGAAGGGTTGACGTCAGGCGCTTTGCCGCCGACCGGTCTCTATTTCGTCAACGAAACGTTGTTTACACCAACGAAGCTGTATTCGCCGGGCGCCAACAAATCCGCGGTTCAGCTCGACGCTTTCGTCGATGTACCGATTCTGGAATGGGTGCCGGGCGTGCAGTTCGCAGGCGCCGATTACGGCATGGTTCTGGCGCAACCATTCGACAGCATCACGACCACCGTTGGTCCCATCACCAATGGTACCAATATTGGCTCAGGAGTTGGCCTGTACGACACGCTGTTTGAGCCTGTGGTGCTGTCATGGTCGCTGCCCAACGACTTCCATGTCGCGGCTCAGCTCGGCATTTGGATTCCGGTCGGCGACAAGGATTCGCGCATGGCGGTCAAGAATTCGAACCGCTATTGGGCGCTGGAGCCGGGTCTCGGCATCAGCTGGTTACATGACGGTTGGGCGGCCAACGTTCTACTCACGTATGATCACAATTTCGAGAAGAGCGCCGATTCAACGGTATACCAGGATTACCGCTCCGGTGATCAGTTTATTGCCGAATACAGCATCACCAAGACGATCGGGAACTGGACCGTTGGCCTCGGCGGCTTCGCGCTGACCCAGGTCGAGAAGGACCAGGCTTCGCCGGCCGGCGGTGGCGCGATGGTCGATATTGCCAACACCGACGCGGCTAAATATGCGATTGGCCCGATGGTTGGCTACAATTTCGGCCCGGTTATCGTTCAGGCCTATTACCACGAAAACATCCGGACGGAGAACTATGTCGGCGGGCACGAAATCTGGACCCGCGTGCTCGTTCCCTTGCACTAGATCGGCGCGGCGCGGACCCTGAGGCATGGCTGTTTGCTTGCGCCTTGCGGTCGGTGTTCGCGCCCCCACCTATTTTTGGTATCGACGTAAGGATTGGATTATGTCGTCGAATCTCGCGTTCCGTAGACCCGCGCACTTCCCTCAGACCCTGGGGGAGTTCCGTCGGCTATTCACGGATGATGATGCATGCGCCGCTTTCCTAGAAAAAGTGAAGTGGCCTGCTGGTTTCGTTTGTCAGCATTGCGGACAGCGCAGTGATCCCATGCGGCTCAGTCAGCGTCCCGAACTGCTGCATTGCAGCCGCTGCGGTGGAAACGTCCTCACGACCGCCGGATCGGTGATGACCGACCGGGTTATTCCTCTGTTGGTCTGGTTTTTGGCAGCATACTTGCTGGCCAATAGTCTCCGGGACGTCGGTTCTCAGCAGCTTTGCCAGCCCCTCCAGGGGGATCACCACGAAGTGCTGTACCAGGCACTAGCACTTCTGCGTCGCCGGTTGCGGGATACCAACTGCCTGCCTTTGGGGAGTACCCGCAGTTGCGGTCACGTCGAGGTCAGCGCTACGGCCGTACAATATGACGCCGGAGGCGGTTGTGATCGCATCTTTGTGGCTGCGGCGGTGGAGGTTATGCGCGACAAATCGGGTGATTTGTCGTCTCCGTGGAGCGCCCGTTGTGCGGGACAACTACGGCTAAGCACGGTGCCCGACCTGAGCGCGGAGTCGGTGTGCAGCTTCCTTGACGCCAATGTAGATTCGAACGCCATCGCCTTTACCAAAGCTGGCGGAAGCGACAAGGGCGTTGGCGGTTCCGGAATCGGCAATAGCACGGTCGGTGCTGAGTTCGGCGCAAACCTTGAGGTTGTGCGACTCGTGCTTGACAGTCTCGAATGTTGGTGCGGTGATTATGCGGATACCGCAGGGCTGCCGAGCATTCGCGAGCGACTTGACGAATTTGCCTTCCGCTTCAATTGTGGCTTCGATACCTTCGCAATATTCCGTTCGCTGCTCGGAATTGAATGCAATTCGCAAGTACCCCTTTATCGGGAGATTGCCTTGAACGAATGGAAGCGCTCTGTGGTCGGTGCGAGCGTTTGAATCGGGGGACGTCAGGATGCTGCCACCGAAAACGCATCCTCGCTGGAAAGCACTCGTGCTTGGCAAAGTGAAAGGCCCATTTTCACTTTTGGCCACACAATTTTTCATCACACGTGTTACGACGCGCGCGCGGATCGATTCGTCGGCGGAGAACATTGAGCAATTGATCGACCAGGCGTATTCGTTCTTCTCCAAGAACGAAGCGCTGGCCCGGAACGATATTCGCGCGATTTTCGAGCCGGAGGTTAGGTGATGAGAGGGCTGCTTTCAGTCGAGGAAACTGTTGCTCGGATCAAAGCTGGTGACCGCGTGGTGGTGGCCGGTGAAGAGGCTCTGCTGCGGCGACTGCCGAAAGGCGACTGGGTTGGCGGGACGATCCCGTATTTCGTCGGAACCGAAGGCGGGTTGATGTCGAAGGAGAAGCTGTTCGTCAGCTCTCTGCCTTCCGAGGTTGTTGATTTCGTCACGCATTTCTACAGCGAATCGCAACTTGACGCTCTCGTTGCCGACGAACCGCAGCACGGCTTTTCCTATTTGATTCTTCCGGCGTTTACGGCGATTCACAAAACGTTTGCCAAGACGATATCGTCGATTCCCGCCGTCTATGAGCGACCGCTTATGGGCTGGATTGCCGGTGTCGAAATCGACGAGATCGGCGTGCGCCAGCCCAAGGTGGTGGACGGCAGGAGCGGGCGTTGGTCTTTGACGCAAGGCCTCTGCCTACATGCCAAGCTGGTAAAGGATGTGGTCGCTGAAATCGGCATCGTCAATCCGTTCCATCAGGGAACCGGCGACGTCATCACGGTCGATCGGACCGCGTTCCATACCCGCAAGGTATTCGTGAACGGCCGCGAGGAAATTTTCGCCGACTACCTGGTGAAGCAGAACGTCGATTTGCGTTTGCCGCTGGTGGCGAACTACTCCGGCGCCATGATCAACGTTTCGATCAAATCGGTCGACTTGAGCACGAAGCGGGTCGATTTCTATGCCCCATTGTTCCCGGATGTGGAGTACCGGCTGGCGGCACCGATCGAGGATTACGAGGCCGCGTTTGCCCACGACATCACCAAGATGGACGGGGAGCCGACGCTGTCGGTGAATTGCATATTGAATTACAAATACGGTTGCCTGAAAGGACACGCCATGGGCGAGTTTATCGGGCCGATCACCTTCGGCGAAATCGCGTACGGCCTGCTCAACCAGACGTTGGTCTATATGATTTTGCGCAGCTCATAATGGCGTCGTTTGTCGGCGAGGCCGCGGCCACGGCGTCAGGTCGTTACTGCCCACCAAGGATTTGAATTTGGTGAGGTCGTGAATGATGAGCTGAGTCCGGCTGATGCGCGCGAGCTCGCCGCCCCGGATCAACTCGTTCAGCATTAGCGACGTGGACTGACGGCTTGAGCCAATCACGGTGGCGATGTCCTCGGTGTTGTAATCGAGCGTGATGGAAATGCCGTCCTGAACTTTGCAGCCGCGTTCGTTGGCCATTTCGAGCAGGAAGCAAATCAATCTCTGCCGTACGTCGAGGAACACCAGTTCTTCGATGATATGGAGTGTGGTCTCAAGGCCGCGCCCCATGCTTTGGAAAATGGCGCGCGAAAGTTCCGGGACCTCAAACATGGCGCGCTGAAACAGCCGAATGTCAGCCACCAGTATCTCTGATGGCCGTTTCGCAGCGACGTTCATTTTCGAGTGAGTCGTGAAGACGGATTCGGGCTCGAGCGTGAAAACCGTGAATTCGCGTCCTTCGAAGGAAAGATAGGCGCGCAGTTCGCCGGATAGAACGATGAAAACGTTGTTCTCGCGGGTTTCGGCATCGCAGACCAATTCCTGTGTTGCCAATTTTCTTAGCGTAAAGGTCTTGAGAAGGCTGTCATGTTTGGGATCTTCGAGGATATCGATGATGCTGAAACACTGGAACATTGCGGCCCTCCCGGAAGCTGCCCCCACGGCAATGCCGCAAGGTAACATAGTTGCAGCGTCAAGAGCAGGGGCAGTAAGCAATGCGAACTCAATTTTTGTCGCTATGCTGACAGACGGCCTTGCAGGGCAGGTTTAACGTGCACCTCACCTGATAGACCAGAGCGACGCCCGATCTGGATATTGGCGACTAAAGGTGTGACGACCCTGCTCTTGGACTGGCGGAATATATCACCGCTGTCCTCCCTTTGATCGCTAGTTCCCAACGGCTGCCGCCTCCGAGAAGGAAGCAATTGCGAGGTCGTGGTCGGGCGGCAAAGCCGTCTCACGCGCGTGCTGACGCGCGGGCGTGAAGAACGGCGAACAAAAGAGAACTGAGGAGGAAAGTTATGGCACTTGCAGAACAGACATTTGGGTTCTTTACCCCGACTGTGGCGTTGATGGGTGTTGGCTGCGCCAAAGAGGCCGGACCGCAGGCGCGTGCGCTCGGCGCCAAGCGTGTCCTACTCGGCACCGACAAAGGCATGGTCGAACTCGGCATCGCCGATCGGGTCAAAGCGATGATCGAAGAGGCTGGTGTGGAAGTTGTGATTTACGCCGGCGCCGAACCGAATCCGACCGACAAGAACGTCCACGATGGCGTGCTCGTTTATAAGACGTACGCCTGCGACGGTATCGTTTCGCTCGGTGGCGGCAGCGCCCATGATTGTGCCAAGGGCATCGGCATGGTGATCGGCAATGGGGGGAATATCCGCGATTACGAAGGCCTCGATAAGACGAAGAAGCCGATGCCGCCGTTTTTGGCGATCAATACGACCGCCGGCACCGCCAGTGAGATGACGCGTTTTTGCATCATCACCAACACCGACACGCATGTGAAAATGGCGCTGGTCGATTGGCGCTGCACGCCGAACGTTGCCATCAACGATCCGCTGTTGATGGTCGGCATGCCGCCGGCGCTGACGGCCGCCACTGGCATGGATGCATTAACGCACGCTGTGGAAGCCTATGTTTCCATCATCGCCACCGATATCACCGATGCGTGCGCCTTGAAGGCGATAGCACTGATCGCCAAGTCGCTGCGTTCGGCGGTCGCCAACGGCTCGAACATCGAGGCACGGGACAAGATGGCCTATGCCGAATACCTCGCCGGGATGGCGTTCAACAATGCCAGCCTCGGCTATGTGCATGCGATGGCGCATCAACTCGGCGGCTTCTACAACCTACCGCACGGTGTCTGTAATGCGATTCTGCTGCCGGAAGTGTGCGAGTTCAACTTGATCGCCTGCCCGGAGCGCTTCCGCGACATCGCCGTTGCACTAGGCGAAGATGTCACCGGCCTTTCTGTCGTGGCGGCAGGCGAAAGGGCAATCTCTGCGATCCGGCGCCTGGCAAAGGACGTTAGCATCCCGAATAATCTTGCCGCTCTGGGAGTCAAGGAACAGGACCTCGAAACCATGGCTGGTAACGCCAAGAAAGACGCGTGCCAGCTAACCAATCCGCGCACGGCAACGTTAGAACAGGTCGTGGCGATCTACAAGGCAGCTCTTGTCCGCGACGTCGCAACGACGGCGATGCGTCAAGTTGCCTGAGTCTCAAACAGACACGTCTCAATAAAAGAAATCAGGAGAGGAAAATGACGGAACACATCGATCGTGAATATGGACTCTTTATCAACGGAAAGTGGAGAAAGAGCACATCTGGAAAAACGTTCGACAGTATCAGCCCGGCAACCGGCGAAGTGCTGGCGACCTGCGCCAATGCCGACAAGCAAGACGTCGACGACGCCGTGGCCGCGGCCTGGAAGGCGCAGGAAAAGTGGAAAAACACCAGCGTCGCCGAACGCGCCAAGTACCTCAACAAGGTCGCCGATGCGATCGAGGCCAAGCTCGACCATTATGCGATGGTCGAAACCCTCGACAACGGCAAGCCGATCCGCGAGACGACATTGGTGGACGTGCCGTGGAGCATCGACCACTTCCGCTATTTTGCTTCGGCGGCCCGCACCGAAGAAGGCTCCGCGACCAAGATCGACAAGGACACGCTCAGCCTCATTCTGCGCGAACCGATCGGGGTCGTCGGCCAGATCATTCCGTGGAACTTCCCGTTCCTGATGGCGGCGTGGAAAGTGTCGCCGGCGTTGGCGGCTGGCAACTGCGTCGTGATTAAGCCGTCGTCCGACACCTCGCTCAGCCTGCTCGAATTGGCCAAGGACATCGCCGAAATTCTGCCGCCGGGCGTGGTCAACGTCGTCACCGGTAAGGGATCGACCACCGGAAACTACATGTTGGAGAGCGAGGGCTTCCGCAAGCTCGCGTTCACCGGTTCGACCGACATCGGCTACACGGTTTCGGAGGCCGCGGCTAAGAAGTTGATTCCGGCGACTCTCGAACTGGGCGGCAAGTCGGCCAACATCATCATGCCCGACGCACCATGGGAAAAGATGATCGAAGGCGTGCAACTCGGCATTTTGTTCAATCAGGGTCAGGTGTGCTGCGCCGGTTCGCGCATCTTCGTGCATGAATCGATCTACGACCGCTTTGTTGCCGAAGCCACCAAGGCGTTTGACGCCATCAACGTCAATTTGCCGTGGCTCATGGATACGCAGATGGGGCCGATCGTCAATCGGCACCAGCTCGAATCGATCCTGTCCTATGTCGACATCGGCAAGACCGAAGGGACGTTGCTGTGTGGCGGCCGGGCGATCACCGAAGGCAAGCTGGCGAAGGGTTGCTTCATGCGTCCGACGTTGATTGCGTGCGACAACGACGCCCGCGTAGCGCAGGAAGAGATCTTCGGGCCGGTTGGCGTCGTGATCAAGTTCAAGACCGTCGACGAAGTGATCGCGATGGCCAATGACAGCATCTTCGGCCTCGGCGGTGCCGTCTGGACAAAGGACCTCAACACCGCGCTCAAGGTGGCGCAGGGCGTCGAAACCGGTCGCATGTGGGTCAACACCTACAACCAGCTTCCGGCGCATGCGCCGTTCGGCGGTTACAAGAAGTCCGGCATCGGCCGCGAGAACCACAAGATGATGCTTGCCCACTATTCGCAGTGCAAGAACATCTTCATCTCGACGACCGAAACCAAGCTGGGTTTCTACTGATCGCAAGCCGGCGACCTTCCTGGAACTAGCCGGCCTTAGCGACCCTCCGCCCGCCATGCTGTCGCCCCCCCAATCCCCGTAGCGCAGCATGGCGGGGGAGGGATCCTTTTGTTCTCAAAATCAAAGCGTGAACCATGCCTCAAAGAATCGGAATTCCGAAAGAAACGTATGCCGGCGAGAAGCGAGTCGCGATATCGCCGGACGTCGTCGAAAAACTGATCAAGCTCGGATTTGCAGTGCAGGTCGAAAGCGGTGCCGGTGAAGGCGCCAGCTTTTTCGATGAAGCGCTTGCGGCGGCCGGAGCGAAAGTCCTCAGTGGCGCCGACATCTACGCGACGAGCGACATCATCTTCAAAGTCCGCGAGCCGGACATGGCTGAAGTCGCCAAGTTGAAACAAGGCACGACGCTGATCAGCTTTATCTGGCCAGCCCAGAATCCCGACCTCATGAAGGCATTGGCCGCCAAGAAGGTCACGGTCTTGGCCATGGATTGCGTGCCGCGCCTATTGTCGCGCGCCCAAAAAATGGATGCGCTGACCTCGATGGCGGGCATCGGCGGGTATCGCGCGGTGATCGAAGCGGCCAACGCGTTCGGCCGCTACTTTAACGGCCAGATCACGGCCGCGGGTAAGATTCCGCCCGCCAAGGTGTTCATCGCTGGCGCCGGCGTCGCTGGTCTAGCAGCGATCGGAACCGCCGCCGGCCTCGGTGCCATCGTGCGCGCCAACGATACGCGCGGCGAAGTCGCCGATCAGGTCAAGTCGCTCGGTGGCGAGTTCGTCAAGGTCGATTACGAGGAAGAAGGCTCGGGCGGCGGCGGTTATGCCAAGGTGATGAGCGAAGGCTTCCAGAAGGCCCAGCGCGAGATGTACGCGAAACAGGCCAAGGACGTCGACATCATCATCACGACAGCCCTCATTCCGGGCAAACCCGCCCCGCGGCTGATTACGGCCGAGATGGTCAAATCGATGAAGCCGGGTTCGGTGATCGTCGACATGGCGGCCGAGCGCGGCGGCAACTGCGAATTGACCGAACCCGACAAGGCGGTGGTCAAGCACGGTGTCACCATCATCGGCTATACCGATCTGGCTTCGCGTCTCGCCAAGCAGTCCTCGACGCTCTTTGCAACCAACCTGTGGCGCCTTACCGAAGAGCTGTGCGAGGCCAAAGACGGCCAGATCGTCGTCAATATGGAAGACGATGCGATCCGCGGCTTCACCGTGATCAAGGACGGTGAGATCACCTGGCCGCCGCCGCCGCTAAAACTGCCCGCGCCGCCCGCCCCCAAGGCGGCTGCTGCTCCGGTGGTCAAGGAAGAGAAGAAGACGTCCGGGGGCGGCTCCGCCATCATGGTGTTGGTTGCTGCCGGGCTGTTTGCGCTGATCGGCCTGACCGCGCCGGCCGCCTTCATCGGACACTTCACGGTGTTTGTGCTGGCGGTGTTCGTTGGCTATATGGTGGTTTGGAACGTCACACCGGCGTTGCACACTCCGCTGATGAGCGTGACCAACGCAATCTCCTCGATCATCACCATCGGTGCGTTGCTTCAGGTGGCACCGCCGCATGTTGCGGGCAGGTTGGACTTCCCCATCCTCATCATTGCCGTGGTGGGCATTGCGCTCACTTCGATCAACACCTTCGGCGGCTTCGCGGTGACGCGGCGCATGCTGATGATGTTCCGTAAATAAGGGGGACCGCTCAAATGACTTTTGCAATTCCTGCAACGTTGACGACGGTCGCCTATATCGGGGCCATCATCCTGTTCATCATGAGCCTCGGCGGACTTTCCAATCCGGAAACCAGCCGCCGCGGCAACTGGTTCGGCATCATCGGCATGACGATCGCGATCCTGGCGACCGTGTTCGGCATGCGCGGGAGCCAGGCCGGCGACGTACAGATCGTCGCCATGCACGGGCTGCCGTGGATTGTCGGCGCCATGGCGCTCGGCGGCACCATCGGTCTGATCGCGGCGAAGGTCGTGAAGATGACCCAGATGCCCGAGCTGGTCGCCATCATGCACAGTCTGGTGGGTCTGGCGGCCTGCACCATCGGCTTCGCCAGCTTCATCGACACCACGCCGCTCGACGTTCCGGCGCGGGACCTGATGGCCTCCGAAAACATTCACCTGATCGAGATCTATGTCGGCATTCTGATCGGCGCCGTCACCTTCTCGGGTTCGGTGATTGCCTTCGGCAAGCTGTCGGGCAACATCACCGGCGAGCCGGTGATCATCCCCGGCCGTAATCTCATCAACCTCCTCGGTCTCCTCATGGTGATCTGCTACGGCTATGTCTTCGTCGCCGCCGGCGGTCTGCACGAACAGGCTCCGACCGTACAGATCTTGATCCCACTGATCGT
>WSSedL1CaDRAFT_10000305_pt1 | contig 34549 bp, 35 predicted proteins | sample WetSurSL1Cattail_FD_9464 | JGI IMG/M metagenome (IMG submission 9464)
TTGGCGGGCGGGCCGGATGCCGCTGCCGCCCACTGACGCCGGCGAGTTCATCCCTTTGCCGCCGGACCCGCCCCAGCCGGGCCCCACCGACCCGGTTTAGCTGCGTCCAATTCGGCGTTTGCTGGCGTTGAAAGCCGGGGGGAGAGCCCTTATGGTCCGCGCCTCTTTGGGGCGTCGCCAAGTGGTAAGGCACCGGATTTTGATTCCGGCATTCCCAGGTTCGAATCCTGGCGCCCCAGCCAGCCTCACCCGATCGCGGCGGCTTCGTCGGCACGCGTGCCGCGCATCCGGGCCGCATCGCGCGCGGGCGGAAGGCCGAACAGGCGGGCGTATTCGCGGCTGAACTGCGACGGGCTTTCGTAGCCGACGGCGAAAGCGGTGCGGGCGGCGTCTTGGGTGGCGACAATCAAGCGGCGGGCTTCCTGCAGCCGCAGGTTCTTTTGGAACTGCAACGGACTCATCGCCGTGGCCGCTTTGAACTGGCGGTGGAAGGTGGCCGGGCTCATACCGGCGAGACTTGCCAGGGTTTCGACGCGGATCGGTTCGTGGAAATGCTCCTTGATCCAGGCGATGGCGCGCCGCAGCTGGCTGAGGCGGCTGTCGCGCCGCACGATCTGGCGCAGCGTCGAGCCTTGCGGCCCTTGCAGCAGGCGGTAAAGGATTTCGCGCTCACGTAGCGGCGCCAGAACCGGGATGTCGGTGGGGCTGTCGAGCAATTTGAGCAATCTCAGCCAGGCTTCCACCAACTCGCCGGTCACCGGACTAACGGCGAAGGCGGGCGCCTGCGGCTCGGTCTGCAACGGCACGTTGGGCAGCAGTTCGGCCAGATGGTCGGGATCGATGGCAAAGGCAAGGCAGATATAGGGGCGCTCCGGGCTGGCTTCCACCACGCGCCCGGATGCGGGCAGGTCGAGCGAGGCGACGAAATAGCAGGACTCGTCATAGCGCAGCACCTGGCCGCCGATGGTCGCCTCTTTGGCGCCCTGCAGCACCAGGCACAACATCGGCCGGTAGAGCCCGACCGCCGGTTCGGTCGGCTGCGGCGACACCATGATCGAAAGCTGCGGGATGGCGGTATCGGTGCGAAAGCCGGTGGCATGGCGCAGCGCCAGCTCCCGCAAAGGGTCAAGCTCGTGAGGCATGATGCTAAGATCGTCTCGTCCAGGCCCGGTTACAAGCCCGTGAGAGGATCAGGCAAGAAATCGCGCCGATCGGGCGCCGGATGGACGGCCAGCACCTCTATTTCGGCAAGCAGAGGCCGGACATCCGGTCTGTCCCAACCGAAGGAATGTCCCATGAGCAAGCAATTTGGCGCCACCTCCACCACCGACGAGGTCCTGGAGGGGATCGATCTTTCCGGCAAGCGCGTACTGGTGACTGGTGTTTCGGCCGGTCTCGGCGTCGAGACCGCTCGCGCCTTGAAGGCGCACGGGGCCCATGTGGTGGGCGCGGCGCGCGATTTGAACAAGGCCGAACGGGCTACGGCCGCCCTTCGCGCTGAGCCGCGCGGCAGCTTCGAGTTGATCGAACTCGATCTTGCCGCCCTGAAAAGCGTGCGGGCGGCGGCCGATGGCCTCGTCAAGAAGGGCAACAAGTTCGATCTCGTCATCGCCAATGCCGGCGTGATGGCCTGCCCGAAAGGCTTTACCACCGATGGTTTCGAGACCCAGTTCGGCACCAACCATCTCGGCCACTTCGTCTTCGTCAACCGCATCGTATCGCTGTTCCAGCCGGGTTCGCGCCTCGTCAATCTGGCGTCGTCGGGGCACCGCTTCTCCGATGTGAACCTCGACGATCCCAATTTCGAGCACACCGAATACACGCCGTTCGGCGCTTACGGCCGCTCCAAGACCGCCAATATCCTGTTCGCGGTGGAATTCGACCGCCGCCACAAGGCCAGCATCCGTGCCGCGGCGGTGCATCCGGGCGGCATCCAGACCGAGTTGGGGCGCCACATGGAGCCGGGCACGCTGGAAGAGTTGGTCGCCAACATCAACCAGAACCTCAAGCCAGGCGCGCCGGAATTCCAGTTCAAGACCATCCCGCAAGGCGCGGCGACCTCGGTCTGGGCAGGCGTACGCGCCCCGGCCGAACTCGTCGGCGGCAAATATTGCGAAGATTGCCACCTCGCCGAACCTGAGGAAGGGCCTGGGGTCATGGGCGGCATGCGGTCCTATGCCCTCGATCCCGAACACGCCAAGGCGCTGTGGGCCAAAAGCGAGGAACTGGTCGGCGAGCGCTTCTAAGCCAAAGTAGCTTTATTATGCGGGCGGGGCGGGCCAAACGGTCCGCCTCACCTGCGGCCCGATGGGTGCGCTAATTCGCGGAAATCAGGCGCTTGCCGGGCTTGGATTGCCCCGCTATAACCCCGCCCCTTCCCTGTAAGGGGGCAGCCGGAGAGTAGCTCAGCCTGGTAGAGCACCACGTTCGGGACGTGGGGGCCGGAGGTTCGAATCCTCTCTCTCCGACCAGTCTTCGCCGCGCAGCGGCGGAGACTGCCACGGCGCAGCGCGATAGCGCGAAGACGGGCTCTCTGGGATCGCGCGGCTACGCCTCGGCAAGCCATTCCTCCAAGTAAGCGAAACCGCCTCTTTTTTTAATCGTCTCTTAAAGATTGTGCCCGACCATCGTTGCCGTTGTTGTTGGACGCGAACTCATGGCCGCCGCTTTACGAGTGCCCCAGGAAAACGTGGTGAACTTGGCCAACGCACGGGCCGAGCGCCGCGCCGATGTCTTACCGGTTTCGCTGGAAATGGACTGGGCTCAGTTCGATGCCGAGGACAAAACCCAACCCATGGGCCAGACAATCTGGTTCGCGGTGGTGGTCTCGTCGGCGCTATGGGCGGTGATCGCAGGTGCGCTCTGGCTGGTCTGACGTTTTTTCCTTGATCCAATGAAATAGAGCCGCAGTCCAGCCGTGGCCACGTCTGCGTGAGCGCCCCTGGACGCTGGCGGCAGATGCCCTATTTTGCGCCCGATGGTTACGGGGAGTGGACCGATGGCAATCGCTTGGCGCAAAGCGGCGACACCGGCTGTAGCGCTGGGGGTGCTGACGTTTCTGGTTCATCTCGTCGCCAACGGCGGCTATGGGATTTTCCGCGACGAGCTTTATTTCATCGTCTGCGGCCAGCGTCTGGCTTGGGGCTATGTCGATCAGCCGCCGCTGGTGCCGCTGATCGCGGCGTGGTCCTACGCGCTGGCGGGCGATTGGCTGACCGGTTTCCGCTTGGTTCCGGCATTGGTGATGGCGGTGACGGTTGGCGCGACGGCGGAATTCGCGAAGCTGCTCGGCGGCGGTCGTTTTGCCCAAGGATTGGCAGGGATTTGTACGCTCGCGGCACCGGTATTTCTGGCGGGCGGCGTGTTCGTGTCGACTGACATGTTTCAGCCGCTGACGTGGCTAGGCGTGGCGTGGTGCTTGGTGAAACTCGCCGAGAGCCGCGACGAACGCTGGTGGATCGCATTCGGTCTCGTCGCCGCTTTCAGTTTGTGGAGCAAATACGCCATCGTCTTTTTTGTCGGTGCGCTGGCGGTGGCGGCGCTGTTCACGCCGCTCCGCCGTTCGCTGGCAAAGCCCTGGGTCTATATCGCGGCGGCGCTGATGGTGGTGCTGGTGCTGCCCAATGTGTTGTGGCAGCAGGCGCATGGCTGGCCGTTCCTCGAGCTTGGGTCTGCGGGCGTGCACGGCAAGAACCGCGTCTTGCCGGTGGATGCGTTTTTCGGTCAGCAAATCCTGATCGTCGGCCCGACGCTGGCGCTGGTCTGGATCGCCGGGCTGTTCAAATTCGCCTGGAAGCCTGCCAATCCCGTTTGGCGCGTCTTTCCCATCGCCTATGTGCTGCTGGCGGCGTTTTTCGTCGTCGAGCATGGCAAGGCGAATTACCTGATGCCGATCTATCCGGTGCTGCTGGCTGGCGGCGCGCTGTTCTGGGAAGGCGTGCTGAAGCCATTATGGGCGCGGGGGATCGCGTTGTTCCTCGCGGCATCGATGGGTGTGATGCTGGCGCCGCTGGCGCTACCGGTGCTGCCGGAGGAGACCTACATTGCTTATGCCGACGCGCTCGGCATTTCGCCCAAGGCCACCGCCGGCGAGAATCTGAAACTCGCGCGCCTGCCGCAGCATTTTGCCGACATGCACGGGTGGCCGCAGATGGCGGCCAAGGTGGCGGCGGTCTATCACGCTTTGCCACCCGCCGATCGCGCCCAAGCCGTCTTCTTCGCCGGTAACTATGGCGAGGCGGCAGCGATCGACGTCTACGGCAAAAAGTTCGGCCTGCCGCCAGCGATCAGCGGGCACAACAATTATTGGATATGGGGACCGCGTGGCCACGAAGGCAGCGTGGTAATCGTCTTGGGCGGCGCGCCCAAGGACTACGACAATTACGGTTCTGTGCGTCTCGCCGGCCGAACCGACGATCCCTATGCGATGCCGTACGAAACCGGCCAGCCTATCTACGTGCTGCAGGGGCGCAATCTTTCGCTGTCGCGCGAATGGGAGAGGTTCAAGCACTACGAATAGAAAAGGCCCCGCGGAAATCTCCCCGGGGCCTTTCGCTAAGACAAGATGCTCAGATCAGAGCAAGGTGAAATTGTAGGTCAGGTTGACCTTCACCGTATCCTTGGTGGCGTCCTTGGTGGCCATCCAGAAGCCGGTATCCGTCTTCTTGATGTCGTTGCCGACGTAACGCAGGTCGAGCGAGAAGCTCTTGTAGACCGCAGTAAAACCGATATCCCAGTGCGTATAGTCGGCCGGGGCCATCTCGACCCACTGATGGCCGACCGTACCGCTAATCGAGAGCCAGTCGGTGAGCGCATAGGCCGCCGTGCCGGCGCCGTACCAGCCGTCACCGCCTTCCAGGCTCCATTCCGGCGAATAGGCGCCGGTGGCCGTCAGCGTCAGCTTGTCGAAGGTATGGCTGAGATAGCTCTGGAATTCGAAGTAGCTCGCCTTGGGGCCGCCATAGGCGTCGAAGTCCGGATAGCTGTAGTAATAGGCCTCGATGTTAAGGTCGGTGCCGCCGAGATCGAAGTGCTTGCCGCCGTAGATGTCCATCTCGAGGCCCGGATTCTTCCCGCCCCAATCCGTCTTCGCGAGCCACGTGCCGACATAGAAGCCCATCGGGCCGGCCCAGTTCAGCGAGCCTTCCGGTGTGATTTCGGTGTTGTTCTGGCTGATGCCGCGATAACGGTAGTCGCTTTCTCCAGCCACGTAGCCGGTGATGCTGCCATAGGCCGGCGCATCGTCCGCCAAGGCCGGCATGGCCACAGAAGCCAGCATCGCCGCAGCAAAAGTAAGTTTCAAGCCAGTGGATTTCATGGTCAGTCGCCCTCGAATGCTTCATGCAAAGACGCGACGCGCGTCGGTGCTGTCTACATGTCGGAGCACAAGGCCCCCTAACGCAATATCCAAAAGAGCGGCGCAGCGGCAGGAAAACTGCGAATCAGGCGGGATTTAGGGCGGCGTTGTTGCAATGCAACACCGTTTGAGCACGGCTTGGGCAATCTGCTGCACAATTAAGCGGCACTTCGGCATTGGTAAGACTCCCTAACGGAAGTCCGTTTGCCCGGCCGTCAGGTGCAATCCGCCGTCGGTCAGAAGCGTTTCGCCGGTGACGTGACGTGACCCCGGCCCGGCGAAAAAGGCGACCACGTCGGCGATGTTGACCCGCACGTGTGGTGCCAAGGCGCGGGCCCGCGAACGCGTCATGGTGTTGAGCGCACCTTTGGAGGCGGCATAAGCGATCGACGATCCGATGCCGAGGATGCCGGCGATCGACGATATGTTGACGGCCGTACCCTGGCCGCATTCCTTGAGCGGCGCGATCACCGCCCGCACCATCTGGAAGGCGCCGATCACGTTGACGGCATAGAGGTGCTGGAAGTCGGCCTCGCTCTTGGCGAAATTCACCACGATATTGGCGCCTTCGCGGCCGAGCCGTAACGCAACGGCGGCGCCGATCCCGGTGGCGGAACCTGTGACAATCGCGGTCTTGCCTTTGAAGCCTGCCTCGTTCATGACCACCCCGAATTCTATCTTGCTGATCGTGCGCCACGGATGCACCTTAAAGCGCTACGCCGATGACGCTGCAAGGAGCGCCCATTAACGCCAAACCGTCCGTTTTCGCCCGGGCCCGGATGCGCTTATCGCGCCGGACGCGGCGTCATGCCTATATCGGGACGGCGTTGCGGATCATTCTGGTGCGTCATGGCCGCCCGGCAATTTCGACGGCCTATCGTACCAGTCATCACGGTTTCAGCGACTACATTGACGCTTACGAGGCGGCCGGCCTCGATCCGCAAAGTGCGCCGCCCGACGAGCTGCAGGAGCTGGTTAAGGAACTGACGCCGGTCTTCACCTCGAACCGGCCGCGCTCGCAGGAAAGCGCCAAGGCCATCTGGCCCGATGCCGAGCTGATCGCCGATCCCCTGTTCGAAGAAGCCCCGCTGGCGAGCCCCAAGATTCCGCTGATCAAGCTCGGCGTGGCGGCGTGGGCAGTGATGAGCCGTATCCTCTGGCATGCCGGTTATCATCCCGAGATCGAGAATTACCGCCGCGCCAAGCAGCGCGCCAAAGCCGCTGCCGACATTCTGATGTTCAAGGCGCAGGAAGACGGCACCGCGGTGCTGGTCGCGCACGGCTATTTCAACTTGATGATCGGCCGCGAATTGTCCCGCCGCGGCTTCAAGAAGATCGGTGCCCACCGCGTGCGCTTCTGGAACGCCGTGATTTACGAACTGGCGTAGGGTTCTCCGGATCAGTCCTTTTTCATGATGCCGCTGATGCCGGTAATGAACAGAGAAACCAGGATCCAGCCGGCGACAACTTCGCTCCAATAGAGTACCCGGTGCCAGCCGAACTCGAACATGGTCGGCCCTAAAAGCCACGTCACCCCGAACAACCCGCCGCAGGGCTTCGTGCGGCAAACCGAATTGGCGCCGCCCCAGACCGTTTCCTGTCCCAGCCAAGTATGGACGCCCAAGAGGCTCGCTCCGTCGCTTCGGTTATGGCCGCGCTGTTCGAGCGACGGCTCCCAAGCCGATTCCTGGCCGAGATCGAGCATCGGAATGAATACGTCGACGGCATAGGTGAAGGCGTTGAAATGCGGGTAATAGGCGGGCAAATCCGCAACCGGTTCGGCCGGCAGTGGCGATGGCGCTTGGGCCGTTTGAGGCGGCGGTGAATTCTTACTCTGTTGCATCGGTTCGGTGCTTTTCGGGTGTTCCTGTTCGGCGTAATGGGCGACCATCGCGTCTTCGCGTGGCGCCATGAAGCCAAGGTTGCCGGCCGCGGCGAAAACGGCCCAACCGATCGCAAGGAATACGAGTGCCGCCCGCAAGGCCCACAAGGGGCGGTAGCCGTATCCCACCAGGGCCCTGAAAACCGCGCCGAAAATGATCCGCCATCTGCGCCAGATGCGCAGCCCTAGCGTATTCCCGTAAGGGCGGACGAGATCGAGGTCGTGGTAGGCGATGGCGATCCGTTTGGAGAACTCTTTGTGCCCCATGGTGCGCATAACTCTGATGAGTTGCTGCCAGGGCTGCGGTTTGAAGTCTTCGGATTTACAGCGCCGCGGCTGGCATTTGAGCCAGGCAATCAGCAGGTCGGAACATCGTTCTTCGCCTAACTGGGGATGAATGAACCGCTGATAGGTGAACCCGTCGAGTTTGATAACGCAAGTTCCGACCGGATGCTCGCGGTCTTTGTTCTTTTTTTCTTTCCGCTTTTGTTTGGTCAACAGGTGACGAATTTTTCCGTATATCCGTCGATGCGTGTTGGCTTCTCTTTGTGTTTCCGGAGAATATGAAATCTCGGAGGTGTGGTTTTTGCTACATAGAGCCGAAGGCAACCACAGGCTGCCGTCGTCGTGGATGACGCTGACCTCGGCATGTTCCAGATTGAGGCAGCCTTTGAATTCGTCGATGTTCTGGAAATAGAGGGAAGTTTTGATCCGGGCGTTGCTGAGGCGTAAAGCGGCAAATTCTGGATCGTATGGGGGCTCTCCGGGAAAATTAAAGTTGGCTTCGCGGCAGTAGAAGGCGCCGGAAACCGCGGCCCGACTGAAGTCGGCGCCGCCAGTACCCACTCGTATATGATTGATGGAAATCCGATCGCCGACGGTGATGCCGCTGCATTGAAGGGCGAACAACTGTCTGCCGTCGGCGTCTCTCGCCAATATTGTTTCGAAGCAGCCGTACGAACAGGAAAAATAACCGCCGATATGGGCGCCACGAAATCGCACGATGCCGGTGGTATTGATCCCGCTCAGATCGGCATTGCCGCTGACCGTGATGTTATCCGCATGCAGGGCGATGGCGTTGCTTCCGGTTCCGCGAACGTCGGTGCACCGGAATTCTCCTCTGTCGCAATCGAGTTGGCCTTCGATCTTCGCGTCGGACAGGTCTACCATGCCTGTCGCACGGAACGCTTTCGTGGTTTCGTCGGTAGGCGATGTCCGCCGGTGACACAGATTCAATTTTACGTCGACACCGACCCTTATGGCGCCGCAGTTCAATGCGGTTCCTCCGGCGTTTTCGAAAAGGCCGCCGGAACAGATAAACGAGCCGTTGACGCGCGCACCTTCGAAATTCACCGTGGCGCTGGCATGAAAGTTGTCGGCCAGAAGAACGCTGTCGTCGACTTCGATTCCGTCGCAACGCAGCGCCACAAGGTCCTTGTTCCTGGCCAAATCCTCTTCCGATCCGTTGAACCGGCCGCTGGTGCACTCCATCTGCCCGCCGATATGGGCGCTGGCAAGGTTGACTTCGCCCTGCGCGATGAAGCCTTTCGCCAGATAAAGCTTGCCACGGACGCGAATGCGCACCGCGTCGATGGAATGCGGATCGAAATCGTGGCTGGGCGGGGTTTTGCCGACGATGCTGCCGTTGAATCCGATGGTTCTGGTTTCGGCGTCGCGCAGCCGGATGCCTTTTGCGAACGCACAGTTCTTCATCCACAGCGACGCGACGACCTTGCATCCTTGAAGGTCCAGCGTATCGGCAATGTAGGCGTTCTCGATCCACAAGCCCTTCGGACTGATGGGTAAGGGGGCGCCGTCCTCAGTCCATGGTGCGCTGATCAATAGACCGCGAATGAAGTTTGCGTCGAGTTTACATTCTGAAGGCCAGTGGCTCTCGTCATCCAGCGGCAGTTCGCGCCAGTCGACGGGGACATCGATTTGCGGAGTCCATTTCTTCCCGGTCTCGGCGCAAGCGATCAGTCGCTTTTCTGTCTCGGTCAAATCGGCATTGGCGCAAAAGCGCGGCAATATGCACTTGTCCATTTTCTTCCCCCCACACGAAGGGAAGATTCCAGCGAACGTGGCATGTGTGTCAACTAGAGGTAGTGCCGCAAACCCTTAAGGCTTCACGCCCCACTTCGCATAGGTCGCCGCCACGCCGGCCTCAAGTTTTTCCGCCGCCGCGATGTCCGCGTGGCCGCCGGCCGCATCGCCCAGCCGCAGTTTGGTCACGCCGCGCATGAAGAGGGACGGCGCCAGTTTGGGGGCGATGGCGAGCGCGGCGTCGAAGTCTTTCAGGGCTTCGGCAAATTTGCCCATTCGGAAAGAAACGAAGCCGCGCGAATCCAGTGCCGCGGCATTCTTTGGTTCCAGTTCGATGGCGCGCTGGCAGTCGGCGAGGGCCTTGTCGAGATCGTGGTTCCACAGGCCCCGCGACCAGCAACGATTGTTATAGGCGGTCCCGTTCTTGGCATCGAGCGCAATGGCGCGGTCGCTGGCGGCGACGGCCTTGGCATAGTCGCCCATTTCGTCGAAGACCTCGGCGCGCACCAGAAGCGGTCTGACATTGTCCGGCGCCAGCGTGGCGGCGTGGTCGAGATCGGCGAGCGCGTGCGGCCAGTCGCGCAAGCGGACGTAAAACGTGCTGCGGCGAAGCCAAAAGCCCGCCTCCTTCGGCGCCATGGCGATCGCTTTGGTGAAATCGGCGATGGCCGCTGCGAGGTCGCCTTTCTCGGCCAGAACTTCACCGCGGCGCGCCCAGACCAAGGCGTTGTCGGGATAGACCGCAACCAGCCGGTTGGCGTCGATGGCCGCTTTGTCGACTTGGCCCAGGAGGTCATTGGCGTGGGTGCGGTTGAACAAGGCAACGTAATTGTCGGGCTCAATGGCCAGTGTCTTGTCGAAGGCCTCGATTGCGCGCTTCAAGTCGTGCCGGGTGACATAGACGGTCCCAAGATAGGCGAGTATGGCGGCATTGTTGGGCGCGAGCTTAATGGCCGTCTCAAGATCGGCGACCGCCTTGTCGAGTTGGTTAAGCCGGTAATAGGCAATGCCGCGATCGCCGATCGCTGGGGCATAGTTCGGCGTCGCAGCCAGCATGGCGTCGAAATCGGCGATGGCGCGATCGTACTTGCCGGCATCGAGATAGGCTTCGCCGCGTTGGAGGCGATACATCAGGTGATCGGGCGCCGCGGTGACGGCGCGGTCCAGGTCCGCGATGGCGCGGTCGATCTTTCCCCATTTGACATAGGCGTCGGCGCGGTTGCTGTAGCCGCGCGCGTAATGGGGGTCTATCGCCAGCGCCGCATCGAAATCGGCGATCGCGGCGGTGTAGTCCTTGCGGCCGGCATAGATCAGCGCCCGGTTGTTGAGCGCCTTGGCATTGCGGGGGTCTTGCGCGATTGCCTTGGAATAGTCCGCCAGGGCCCGATCCGGTTGACGTAGCCGTTCATAAACCACACCGCGATTGTTGTAGGCGTAGGAATTGACCGGCTGCAGCTTGATCGTCTGATCGTAATCGGCGATTGCCTTGTCGTTCAGCTGCAGTTTTTCGTGAGCGTTGCCGCGATTGTACCAGGCGTCGGCGAAATCGGGCTTGAGCGCGATGGCTTTGGTGAGGTCGGCGAGCGCCCGTCCCGGCTGGCTGGCGTCGATATAGCTCAGTCCGCGCATGTTGTAGGCGTCGGCGTTGCCGGGATCGCGGGCAATGACGCGCCCGTAAACGGCAGCGGCTTCGTCGAAGCGCTTCTGGCTGCGATGCATGAGGGCGATGTCGAACGCAGCCGAAACGAGTTCGGGATCGCGTCCCAGCGCTGCCGACAGTTCCGCCAAGGCGCGGGTCGCTTTGCCGGTCCGCCACAGGGCGCGGCCGAGGCCGGCATGCGCCTGGGCATTGGAGGGTTCGCGCGCCACCGCTTTTTCGAATTCGATCACTGCTTGGGCGGCATCGCCGTGGTTGAGATACACCAGACCATGCAGCAAAGTCGCCGCGGCCGATCCCGGCTGCAACGCCTTCAGCGCCGCAACATCAAGCCGGCCTTTTTCCGGGCGCGTGTTGTTGCCATAAGTGAGGAAGCGCACCATCTCCGGGTCGGTGCGGGCCAACAGATCGAGCATATCGTCGGCTTTGTCGAATTGTTTGGTGGCGGCATAGGTTCCGGCTAGGCCTGCCAGCGCCCGGCCGTTGTGCTCGTTGAGCCGTAGGGCTTCCTGGAGATCGGCTTCGGCTTTGGCGAGGTCGTCTTGGCGCAGGTACGCCAGGCCCCGTTCGGTCAGGGCAAAACTGCGCGCGCCGGCGGCGAGGCCAAAATCATCGATCAGGTGCGAGCAGGCGGTGATCACGGCGGCAAAGGCATTTGGATCGGCCGGCTCGAAGCAGGCTTTGATCTGTTCGGTGACGGCGCGTGTCGGTCCCGCCACCGGCGGCGACGGCGTTTTCGGAAATTCCGGTGGCACCGCCGCAACGGCAGCCCCAGCCAACACCACTCCGGCCAGCGCCGTTTCCAGATACCACTTCACGCCACACCCCCACCGGTCTTTTGCGGGCGACTATACGGCGGCGCGGCGGTGGCCGGAAGGCGGCGCGGCCTTCGCGTCGCACCCCGCGCAATTGTGTGGCCGCCGCGACGGAAACCGCCGACAAAACGACTGCGGCTTTGGTATCATTAAGCATGCTTTCCGAGATCGATCCGTTTTACGCCATGGAGATCAACCGCCTTGCCCATCACCTGAAGGGGCGAACGGTCATCCATATGGAATATGGCCAGCCCTCCACTGGCGCCCCCCAGGCGGCGCTGGCCGTCGCCCATCGCGTGCTCGACACTGACGCCATGGGCTATTGGGAGAGCCGGCCGTTGCAAGAGGCACTGGCGAGCCTTTATCGCCGCCGCTATGGCCTCACCATTGCGCCCGAGCGTTTTGTGCTCACCTGCGGTGCCTCACCAGCGCTGGTGCTGGCGTTGTCGGCATTCTTTTCGCCTGGCGACCGCGTCGTGCTCGCCCGTCCTGGTTATGTCGCTTATCGCAATGTGTTGAAGGCGCTGCACCTAGTGCCGGTTGAAATCGCGTGCGGGCCCGAGACGCGCTACCAGCTTTCTGCCGCGCATGTGGAAGCGCTGGATCCCGCACCCCAAGGCGTGATCGTGGCCAGCCCCGCCAATCCCACCGGCACCATCATTGCGGGTGCGGAGTTGCAGAAGATCGCCGACGCGGCGCGGGCTCGCGGCGCCATCATCATCTCCGACGAGATCTATCACGGCCTGAGCTACACCGGTCCGGCGGCAACGATGCTTGCCTTCGATCCCGAGGCCTTCGTGGTCGGCAGCTTCTCGAAATACTTCTCGATGGTCGCGTGGCGGCTGGGCTGGCTGCTGGCGCCGGAGGACAAAGCGGAGCGGGCGCGGGCGTTTTGCGGCAACATGTTCCTCACCGCGCCCTCGCTCAGCCAGCACGCCGGTATCGCTGCGCTGGAAGCGACGGACGAACTCGAAAAGCATGTGGACGTCTATCGCACCAATCGCGATCTGCTCCTCAAAGCGCTGCCGCGTCTGGGGCTCGACCGCATCGCCCCGCCCGATGGGGCGTTTTATCTTTATGTCGATGTCGGTCACCTGACCGATGACAGTCTGCAGTTCTGCAAACAGATGCTGACGGATACCGGCGTTGCTGCGGCGCCGGGTATCGATTTCGATCCCGTGGAGGGGCGCCATTACATTCGCCTCAGCTTCGCGGTTTCTACCGCCGAAACCGAGGAAGCGATCGCGCGGCTGGCGCCGTGGTTTGCGGCGCGGACGCGGTAATATAGGTTCGCGCTAGCGGTTTGAAGGAAACGCGCGCGCCGCCAAACAAAAAGAGCGCGGGGGAAAACCGCGCTCTTACAGTCAGGCAGACAAAGACCTTCGAAAATTCAACCACCTTGCGGCAGGCTCGGTTCGGCGTCTTCACCATCGAGCACGGCGGCGACCGCATGCACCACTGACGCGATGCGTACTGCGGCCTGAACTTGTTCGGTGGTCATCCCGGCCGCGCGCAGCACTTTTTCATGGCTGTCGATGCACATGCCGCAGCCGTTGATGGCCGAAACCGCCAAACACCACAGTTCGAAATCGGCTTTGTCGACGCCGGGTTTGCCGATCACGTTCATCCGCAGCTTGGCGGGCAGCGTTTTGTAGTCGGGCGCCGAAGCTAGATGCAGGAAGCGGTAATAGATGTTGTTCATGCCCATGATCGCGGCGGCGGCGCGCACCGCGGTCAGTGCTTCGGGCGAAAGCTTGGGCGCGAACTCGCCGAAGATCGCGTTGGTGGTCGCCTTGTGGCGCGAGGCCAGCGCACAAGCGATGAAGGTTCCGGCGTGCTGCTGCTCGCTCAGCAAAGTCTCGGACGCCAGCGAAGAAAGGTTGAGTTTCAAGTCGCGGGCGTAGTCCGGCAACAGCTCTTTCAAAGTTTCGATCGACATGGAATGGGACCTAGGTTCGGGAAAAACAAACCCCGCCGGCAGGAGGGGGGCTGATGCCGGCGGGGCTCACATTGGGTCTGGCCGTGGGGAGGGGACAGCGGCGAGGCCCTGAGTGTTCATCGGAACGGCAAAATCAAGCCGCTTTGATCACGTCGTCGCCCTTGTTCCAGTTGCAGGGGCAGAGTTCGTCCGTCTGCAGCGCATCGAGCACGCGCAAGACTTCCTGCGGATTGCGCCCGACGCTCATGTCGGTGACGTAAGCGAAGCGGATGACGCCTTCGGGATCGACCAGGAACGTCGCGCGCTTGGCGACCCCGGCCTCCGCGTCGAGCACGCCGAGTGCTGTGGCCAGCTTGTGGTTGTTGTCCGCCAGCATGGCGAACGGCAGGGTCTTCAGATCGGGGTGGTTGTTGCGCCAGGCGAGGTGGACGAATTCGCTATCGGCCGATACGCCATAGATGACGGTGTCGCGGTCCTTGAAGTCGCCGTTCAGTTTGCCGAAGCCGGCGATCTCGGTCGGGCAGACGAAGGTGAAGTCCTTCGGCCAGAAGAAGACCAGCTTCCACTTGCCGGAATCCGACTTGTCGGTGATGTCGGTGAACGCGGTCTTGGGATCGGTCGAAACGACGGCCTTAACAGAGAAGGACGGGAATTTGTCGCCAACGGTCAGCACGGGGGTATCTCCTTGAAATGAGTGGCAGCGGTGTTTGACTGCGGCTAATTTAGAAGAACTCTAAACTACTGTCAAAGCCAAACCGACGCCTGCGGCAATTTAGACCAATTCTAAATGTAATACATTGTTTTCATGCACTAAAATACGGTTATGCGACGCAGTCGCATATTCTTTAGCGAAGAATTCGCACCTAAAAAATCCCAAAGTTGGCGCCAAAGCAAAAACGGATTTTGGAAAAAATACGCATCTTGGGTATAGTACGGATTATACGGAAGATGGGTGAACCATGGTCAAAGTCTCGTCTGCCGAGTTTCAGAAGAATTTCGGCCGCTACCAAGATGTCGCTCTGACCCAGCCGGTGACGGTGACGCGCAATGGCCGCGACCGCATGGTGATGCTCTCGGTCGAGGAATATCACCGCCTCAAACGCCGCGACCGCCGCGTCATGGGCGCGGGAGATTTCACCGACGGCGACATCGCGGCCATCGAAGGCGCTGAACCGCCAGCCGAATCCGCGCGCTTTGACGACGAGATCGGGTGACTGGTCCCGTGGCGTATCCAAAGCCCGTTCCCGGCTTGGTCATTCGCTATGCCTATCTCTGGCTGGCGGAGCATCGCGCGGGGCAAGAGGAGGGCGTCAAGGATCGCCCCTGCGCCGTTATTCTCGTTACCCAAGATTACGACCGCGAACCGCGCGTAACGGTATTGCCGGTGACGCATTCGCCGCCCGCCGATCCGGCCCTGGCGCTGGAAATTCCCGCCGCAACGAAACGGCGTCTCGGTCTCGACGCGGCGCGTTCGTGGATCGTGCTGACCGAAGCCAACCAATTCCTCTGGCCCGGCCCCGATCTGCGCCCGGCGGTGCGCGGCGCAATGGAAAGCATTGCGTATGGTCTGCTGCCGCGCGCGTTCTACCTGCAACTGCGTGAGAAGTTTGTCGCGGTGCTCAAAGCGGGTAAGGCCGGGGCGGTGCCGCGCAGCGAATAGCAATCCGCGTTGCATCGGGGCGCGGGATGCGGCGTCGCACGATTTCAGGATGGCGGGGCTGGGATTGGCGGCCAGGGTGCCATATGATCTTGGCATGGACGCGAAACCCACACCGGCCAAGCTTCCGCCGCAAGATAGCGACGCGGAATATCTGGCAGCCGTCGATGAAGGCGTGGCCGAAATCAAGGCCGGGAAGGGTGTGCCTTACGCGAAAGTGCGCCGTTGGTTGCTTTCTTGGGGCAGTGATAACGAGCTGCCCCCGCCAAAGGCCTCGTAGGCCAACGCAGGTTCGCCCGTGCTGGTGTCGTGACAAACAATAAAGCGGGTTGCGAGGGGGCCCCCGTTTTATGGACATCATCTTTTCGCCACGCGCTTTGCGCGACCTCGCCGCGATCCGCGCCTACATTGCAGCCGATAACCCGGTCGCCGCATCGCGTATGGCTGTCGAACTGGTGGCCGCCTGTGACCGGCTCGAACAATTCCCCGAACGGGGCCGGCCGGGCCGGCGCCGCGGCACGCGGGAACTCACAACCGTTTGGCCTTATGTGATGGTCTACAAAATCACCCGTCAGCGGATCGATATTCTGGCGATCAGGCACGGCGCTCAACACCGGCGGTAACGCTGTGCAATCCAGCGCGGGACGGGGATAAATCGAAGCCGCTCGGTCATCGGCCAGGATAATGGCTTTTCTTGCCGCCCCCCGCGGTCATCAGGACGCGCCGCCGCACAATTTCAGGATGGCGGGAGGTGGTGGTCACGAAGCAGACGGAGGGGCGTTGTGCTTTTATTCGGACCCCATACTTCGTTCACCGCACCGAATACTATAAGATTCACAAATGTCCCTTAGTTAGTTGACGGGGGTATAATGAACCTGCGACGCAATGGGAGGGCGTTTCATGAAATACGAAGAACTCAAATCAGAAGTCAAAGACATCGTCGATATTTGCGAATCCGTTCCGGAAAAATATCGTTCGCAGTGCTTTGATATATTACTTCAAAGTCTGTTGAGTGGGGTGGATCACGGCCGGACAGGCAAGCGCGAAGGTGCAGATGCTTTCAACGCTGACGGCAAAGATGAAAAGTCTTATAAACAAAATAACGGAAATTCGCCCTTACCCACACCATCCCAGATTAAAGTGCTTATGCAGAAAACTGGTGTGACGCTAGACGAGCTTCAGCAGATCGCGATGTATGAGGATGACGAGGTGCACTTCATACTGGAGCCGACGACCAAAAAAATCGCCCGTGGCCAAATTGAATGGGCATTGATGACTGCTTTACGAAATGGCGTCACGCAAAATAATTTGGCAGCTGACCCTGAAAACGTTCGCTCGATTTGCATCGAAAAGGGCTTTTACGACAAGGCTAACTTTGCGGCTACGTTTAAAACGCCAAAAAATGCCGCGTTATTTCAGGGTCCAATGGAAGCACAGGGTGAGCCTCAAAAACTTTCCGCAGAGGGCCAGAAGGAACTCGGCAAGCTTGTAAAGCAGTTGACCACCGCATGAAGCAGTTAATCATAGAAGCTCTCGAACGTTTCAAGAAAGATCTTCACTGCTTGAAGCGTGACGTAACACAGGTCTCCGGCGAAACAATAAACCGCGTGAAAATACGTGAACGTGCTGATGCCTTAGCCACGCGATGGGTGGAAGAGCTACGCAGCCCTCTTGAGCACAAGTTTAAGCTATCGAGTGAGGTTATCGCTGCGATGTCGGTCGATATGAAAAAGCTTCATGTCCTAAGTAGACCGAGTAACCGGAAAAGCTCCTATATCGCTGTTATAAACTCCGCGCTTAAGAAATTCGAAGACAAATTCGTTCTCCCGCTTAAGCAAAGCAGCCCAGATGTGAAAGGCATATTTGAGTTACAAAAACTTGTTCCCGGGCTTACCAATCCCAATGAATCTTCTTACCTAAAAGAAGCTATCGAGTGTGCGGAAGCTGGGCATAAACGAGCAGCCATTGTAATGGGGTGGTGCGCAGTCATTGATAAAATCCAGCAAACAATCATGCGGATAGGATTAAATAAATTCAATAGCACTTCGTCTGCGATCAAAGCGCAAACAAGTGGAAAATTCAAGAATTGGAACAAGGAATTCACGTGCTCAACGCTATCGGAATTGCAGACGGTATTCGATACCGACCTTCTCGTTGTCTTGGAAGGTATGGTCCTAATAGACGGCAATCAAGCCGAACGACTGCGCACCTGCTTCCAGTACCGGAATCACAGCGCGCATCCTGGCCAAGCGCCTATAGAGGACCCCAACGTTGTAGCGTTTTTTTCCGATATCAACTCGATTGTTTTGCAGAATCCGCAGTTTGCGAACTGAGAGAAAAACGGCAACAGCATAATACCCCTGTTTTCGCAGCATGGGCTATGGTGCTCCCGTCTCTACATTCGCTTGCCGGATCGGCCCAAACTACGTCACAGCCTGCTCGGTCGCGGCGTCTCTGTGGCGCGGCTTGAAACTCACATGCACTTCCACCGTCTCGTCGAGCTTTCCCAAAATCCCGATCAGGCGGTCCAGTGTGAAGCGGCTGAGTTTGGCGTTGCGGATGCGGGAAAACTCCGAATAGGTCACGCCCGTCAGGCGTTCGGCCTCTCGCGCCGAAAGCGAGCGGCCATCGAGAACGCGAATGATCTGAGAGGCCAGAAGCGCGCGGGCTTGCGCCAGCCCGGCATCGGAGCGGCCGAAGTCGCGATAGACATTGCCGCTACCGCGCACCAGTTCGATTTTTTCCTTGCTCACTTCAAAGCCTCCTTGAGCCGCTTCAGCCGCTCGCGAATAAGATCGACATCGGCCTGTGGCGTCTTGATCCCGGTTTTCGATTTTTTCTGGAACGCGTGGATCACCCAAACATCGTCGCCGATTTTGACGGCATAAATCGCGCGATACGCATCGCCGCGATGGCGCAAGGCGATCTCGAACACGCCGCCGTCCACGCCTTTGAACGGTTTGGCGCTGTCCGCCTTGCCGCCGTCGGCGGCAATCGTCAGCGCATCCAGCATGTCGCTCTGCACTGCGCCGGGAAAATCCTCGAAGTCGCGGCGCGCGGCTTTGATCCATGAGATGACGCGGGTGTTTCTCATGGGTGTGGATGTTGGCATATTTGTCAACGCCCTGCAATACGCATATTTGGCGGCCGGGGGGGGAACCTTTGCAGCGGCCAATATCCTTCAACTCGGGTCGATTTTATGCTACTAAATCCTACTGTTTGCAGGAGTGCCTATGTCGAACGTTGCCAAGCTGAGTGTCACCCTGACGCCGGAAATGGCGGCCTTGATCGCGAAGGCCGTCGAGGCTGGCGAATACGCCACCACCAGCGAAGTGATCCGCGAGGCACTCCGGGAATGGAATCTGCGCCGCAGGCTGCTGCAGCAGGAACGCGAGCAGCTTCAGAAACTTTGGGCGGATGGCCTCGCCAGCGGCCCCGGCCAGTTCAAGGACATCGCGGCCATTAAAGCCGAAGCCCGCCGTCGCCGGACGGCTGCGAAGCCTTCGCGCGGCGATTAAAAAAGGGGGGCTCTGCCCGTGGGACATTTCACCCGCTCCCGCCGCGCCGAAGAAGACCTCATCGAAATCTGGACCTTCATCGCCCAGGACGATTTGGCCGCGGCCGACCGTTTGCTTGATCGGATCGACGCGGCGTGTGCGCACTTGGCGGAGAACCCGGCGTTAGGACCCGCCCGGCGCGATCTTGCGGCAGACCTTCGCTATTTTGTCGTCGGCGCCTATCTCATCCTGTATCGCAAGGCCGACGTGGGCGTGGAAATTGTCCGCGTCATGCATGGGGCGCGCCATCTTCCCAATCTGTTCCGCGACGTTTAACCGACCCCGTTCATCTGCAACTGCCTCTCGCATTGAACAGCGTATCGGTTGTCGCATCAACTTGTAAGGTTCGCTACCCGTTCCCACATCGTCCGGTGACGCAAAGACTGTCCGGCGAGCGAGGTGCAACGCAATGACCCGGGCCTCGGTCGGAAGGAATGCCAGGCAAGTTTCAGCGGCGAAGGATTTTTCGCGAAAGTCCCGATCCGTCGTCCCGATCTTGATCGGAGTGCGAGAGCATCCAGAACCAGGCGCGATCTCGTGCGCGCACCAAAGTGGACGGGCGTTCCGGCCATGGCGTGGGGTTCGATGCCGAAGCAGAATGTGCTTGTCATTCGCCGCTTGACTGCGGCGTTCGCTGGCGCCCTGACTTCCGGGGCGTACCCCACCGGAGCGGTTTTGCGTGAAGCATCTCCGCTCTGGCCGTATTTAGAGCGCTTCACCGAAAAGTGCCCGCGCGCGTTGCGCGCATGTTAAGAACGGGCGTGCAAAGCACGCCGGGCGGTTTTCAGCCATGATGCGCGACAACTAAAGAATCTAGGCCGGTCAGTCCTTCTCTTTGACCTTGATCACGAAGTAGAGGAACTCGTCACCCTTGGCGACCAGCAGTTGGTGCGGCGTACCGGCGGGAATGTGCACGACATCGCCTTCCTTCAACACCGTCGTTTTGCCGCCGGTCACCGCCGTGCCGCGCAATTCGCCGGGGCTTTCCTCATGGCCGCCTTCCAGCGTGCCTTCGGTGAGAAGCGTGGCCTTGCCGCGCACGATGTAGAACAGGTCGGCGTATTTGGCGTGCACCTCGGCGGTGCCGTCCTTGGTGCGATAGGACAGCATGGTGTGATGGTTGGTATAGGTCGCCAGCGTGTCACCAGCCGAACCGGTGGCGGCGGCCTTCGCCTTCAGCGCTTCGCCAGCTTTTTCGAGATCGCTCACCGTGTAATGGTCGGCGGGCGCGGCGCCTGCCGATGCGCTGGCGATTATTGCCCCTAAAACGATTCCTGTCGTGTTGCCCGTCATGGCCGGTCCCCCGCGCAAAATGCGGCGCGACATTGCACCCGGGCGGGCGCTGAGGCCAGTAGGATCAGCCCGCGCCGAGCGCGACGGCAATGTGATAGGTGGCAAACGCGGCGACGTAGGCTAGCGCCAGCATGTAGCCGAAGGTGATCCACATCCACTTCCAGCTGCCGGTTTCGCGTTTGATCACCGCCAGGGTGGAAGCGCATTGCGGCGCGAAGATGTACCAGACCAGGAACGACAGCGCCGTCGCCAGGCTCCATTGTGCCGCAAGAAGCTGGCCGATCTGGCGTTCGGCATCGCCGCCGCCGGAAATCGAATAGACCGTGCCGAGCGCCGCCACCGCCACTTCGCGTGCCGCCATGCCGGGAATCAGCGCAATGGAAATTTGCCAGTTGAAGCCGATCGGTTCCAGCAAGGGATGGATCAGCCGCCCCAGCATCGCCGCGAAGCTGTAGTCGATCGCGGGGCCTGTCGCGCCGGCGGGCGGGCGCGGAAAGCTCGCCAGGAACCAGATCAGCACCATCATCGCGAAGATCGTGGTACCGGCGCGGGTGAGAAACGCTTTGGCGCGGGTGATCAGGCCGAGGACCACGCTCTTGGCACTGGGCAGCTTGTAGTCCGGCAGTTCCAGCATGAAGGGCGGGCTCATCTGGCGGCGCCAGAACAGGAACTTCGCCGCCGCCGAAACGCCGAGCGCCGAGAAAATACCGCCCGCATAAAGCCCGAACATAACGAGACCTTGCAGCGACAGCACGCCCCACACCGCCCGGTTGGGAATGAAGGCGGCGATGATCAGGGTGTAGACCGGAATGCGCGCCGAGCAGGTCATCAGCGGCGCTACCAGAATGGTCGTCAACCGGTCGTTTTTGTTGTCGATCACCCGCGTCGACATGATGCCGGGAATGGCGCAGGCAAAGCTCGACAGCAGCGGAATGAAAGCGCGCCCGTGCAGCCCGGCACCGCCCATGATCTTATCCATCAGAAAGGCCGCGCGCGCCATATAGCCGAGGTCTTCGAGCAGCAGGATGAACAGGAACAGGATCAAAATTTGCGGCAGGAAGACGAGAACGCTGCCGACGCCGCCGAGCACGCCGTCTTCGATAAAGCTCTGCAACAGGCCGGGCGGCAGCACGGCGTGGGTGGCGGCCCCGATCGCGGCAAAGCCGTCGCTGATCAGATTCATCAGTGGCTGCGCCCAGGTGAACACCGCTTGGAACATCACGAACAGGATAACGAACAGGCAAATGAGTCCGGCCACCGGATGCAGCAGCACGGCATCAAGCCGCGTGGTGAGTGTGTCGGCATGGGCTGGCATCTTGACGACGCTGCGGATAATGCTGTCGGCCTCGTGCTGACCGGCGCGCAAATCCTTGGCCGAGGGCACCTTCCAGACGCATTCGCGTCCGCCAGTGAAGACAAATTCGTCGAATTTGGCCAGCACCGCATCGATGCCGCCTTTGCGCACCGACACCGCCGCGACCACCGGCATGCCAAGCAGGTCGGACAGCTTGGCGATGTCGATCTCGATGCCGCGGCGTTTGGCGATGTCCATCATATTGAGGACCAGCATCATCGGCCGGCCGACTTGGCGAAGTTCCAGCACCAGGCGCAAGGCGAGGCGCAAATTGGTGGCATCGGCGACGCAGACCAGCACGTCGGGCGGGGTTTCGCTCGCCAGCTTGCCCAGCACCGCATCGCGGGTAATCTCTTCATCCGGACTGCGGGCGCGCAAGGAATAGGTGCCGGGCAGGTCGACCACCGTGAAACACAGCCCGGAGGGCGTGTGCACGACACCGGCTTTGCGCTCGACCGTGACGCCGGGATAGTTGGCGACTTTCTGGCGGCTGCCGGTCAGCGCATTGAACAGGGCGGTCTTGCCGCTATTCGGCGTGCCGACGAGAGCACATCGGATGATCCCGACGTCGGCGATGGCGTTCATGCGCGAAATGTCTCCCGGAAATCAGATAACGAGAATGGCCATGGCTTCACGCCGGCGCAGCGCGATCGTGGCGCTGTCCACCCGCACCGCGATCGGGTCGTGGCCGATGGCGCCTTCGTGCAGGATCTCGACCGAGGCGCCCTCGACGAAGCCGAGTTCAATCAAACGGCGTTCGAGTTCCTCTGGGGTAAGACCGATGGTGTTACCGCCGGTTTCGATGGCGTCGATGCGGCCGCGAAAGCCGGGCCGCCCGCGCCCGAGGGGCGTGCGGGTTGCGGTAACCGGCGGACTATCGTGAAGCGTTCCGTGCATAGCTAGTTGCGATCCATTCTCAAGATGAGTGATGCGCTATCTTGATACATTAGTCAAGTTCCAGCCTGACGCAGCGGTAGTTACTGATGTAATATAAAATCATTTTAATAATAAGTCGTATCAGGCGGGGCATTTGCTGTTGCCGTCCAATCGCTACCGAAAGCGCTGCAATGTGAATGCGATAGGGCGCCGCGCCGGTTTGGACTTCAGCCCGCAGGGATGAAAGGGGGGTGAGAAAATGCCCAAGCTTTTGGCAAACGCAGCGGTTGTTGTCGTGGTCGCACCTGCGACCTCGACCGCGCCAGATCGTGTCGTCACGGAAGGGTCGTGCCATCGTATTTTGCTGTAAGCCGAATGGGAATGCGCCGCGCACCAACACGTGTCGCCAAATGAAAGAGCGCCGCCCGCGGTTCACGCGAAGCGGCGCCCATCCCCTCAGGCTGTAGCCTGCTCCATTCCTTTTTCTGGCGCAAGCACCGCCTTGAAAGTGGCAGTTTTCCGGCGCTTGTTGGTGCGTGAAAATCGACTTGGCGGGTCAGATCGTGGCGGTAGAAAGCATATTGGAGGTGTTGGAGATCGCCACGGGCACGCGGCGGATCGTATATCGTACAAACAATCATATCGAGGCGCCCAACTGGTCGCGCTCCGGCGCCCATCTCATCTTCAACAGCGAAGGGCTGCTCTATCGCCTCCCCGTGAACGGCGGTGTGCCGGTCAAGATCGACACCGGCGCATGCGTCAAACTCAACAACGACCACGGTCTGTCGCCCGACGGCGATTGGATCGTCATCAGCGACAAGAGTGAGCCCGATGGGCTCTCCCGCCTGTCGATCCTGCCGGCCGAAGGCGGCACGCCTCGCATGGTGATCCCGCACGGGCCGTCGTATTGGCACGGCTGGTCACCGGATGGTTCGACGCTCGCTTATGTCGCTGCGCGCGGCAATCGCATCTTGAATTTGTGGACCTGTCCCACTGCGGGCGGCACGGAAGAACGGCTCACCTCCGGCGATTGGATGGACGACGGTCCCGATTATTCGCCCGATGGCCGCACCATCTTTTTCAACTCGACGCGCAGCGGCAACATGAAACTGTGGCGGATCCGCAGCGACGGCAGCGAGCCGACTCAACTCACCTTCGAAGAAGACGCGCGCGACTGGTTCCCGCATCCTTCGCCGGACGGCAAGTGGATCGTGTACGTCTCGTTCGGGACCGATGTGGAGGTGAAGGATCATCCCGCCAACAAAGACGTCACGTTGCGCTTGCTGCCGCTGGGTGGCGGTGCCCCGCAGGTGATCGCCGTATTGTTCGGCGGGCAGGGCACGCTCAACGTGCCGTCGTGGTCGCCCGACAGCAAAGCGTTTGCGTTCGTGTCCTATCGGATAAGGTAAACAATCGGAAACGATACGAGCCGATCTTTTCCATTGTTAAGCTCAATTCCAGCCTCCATGTTTGATGGATCAGGAGGCCAAAGATGTTGCCCGCGTTATTCGTATCGCATGGTGCGCCGACACTGCCGTTCGACGATGGTCCGGCCCGCGATTTCCTACGTGGCCTCGGCAAGGCCCTACCGCGGCCCAAAGTGGTCCTCGCTATCTCGGCGCATTGGGACACCGAGGCGCCAACGCTCACCACGGCCGCGAAGAATTCAACCATCCATGATTTCTACGGCTTCCCCAAGCCGCTCTACGATCTTCGCTATGATGCGCCGGGTGCCCCCGAAGCGGCGGTGCAGGTGGGTGAGCTTCTTGGCAAAGCCGGTCTTGTCGCCCGCGCCAATGCGCGGCGTGGTCTTGACCACGGCGCCTGGGTGCCGCTGATGCTGATGTATCCCGAGGCCGACATCCCGGTGCTGCAGCTTTCGGTGTCGTCGCAGCTCGGAGTTGCCCATCACATCGCGCTCGGCAAGGCGCTCCAGCCGTTCCGTGAAGATGGATTGATCCTGGCCAGTGGCGGCTTTGTCCATAACCTGACGGCGCTTGATTGGAACAGCGGTCCCGAGCCGGAATGGTCGGTGCGATTTGCCGATTGGATGGATCATGCCCTTACCGGGCGGCGCCGCGACGATCTCATCGCCTACCGCAGCCGCGCGCCCGAAGCGGCACGCGCCCATCCCAGCGAGGATCACATTCTGCCGTTGTTCGTCGCCTATGGCGCCGGCGAGACGGCGCGGCGTTTGCACCACAGCGCCACTTTTGGCGCACTGCGGATGGATGCCTATCGGTTTGATTGAGCGCCGGTTCTGCGTAAGCTGGCGCTGACGCCCAGCCGAGAATCTGCATGACCTTCGCCGCCCCCGCCGTTCTTGCCGTGTTCTGCCTTGCCTACGCGCTGGTGTTCGCGGAGGAAAAGCTACACTTACGCAAGTCCAAGCCTGTGATGGTGGCGGCGGGGTTGATCTGGATCATCGTGGCTGCCGGCTTTACCGCTGAGGGCCGTGGCCCCGAGGTGACGGAGAAGATTCGCCACGTCGTGCTCGAATATGCCGAGCTGCTGTTGTTCCTGCTATCGGCGATGAGTTTCGTCAATGCGTTGGTCGAGCGCCGCCTGTTCGATGCGCTACGGTCCCGGCTCACCGCTGCGAACGTCTCCGTACGCGGCATCTTTTGGCTCACCGGTCTTGGCGCCTTCTTCCTGTCGCCAGTCGCCGACAATCTGACAACGGCGCTCGTCATGGGCACGGTGGCGCTCGCGGCGCTGGGGCGTCAGAAAAAGGCGATCGTGATCACGCTGGTTTCGATCGTGGTGGCGGCCAATGCGGGCGGCGCCTTCTCGCCCTTCGGCGACATCACCACGCTGATGGTCTGGCAGAAGGGCAAAGTCGAGTTCTTCGAGTTTTTCGATTTGTTCGTGCCGGCTGCGGTCAACTGGCTGGTGCCGGCGCTGTTGATGAGTTTCTTCCTGCCTAAAAGCCGGATCGAAGGCGGTGGCGAGCGTATTGCCGTTCGCAAAGGCGGGTTCTTCATCGCCGGACTTTTCCTCGCCACCATTGCGCTTACCGTAACGCTCGATCACACCCTGCACCTGCCGCCGTTCCTCGGCATGATGACGGGCCTGGGGTTGCTCAATCTCTATGGGTATTTCTTGCACCGCCACGAATTGCGCTCGCTTGCGGCCACGGCGGCGGACAGCGATCTGCGTCCGTTCAATATCTTCGAGATTTTTGCCAAGGTGGAATGGGACACGTTGCTGTTCTTCTACGGCATCATGCTGTGCGTCGGAGGGTTGGCCGCCGTCGGCTATCTGCATGGAATGTCGACGCTGCTTTACAGCGGCCTAGGCCCCACCGCCGCCAATGTCATCATTGGCTTGCTCTCCGCCATCGTCGACAACATTCCGCTCACCTATGCCGTCCTCTTGATGGATCCGGCGATGAATCACGGCCAGTGGCTGCTCGTCACCCTCACCGCGGGCGTCGGCGGCTCGCTGCTCTCGATCGGATCAGCGGCGGGCGTGGCGCTGATGGGGACGGGCCGTGGGCTTTACACCTTCGGTTCGCATCTCAAATGGATATGGGCGGTGGCGCTGGGCTATGCCGCCGCGATCGGCACCCACCTCTGGCTGAACGCCGCTTTGTTTGCGGGGTAACCCCTTACCGGTCTTCGTCAGCCGCTTACTGCGACCGAGAAGGCATAGCGGTGTCCCGCGGGACCGGCTAGGGTGCGCCAAAATGGTAAGCGCTGTCGCGACCCAGGGGGAGACCATGGCAAAGCAAAAAATCTCGGTGCTCGAGAAGATCGGCTACGGCCTCGGCGACGGCGCCTCCAATCTGATCTGGATGATTTTCATCTACTACCAGTCGAACTTCTACACCGACGTCTATGGCTTGGCGGCGGCGGCGGCTGGCACCATGCTCTTGGTGACGCGCTCGTGGGACATCTTCGTCGACGTGATCGTCGGCATGATCGCCGACCGCACCCAGACGCGCTGGGGCAAGTTCCGCCCGTTCCTGCTCTGGATGGCGCTGCCGTTCGGCATCGTCGCCACGCTCGCCTTCACGACGCCGCCGTTTAGCGACACCGGCAAGCTGATTTCGGCTTACGTCACGCTGACGCTGTTGATGCTGGCCTATTCGGCGATCAATGTTCCTTATGGCGCCCTGATGGGCGTGATCTCACCCGATCCGCAGGAGCGCACCGAACTTTCCGCCTACCGCTTCAGCTTCGCCCAAGGCGCCGGCTTTGTGGTGGCCATGCTCGCCATGCCACTGGTCGCCGCCCTCGGCCACGGCAACAAGCAGCAAGGCTATATGCTGACCGTCGGACTGTTCTCGATCGTGGCGGTGTTGATGTTCCTCGGCACCTTTGCCACCACGCGCGAGCGCGTCGTGCCCGACCTCAAGCAAAAGACCTCTACCAAACAGGACCTAACCGATCTGGTGCACAACATCCCGTGGCTGATGCTGTGCGGGCTCGGAATTTTGCAGGTGTTCTTCGTCGCGATCCGCGGCTCGTCGATGGTCTATTACTTCAAATACTACATGAACGACATGACCGTCGCCGGTCCGTTCGGCTGGGCAATCCACCTTGGCGGCGAACTCGGCACCGCCCCCTTCATCGTGATGGGCACGCTCACCTCGCTGCTGGCGACGTTCCTTATCCAGTACGTCACGCCGTTCACCGGCCGCAGGAAGGCGTTCATCGGCTGTATGGTGCTGGGGGCGATTTCGTTGGTCGCCTCGTTCTGGGTCAGGCCCGACCAGCTTCTGCTGCTCTATGTCTTCCACTTCCTCTATTCGATCTTCACCGGTCCGACGGCGGCGCTGCTCTGGGCGATGTTTGCCGATAGTGCCGATTATTCCGAATGGAAAACGGGGCGGCGCGCCACTGGGCTCATCTTTTCGGCCTCGGGGATGTCGAACAAGTTCGGCTGGGCGATCGGCGGTGCGCTGTCACTGAACCTGCTCGCCGTCTACGGCTATCAGGCCAACATGGTGCAGACGGCCCACGCCCAAGAAGGCATCCGCCTGTTGATGGCGGTGGTGCCGGCGATCGGCGCGCTCGCCTGCGGCCTCGGCATGTTGTTCTACAAGCTCGAATCCAAGATGCCGACGATCACCGCGGAACTCGCGGCCAAGCGTGCGGTCAAAGAAGCCGACGCCAAGAACGGATAACTGACCATGGAATATGGCCATTTCGACGACGCCGCGCGTGAATATGTGATCACGCGGCCCGATACGCCGCGCTCGTGGTCGAACTATCTCGGCTCGACGGACTACGGCGCCATCATCACCAACAATGCCGGTGGCTATTCCTTCTACAAATCGGCGGCGCAAGGGCGCTTCACGCGCGCCCGCTTCAATTTTGTACCGCTCGACCAGCCGGGCCGCACGATCTATCTGCGCGACGAGGATACCGGCGATTTCTGGAGTGCCGCTTGGCAACCGGTCGGCAAGCCGCTGGAGCAGTACAAATCGGAATGCCGCCATGGTACCGCCTATACGATCATCACAAGCGAATATTCCGGCATCAAATCCGAAACGACCTATTTCGTGCCGCTCGGGCGCACCATGGAAGTCTGGCGCGTCAAGCTGACCAATACCGGCAAGACGCCACGCCGACTTTCCGCCTTTACCTATGTCGAATATGCCTCGAACTGGTCGTCGTTCAACGATCTCACCAACCTGCAGTACAGCCAGTTCATCGTGACGATGGCGGTGGAAGACGGCATCATCGATCACGGCACCAACGTGCACATTCCGCCCGATCCCGGCAATTTCGAAAATTCCGACCAGGGCCGCCACTCGTTCCTGGCGCTGGTCGGTGCCCCGCTCGCCGGCTTCGACACCGACCGCACCGCGTTTCTCGGCACCTACGGCACCTATGCCAAACCGCGCGTCGTCGAGACCGGCCGCTGCACCAATTCGCTCGCCGCGGGCGACAACGGTTGCGGCGTGCTTCAAACCGATCTCACGCTCGCGCCCGGCGAGACGAGGGAATTCGTCGTCTTGATGGGCGTCGGCCGCGCGGACGTCGAAGGCAAGGCGGCGGCGAAGGAGTTCGAAAGTCCCCAGAAGATCGACGCGGAACTGGCGAGGCTTAAGGCCTATTGGTACGGCCGCCTCGAAGGGCTGACGGCTGAAACGCCAGATCCGGCGTTCAATTCGATGCTGGCAATGTGGGGGCCGTTCAACTGCCTTATCACCTATGCTTGGTCGCGCGCCGCGTCGCTGATCTATGCTGGCGAACGCGACGGGCTCGGCTATCGCGACACCGTGCAGGATCTGCTCGGCGTCATGCATGCCATCCCGCAGGAAGCGGTGAAGCGGCTGGAGCTGATGCTGACGGGCCAGCTTTCCACCGGCGGCGCCATGCCGGTCGTCAAGCAATTCGCCCATCGCCCCGGCGCCGAGAAACTGCCGAAGGACGAAGACCTGCGTTCCGATGACGGCATGTGGCTGTTCAACACGGTGCCGGCCTATATCAAGGAAACTGGCGACTTCGATTTTCTGAACAAGGTGCTGCCTTACGCCGATAAGGGCGAAGCGACCGTGCTCGGCCATCTGCGCCGCGCCATCGAATTCAATCTGGAGCATTCCGGCGCCCACGGTCTGCCCTGTGGCTTATCGGCCGATTGGAACGACTGCATCCGCCTCGGCGAAAAAGGCGAGACCGTGATGGTCGCGTTCCAGCTTCGCTTTGCGCTTGCGACCTACGCGGAAATCTGCGGGCTGATCGGTGCAGCGGCCGAAAAGGCGTGGGCCGGGAGCAAGCTCGCCGAATGCGATCACCTGCTCGAAACCGTCGCTTGGGATGGCGAATGGTATTTGCGCGGCTATGGTGACGACGGCATCAAATACGGCAGCGCCGAACAAACGGAAGGCCGCATCTTCCTCAACACCCAGACCTGGGCGGTGTTCTCCGGTCATGCGGCGGGGACGCGTGCGGCGCAAGCGATGGCGTCGGTCGAAAAGCACCTCGCCACCGAACACGGCGTCATGCTGTGCGCGCCGCCGTTCGTTGAAACCAGCATGAAGGTGATGCGGGCAGTGCTGTTCAATCCGGGCATGAAGGAAAACGGCGCCATCTTCACCCACACCCAAGGCTGGGCGGTGATCGCCGAAACCATGCTCGGCCACGGTGCCAAAGCCTATCAGTATTATCGTGCCACCATGCCGGCGGCGTGGAATGCGCTGGCCGAGGTGCGCGAGGTCGAGCCTTACGTTTATAGCCAGTTCACCAATGCGCCGATGAGCCCACGGGCGGGTGCGAGCCGCGTGCCATGGCTATCGGGGTCCGCCGCCTGGGCCTATGTCGCGGGCACGCAATATGTGCTCGGTGTTCGCGCCGATTGGCATGGGCTGGTTGTCGATCCCTGTATCCCGAAAGACTGGAAGGGCTTCGCGGTTACGCGCCGTTTCCGCGGGCACTCGGTCAAGATCGAAATGCGCAATCTGCATGGCGTTGAGAAGGGCGTGAAGCGCCTCACCCTCAACGGCGAAGCGCTGCCCGGCAACCTCATCCCGGCTGACAAGCTGACGGACGACAATACCGTCGTGGTGGAAATGGGCTGATCAGCGGCAGCGCTTTAACGCTTCGATGTCCGCGCCCACAATGGCGGGCAGGGCGCGGGTGATCTTTTCCACCGGCCAGTCCCACCAAGCGAGGGTTTGCAGCGCCACAATGGTCGCCTCATCGAAGCGCTTTCTGATCACCTTGGCCGGATTGCCGCCGGCGATCGCATAGGCCGGCACGTCGCCGGTCACCACGCTCTGCGCCGCCACGATGGCGCCGTTGCCGATCTTCACGCCGGGCATGATGAGCGCCTCATAGCCGAGCCAGACGTCATTGCCGATCACCGTATCGCCCTTGAACGGCAGTTCGCCGGGTTTGGGGATCGCCGCTTCCCAGCCGTTCCCGAAAATGCCGAACGGATATGTGGAAAGCCCCGAGAGCTTGTGATTGGCGCCGTTCATGATGAAGCGCACGCCGCGGGCGATGGCGCAGAACTTGCCGATCACCAGCCGGTCACCGATGAAATCGAAGTGGTAGAGCACATTGCGCTCGAACCCTTCCGAATCCTCCGGGTCATCGTAATAGGTGTAGTCGCCGATGATGATATTCGGGTTTTTGACCGTGTTCTTGATGAAGCAGACTTGCGGAAAGCCTGCCATCGGATGGGGATTGTCGGGGGAGGGGCCGGGCATGGGGCGTTCTCGCGTCGCAGTTTGTCCCTCGTAATCACTCCGGCGCCAAAGTTCAAATGCCCTCACGGCATTTTGGCGAGATCCGCCTTGAGACCGTCGGCGATTTCACCCAGCACCCTCTGCGCCTGGGTTAGCGTTCCGCCGAGCCGCTTTCAGCTTTTTCATGAAGGCGCCGAAGGCGGGCTGGATTTCCGCATAAAGCGGATTGTCGCGGTCCTGCAGCATGGTCTCGCCGAACAGCTTGAGCCCCACCAGGAAGGCGCGGGCGTGATCGTCGTTGGCGCCGGCGCGTTCCACCAGGGCGATGATGTCGTCATGATTCTCGACGGTGAAGACGAGCGGCGCATGAACCGGATTTTCGTCCGCCTCGGCGACGGATTCGACGGTGATGCGGAATTTATGTTTCGGCATGGTTTTTCTCAGAGAGGGCACCGGATCATAGGCGCGATTTTTGCTCCGCGCCAAAGCTCTGTTGACCAAGCGGCCTGTGAAGGTTTTGTCAGATTGTCTGGGGCCTTTGGTTCGCCCTAGTTTCGCCCTGGTGGCCGGGTTATAGCCGTGGCTCGCGGGAGCGCGCATAGGAGAGTTGAGATGGCGTTTCGGGGCCTATCCCGGCGCGACGACCGCTTTGATTTCCTGAGGGGCTTAGCGCTTCTGGTCATCTTCATCGACCACGTCCCCAAGAACCTGTTCGAAGCCTTCACCCTGCACAGCGTCGCCTTTTGCGATGCGGCGGAAGTGTTCTTTTTCATCTCCGGTTACGTTGCCGCATTGGTCTACGGGCGCAAAATGCTTCGCGACGGCTTTGTCGCCGCCACCCGCAAAGTCTGGCGCCGCGCCAGTGTGGTCTACGGCGCCCAGATGTTTCTGCTCTTCGCCGTGTTGGGGCTGGTGTGGGTGTTTCTGCACACGACCGGCGACGAGACTTATCGCTGGATGTTCCGCATCCAATGGATCTTCGAGGAACCCCTCTCTTACATCCTGCCGGCGCTGACCATGCATTACCAGCCCGGCTATCTCGACATTCTGCCGGCCTATGTCGTGCTGCTGGCACTGTTTCCGGCGGTGTTGTGGGGATTGAACCGCAATGTCTGGCTGGTGGCGGTGCCGTCGCTGGCGCTGTGGCTCGCGGTGCAGATGACCGGTCTCACCTTTTGGACCACCAGCGGCGACAAGTGGTTCTTCAATCCCTTTGCCTGGCAGTTTCTGTTTGTGATCGGCGCCGTATTCGGCCATCCGTCGATGCAGGGCAAGTTCACCTTCCTCGATTCCAAGTGGCTGCTCCGCGCGGCCTTCGTGGTGGCGATTCCGGTTGCCTTCATCCAGATGAGCGACACCCTCAGCCATTATGTCTGGTGGGCGCATTCGCTGCGTCCCAACACCCAGTTGCTCGACAAGACGGCGCTCGGAGCCTTGCGGCTGATCAGTTTCTTCACACTGGCGTTGATCGCGCGGCGTTATCTGCCGGCCAACGGAGTCTTCACTGCCAACCGCTGGTGCCAGCCGGTCCTCAAATGCGGCCGTTTCTCGCTCCAGGTGTTCTCGTTCGGGGCGCTGCTCTCGAGTGTTACGGCAGTGACCTGGATTCTGTTCGGCAACAACATCATGGTGCAGTCGCTGGCGGTGGTCATCGGGGTGGCGCTGCAATTCGCTTATGCCGCCTGGAAAGACCAGCGCCGCCAAGCGGCTGACGCAAAGAAGAATGCCGAATCCGGGTGCTCCAACCTGGGGCTCTCTGCGGTGGCCGGCGAACCGGTGCCGGTTCCGGTGCGGTCCGAAACGACGCCGTCGCGGCGCTAATCGGCGGTGGACGCCAAGTAATAGGAAAATGTTCGTAACTGACCCCTGCGCTGCCGCAGCGGCCCGGCGCCCCTTGAACGGTCACTACGGCCCGGCTATCTCAGCGCCCCAATCGCTTTCCTATTGAGCGCACCCAGGAAAAGTGGGAACCGGTTTTCCGCTCCTAGGTGCACAACCAACCAGGAGTGAGCGCACCCAGGAAAAGTGGGGATCGGTTTTCCGCTCCTAGGTGTGCGACCAACCAGAAGAGTTCTGCCATGTCCGGTCATTCCCACGCCAAGAACGTGATGTTCAAGAAGACCAAGGCGAACGCCGCGCGGTCCAAGCTGTTCTCCAAGCTGGCGCGCGAAATCATCGTCGCTTCGAAGGCGGGTTTGCCCGACCCCGATCACAACGCGCGGCTGCGCACGGCGGTCGTTGCGGCCAGGGCCCAGTCGGTGCCCCGCGACGTGATCGAGCGCGCCATCAAGAAGGGCCAGGGCGGCGATGCCGAGAGCTACGACGAGATTCGCTACGAAGGTTATGGGCCGGGCGGCGTCGCGCTGATCGTCGAGTGCCTGACCGACAACCGCACCCGCACCGCCGCCGACGTCCGCGCCGCCTTCTCGAAATTCGGCGGGGCGCTGGGCGAAACCGGCTCGGTAGGTTTCATGTTCCACCGCAACGGCGTCTTCACCTATCCGCTCGACAAGGGCAGCGCCGACGACATGCTGGAAGTGGCGCTCGATGTCGGCGCTGATGAGGTCGATACCGACGACGAGGAACATGAGTTTCTCTGTTCGCCCGAAAATTTCACCGCCGTGCGCGATGCCTTGGAAGCCAAGCTCGGTCAGGCGGCAACTTCGGGTATCTATTTCCGGCCGGTGACGACCAATCTGGTGCCCGACCATGTCGGCGAAACGCTGGTCAAGCTGCTCGAAACCCTCGATGACAGCGACGACGTCCAACGCGTCACCGGCAATTACGAGCTGTCGGAAGCGCTGCTGGCGAAACTCGGCGAGTAGCTGCCGCCGCCTCCGGCAACAAAATCGGAGTGCCAAGCGGCCGTCCGCGCGAAGCCTATGTCTTTCCTCCCCCGCGGTGTTGCGCGCTACGAGCCGCACGCCGTTCGAATAGCGGGGAAGGTGGCTCGTGGGGCATTTAGGGGACACAATACTTAATTGAGCGCACCTGAGTTCGCCAGTTGTCAAACCTTCCGGCACTGTTACAGTTTGACCGCCGCAGGAGCCGTTAGGAAAACCATTTGAAGGCGCGCGGATAGCAGAAAATGACATACTGCCCCTTGCTTCTGGCCATGTGAAAGCGGTGTGCCTTAACCGCCAATTTGAGTTCATTTTCCGATGCGTATTTCTTCACGGATTTAACGGAACGCCGCACTACGCCGCCCTTGGCAGCTTGGCCTGCCCGGAAAATTTGACTAATCCATGCGCTCACAAGCCCCTCCCCAGAATCGTCTCAAGGTGCGATACTAAGTCCATGCCAGAGGGACCCCAATGCCAGAACCATCAGGATGCGCTAGAGGCATTCATTGATGAATCGATCCGGCAGGCCGTTGCACACGATTATCACCCCACCGTATTCATTGGGATGCGTGGCCGCCACGGGACAGTTGCGGCGATAAGCAGGCTTGTTCAGAGTGGGGATATTCAGAGTGGGTTCAAGCGCATGGACGCGCTTAACCTCTTGAAATGGACGATTGAACAAGCTGTTGTTCAATTCCCTGAGCGATTTTCGCGCGATGACCTAGAATGCGCTAAATTTCGTATACGTATGGCAAATGGGGAACTTGGGGACACCGATGCCTAAAGGGGAATACCAAAGGGAATATCGAGGACACAGTACTTAATTAAACGCACCAATTGTCGAACCTTCCCCCCACCACAATTGCGCAGCTCCGCGCGCATCCCTCCACCACGTCCGTTCATCGAGATGAACGGCTGCATCTGCCTCTCGTCCGTTACAGCGTCGTCGTTGTCGCAACTGCTTGCAATTGTAATGTTCGCTTCCTATTTCCATGTCCGTGTTGTTTTGGAGTGTGGTGCAGCCAAAGGTGCGCGGCGACGGTCGCGGCCGAGCAAAGACTTATGCGTGCAACGTCATATCGGTGAAGGATGCCGCCGCGCATCCGTGGAACGATGGACAGGCTTATGTGCCGC
>WSSedL1CaDRAFT_10000306_pt1 | contig 34500 bp, 33 predicted proteins | sample WetSurSL1Cattail_FD_9464 | JGI IMG/M metagenome (IMG submission 9464)
CTTAGGTGGTGCTCCGAAACCTAAATTCAATATTTATTGGGTTTATGGCTTGATTATTTTAGCATTCTTGTCTATACAGTTATTTAAAATAGGCAATCATGTGGAAGATACTGATAGCAACAAGTTTTTTGAAATGCTTAAAGCGCATGATGTAGAACGAATTATTGTTGTTAATAAAGAAAAAGTTGAAGTATATATTAAACAGGACAAATTAAACTCCGATAAATATAAAATACTGTTCAACAAAGGCATTAATTCAGTTGCAAAGGCAGGCCCACACTATACATTCAACCTTGGGATAACAATTGATACGTTTGAAAAGGAAGTTAATGAGGTTGAAAAGGAATTTCTTCCGGCTGATAAAGTACCCATTTTTTATGCCTCCAGGAAAGATCTTTTTAATGACCTGATGGGTCCACTTCTTTGGATTCTTCTGCTTGTTGGAGTTTGGTTTTTTATTTTTCGTCGTATGAGCGGTGGCTCGGGAGGCGGACCTGGCAATATTTTCAATGTTGGTAAGTCACGTGCACAGATATTTGACAAAGACACCAATATTAAAATTGACTTTAAAGATGTTGCCGGTCTCGAAGAAGCTAAAATCGAAATAAAGGAAATTGTCGACTTTTTAAAATTCCCTAAAAAATATACTGATTTGGGTGGGAAAATCCCCAAAGGCGCTTTACTCGTAGGCCCTCCGGGCACAGGAAAAACCCTGCTTGCCAAGGCTGTTGCTGGTGAAGCTAATGTGCCATTTTTCTCAATATCGGGTTCTGATTTTGTTGAAATGTTTGTTGGTGTTGGAGCATCGCGTGTACGTGATCTTTTCAAACAAGCCAAAGAAAAGGCGCCTTGTATCATATTTATCGACGAAATAGATGCAATAGGCCGTGCTCGTGGACGAAATCCAAATTTTGGAGCAAATGATGAAAGAGAAAATACCTTAAATCAATTGCTTACAGAAATGGACGGATTTGCAACCAATACAGGAGTTATTATATTGGCTGCTACTAACCGTGCGGATATTCTTGATAGGGCATTGATGCGTGCCGGTCGTTTCGATCGTCAAATCCACGTTGAACTACCGGATTTAAACGAGCGCAGAGAAATTTTTAAGGTACATTTACGTCCAATAAAGATCGAAGATAACCTCGATATCGATTTCTTATCTCGTCAAACACCCGGCTTCTCCGGAGCTGACATTGCGAATGTTTGTAATGAATCTGCGCTGATAGCTGCACGTAAAAATAAAAAGATTGTTGAACGCCAGGATTTTCTGGATGCCATCGACAGAATTGTCGGAGGTTTGGAGAAAAAGAACAAGATTATTTCTCTAAATGAAAAGAAAACCATCGCATATCACGAAGCTGGTCATGCTACCATAAGCTGGATGCTTGAACATGCCAACCCTTTGGTAAAAGTCACCATTATCCCACGCGGTCGCTCGCTTGGAGCTGCATGGTATCTGCCTGAGGAGCGACAGATAACAACTACCGAACAAATGCTCGATGAAATGTGCTCTGCTTTGGGAGGACGTGCTGCTGAGGAAGTAGTATTCGGAATGATCTCAACAGGAGCACTTAACGATCTCGAACGTGTTACTAAACAGGCTTATGCCATGATTTCATATTTTGGAATGAGCAAAGTTCTTGGAAACCTGAGCTTTTATGATTCTTCAGGTCAATCAGAATATGCTTTTACAAAGCCATTTAGCGAAAAAACTTCTGAAACAATCGACAAGGAAGTATCCAATATGGTTCAGGCATCTTATGACAGGGCTAAAAATGTTTTGACCGAGCACCGTGAAGGACTTAATAACCTTGCCAACATTTTGCTGGAAAAAGAAGTTATTTTTAGCGAAGATCTCGAAAAGATTTTTGGAAAACGAAAATATCCAAATCCAAGTGATCATACTCCCTTGTCTCCCGAAAAAAAGGATATTGGAAGCGAATTGGATAAAAAAGATCCGGATATAATTTAATATTAAACAGATGGAAGAAGGTTGGACTTTGATTTTTACCACTGCCAAATCGTTTGATGCGGAACTGGTGAAAACGATATGCGCTGATCAAGGTATTGAAGCAGTAATTTTAAACAAGCAGGATTCTACATACCTTACTTTTGGAGAGATAGAGGTATTTGTTAAAGAAGAAGATCAGGAAACTGCACTTAATTTGATAAAGGACTTTAAAAGTTGAAAAATTTAATAACCCGAACACTAACTGGAATAGTGTTTATTTTAGTGCTGGGGAGTGCTATACTTTTCCATCCTTTCTCATTTTTTATTTTGTTTGCAATCATTACTTTGTTAGGAATGGTTGAGTTTTATAAACTACTGGAAAACAGCCAAATAAAAGTCAATATTCTGCTTGGAAGCATTACAGGAATGTTTTGTTTTGTCACAACTTGTTTTTATGCATTAAAGTATATCAATCCGATATGGTTTTTATTGGTAATTCCGCTGATCGCAATGATTATGATCAGAGAGTTATATCGGAATAAGGAGAATCCTTTTCATAACATAGCATTTACTTTGCTGGGTGTTATGTATATCGCAATACCATTTTCTTTGCTTGTACTGTGCGGGTTTCCGGAACGGGCCATACATGGATACGAGCCAACTATCTTACTTGGATTTTTCTTATTACTCTGGTCGAGCGATACTGGTGCATATGTTGTAGGAATGACAATGGGCAAGCATCCTTTATTTCCAAGAATATCACCAAAAAAATCGTGGGAAGGGTTAATTGGGGGAGTTGTTTTTACACTGATTGTGTCATTGATCATTGCCCATTATTATAAATTCTTACCTTTATTGGACTGGGTTATAATTGCATTAATCATTTGTATATTTGGTATTTGGGGTGATTTAATTGAGTCGTTACTAAAACGCAGCCTCCAGGTAAAGGATTCGGGTGATTTGTTACCAGGCCACGGAGGAATACTTGACCGATTTGATTCCGTTATTTTCTCCGCACCATTAGTCTTTTTATATTTGCATTTAAAATATCTAATAATACTTACATAAAATGACCATACACAAAGAGGGGTTTGGGTTGATAACCGCATTTTTCGTTCTTCTGTTAGGACTTAATCTGGGGGTTTATTATTTTGTTGATGGAAACCCTTTGATCACGATTCCATTGGGAAGCGTCTCATTCATTTTTTGGGCCTTGATTTTATGGTTTTTCCGTTTACCTGAGCGAATTGTAGTTCCTGTTGATAATCTTGTTCTGGCTCCGGCAGATGGTAAGGTCGTTGTTATCGAAGAAACCGGAGAAAACGAATATTTTAAGGATAAAAGAATTCAAGTCTCAATTTTCATGTCACCTTTGAATGTGCATGTTAATACTTATCCGGTAAGCGGCAAGGTGGTATATTATAAATATCATGCGGGCGATTATCTGGTAGCCTGGCATCCAAAGTCATCAACTGAAAATGAACGCACTACGATTGTTTTGGAAACTAATCAGGGAAAAGAATTACTTGTACGGCAGATTGCCGGTGCCCTTGCTCGTCGTGTAGTCTGTTATTCGGCGGTTAACAATCAGGTGATCCAAGGTGATCAACTGGGATTTATCAAATTCGGATCACGGGTTGATTTGTTTCTTCCACTGAATGCCAAAATTAATGTTGAATTAAATCAAAAGGTTATTGGCAAAAAAACGGTCATCGCATATATTGAATAGTATATCTGATTTTTTCTATTTCAACAATATGAGACGTCATTTGTTTATAAGGATATGAAAAAGTACTGTTTCATTAATTGGATTTAATAAAATTAAAATAAAAGCATATGAAAAAAATAGTAGGATTGGTGTTGTTTTCACTTTTTGTAAGTGTAATGGTAATTCCAGCAATTTCTTATGGCAATGGAAGCTTAAAAGTTTTAACAAGAGAAGAGCCTGTGAATAAAAATGATACTGCCGGATGTCAGGCTAAAAAATGCCCTCACTCAAAGGATAAGAAGGCTTGTGATAAGAAATGTACGGACAAGAAAACTGAAAAAAAATAATATTTCAAAGAAGCCCTACGGGGCTTTTTTTATTATATGCAGGTTCCGGGATTTTATTATTTTTGGGGTTTTAATGATTAATTGATTTTTATGAGAAACAATAATGTACTTGCAGTAACAAATGATGTAACGTGGATAGGTATTCTCGATTTTGATATCGTAACCTTCGATATCGTTATGGAGACAAAATATGGAACTACTTATAATTCATATTTTATTAATGCTCAAAAGAAAACGATTGTTGAAACAGCCAAAGAAAAGTTTAAGGATGAATATATTGCAAAAATCAGGCAGGTAACTGATCCAGCTGAGATTGAGTATATTATTCTTAATCATACGGAACCTGATCATTCCGGTAGTTTAGCTCATTTGCTTGAAATAGCCCCTAATGCAACAGTTGTTGGAAGCGGGCAGGCTTTAAACTACTTACAGGACATTACCGGCAAACAGTTTAAATCGCTTAAGGTTAAGGATGGTGATACATTGGATCTGGGTAATAAAACTTTAAAATTTATTGGTGCACCTAACCTTCACTGGCCCGATTCCATTTACACTTATTTGGTAGAAGATAAGCTCCTGTTTACTTGTGATTCATTCGGTGCGCATTTTTGCAATGAGGCTATGTTCGATGATTTGGTAGGTAATTATGAAGATGCTTTTACTTACTATTTCAATGTAATTCTTCGCCCTTTTAGTAAATTCATGCTGAAAGCCATTGAAAAAATTCGTCCCCTCGAAATCAATGCCATTTGCACAGGCCACGGTCCGATTTTAAGAAGTACCTGGAAGCAGACTGTTGACAAAAGCGAGCAGATGGCCAAGGAATTTATGGAAACAACTGAGCATTGTCAGCAAAATGTTTTAATTACTTATGTTTCGGCTTACGGATATACCAGGGAAATGGCTCAATTAATTGCAGAAGGAGTTAAGCAATCTGGAGATTTTGACATTCGTGTGGTTGACATAGAAAATATTCTTTTGGGCGATTTGGAAGAACATGTCACCAGATCCAATGCAATCATTATTGGTTCGCCTACCATTAACCAAAACACCCTGTTGCCAATTTATCGTCTGTTTGCAGTAATTAATCCTTTACGCGACAGAGGAAAACTGGCGACTGCTTTTGGCTCCTATGGATGGAGTGGCGAAGCAGTTAAGATTATTGAAGCAAACATTAAAGCTTTAAAATTGAATATGGTTCAGGAAGCACTGGCTAAAAAATTCTCTCCCAACAACGAAAAAATAGCTGAATATATTGATTTTGGGAAGAAGTTTGGAGAACAATTACTTCAGACTAAGGGTAAGGCAGAAGCTGAATAGTTAGAAAAGAACATGGTTTTTCTATCATTTCTTTTTGCTACTTTTTCCAAATCCGAATTCTATATTAATTGTATCATCACTGGAGACGTAGCCTTTTCTGATTAAAATACTGGATCTGAGGCTTATATCTATATAACTATAATTGTTGAGTCGCCGTTGCAACCCCCAACCTAATACCATAAAGGCGTCGTAATTTTTTTCCCTGCTTATTACTTTTCCAATTTCAAAGCAGCCATAGTAACCATTGAGATTGTTACCACTTATGCCATTTTGAATTCTTCTCCTTGCCATGGGATACAACCTGGATTCAATTGAAACGGAACCAAATTCATTGGGGAAGAGGTGAATGGAATCTTCTCCATTGTCATAAGAGCCATAGGCTGTTTTAAAGAGCAGGGACATAAATGGGTTTAATTTATGCTCGAAGGATATTTGTCCCACAGTTTTATAACAGACAATACTTGCCAGGGCCCCAACCTTCAATAGATTGGTTTCGTTCTTCAAATTGATATCAAAATAATGGTACTTTTGCTTTAGTAAATAATTGCTGGAACTCTTGGTTTCCTCCGTGTATGTTACTTTCAGTGAATCCTGTTGAGCAAAAGTCTGGAAACAGTTTAATATGACTGAGCAAACTGTAATGATCATAAGTAACAACCTTTTTTTGATATACTTTGGTTTCATCATTATTTCTGGTTTATTTTAATTGAACAATTCGTTATAACTATCTTTTCTTTTTAAAACTTGTACCGAAGCCAATTTCTAAATTGATGGATTCTTCAAAATCAATTTGATTACTTGTAAATCCTGTATTAAGTCTGACGCTGACATCTAAATAGCCGATGTTGTTAAGTCTTCTTTGTATGCCCCACCCCGTAGTTGTTATAATGCTATGATCATCATCCCATGTAAAAATCTTTTCGACTCCTAAGCATAAATAATTGTTATGAAAATTGTTGCCACTTGTGCCATATTTCATTTTTTTATTAAGGCGATAATACCATCGCGATTCAATGACAGCACCAAAAGTTGAGAATAATTCTTTTTTATGATGACTTATATCAGACTCTAAAAAGGTTCTTCCAAGAATTGATATAGAAGGTTTAAGTTTTTGTTCATAAGCAATTTGGATTCCTCTTTTACTGATCTGGAAGGAGCTTGTTTGAACTGCGATTTTTAAAAGATTGGTCTCATTCTTCCTATTGATATCAATATAATGGTACTTCTGTTTGAAAAGGTAATCGCTAGAATCCTTGTTTTCTTCAGCATAGGTCACTTTTATGGAATCCTGTTGAGCAAAAATTTTGATACTGTTTAATAAGATTATGGTTATTACACTCATTATCAAGAATGATCTATGTGATAAATAATTTGTCATATAATTATTTTTGAGTTATTTCTATTGGACAATTTGTTGTATTAATGTGAATTACATTTTGTTGTTTATTCGATTTGTAGGTAAAGCTTTTTTCCTTGGATTTAACCATGATCATTTTTTGGTATTCCTCAGGTATTAAAATATGATCAGAGCTGGTTTTAAGCTCGTAGTTGAAATCAGTAAAATTGTTGATTGTCAATTTTACATTTGTTCGAAGGGCATCCACAATCAATGTATTTAATTTGGTAGAGGGATCTGCTGATATGGATCCATATTGCGCCTTTATGTTAAAATTACCGGCAATATCCCTGAAAACCATATCGGATTTATCTGCATTGATTTTGCAGGTTAAATTTGAATGATCTGCATTCATATTATCGTAGGACGATTCCATGGTAAGTTTTCCATTGAGCTGAATTAGCGAAATTTGACAGAAACCTGATTTAATTGTTACCTCACCAGTAAAAGTTTTGATGGTGATCTCGCCATAAAGGTTGGTTATCTGGATCTTTGAATTTGCAGGACACCACAATTCGTAATAGGCGCTGAGGTTACTCGTTATTCCTTTGTAATTTCCTTCATTTTCAAAAAAGTTCGAAAGTTGGATGGATTGTTTGGTTTCTTTGATGGCATATTTTAGAATAGTAAGATCTGTCTCTGCTTTCTTTCTGTCTAAATTCTTTGAAATAAGTTTCATGGTAACTTTTATTTCGGTTTTGTCCCAGCCATTCACAATAATTGTTGCTTTTTCGGCACTGATGATAGGATTTAAAACATTAATTCCTGTAAAACTCCGTGATATTGATTTAGTAACAACCTGCACTTTTTGTTGGGCAATCACTGAACTTCGTGCTGCACATAATGCCAGAAGCATCATTAATAAAAATTTTGAGTAGAATATTTTATTCATGAGTTCAAGTAATTAATCAGTTCTTTAATGAGTAAACATCTCAGGTTCGTAAGTTTTATTTCTGAGGTTGTCAATGCAGTCGATGATCCTAATTGTATTTGAACCGCATAAATTTCCCCCAATTCTTTATCTATTTTCTGCAGTTCCTGTAATTTATCCCTGAAATCGGTAGAAGAGCATGCGGTTTCATTCCTTAAGCATTGTTCTTTAATAAACTTTAAAGCCATTTGCTCTTTCAATGAATCCTGTACAGGCACTTTTTCCTCATAAACGATTTCTTCGCTGTAGGTAATTTTTTCACCTTTCTCAAGCCAGATATTATTAATTAGGAATATAGCCATAACTGAGGCAGCAATAGCAGTACTTGTCCATATTATGGTCCGGATATATGGTTGTAAACCAACAATTTTGCGTCTACGAGTTACTAAACTTATTGATTCCCATATTTTTTCATTGGGCGTATAAGCTGGCAAATGTTTTAAAGTTGTCTCTAATCCTTCTTCAAATTGCAATTCTTTGTCTATATTGTCCCAAACTTTGGATGGCGGCTCATAATTAGCCAATTGGCCAAGTTTTTTATTTAAAATATATTGTTTTCGTTCTTTCATTTTAATCATTTTTAAAATCCATAAGTTTTTGTTTTAACAACACTTTTGCATAGTTTAATTGTGATTTGGAGGTCCCTTCAGAAATATTCAGCATCTCAGCCACCTCTTTATGTTTAAGGCCTTCAACAGCCACCAGTAAGAAGATGGTTCTGGTTCCTTCGGGGAGGCCTTGAATTGCTTTTCCCAGATACTCAGCTGTAAAACAATCTCTCCATTCTATAGTTTGGTTTAGAGCTTCTGGCGTGATTGGTTCGAAGCTCTTATTGGATCTTAGTTTTAGTAAGGCCTTTCGCACCACAATAGTTTTTATCCATGCTCCAAGTGTAGATATATATTTAAAAGAGGCCAGATCCCTGAATATTTCTATAAATGCCTCCTGTAATACATCCGATGCGTCATCGAAATTATTGTTCAGAAGCCTAACTGCCGTTGAATACATGGCACATCGATACTTATCATATAGTTCTTTTTGTGCCAGACGGTCATTATTAAGACATCGATCAACAAGTTTTTTCTCTGAGAAATTTGTTTTAAGGAGCATCAAATTTGTTGTTGTTCATTATAAAGTGTAACCAAAACGTGAAATAGTTGGAAAGGATTGTAAATTTCTTTAAAAAAAGAACAAGGATGTTGATTTCAAAGTGAGGGTATTGCAAATCAGGAATTGATTTTACCGCAAAGACGCCAAGTCGCAAAGGTTTATTTTCTTTACGTCTTATTTCCAAACCTTAAAGGTTTCTAAAACCTTGAAGGTTTTTGCAATGCCAAATTCCAACGAAGGCTGTTGCCTTGCAGCCATAATTTTTAGGAAGTGCTTTGCAATTAACGTTTTGAAGTTGCAGTATTAATTAATATAGAAACCTAATCGGGAACTATTTTTGAATTCGCTTATAAATCACAAACGTATAAGCGAATGGGTGTTTTTCATCAGCATAATGTTTTTCACTTTCAACAATCTCCCACTGTAAAGGGTCAATTTCAGGAAAAAAGGTATCTGCCTCTAATGATGCATGTATTTTGGTAATATAAAGTTTCTGGGTATGAGGTAAGCATTGTCTGTAAACCGAAGCTCCACCAATAATAAAGCTTTCCTGATTTTGGTCGCATTGTTCAATTACATCGGGAATGGAATATGCCATTAAACAACCATCAATCTGTTCTCCGGGTATATCGCTCAATACAACATTAGTTCGTCCGGGCAATGGTCGTTTGGGTAGCGAAAAATAAGTGAGTTTCCCCATAATAACTTTGTGTCCCTGGGTTATACGTTTGAACCATTTCAAATCTTCAGGTAAATGCACTAGGAGCTGATTGTTTTTTCCAATGCCATTATTTTCGGCTATGGCAACAATAATGGAGATTGGCTTTACCTGGTTCATATTGATATTTCACCTTTTATATGTGGATGGGGATTATAGTTTTCAATGGTAAAATCCTCAAACTTAAAATCAAAAATAGAATTTACGTTGGGGTTTAACTTTAATGTTGGCAAAGGCCGCATTTCTCTGGTAAGTTGCAAAATTACCTGATCCACATGATTAAGATAAATATGAGCATCACCCAGGGTATGAATAAATTCTCCAGGCTTCAGGCCAGTAACCTGTGCCATCATATGCAATAAAAAGGAATAGGATGCAATATTAAATGGTACTCCTAAGAAAATATCCGCGCTGCGTTGATACATCTGGCATGATAATCTACCTTCAGCCACATAAAACTGGAAAAAAATGTGGCAGGGGGGAAGAGCCATATTATCGAGTTCACCAACGTTCCATGCGTTAACAATATGTCGGCGCGAATCGGGTTTGTTTTTTATTGATTCTATTACATTGGTGATCTGATCGACATGCTGGCCATCGGCAGTCGGCCAGGAGCGCCATTGGTAGCCATAAACATGTCCGAGTTCCCCATTTTCATCTGCCCAGTTGTTCCAAATCTTAACGCCATTGTCCGTCAGAAATTTAATATTGGTACTACCCTGAAGAAACCACAGCAACTCATAAATTATTGATTTGGTGTGAAGCTGTTTGGTTGTTAGTAATGGAAAACCTTTTGACAGGTCGAACCGCATTTGATAACCAAACACGCTGATAGTTCCTGTACCTGTCCTGTCTGATTTTTTTACTCCACGACTTAATACGTGATCGAGTAAGTCAATATATTGTTTCATGTAATCAATGGTTTAATGCTAAACTTTTCAGAAGGAAAATTAATAAATTTTTAGAATTAATCGTTTCGTAAATTTAGTCAATGTAATTATCAATTTTTATTGCTTTGAGTTTCTCCTGTTTAAAAATAAAATTGTATGAATTTCTTGTATGTCTCGATACCATTCTTATTGTATCGTTCATAGTTTGCTTTAAATCATTAAAACACTTAAAGAAATCCATTCGGGAGATCCCAACTTTTATTCCATTTTGCAATGTTATGTTGATGTCATAAATATTTGCAGCTACAAATAGTTCCCGTTTCGAACCAGTTTTGTAAACGAATAGCTCATTCTTTTTGTGGTAAAACCTGAAAATGCTATCCAATAGATTTGGATAGAATTTGTTTTTTGTAGTGTAAATCTGCAGTTTATAGGATGGCAATTGAGTTTTCAGATTCTTGATTGTGGGTTCATATCCAAAAGGATTTGTTAAAAAAATCTCCGTCGAGACGGGTTTTGGAATGATTGTACTTTTTTTTGTTTTATTAACAACGCATGTCGAAAGAAAGGTAACAGACAATAAAACAATAACATTATATTTCATGAGCCTATATTTCATACCGAATATTTATTATCTTCGTTACAAATAATTTGGATAACAAAGATCCAAATTTACAGGGAGAATAGAAAGGCTATGAATAAATTTTATAAATACATTCTGTTACTTGGCGGTGTGCTTGCCGTTGGACTAGCTGTTTGGTATTTTCAGAGTATTATTGCTTATGTCCTTATTTCTGCCGTATTATCACTTATTGGAGCTCCTGTTGTGCAACTTCTTGGTAAAATACGCATTAAGAAGTTTTATTTACCAAAAGGACTTCGTGCTGGGCTTACCCTAGTTTTAATATGGGTGGCTTTTATTACTTTTTTCAGAATTTTTGTGCCATTGGTTGCCTCTGAGGCAGAGAAATTTTCTCATTTGGACAGCAAAACCATATTATTGACTTTGCAAGATCCTATAAATCAAATTGATGCCATGGTTAACTCGATTAATATAAACAAGGAGAGTAAATTTTCAACCATAAATTTGTTAAGTCAAAAAATAGAATCCATACTAAACATTGGGTTATTTACGGACTTATTCGGATCACTGGCCAACACCATTACAAGTGTTTTTATTGCTTTATTTTCAATTAGTTTCATCTCGTTTTTCTTTTTAAAGGATGAAAGCCTTTTCAGTGATGCAATACTTTTATTGGTGCCCACTAAACATGAGGAAGCTACGCGGCGGGTACTTCATTCAACCAAAGGGTTGTTAATGAGGTATTTTGTTGGTATTTGCGGTCAAATCAGCGGTATAATAATTCTTATAACAACAGGCCTTTTCGCCGTTGGCATTGACTTACAAACTTGTTTTGTGATAGCTTTTTTTGTTGGTATTATTAATGTTATTCCTTACATTGGCCCTCTCATAGGTGCCATTTTTGGTGTCTTTATGGGCATTGCTTCAAAAATCCAGGTTTTACATGCAGATGAATTTGTACCTTTGATTATTTACATTCTTCTGGTTTATCTTGTTGTGCATTTGATTGATAACATTTTGTTTCAACCGTTAATTTTTTCGAGTAGTGTGAAAGCACATCCACTTGAAATCTTTTTAGTTATTTTGGTTGCAGGACATTTGGCAGGAATAACCGGGATGCTGGTTGCTATTCCAAGTTACACTGTCATAAGGGTTTTTGCTAAACAGTTCTTAAATAATTTCAAAGTTGTTAAAAAATTAACTGAAAAAATTTAAGATTAAATTATTCAAAGTTTTATATTTGAGGGAATTATTTAGTTAATGAAGATCACACCCTATATTGCGATCATCTCATGTCTTTTGCTCAATTTAGCAGTTGATGCTCAGACTGTTATTGAGCCCCATCTAGTTGGCGGTACTAACTGCAATCCGTTGAGGTTGACTTTTAGTTACACAACTACAATATCTCCAGTTACATCGGTTTCTTGGGATTTTGGTAATGGTAATACCAGTACATCCGCAACTCCTGGTCCTATAAGTTTTACTCCCGGACATGATACAGTTACATTGGTGCTAAACGGAACAGATATCACCAGATTAATCATTGGAAGTCCTGATTTTACTTACCGGCATAGTCCCGACTTTGGTTCTTATACGATTATTTTTGAGGGAAATAATCAGAATACTTATCCTCCCTATAAATATAACTGGGTCTCTCCGGACACTATGCTAAACCAATCATTTTTAATTCACAAATATGATTCTGCTGGGTATTACCCGGTAAAGATAATCTTTAAAGATACTTTAGGTTTAGGATGCGTTGATACGCTTCTCCGTTTGATAGATGTTATAGATACGCTCAGCATCCCCAATGTTTTTACTCCGAATAATGATGGACACAATGACGAGTTCAGGATATCTGCAAATGGCAAGGATGTTTTGATGCTACAAGTGTTTACACGAACAGGTATTTTGGTATACAAACAAGAGGCAAGTGTTCTTATATGGGATGGACGCCTCACTTCTGGTGATAGAGCCAGGCCGGGCGTGTATTTTTATATAGTTGAAACTAAAAATTCCCGTCACCCCTTTAAAAAAAGCGGGTTTTTCTATATTTTTCTTTAGGTTTTAAAAATCATCATAAAAGCTTTTTTGTTAGTTAAATATCTTTTTTCGGAACATTTTTGTAATATTGCACATTAATGGACATTATTTAGACGTTAGTCAACATAAAAGCGTCTAACATCTAAAAATTATCAACTTAAGAAAACTTTATCCGTAAACATGGATAAATTCTTAAAGTTATGTACCCAAAAACGCCTACAATCATGAGAAAAGAATTAATCTTACCGATGTTTTTCATTTGTATTCTGCCTTTTCTATCCTGCAAAAAAGAATCTGTTGATGTAAAGTATGATATTAAAGGTGTACAAAATATAGTCATTAATCGTTGTGAAACTAAAGAAATAGCGGTTACAATAGTTCAGACTCAAGGTACAGCAGAGCAAGTCACGCTTTCTTTGGAAGGAATGCCGAATGGTACGGTAGCTGCTATTGAAACGCAACAAAGTTTGGCTAATTTTACAACTCCCATATCATTTATCGTATCAGATAGTACAAAAATGGGAGATTATGTAGTTACGCTTTCAGCTACTTCTGCAAGTTGTATCCAAACTGTAACTTTCAAACTTTCGGTTCAGGACCAGTTATCAATGATTGTTAAGGTTTACGATGGAACCCAATGGACACCAGATTTACCTGCAGGCGAATCCGTTACAGGAGCGATGGTTAAATTATATAAGGATGAATCTTCATTGTTGATGAAAACACCCTCTTATACAGCGGCTACAGACTCGATCGGTAAGGCATATCTATATCATGTAGTTGAAGGTGAATATTTATTTACAATTGAAAAGGGTGATCTTAGTAATATAGTTGGAAGGACTGATATTAATGGTGTTTTGAAGGGATTTGTAACAACTGGAATTTTCCAAACAAAAAGCGAAATAATCTCAAGCGCACAACCACAGGCACTCATTGGTCAATTGCGGTATCGGGACTTTAATACGGATAACAAAATAACTGATGCTGACCGAACAATGTACGATAGGGTTATGGTTTACAAGTCTATGGTAACTGAAAAAATAATCTGGATAGGTAAATAAATTATGATGGGTTAGAATTCTCACTTTGAGACAATCCGCTTTAATAGTTGGAAATGGAAGGAGGGTGAAGCTAACCATTCATTCCATTTCTTTTTTAAACCTATCTTTGCCAATTCACAACTTCTGTTAATCGATTATCGTTACCTTTTTAAATGCCTATTCCAATTTATTTTTGAGGACTATCAATCAAAGAGATTATCATGTATAATGCAAAAATAATAGGATAGGCCGATATTCTAAAAATTGCCAGTAAAATTAGGGCAATAATCAAAAGGATATATCGTGATTTGTTATCACGAAAAGTTAAGTTTTTGAATTTTAATGAGATCATTGGTATTTCCGAAACCAAGAGAAACGATAATATAAAAATTAAGGGAATAAGAACATATATCTTAAGCAAGATATTACCTATCATTTCATAATCTCGCAAAACAAAAGGTATAGAAGCGATTAAAAATGCATTGGCTGGCGTGGGAATGCCAACAAAATAGGTTGTTTGGCGAGTATCTAAATGAAACTTAGCTAATCGTAGAGCCGAAAATACAGCTATGATAAAAGCGGAAAAAGTAAGCACCTGTTCTAAAAGACTCGCTGTGTTAAAATTAAGTAATCCGGTTGATTCAACGCTAATATCTGCATATCTCAATATTGCCTGGTTTAATAATTGAAACATAATTACAGATGGCGCTACGCCGAAACTTACAACATCGCCCAACGAATCCATTAACTTACCAAATTCTGAACCAGCCTTTAATAATCGAGCAGCCAGTCCATCAGCAAAGTCTAGGATTCCTGCAATAAAAATGCAAACTGACGCTGTAATCAGTTGCCCCTGAAAGGCTAAAACAATTGATAAACAGCCCATTAATAAATGCGTACTAGTTATCAGGTTGGGAATGTGGCTAAGTAAAGGTTTAGAATTTTTCATGGATTCTGGAGATTTTTGCTGCAAAAATAGATAAATTTACTTTTAAGATACTAGTTGTATCCATTAAATTAAAAGATTAAACATTTGTTAAACAATGTAGAATAATTCATTGAACACCGCAATAATAATATAGGGTAACAAGTTTTAATAGATAGTTTAATAATTTATTTATCTTTAACGGGTTTTCCCAAATCTGTAAATGTCATTATGCTATGAAGATAGCCGTAGATTTTGATGGAACAATTGTTGAGCATAAATTTCCTGAAATAGGAGATGAGTTGTTGTTTGCAATTGAAACTCTGAAAGAGTTACAACGACAGCAACATCAGATCATTTTATGGACTTTTAGAACCGGACAGGAACTTGATGAGGCTGTTGCGTTTTGTAAACAACGTGGTCTTGATTTTTATGCAATCAATAAGAATTATCCTGAAGAAGAATTCGATGATACGATAAGTAGAAAAATTAATGCAGATCTTTATATTGACGATAGGAATCTGGGAGGTTTCCCTGGTTGGAGCGCAGTTTATGAGATGGTTATTAGTGGCCGTGCCTTTGATTTATATTCGGATAAGTTAAATAATCCACAGAAACGTAAAGGTTTTTTCGGAAAATGAGTATTAAAAAAATATATAAGCTTAAGAAGAATAACACTTTGGGTAAAGTTGCAATAGTTTTCATTTTTGTATTGTCGGTAGGCTTTTCCTGCAGACAAACTGGCCACAAACCTAAAAATGGCATTTTGGAGAATAATCAGGAATTGGTAAAGAAAAATTTAAATTTCATTACTCCTCAAGAGGATCAGGTCTTTAAAATAGGACAAGACATGCTGATGAAATTGAAATTTACAGACACGGCCAAACAACCAGACTCTGTTAAATTTATGGCTGATAGTAAGCCAATTATGACCGTTAGGAAAATTTCAGAACCTGTTACCTGGAACACTCAAAATGCAAAAGCAGGTGCGCATAATATTGAAGTTATTGCATTTTATGCAGCAAACATTAGTGAACAGGTAAGTATACAGGTACGGTTAGTCTCTGGCAGCCCTGCCCAAATTTATTCATATACAGTTCGCAATACATACCCTCATGATGCAAATGCTTATACACAGGGACTAATATACAACGATAATTGTCTTTTTGAAGGTACAGGACTTTATGGTCAGTCCACCTTGCGCAAGGTAAAACTGAATACAGGAGAGATTTTAAAAGTTTTTAACTTACCGTCCAATGTCTTTGGTGAAGGAATAACCACTTTTAACAATAAGATTATACAGATAACATGGAGAGAACAGGTTGCTTTTCTTTATGATAAGGAATCATTCAGCCAACTAAATAAATTTTATTATCCGATGAAAGAGGGTTGGGGTATAACTAATGACGGAACTAACTTAATTATGAGTGATGGTTCGGCTACTTTATATTTTCTTGATAAAGAGTATTTTACGGAAGTAGGTCGCTTGGAAGTATGTGATGATAAGGGCCCCGTGGAAAGGTTGAACGAACTTGAATATATTGAAGGTGAAATTTGGGCTAATGTTTATACCACTGATACGATCGTTCGGATCAATCCGAAAAATGGAGTGGTGACTGGAAAAATTGATATGTCAGGTTTATTGAAACCTGCGGACAGAGCTCAAAATTCAGAAGTGTTGAATGGTATTGCTTATGATTTGCAGGGTAAAAAGATTTTTGTAACAGGCAAGAACTGGCCAAAACTTTTTGAAATAACTGTGCAACAGAAACATCGATAATTTGTTAAAGATGGTTGTTCTGTTGGGGAAAATTTAATAACTTGATGAGAAAATATCTTATTGATGTTAAAGGCTTATTGGATATTTCATTAGTAAAAGTTTTAAGTTTTTTGTGAGTGGTAAGGCATGAAAGGGGGCATTAGCTATTTATATTAATAACCTTTATTAATTTTAATCGTACATTAGCATTGTTGATATTTTGTTAATAAATGCAGAGGGGTTGTTTATAAATGGTAAGGGTTACTACCATCCGATTGTTTACAGGATATTAAATTTGCTTTTCATGAATGATTTTGAATTTATTTGATTATAAAATATTTAGAAAACTATAAAAAATGGCCAAAGTAATAGCGTTAGCGAATCAAAAGGGTGGAGTAGGCAAGACTACAACAGCAATTAATCTTGCTGCCAGCTTGGCAGTGCTTGAGAAAAAAGTTTTGTTGATAGATGCCGACCCACAGGCAAATGCAACTTCCGGGGTTGGTTTCGATATACGGGCTATTAAAACCAGTATATATGAGTGCCTAATAGACGATCAGAATCCCAAAGATATTGTTTTGAAATCAGAAGTACCTGGTTTTGACCTGATACCTTCACATATTGACTTGGTTGGTGCTGAAATCGAAATGGTTAATATGCCTAATCGTGAGAAAATGATGAAGGGCGTAATCGACAAAATCAGAGATGACTATGATTATATTCTAATTGATTGCTCACCATCATTGGGTTTGATTACAGTAAATGCATTATCTGCTGCAGATTCCGTGATGATACCAGTTCAATGTGAGTATTTTGCTTTAGAAGGACTCGGTAAACTTCTGAACACTATTAAATTCATTCAAACAAGGCTGAATACATTGCTTGAAATAGAAGGTTTTCTTTTAACAATGTACGATTCTCGTCTACGTTTAAGTAACCAGGTGGTTGATGAAGTAAATAAGCATTTTCAACAGATGGTTTTCAAAACTATCATTCAGCGTAATATAAAACTTAGCGAATCACCTAGTTTTGGTAAACCGGTTATTTTGTATGATGCAACATCGACCGGTTCCGTAAACTACCTTAATCTTGCTAAAGAATTATTGCAGAATAATAATAATACTGCAATTAAAAATTCTCAAAAAGTGGTAAATTAATTTTTAAATAAAAGATGTCGGCAAAAAAAAATGCATTGGGAAGAGGATTAGGAGCCTTAATTGAGGAGGCTTCCGAAGGAGGAGGAAAACAGCACCAGGAAACCATAGTTTCGATTAACGAAGTCGATATCAAACTTATTGAAATAAATCCGTTTCAACCACGAAAATCATTTGATGAGGTTGCAATTGAGGAACTCGCTACTTCAATTAGGGAATTAGGTATAATTCAGCCCATTACAGTTCGTAATATTGAGGGAGATCGATTTCAGATAATCACAGGTGAACGTCGATTCCGTGCAGCTCAGCTAGCCGGATTAACAAGTATCCCAGCTTATATTCGAACAGCGGATGACCAGGCAATGTTGGAACTTGCATTGGTGGAAAATATTCAACGGGAAGAGCTGAATGCTATTGAAATAGCTATCAGTTATCAAAGACTTATGGATGAATGCAGTCTTACGCAGGAAAGTATGAGCGAACGGGTAGGTAAAAAACGTTCAACTGTTGCCAACTACCTTCGTCTTTTGAAATTACCTGCAGAAATTCAGCTTGGTTTACAGCAACAGAAAATTGGTATGGGACATGCCAAGGCTTTGATCAATATAGATTCTCCCGAAGAACAAGTTAAAATATTTAACCTGATACTCGAAGATTCACTATCTGTTCGCCAGGTTGAAGACCTTGTTAGAGCTTTAAAAGATCCAAAAGAAGTAAAAACTTCTCCGGTTAAAAAACCAAGCGAAGAAGACGGATCTGCGGAATATGCCGACTTTTGTAGTCAACTCAAACAATATTTTAGTACAAAAGTTGAGTTAAAGCGAAATGTTAAAGGAGTGGGCAAAATTATTATACCTTTTAACTCAGATGACGAATTGTTTCTAATTATGAGTCAAATGGACAAATTTAAAAATGAAGGATAAATATTATTGGTCGCATTGAAATTGAATAACATACAATTTTCACTTTGGATATTTTTAATGGTTTTGCTACCATTAACGGGAGTTAAGTCTCAAAATATTAATCGCTCGGATAGTGTTAAATCTGAATCTTTTATAAAAGATAATAATAATTTTAATGCCTATTCAGATACAATTTCTGGTAATGCCGATACTCTTGAGGCTGCTACAGATACACTTCAGTATCTTAAGCATTCTCCCACTAAAGCTGCTTTGTTTTCACTGGTTTTGCCAGGTTTAGGACAAGCGTATAATAAGCGTTTTTGGAAAATTCCTATTATATATGTGGGTTTTGGAGTAGCTGGTTATTATTTAAAGACCAACCAAGATTTATATGTCAGATTTCGATCGGGATACCGGAAGTTTAGTAACAATCCAAATGACCCGGAAACCACAGAATACATTGGCAAATTGCCTTATAAGATAAGTCAAACTTCAGACAAGGCTGGGGCTTTAAAATATTATACTGATCTATACAGAACTTGGCGTGATTGGAGTGTTTTTTCAGTATCTTTAATATATTTGCTAAATGTTATTGATGCATCGGTAGATGCCTATTTCTTTTATTATGATATAAGCGATAATTTGTCTTTAAAAATTAAACCGGCAATTTTGAATAATTATGGAGGTTATGCAGTTGCCGGATTAAAATTGAGTTTCGACCTTCACTAACTAAAAAATGATTAGAATGAAGAAATTTATATGGTGTATTTTTTTGTTATTGCCTTTGATGGCTAATGCTAACAACAAATCAGATACTACTACTATTGTTACTGATGAAAATGATTCGATTACTGACTTAATTAACAATCCAAATTTGGACAAAATGATGGATAGTATTGTCAGTGCCAGGCCTTTGGAAGTAAAAGGTAATGATAATTCCCTGTTTTTTGTTGAAATTGACACTTCTGCAAAATTATTTACTAATCACCCGGATTCCTTTTACATCAATAGATTAAATAAAATTCCTTCGGTTGTTGAGCTTACTTATAATGGTATTGTAAAAAGGTTTATTGAAGTATATACCATGAAGAGGAGAGATAAGGTTGAAGAGATGCTTACCCTTAAAGAATATTATTTCCCTATGTTTGAGGAAGTATTTGATAAATACGATTTGCCTCTTGAATTAAAATATCTCTCAGTAATTGAGTCAGCTTTAAACCCAAATGCTGTTTCACGTGCAGGTGCTACCGGTTTATGGCAATTTATGTATGGTACTGGTCGTTTGTACAAGCTAAACATCAATTCATTTGTTGACGAACGCAGGGATCCGCTTGCCGAAACTTATGCAGCTGCCAAATTCTTAAAAGACTTGTATAGTATTTACAATGACTGGGGTTTGGTAATCGCGGCATACAATTGTGGGCCGGGCAATGTTAATAAAGCCATTCGTCGTTCTGGTGGTAAACGTAATTATTGGGATATATACTATTTCCTTCCACGTGAAACAAGAGGATATGTTCCAGCATTTATAGCTGCTATGTATGTGATGAATTATCATAAGGATCATAATTTGTTCCCCAGGTCATCTGTAATGGTTCCACCTCCCGCAGATACCATCATGGTGAATAAAAATATTCACTTGCAACAGGTTGCTGACGTCTTAAACCTTCCACTCCAACAACTTAGAGAGTTGAATCCACAATACCGACATGATATCATTCCTGGCAAATATAGTGCTTGTGCACTCAGGCTTCCAGAAAAGGATGCTTTACGTTTTATTGATCATCAGGATTCAATTGTAAGGTATAAAAACTCACAATATTTTACGGGAGATTTGAAGATCACCTCTTTCAGTAGTAGTAACAGTCGTTCGGGACGCTATCTTCCTCCTCCTCCCACAGGTAACATGGATAAAGTTTATCATAAGGTTGCTACTGGTGAAAATCTGGGACAAATAGGTACTCAATACCATGTACGTGTTTCTGACATCAGATATTGGAATGATATTAGTCGTAACAAGATCAGGGCAGGACAGAACCTGGTTATTTATGTTCCGAAAAAGAAGGCTTCTAGTCAAATTATAGCTCAGCAAGCTGCTGCCAAACCCACCGCCAAGCCTACGACAGTTAAGCAAGGAAATACTGAAGAATTCATCTTATACGAAGTTAAATCCGGTGATAGTTTATATAAAATCGCTAGCCAATATCCGGGTGTATCTAGCGAAGACCTTATGAAATGGAATAACTTAGCTTACGGAAGTAAAATACAGCCAGGACAAACTATAAAAATTAAAAAAATAAACTAATTCTCGGCTTCAACCCTCTGTTACTTATTGGGGATTATTCAAGTCGATTGTTTGGATTATGAAGCCTTTTCGTATTTGTGTTTTTATGTTGTCAGTCTTTAGTATTCTGGCAGCCATTTCATTTATTTTTGCCGGCAAAAATCCGGAGATGATGGGATATACCTTAAAAATTCCATCATTTGCTCCTTTATTAAAATCTTCCCAGCCTAAATACAAGGATATTTCACATATTATAACACTATCTAATCAACTCACGGACAGTGTTTCGACAGAAGATGTATCTAGCGACACCGTTTTTAATTCTTCAAAAGCCCCTAAAAATAAATTACTTAAGAAGGCAACCAATATTAAAACAGATAGTCTCAGATCGTTACTGAGAAATATGGATTTCCCCGAAGGTAATGATACGCTACTTTTTCCATTTTTTAGTGAATTGCAAAATTTGAAAGAGTCAAAAAAACTAATTAGAATTTTACATTATGGCGATTCCCAAATTGAAGGGGACAGAATTACTTCGTATGTGCGAAACCAATTACAAACGAGGTTTGGTGGTAGTGGGGTTGGTTTTATACCCATTGTCGCTGTCAATCCATCATCTATTTCTTATGTTTATAATGTTTCAGAGAACTGGAAAAAATATTCGCCACTTCAATCATCTACTGAAGAAAAAGTAAATAGGAGATATGGAATTCTTCTGAATTGTGCCAGAATCACATCTAATTCTAAGGAAAAGGAAGGTTGGATTGAATTAAAGCGTTCAAATATTGCTTATATGCTGGCACAGCAATTTCAACAATGCAGGATTTTTTATGGGTTTAATAAATCACCAATGTTGGTTGAATTAAAACAGAAAGAATCAGTTCTTGATGCTGAGATTGTTCCGGCTACAACAGGTTTGAAAGAAATGCAATGGAATTTTGATTCACCCAAGGACCTTACCATATCATTTAAAGCGACAGATCCACCTGAGGTTTATGGTATTGCACTTGATTCAAAACAAGGTATAGCAGTCGATAACATTCCATTAAGAGGAAGTTCAGGTCTTGAGTTTACCAAAATGGATATGACCTTCCTGAAGGATTTTTACAGGCTGGTTAATGTTAAATTATTAATTCTGCAATTTGGTGTAAATATTGTCCCTCTACTTACGAAAAATTATGATTTTTATGAAAGGAGCTTTCAAAAACAATTGATGGCCCTTAAGCAAACTATTCCCAATCTCCCGATTATTGTTGTTGGTGTGAGTGATATTTCACGAAATGGCGATAATGGCTACGAATCGTACCCTAACATTGAGCTAATACGCAATGCTCAAAAGACGGCAGCATTTAATACTGGATGCGCTTTTTGGGATACATATGAAGTTATGGGAGGTCATAATTCTATGCCCAGTTGGGTTTTCGCCAATCCTCCTCTGGCGCAGAAGGACTTTATACATTTTAGTCCGCAAGGCGCAAAAATTATTGGAGAAATGTTTTATCGATCGTTTATTAATGAATATGAACGTTATTTGGAAAAACAAAAGCTATAAGAAGGGATTTTAGGAACAAGCGCCACTTATGTTATAACTTCACTCCATCACCTTATAACGATTAAATAATCCATTATTCCGGAAGATTAAATTTATCCTTTTTTGGAAAAAGTATTGAAGCAGCAATACAAATGGCTAGCGTAAGTAAAATGACGTATAGCGAATAAACAGATTTGAACCCTATTTGATCAAGCCAGGTGTGAAAGCAAAGCTTGAATCCCACAAACACCAGAAGAGCTGAAATGCCTATTCTAAGATAGTGGAAGAGGTAGATAACTCTTAATAAAAGGAAAAACAGTGAACGAAGACCTATAATCGCAAATATGTTGGAGAAAAATACCAAAAATGGGTCGCGTGTTACTGCAAATATTGCAGGAATTGAATCAGTGGCAAAGATCACGTCGGTAAATTCAATTAACACCAAAACAATAAATAACGGAGTAATATAAAGAATTTTCTTTTGCCGAATGAAGAAACGATCTTTACTGTATCTTGGATACACTTTGGCATGTTTGGATAAAAATTTAACCAGCCAATGATCCTGTGGCTCAATTTTCTCATCTTCATTTCGGTTGATGAAGAGTTTTACACCTGTAAAAATCAGAAAAGCTCCAAAAACAAGAAGCACCCATTCAAAGTGCTGAATTAAAGCTGCTCCGGTAAAAATAAAAAGAAACCTTAAAACAATGGCACCCATAATGCCCCAGAAGAGTACATGTTTATAATATTTATCAGGTACGGAAAAACCGCTCAATATCAACATTATAACAAAAACATTATCCATGGAGAGGGTATATTCTATCAAATAACCACTTAGAAATTCCATACCCATGTTTTTCCTGTAAACACTTAAGGCTTGGTCAAAAGTTAATTGATCCAGCTTAATTTGAGGTGCATATTTATCCCTCAGGGCTACCAGTTGATCTAAATTTTGAATATTGTGAAACCGTTCTCCATAAAACAAAATGAAGATATAAAACAGGAGTGCCAGCGATACCCAAACTGCTGTCCAAATACCAGCTTCTTTAAATGACAGTACATGGCTGTTTTTACCAATAACTGTTAAATCAAGAATTAGTATAGCAATGATGGCTACACAAAATGTAACAATAATTATTTCCTGACTCATATCAAATAAATATAAAGTAAAATTAGAGAAAAAGTCTGAAAAGCAAAAACAATCCGCATGAAAGTAACATTGTAACTGGCAGTGTTACAAGCCATGCAATGGCAATATTTTTTAATGTCTTTTTTCTGAGGTTTTTCAAACCTTTGGTTGCAACCATTGAGCCTGCAACTCCCGAAGAAAGGACATGAGTGGTACTTACTGGTAATCCAAACAAAGTTGAAAGAGCAATTGTGCTTGCAGTCACTAAATTGGCCGAAGCTCCCTGAGCATAAGAAAGGGGTTCCTTTCCGATTTTTTCTCCAACCGTTACTACAATTCGTTTCCAACCTATCATTGTACCTACACCCAAGGATAGAGAAATCATTACGATAACCCAAAATGGAGCAAATTCAGTGTATACCTTCATAGCTTTAACAGAGGCTTTAAAAACCGACTTTTCTTTTGCAGTAAGTTTTAAAACAGGTTCTCCTGGCTCTACAGACAAAAAATTATCTGATTCCTTTGATAATAAAAGAATGTCTTTACGAATTTCAAAGTGATCCTGGTTTTTCAGATTTTTGAAATTAGAAACTCCGTTCAGTTTGGATCGCATTGAGTCGGCTTTTTCTTTTATGAGAACTAAGCTCACTCTGTTTTGCGCACCTAATTCCAAAGGATTTACTCTGGATATTATATTTTCAATGTTATTTACTTCATAAAGAAGCTTTTCTGGTTTTTTGCTATGGTCAATAGCAAAGTGGACGGGTACTAAACCAATAAGAATAATCATCATCAACCCTATTCCTTTTTGTCCGTCGTTTGATCCATGTGAAACACTTACACTGGTGGCTGTTATAACTAAAATTACCCGGATCCAGAAAGGAGGGGCTTTCTTTTTATCAGGTTCTGCAAAGAGTTTCTTATATTTAATATATCGTTTTGCCAGGAGCATGACTCCCAATGTTAATCCAAAGCCCAGAAGCGGTGAAATTAATAATGAAAGGCCAACGTCTTTTACTTTTTGCCAATTCAACGCAATTGCCTCTGCACCAGGTAGTAATCCGAATGCAATTCCAACACCAAAAATCGAACCTATTAATGTGTGAGAACTGGAACAGGGGATACCAAAGTACCAGGTTCCCAAATTCCAAATGATTGCAGTCAGTACTAACGCGCTAATCATTGATATACTATGCGATACACTCTGGTCAACCAGTATGGCAACAGGGAACAGATTTACGATGCCCATAGCAACGGAGATGCCGATAAAAACTCCACAAAAATTACAAAAACCAGACCAGGCTACTGCCACTGATGGTTTTAGCGACTTTGTATAAATTACTGTGGCAACAGCATTGGCTGTATCATGAAACCCGTTAATAAACTCAAAACAGCAAACTGCAAAAAGACACAGTATTAAAATAATGGTCATTCCTCCGTCCAAACCAAACATAAACTAATATTTTGTGAAAAATTGAAGTTGGAAAGATATGAAAATATTCTTCAACCAAACTGTAAAAATTTTAGTAAAATACAGGTAACTTAAAATGAATTGTGTACGTACAACTGATATATTTTAAATGACATTTAATTTATATTTTAAAATTTCATTATCTTTGTTTAAAGCTAAAAATAGTAAATATGGCACATCATAACCCAACACAGGAAGCGATAGAAAAAGTAGTGATAAAACGCAATCAGAGAAAATATCATTTACCGGTTGTAGGCCATTTTGCCGATCGTAGTGTTAGATTTAATACGATTATGGATGCATGGCAGGCAACAGGTATTCACTATACTTTAATATTTGAGGCCTGTATAGGTAAGATATATAAAGCAAAAAATGTAATATGGGAATTTGAAAAAGGCAATCATTACATAAAATATAAAGCCTTTTACATGACAGCAAAGGATAGTTATTCCCGCCCAATAGGTTTTAACGGCTAGTAAATTTTAAATATATTTAAAGAAAAAAAATAACCTCTGTATTTTCCTGATCAAAAAGGAAAGTGCAGAGGTTAGTTTTTTATAGAAGGTTTTTATACGGTATAGGTAGTTGATGCGGTATCTCCACCTCTTCCTGTCCAGTTGGTATGGAAGAATTCGCCACGTGGTTTGTCAACACGTTCATATGTATGGGCTCCAAAATAATCACGTTGAGCTTGCAACAAATTGGCGGGTAAGCGCTCGGAACGGTAACCGTCAAAATAATTCAAAGCAGTACACATTGCAGGAACAGGAATACCATTGGTAACTGCGGTAGCAATAACCCTTCTCCAACTATCCTGAGCAGAGTTCATCTTTTCTTTAAAGAATGGATCGAGTAACAAATTGGTAAGTTCAGGATTCTTATCAAAGGCTTCCTTTATTTTACCTAAAAATACGGAACGTATGATACATCCACCGCGCCACATTAAGGCAATACCACCGTAATTTAATTTCCATCCATATTCCTTGGCAGCAGCTTGCATTAACTGGTAACCCTGTGCATAAGAAATGATTTTTGATGCATAAAGCGCATTTTTAATATCATTAATGAATGCCTTACGATCGCCCGTGAACTTAGGTGTTGGTCCGGAAATGATTTTTGATGCGATAACACGTTCCTCTTTCATTGCAGAGAGGCAGCGTGAAAATACGGCTTCACCAATAAGCGTTAAAGGTATACCTAAATCAAGCGCTGCAATACCTGTCCATTTGCCAGTGCCTTTTTGACCTGCAGTGTCTAATATCTTATCAACAATTGGTTTTCCGTCAGTATCCTTAAAAGCAAGGATATCACGGGTAATTTCAACCAGGTAGCTATCGAGTTCGCCTTCATTCCATTCTTTAAATACCAAATGCATTTCATCGGCTGACATACTCAGCAGGTCTTTCATAATTTGATATGCTTCGCAGTTAAGCTGCATATCACCATATTCAATACCATTGTGCACCATTTTTACGAAATGGCCTGCGCCATTCTCTCCAACCCATTCGCAACATGGAGTGCCATTGTCAACCTTTGCAGAAATGGCTTGGAATATAGGTTTAACTGCTGGCCAAGCTTTTGCAGAGCCACCTGGCATGATAGATGGGCCCAATAAGGCGCCTTCTTCGCCACCGGAAACTCCCGTACCAATATACAGTAATCCTTTGCTTTCCACATATTTAGTGCGCCTGTTTGTGTCAGGGAAATGAGAGTTTCCACCATCAATAATAATATCTCCAGGTGATAATAAAGGAATTAATTGATCAATGAAATCATCTACTGGTTTTCCAGCCTTTACCATTAACATAACTTTACGGGGACTTTTTAGAGAAGCTACGAACTCTTGTAATGTTTTTGTGCCGGTTATATTTTTGCCTTTGCCACGACCGTTGATGAAATTTTCAACTTTATCTACAGTACGGTTAAAAACACTTACATGAAAACCCTTGCTTTCCATGTTTAGCACCAGGTTCTCACCCATTACGGCAAGTCCTACTAATCCAATGTCTGAATTTTCTTTCATAGTTAAAAGTAATATTAAGAATTATTAATTTATTTTACATTAAAACCAAGCCCATTCAATGTCTTATGAATGTTGGAATGAGGATTGATTAATGTAATGTTGTATGCGTAAAATTCTCTTCTCAGAGGATAATTACCGCGTTGTTTTTCAAAAGTGTCGATTGAGGAACGAAATCGAGAATCATCATCCATAACATTAAAGGTAAATAATATTGCTTGGGAAATAATTTCCTGTATGGATTTACCATTGCAATCAATGGTTAGATCCGTAATTTCGGTGGTTGGAACATCTTCAGCAAACCACCTTGTAAGAGGAAGATTAAAAAATTTACTTAAGAACTGAACACTCATAGATGTTCCATTAGCCTTACCATCTGCAGAATACCCGGCTATATGAGGGGTTGCAATATCCAGTAATTTAACCAACTCCTTGTCAATCAAAGGTTCATTCTCCCAAACATCCAGGTTAGCAGTTATTTGTTTAGATTTTAAAACGTTTTTCAAAGCGTTGTTATCCACAACCTCACCTCGTGAGCTATTTATTAATATGGTACCCGGATGAAGTTTATGCAAAATATTTTCATTGAAAAGGTGAAAAGTTTTATCATCTCCTGTCATATTTAACGGTACATGGCACGAGATGATATCGCATTCCCTGATGATGCCTTCAAGTGAAACATATCCGCAAGGACCTTCCCTGCGGGCACGGGGAGGATCATTGAGTAAAACACGCATCCCCAGCCATTCGCCTAGCTTTACAATCTTTCTTCCTACATTTCCTATTCCAATTACACCCAGGGAACGGTCAGTAAAGTCAAAACCATATTTTAATGCTAAGTTAACCAACACTGAACCAACATATTGATATACTGACCCTGCGTTACAACCAGGAGCGTTTGTCCAGGTAATGCCGTTGTTTTCGCACCAGCTGGTATCAATATGATCAAAACCAATAGTTGCGGTGGCAATGAATTTCACTTTAGTACCAGCAAGTAACTTTTCGTTACATATTGTTCGTGTGCGTGTTATCAGTGCATCAGCATCTAGTAGATGTTCACGAGCGATCTCATTTCCAGGCAAATACACCACATCTGCAAAGGGTTCAAGTACACCTTTCAAAAATGGAATTTTACAGTCGGCTACAACTTTCATAATTAAACAGTTTTATCTAAATCTCACCAAAAATTAGAAGTAAGCCATAGAATATGAGTCACATACTAATTATAGTATTCATTTCAATGATATATTTCTGAAACTATTGCGTACAAAAAACAGTTCGATTATTAGTTTTTTGTACTTTGCGAAATTAGAAAAAAGGAATTATATTCAAAAAGTATCTTGAAGAGTTATAAAAAAATTAGTGTTAATATAAAATTTTCTTATTTTTGGCAGGTTTTAATAATAATTGTACAACACCTGATCATATGATGAGAATACTACAAGCTAAATTAGCTCAGTATGATGCCCCACAGAAAGCTATGGAGGCGGGCATTTATCCCTATTTTAGGGCAATCCAATCGGACCAGGATACAGTGGTAACCATGAACGGGAAAAAAGTTCTGATGTTTGGGTCAAACAGTTATCTCGGTCTCACCAATCACCCAAAAGTTAAAGAAGCAGCCAAAAGGGCGATTGATAAATATGGTACTGGTTGTGCTGGTTCTCCCTTTTTAAACGGCACACTTGATATTCATATTGAACTGGAGCATAAGTTAGCAAATTTGGTAAAAAAGGAGGCTGCAATTTGTTATAGCACAGGTTTTCAGGTAAATATCGGAGTTGTTTCTGCCCTTACTGACAGGAATGATTATTTACTGTTGGATGAGTATGACCATGCTTCAATAATTGAAGGGAGCAGGCTTTCATTCTCAAAAGTGCTAAAATTTGCACACAACGACATGCAGTCGCTTGAGAATAAATTGAAAATTTGTGAACCCGACAGAATTAAATTAATTGTTGTTGATGGCATTTTTTCAATGGAAGGAGACATAGTTAATCTCCCTGAAGTAGTGAAGCTTGCCGACAAATACAAAGCATCAATTATGGTAGATGATGCTCATTCCATGGGTGTTATTGGAGAGCATGGTTCAGGAACAGCTTCACATTTCGGACTTACCGATAAGGTGGACCTTATTATGGCTACCTTTTCAAAATCCTTTGCTTCCTTAGGTGGGTTTATCGCTGCTGATAAGGACACCATTAACTATTTGCGACATAATTCCCGGTCCTTGATTTTCAGTGCAAGTATGACTCCGGCTTCTGCAGCAGCAGTACTTGCAGTTATTGACATTATGGTTGGTGAACCAGAAAGAATGAAGCATTTGTGGGATCTTACTCATTATGCCTTGAAAGGCTTCAAAGACATGGGACTTAATACAGGTAAAGCAGAAACCCCAATTATACCTCTGTTTATCAGAGATGATATAAAGGCTCTTCAAATGACCCGCATGCTTCTTGATGATGGCGTGTTTGTGAACCCTGTTGTAGCTCCTGCTGTGCCAAAAGAAGATAGTATGATTCGGTTTTCGCTGATGGCAACTCATACTTTTGAGCAGGTGCAGACTGCAATGGAAAAAATCGAAAATGCAGCTAAAAAATTTGGCGTTATTGCATCATCTGCTGTAATGCAGTGAATACCTTTGTTGAGATTTTAATATTAATTTAAAACGAACTCCAAAATTACATTTTATAATAAAACTAATTAACTATGTCTAAAGTCGTCCTGATTACTGGGGTTTCGTCAGGTTTGGGGAAGTATATTGCAGCATATCTCATTCCAAAGGGTTATAAAGTTTATGGAACTACTCGCAAGGAAATTGAGCCTGTTGAAGGACTGACAATCCTGAATATGGATGTTACTGATCCTTCTTCAATACAGGTTGCGGTGGATATTTTAATGAAAAAGGAAGGCCGCATTGATGCACTGATCAACAATGCAGGGATGGGTCTCTCAGGTGCTATTGAAGATTATTCAACCGATGAGGCTCATCGTGAAATGGATACTAACTTTTATGGAACATTCAATACCATCAGGGCAGTGCTACCAACTATGCGTCAACAAAAAAGTGGAACAATTATTAACATTAGTTCAATTGGCGGTATAATGGGGCTTCCTTTTCAGGGATTTTATTCAGCTAGTAAATTTGCCGTCGAAGGATTGAGCGAAGTGCTTCGTATGGAATTAAAACAATTTAATATTAAAGTCGTGGTGGTGAATCCTGGAGATCACCAAACTCAGTTTACCGCAAACCGAAAAATTGTTGCTAAAACATTGAACGATAGTGCTTATTCACAACAATTTCAAAAGACAATCGCTATCATTGAGAAAGACGAACATGGTGGTTTACATCCAATTGCCGTAGCAAAGAAAATACATTCCATTCTTAATAAAAAGAACCCTTGTATTCGATATGTGGTGGCCTCGTTTGAACAAAAACTATCAGTTCCTTTGAAAGCTATTCTTCCTGGTTCCTGGTTTATTAAAATACTTGGAGGTTATTACGGGGTTTGACACCGCTCAATTTGGTTTTTCTGCTGCCTAACATGTAATGCCTTATCAATAAATCTTTCCGGGCATTTATTTTGCACTTTGTAGAAAAAATTATATTTTTGCATCGAATTTTATGTTTTCAAACGATATTAGGGGACAAAAGTCCCCTATTTTATTATTAATACCATGATTACAAGTCAATTAGTAAGAGGTATTGTAATTAATACTATAAAAGGTAGCGAACTCTTTATTGTCGAAGTATCTGTTAATTCGGGCAATAAAATTTTGGTGCTTATAGATAGTATGCAAGGTGCCACTATTGACGATTGTATTAAAGTAAGCAGGGCTGTTGAACAACAATTTGACCGTGAAGTCGAGGATTTCGAACTTGAAGTATCAACACCCGGACTTTCGAATCCATTTAAGGTTGTTCAGCAATACCTTAAAAATGTCGGGAAAGATGTAGAAGTTTTACTTAAAACAGGTCAGAAATATATTGGAAAATTGATCTTGGTTGAAGATGATACTTTTTGCATGGAACATATACATAAAGTAAAAAGGGAAGGAAAAAAAAGACCTGAACTTGAAACCGAACAATTGAATTTCATATTTGATGATGTAAAAGCAACTAAAATTGTCATAAACTTTTAAAAATAGTAAAAGTATAACAATGGAAAACCTTAATTTAATTGACACATTTTCAGAATTTAAAGAGTTAAAGAACATCGATCGGGCAACCATGATGAGTGTTCTTGAGGATGTGTTCAGAAGTATGTTATTAAAAAAGTTCGGCACTGATACGAATTTTGACATTATTATAAATATCGATAAAGGTGATTTTGAAATTTGGCGTAACAGAGAAGTTGTAGACGACGACCAAATTACAGATCCAAATGTTCAAATCTGTATTACCGAAGCAAAGAAAATTGATCAGGATTATGAGGTTGGAGAAGATGTAACTGACGAAGTAAAACTTTTGGATTTTGGACGTAGGGCAATACTTGCATTACGCCAAAATCTTACATCACGCATCCTTGAACTTGAAAAGGGTAATATTTATGGTAAATATAAGGATCGCATAGGCGATGTTGTTACTGGAGAGGTTTATCAGGTTTGGAAACGTGAAATACTTGTACTTGATGATGATGGTAATGAACTAATCTTACCAAAGTCAGAGCAAATACCATCCGATCATTTTCGTAAAGGTGACACTGTTCGTGCAGTTGTCCTTCGGGTAGAAATGAAAAATAACAATCCACTCATTATACTTTCAAGAACTTCACCTGTTTTTCTTGAAAGATTATTTGAACTTGAAGTACCTGAGATTTTCGACGGGCTTATTACAATTAAAAAAATAGTACGTGTTCCTGGCGAACGTGCAAAAGTTGCAGTTGAGTCATATGACGAGCGTATTGATCCGGTTGGAGCTTGTGTAGGAATGAAGGGATCTCGTATCCATGGGATTGTTCGTGAGTTGCGTAATGAAAATATTGATGTTATCAATTTTACAAGTAATAATCAGTTGTTTATTTCACGTGCGTTAAGTCCTGCAAAAATTGGATCCATTAAAATAAATGAGCCTAACAAACGTGCCGAAGTATATTTGAAACCTACCGAAGTATCGCTTGCCATTGGTAAAGGAGGCTTAAACATTAAACTTGCCAGCCAATTAACCGGATACGAAATTGACGTTTATCGTGAAGCAGAAGAGGATGATGATGAGGACGTTAATCTCGATGAATTTGTTGATGAAATTGAAGGTTGGGTAATTGACGAGCTGAAGGCTATTGGTTGTGATACGGCCAAGAGCGTACTTGAGATAGGTGCTGAAGACCTTGTAAAACGTACCGATCTTGAGGAAGAAACTATTCGTGAAGTAATTAAAATTTTACGTGCTGAATTTGAGTAAATTGCTTCATTTATCTTAATTTAGCGGTTCAATAATTGCGGAAATATCAAAAAGACAGAGGTTAACCTATGACAGATAAAAAAGAACTAAGACTCAGTAAATTAGCTAGAGAATTCAATGTTGGAATAACCACCATCGTTGATTATCTTAAGAAAAAGGGTCACGACATCGAATCCAACCCTAATACTAAGGTTGCGCCCGAATTGTATGACCTGCTTGTAAAAGAATACAGTTCGGATATAAATGCAAAAAAAGAATCAGAAAAGGTTAATCTACGAAGTTTTAGAGAGAAAAAAGATGTTATTACACTTACTGAACGTGAATCGGAAGCAGTTGATGAAGACGAGGATATTGAAAATGAAATTCTTATAAAAGATACCAGCACCGGAAAAAAGGCGCCTCTTGTAGTTGAACATAAAAGAGAAATTAAAGAGTCAGAAATAAAAATTGTTGGTAAAATTGAGCTTGACAAATTAAATAAACCAAAGAAAGCCGAAATTAAACAACCGGAAATTAAACAACCGGAAGTTAAAGAACCGGAAGTTAAGCACTCAGATGACAAGCAATCTGAGACTAAACAAGCGGAGACAAAACAGACTGAAGCTAAACAGACTGAACCAAAACAAACGGAGACAAAACAGACTGAGAATAACCAAACTGAGGCTAAACAAGCTGAAACGGTTAAACCTAAAGAAGAGAAATCTTCTAAAGAAGAAAAACTGGAGATTGAAATACCTGAAGAAAACGTTAATGAGGAAAGTATAAAAGAATCAAAACCAAAAAAGGGACATGGAAAGGTGAAAGAACCTGAAGAAACCACAATTATAGAGGCACCTCTTACAAGTAGAGGGGAAATGGAATCTGACATCAGGGTTGTTGGAAGAATTGACCTTGATTCAATAAATCAAAGGACACGTCCTCCTAAAAAAACTAAAAAGCAAAAGGACGCCGAACGTAAAGAGCGTCAACAAAGCAATAGAGTTACCGAAGTTGTGCCAGAAGATAGCACTGTTGAAGCTACTGAAAAAGGTGATGGAAATATTGAGTCTAAACCTGAAGTTATTCGTGCCGGACTCACTAAATTAGTTGGTCCGACAGTTGTTGGTAAGATCATACTTCCCGGGGATAAAAAACCAGTTGCTTCATCGGATGAACATGATGCCAGACGTAAAAAACGGAAAAGAATAAGGAAAGACAGGGAGAAAGTAAATATCCTTGACAAAAATAAACCTGCTACTACTACTGGTACTGGTGAAAAGAAGCCAAGTGAACACGTTCGCAAGGATCTTACCAAGAAGAAAAGAAGGCCTATACGGCAGGAAATTAGTGAAGTAGATGTTCAAAAGCAAATTAAAGACACCCTTGCCAGATTAACTTCCAAGGGCAAATCAAAAACTTCGAAATATCGTCGTGAAAAGCGCGATATTGTTAGTCAACGCCTAAAGGAAGAAATAGAACAACAAGAAAGAGATAAAAATATTCTTCAGGTTACTGAATTTGTATCTGTAAACGAGCTGGCTTCAATGATGAATGTTCCTGTTACACAGGTAATCGCCACTTGTATGAACATGGGTTTGTTTGTATCCATTAATCAGCGCCTTGATGCTGAAACAATGGCTATGGTTGCCGATGAGTTCGACTATAAAGTAGAATTTGTTTCCATTGATCTGCAGGAAGCCATTAGGCAAGATTCTGAGGCTGATAAACCGGAAGATCTTATGCCACGTCCTCCAATTGTTACAGTTATGGGGCATGTGGATCATGGAAAAACCAAATTACTCGATTATATTCGTAATACTAACGTTGTGGCAGGTGAAGCCGGAGGTATTACTCAACATATTGGAGCTTATGGAGTGCGACTTGAAGGAGGTAAACAAATCA
>WSSedL1CaDRAFT_10000307_pt1 | contig 34462 bp, 29 predicted proteins | sample WetSurSL1Cattail_FD_9464 | JGI IMG/M metagenome (IMG submission 9464)
ATGCCGCCCAACGTTTATAAACATCGGCGGTAGAAGTATTCTCAAATCCACCGATGTCATGGCTCCAGAAACCGAATCCGGACATCATTAACGATAGACCGCCGCGTAAGCTCTCTTCCATGGATTCATAATCCGACCAGCAGTCTCCGCCCCAGTGCACAGGGAATTTTTGTCCGCCAACAGTTGCAGATCTGGCAAACAATACTGCCTCACCCTTACCGCGTTTTCTCTCCAGCAGATCATAAACGGTCTTGTTATACAAATAGGTATAGTAGTTATGCATTTTAATCGGATCCGAACCGTCATAATAAACCACGTCGGTTGGAATTCTCTCGCCGAAGTCTGTTTTAAAGCAGTCCACACCCATATCCAATAATGCTTCCAGCTTATCGCTAAACCATTTACATGCATTGGGATTTGTAAAATCAACAATAGCCATACCCGGCTGCCACATATCCCACTGCCATACGTTTCCGTTTGGACATTTGATAAAGTATCCGCCTTCCATGCCCTCTTTAAACAGAGTAGATTCCTGTGCGATATAAGAGTTGATCCATACACAGATTTTTAATCCTTTTTCTTTCAGACGTTGAAGCATGCCAACGGGATCCGGGAATACACGGCTGTCCCAGGTAAAGTCCGACCAGCAAAAATCCTTCATCCAGAAGCAGTCGAAATGGAATACCCGCAGAGGAATCCCTCTCTCGAGCATGCCATCTACAAAGGTGTTAACAGTTGCTTCATCGTAATTTGTAGTAAAGGAGGTGGATAACCACAGGCCAAATGTCCAGGGTGCAGGAAGGGATGGCTTTCCGGTCAGATCCGTATATCTGGTCAATACCTCTTTCATTGTGGGTCCATTGATAAAGAAGTAATCCAGGCTTTCACCCGGAACGCTGAATCCTACTTTCGTTACATGTTCTGAACCAATTTCAAAAGAAACCTGTTCCGGATGGTTCACAAACACGCCATAGCCCTTATTCGTTATATAAAATGGAATGTTCTTGTAGGACTGTTCTGTAGAAGTTCCGCCATCCGCATTCCAAATATCAACAGTCTGTCCATTTTTAACAAAAGGAGTAAAATGCTCTCCCAGGCCATACACCAATTCACCGACGGATAAGCTTAACTGCTGGCGCATGTAGGTATTGTCCTCCCCGCCATCATCATAAGCCAGACCTTTCCAGTCTGTCTTCATATAAGCCAGGTCCCTCAACACACTCTTCGTTAGCTGCCTGCCATCTCTTTCATATGTCATGGACCAGTTTTGTTTTGTGATAACTAATTTTAAACTTCCGCTTGATACAATAATTTCAGCATCATTTTCTGCTGCCTGCATATTCGTATTTTCATCAACAGTAATTTCAAACTCGGGGGTTTTTGCTGCGACTCCCATATAATGATAAGTCTGAACTCTGATAACTTCCGGCATGGGAGAAGAGATTTTTATCGTTAAATTAACTCCTCCTAATGTATCACCTCTACGATTAATCCGGGTAGTCGGCGCACAAAGAGTAACGCAATCCTTTTCATTCCTGGAAAAATACACTTGTTGCGGAGTGAAACATTCTGTTCCTTTTTTTTGTAACCAACATCCATTGCTAAATTTCATAATGAACCTTGCCCCTTCTCATAAAATTAAACTATAATTTCAATATATATTTTAGAATTCACGAACCTTCAGAATACTTAACTATTTTTCAGCCATGTTTCAAGAAGGGAAATCCAGCTTTGGCACTCTTTCTGAATCCCATACCCATTTGGGCAGGCCGTTTCTTCAGTGGCAAGTCCAAGGCCATGTCCGCCAACCGGATACATATGAAATTCTGTCGGTATGTTCCTCTCTCTTAACGCCATTACAAACAATAGTGAATTTTCCACCGGCACACAGTCATCCGGGAATGTGTGCCAAATAAATGTTTTCGGAGTATCCACGGACACCTGTTTTTCCAGGGACATTTTTTCAATCAACTCTTCATATCGTTCACCAAGAAGATTTTGAAAGGATTCCCGATGGGCAAACGGACCGGAGGTAATAACCGGATAACTCAAAATCAACCCATTTGGCTTTAGCTGCTCTGTTGATTCATTTATTTCCTCAGCCAAAAAAGGCTCTTTCCAAAATACACCGTAGCTGGCTGCCAGATGGCCTCCTGCGGAAGAACCCTGAACAATAATTTTATCTTTATCAATATGCCATTTTTCTGCATTTTTTCGCAAAAGGGAAACTACTGTTGCCAATTCCTTCAATGCGGTTGGATATACGGAAGGTGCGCAGGAATACCTGAGAATTGCAGCGTGAGAACCCATTGCCATTATTTTGACGGCCAGTGCCTCCGCTTCCCGGTCCGATGTCATGGAATACCCGCCGCCCGGACAAATTACTACAATTGGTCTAACTCCGTCCGGCCGGATATCCGGAGAATTATCCAGTATATAGGTATATAATTTTGTATCCGGCTGGGAACCCTCTACCTGAATCTGTATTACTTCGTGTATCATCTCTTAACCCTTCTTTCTGTAATGGTTAAATACTGCTTCTAAAGTCAAACAATCCCTTAATGACCTTGCCTCAGTAAAACAGACAGTAAGAATTTTGGGAAATACCCATTGGGCGAATGACTCCTTTTACGATTATAACATAGCTCTATGTATTCCAAAACAACCTTTTTGCCGAATATCCGGGTGTAAAATTGTAAATATTTAATCATTCCAAATTGGGTTTACCCTGGAAGCCTAGAGCCTGTAAGGTTTTGTTTGGAGCCAATTGCCGGAATCGAACCGGCGACCGCTGGTTGTTCGTAAGGTAGTATGTTAAAACCCGTCGAAATCGACGGGTTTATTTACTGCTTGACCATTTTGCCGACCTCAACAAAATGGTTTAGATTTCAGACATTGGGCTCATGGCTCTATCTATGTACTGAAATCAAGGCATCTTTCATCTCTTTGCCGGTAATCTTTCCCCTCTCCCATCGTGCATAAAGCTTTCTTGCATAATCCGATACCGGTGCTCCTTCGATTATATTAATGGCGTAGGCAAGCTTGGCAGCCTCTATCCGACGTAATTCAATTTCCGGCTTCAATATTCTTCTCTCCACTATATCATTTTGTTGACCCCAGCAAAATGATAATCCACTTGTCCGTCAAGTTATCAGCAAGTTAAAATTATGCTCAAATTCCACAGACTTGCCATAAATCACACTTCATATCCTCAGAAACAAAATCCGTTACATATCTGAAATCTGCATGGACACAAACCATATCCTTTTCGTGCACAGTCACACCATCTCCGCTTGTTACCCAATTGCACGTTGCGCAACTCTTTCTTGATTCGCTGTCGGCAATGATATCCAAAGCCCGTTTCCCTGTATTACTATCGATAAATTCCACGCCGTATTCCTTTTCGAAAAACTCCATAAAGCTCTTTGCGTTTAGATCCGCCATTCTTATTATCTCCAATTCAATACAATGCGGCCATGATAATTTGCCAGACAGCGTCTGGTAAATTGGATATTGACTATAAAGCACATGCATATTTTACAAACCGTGAATAGCCGCGTCCTAACTTGGTTGTCAAACGCTTGACCTCTGCAAAATGATAAAGGAATTATGCAAGTGGCACCTGCAGTTTTATCTTACTTTTGAGGCTGTTCGGAAGGAACAACAGCCAGTATGTACCCTAACGACTGCAATATTTCGAATAATGTATCTATCTGCGGTGTCGCTTTCATGCTTTTCAGTCGGGCTATGGCAGGCTGCTTTAAGCCAGCAAGTTCAGCAAGCTCCTTTTGTGACAGCCCTTTTGATTCTCTGGCTTCAATCAGCTTCCCAATCAGCGCTACCTCAAAATCAATTTTTGCTTTCTGTGTTGGGTCAATGAATTTGGAGTCAGCGCCCAATCGTTAAAATTGAAACCCCTCTCGGCAAATCGTTAAAAGATAGCCACTCTGCTATTGTTCTTCTGAAATGTTGTCTTCCTGCTCGTAATAGTAGGAATAATCCACGCCTTTCATAAACACCTCGCGGTCGTTAATTTTATCAGTTAAAGCCGACTTCAATAAGGCTTTTATTTGTGCAGGATTTGAAATGCTTTTTTCCATAGCGGAGAGGTAGTCTTTCTTGTTAATTTTACTCCAATCAACACAGAGTTTTAGGTTCTTTTTCAGTATAAGATCAAGCCAAATTCGTGTGCTTCTGCCGTTGCCTTCCATAAACGGGTGAGCGACATTCATCTCCACATATTTATCTGCGGTTTCGTCAAAAGTGCTTTCGGGCATTTTTTCAATGTTCTTCAGCGTTTCGGGCAAGAACCGCGCCATAGCGAACTGAAAGCCGCCTTTCGCTATGTTGAGCGTTCTTATTTGCCCGGCAAAATCATAAAGCCCGCCGAACAGATAAGCATGAATCTGCTGCAGGCCTTTGACTGTACCGACTTCTAATGTGTCAAGCAAGGAGCTATCAAAAAGCGCATATGCCTTACTCTTGCTTTTTCCGTCTATCGTTTCATCGCTGTATGTGAACCATTCAATGAAACGATTTGCTTTTTTGCTTGGAAAATTCTTTGCAAGCGCGATGATACCGTCATAATCAAAAGTGTCAGTAAGATATTTTTTTCCATCTGAGGCTGTCAATTTCAGTTGGTTAGCGCGACTAACCAACTCGCTGTTTTCTTTTTTTAGTTTCGTTTTAAGATATTTCCAGTAATTTCGGTTTTTTTCATAATCGCTTTCGCCGCGAAGAACCCCAACTATATCAAGCACGGAAAACCACCATTTGGAATTTGTATCGTCCCATACGGCGCGGACTTCCGTGTCGTCATAAAAGCGAATCGATATTTTATTCATCATAACGCCCTACCTCCAATTTATCTAAGAGCCGTATCACCCTTGAAGTGCAATCCCGCTTTCTGTCTTCAACTTTACGCCACGAATAAGACAGCGGAAAGTGAATGCCGTCCTTAACGACAGATCCCATATCCCATAATCCGTTTTCGTCTTGCTGGTTTTTCAACCAATCTACCGCAAAGCGCAACTTTTTAGGCGCAAGAGAATAATCAGACAGCAACTCCAATGCAGATAAATAGCCGTTGGCTTTGCGTGAAGCGAATTGTTCAGGCAGCGTATCCAAACGGCTATTATATATATAAACAATACCGCGTGGGTGTATAAGCACATAGTCAAGCATTGAGGATTCAATTTTGCGGCTTAAAAGCCCCGGCAGCAGTGCAAGTTGATAGAATACAACAAAATCAGCCAAACAGCCCGCTTTCGGATTCAGCTTTGTGAATTCAGATTCATAAGCCGCAACATATTCTGTGTGAGAATATTCGCCGCTTTGAAATGTACAAGTGATGACTTTTGCCCACTTTTTCGCAATAGAGAGGGCGGCATTATTATTGGAGTCAAACAAGCGTATCCATGCCGCAAGCATTAAATCGCCGTATGTTTTGGAATTGTGCTTTTTCTCATGAAAGACAGTAGGGTGCGGTTGCAGAAGATTGTGTTCCATGTAAGAAAGCGCACGGGCTATCGGTTCATCGTCCTTTGTCAAGCCGAGAATCCTAAGCCGTCTGAGGGCTTGTTCGGTTGTCATGAGTTGTTCTTTGGTCGGTTGGCTGAGAGCGTGGAAGCAATCCCAAGAACCGTCTTCGTGTTGAAGAGCAAGAATTTGTTGCACCCATTTGTTATTAAAAGGAGACATAGGTTATCCCTCCTTCGGGAAACTGCGAAAATTCAGTATGTTACCATCTGGGTCTTTGAACTGAAACGACCGCGCTCCCCAAGGATGGGTAGCCGGCTCGTTGAGCATTTCTGCGCCCAGCGGTAACAGACGATTGTATTCCGGGTCCACATCATCGACATTGAAACCGACAATGATATTGTTCGCGCCGCCTGCCTTAATATAGCGGAACGTCGTGTTTTCCTCCGCAATGCCAACGTGGTCGAAAACAAACGTCACACCGCCTGCCGTCAGCCAGGAGTGAATCTCGTCACCCTCGGCCCTGCTGCCGAAAACGGCTTCGTAAAACGCGCGAAGTCGCAGGACATCGTTTGTGATGAAACATACATCTGTGAATTGAATGTCCATAATGTTATACTTCCACCGTAAAATCAATCTCGAATTTCCTGCCATGACTGTACAGCACCCCGTCCGTCAGACGGATACGCAAGATGCAGGTATGTGGGTCTTCTTCGTTGGTATGGCCATTGTAATACCACTCTTTAAAGACCTCCCGCAGTTTCATCATCAATTCCAGGTTTTTTTCATCCCCCGGATGACCGATATTTTCGCCGGTGCCATGTGCCGTGAACCATTCTCCGCAGATGGCAACCTCCGGATTATTTATGATTTGCTTCATCTTGTTGGAAAGCGCATATGTAACGGTATAAAACGAGCCATCCTCGTAATAACTGTTCACAATGCGAACAGCGGGTCGCTTGCCGTCAATAGTCGCAACAGATATAAGACAGTCGTGACCGAACCGCTCATCCATGATTTTAAGTGCTTCTTCATATTTTGTCATACGCAATTCCTCCTACAGTGTTTTACGCATCACGACCACGCCGTCATGCTCGACGACCGGTACAAAGCCTAATTTCTCATACAGCCTTGTCGGACCCTTGAAGTCAAAATCATCCTGTCCTTTTCGTATGTGTGTATAGCCTTCAACCGCCTCAAAGCCCTCTGCTTTGGCATCGGCAATTACCCTCACTAACAGAGCAGTTGACACACCCTTGCTACGATATTCAGGAGCAATCGAAAAGCAGACAACCGACATTGTTTTACCAATGGCGGTTCCCCATGCAAAATCCGGGACAAACTGATAGCGGTTTTTGATGTATTCACTCATATCTCTGGCGTTGCACCAACCGATGACAGTATCGTCATAAAACGCCAGATACCCATGAATTTTACCCTCGGCCAGCATCTTTACTGCATTACGGCGAATCGTTCCTTTGACATCCCCCGCAAACTCGCTCACCATTTGGTCGATTTCATCCGAGGTCTGCATTGGACTGGTGCAGTAGCAGGGACCATTTGTATCGGTTTCTGAAAATGCCCGATTGTCGAAGAAATCGAGATAGGCTGTTTCAAGGTCTGGAGTAAGGGGCTTAATAGTTAATACGAAATTCTCCGGCCCAATCGTACACATCCTCGAATAAGACCTTATGAATTGTCTTGATCCCCCTGAGTAGAAAAATCCACAAAGCCCTGCTCGTACAGCAACATCATGTTGGCTCGTGAGAGTTCGGCCTCGGCTAAATCCAATTCCTTTTCGTCATGGATATTCAACAGATTGCGTAAAACAGAACTTCCCTCATAAAGATAAGGATCATTCATGATGTGTATCTGTCACCGAACGTTTATGCTTTGCGATAAGCACAGCTTTCATCGCAGAGCCCGAAATCTCCCCTCGTGCCCACTGAGCTGAGAGCTTTTTCGCTTGATTTGTAACTGGGACACCTTCTATTTTGTTCACGGCATTAGCAAACTTTACCGCTGTTAACCGCTTAGAATGCATTTTAGGAGACATATAATCAACTCCTTTATAATTATAATACCACAATTAGGTGCAAATGTTTTAGTTTTTTTAATAAAAAAGGAGAGTGAATAATCATGTCCAACATCCGTAAAAAGGGCGAAAACACTTATGAAATCACAGCTTTATAAAAAGACAATAGAGCAAAGGATACCCCCAGCACTTGGCAACTACAAGCTAAGTGAGATTAAACCGCTAAATGTCCAGCGGTTTATATCTGATCTTCAGGGACCAGGTCAGAGGAAGGACGGTAAAGGTGATTATCTCAGCAGTGCATCCGTAAAGAAAATACATGCAGTTATTCAATCGGTTTTTGCCCGGGCCTATAAGCTGAAACTTATATCAAATAATCCGGCAATGCAGACCGTATTCAAGAAGTCCAGTTCATTAAAAAATTAAATAAGCGCCAAATAAGCGCCAGAATTGAATAATTTGCTAATTTATCAGGAAAAGCAAAAACCCTGCAAGCCTAGAGCCTGTAGGGTTTTGTTTGGAGCCAATTGCCGGAATCGAACCGGCGACCTGCTCATTACGAATGAGCTGCTCTACCGACTGAGCCAAATTGGCGTTAGCTGAGTTTTCGTGCAAAATGAATTATACTCTATAACCAGATAAATTTCAAGTGTAAAACAAAAGTCTTGTAAAACCGAAAGCCCACCCCAATTATATTTCAATTACAAAACATCAAAAAGTCTCTCAGAGATGGAATTCACTTTGAATTTAACCTTTTCCTCATCAATGGTTTTAAGCTCACGGTTTTCCATAAGAATAGCACCATTCACGATAACTGTGTGAACATCGGCGCCTTGAGCTGAGTATACAACTGCCGAATGAGGATCATTCATCGGGTGAAGGTGCGGCTTGTCGATGTCCAGCAGGATGATATCAGCTTTCATTCCCACTTTTATCATACCTGTATCATTTCCAAAGCCCAGCGCTTTTGCACCATTTACAGTCGCCATCCTGAATGCCTGTCTGGCGGTGACCAACTCCGGATTCTGAGCGACTCCCTTGTGGATCAGAGCGGCAAGGTGCATTTCTTCGAACATGTTAAGGTTATTGTTACTTGCTACTCCATCTGTGCCAAGTGCAACGTTGATTCCGGCATCAAGCAGTGCAGGCACTGGAGAAATCCCGCTTCCGAGCTTCAGGTTGCTTGTCGGATTGTGAATTGCATTGACCCCGGCTGCACCAAGTATATTGATGTCATCCCCGGAAACATGTACCAGATGCGCCCCTATCACAGGCACATTAAAAATGCCTGTGTCTTTGCAAATCTCAACCGGTGACTTTCCATACTTCTCCAGGCTATCCTTTCTCTCACTTGCCGTCTCAAGCAAATGGATATGGATCCCCGTTCGAAGCTCTGCCGCAAGATCAGCTGCCTTTTTTAGGGACTCAATGTCCATCAGATAGGTGGAATGAACTTCAACATATACCTTGATTTTATCCTCAGCATTTCCATTCCAATTTCTGAAATAGTCTCTGCATTTATCAAATGCATCAACTGCTTTCAAACCACCATCGTTATGGAAATCAATCGGACTTCTTGACAGATTTGCACGCAGACCTGTTTCACAGACAGCTTCAGCAGCATGATCCATGTGCAGATACATGTCCGCAAAGGCTGTAGTGCCGGATCTGATCATTTCTGCAGCACCAAGCAGCGTACTCCAGTACACATCCTCATCCGTCATTTTTTCTTCAATCGGAAATATCCTTTCAAAAAGCCATTTCTGTAAAGACAAATCATCTGCTGAATTTCTCATGGCTGTCATGCCGCAGTGTGTATGCGCATTGACAAGCCCGGGCATGGCAAGCTTTTTCAAGCCGCTAAGCTTCTTGTCAGCCTTAAATTCCGGAGGAATCCTGCCGGATGGCGTTATAAAAGAAATGATTCCATTGATGATTCCAATGTCTGCATTTCTTTTATATTCTGATGTCGGGTCCGCGGTTAAAATATCAATCCCTTCAATAAGAATGTTCATTTTATCTCTCCGGTAAGTTCGTTATAAAAGAGGCTGCCCGTCGGACAGCCTCCAAATCTTGCATTTTATCAGGTTCCGCTCTGCCACGATGAAAGGTAGGTAACCTGCTCCTCTGTCAGAACATCTATGGATATGCCCATGGATGCCAGCTTCAGCCTTGCGATTTCCTGATCCACCTCTACAGGCAGCAGATATACCTTGCTATCCATTGTACCGGCATTCCTGACAATATATTCAGCGCCCAGTGCTTGATTTGCAAAGCTCATATCCATAACGACTGCCGGATGTCCCTCTGCAGCCGACAGGTTCAACAGCCTGCCTTCCGCCAGCAGGAACAGCATACGGCCATCCTTCATCGTATATTCCTCGACAAAATCGCGTACAGTTCTTTTTGAAGCCGACAAAGCATCAATTGCAGTGATGTTGATTTCATCGTTAAAATGTCCTGAATTCGCTATTACGACGCCATCCTTGGCAAGCTTGATATGCTTTTCATCGATAACATTCAGGTCACCTGTCACTGTGATGATGATATCGGCAATGCTCATGGCATCTTCCAGCTTCATTACCCGGAAACCTTCCATAACAGCCTCAATCGCTTTGATCGGATCCACTTCAGTAACTGTAACATTGGCGCCCATGCCCTTTGCTCTCATGGCAAGTCCCTTGCCGCACCAGCCATAGCCGCATACGACAAAGTTCTTTCCCGCGAGCAGAATATTTGTCGCTCTCAACAAGCCGTCCAGCGTGCTTTGCCCTGTCCCGTACCTGTTGTCGAACAAATGCTTCGTATCCGACTCATTTACCGCAACGATAGGGATCTTCAGTGCATTATCCTTTTCCATGCTCTTGAGGCGAATGACACCGGTGGTGGTCTCTTCGGTACCGCCGATCACGTTTTTCAGATAAGTATCACTGTAGTTCTTGTGCAACAAACCTACAAGATCGCAGCCATCATCCTGCGTCATGTCCGGGCCGTGTTCAATGGCAGCCAGCAGGTGCTTGTAGTAAGTATCCCTGTCCTCGCCCTTGATCGCGTATACTGGAACGCCGTAATCCATAACCAGTGATGCTGCAACATCATCCTGCGTTGACAGCGGGTTGGAAGCACATAGTACGATGTCTGCGCCGCCTTCCTTCAACGTCCTGATCAAGTTCGCGGTCTCTGTTGTGACATGCAGACAACATGACATTTTCTTGCCGGCTAACGGTTTTTCCTTTGCGAATCTTTCCCTGATCATTTTCAAAACCGGCATCTGATTGTCTGCCCATTCGATCCTTAATTTCCCTTTTGGTGCCAGGGATTTGTCCTTGATATCACACTTTACCATTCTTCTAATCCTCCAAAATTTTCTTTGTATCTATTGTAAAATTCTTCAATAGTATAGCTATGTTCTGTAGCGCCCTTATGTTCAACCGCATATACTGCCGTTACACTCGCATATTGCCCCATGCGTTCGAGACCGCCGCCTTCGAAATATCCCTTCAGCAGCCCTGCTCTGTAGGCATCTCCCGCTCCGGTGGGATCGACGATAGCAATTGGCTTTGCTGCAGGAACCTGCACACTTTCCGTCCGGTTTCTGAGGAAGGAACCCTTTTCGCCCATGGTTACAACTATAAGCTCAACCGTTTCCAATATCTCCTCAATTTTCAAGCCCGTTTTTTTAAGCATCATTTCATATTCATATTCATTGAAAATTGCAATTGTGGCTCCCATTACACCCTGCACAAGATCCTGTGCAGACATTCTGGGTATCTGCATTCCCGAATCATACAGATATGGTACCCCGATTTCCTGCAATTCATTAGTCCATTTACTCATCGCAGCAGGCTCAGTCGGTGCAATCACCACCATTGACACATCCTCCATCTGAATGTCATGCATGCTGATTTCCGGATCAAAAGCCATGGCGCCCGGATAAAATCCGGTTATCTGATTATTTGCAAGATCAGTATTAATAAAACAGGATGCCGTGAAATCATCCTCCTTCACTCTGATCAGGTTCGTCCCGACACCGTTTCCCTCAAGCCATTTCCTGTAATCCTCGAAATCGCTCCCTACAGTTCCCAGCACCTCGGGTTTCTGCCCAGTCAGCGCAAGGCTGTATGAAATATTCGGAGCGGTTCCTCCCTTTACTTTCTTCAAACTTTTCACCAGAAAGCTGATATTCAGCTCACTGATCTTCTCCGGTATGATCTGATCACCGAAATAACCCGGAAAATCCATGATGTGATCAAAAGCGATCGATCCCGCAACAATTATCCTGCCCATTCATTCGCACTCCTTATGATTACTGTGATTCATTGCTTATCTATCATCTGGTCCGCATTTAATACTCATTTAGTCCGCATTTGGTCCGCATTTCCTTCACTTTTCAGCTGTCATAGTAAATATGCCATCATCATTCTTTTTTAATGCAGCTTTTTTACTTGACATATCCAGCGAAATATTTCTGAATCCGCATTTGGTAAACCATTCCTTGATCTCATTCTGGGAAAATCCCTGCCAGGCGTCATGCATCCTTTCCTTGAACTCCCTGTTGCCGTGTTCCTTCAAATCCGCCAGAAACACCTTGCCGCCACGTTTCAGCACTCTGCGTATTTCTCTGATGGCAAGTGCAGGTTCTTCAATATGATGAAGAAACATATTAGCGCATACTAAATCCACGCTCTCATCCTCCAAAGGCAGGTCACAGCCATCAGCTATGATCGTCCGGATGTTATCAAGCCCATCCTGAGCCGCTTTCTTGTTGAGTTCCTTCAACATTTCTCCGGAAATATCAACAGCGATCACCTTATCCACCTGTGACGCGACAGCACGGGAAAGATAACCGTCACCCGCACCAAGATCAACAAGTGTCATATCACTCTTGAGAAGCTTTGTTTCGAGCAGGCTACGAATCACCGAATCGTCGTAGTAACCATCCCGCATACTTTCCCATTCCGGTGCCACCCTGTCGAAAAACTCCTTTGTATCGCTGTCACTGGATGAATATTGCTGCGAATCGCCGGCCGAAAGCCACTGAATAAGCGCTTGCCTTGTGAAACGCCATTCTCTGCCTATTTTCCTGGCCGGAACCTTTTCTTCCTTCAGCAGCTTTATGAAAGTCTTTATGCTGACATTAAAAAACTCAGCCGCCTCTTCCATATTAAGGATCTCTTTATCCATACCAATTTCTCCCATACATGTTGTAAAAAGATTTCGTAAGGTTCTTCTTTATTAGCTATAAAAAAAAATTGTTGCTACTGCTATTATATACCAATCCAATAACATTATCAACAATCAATTTCAATTATATTCATTTCATATACGTCTTTATTATGTTTATATTCATTTATAGTGGTTCTCCGTCCTGCAGCTGGATTTAAACTGTCGGCAAGGAGTCTTTGTACAGTAGTTTTCGGTCAGACTTCTACACAGACCACTTGGAAACAATCCTTGTGACAAGCATGGCAAACTTCTTCTCCACCTGCTTTGCCGTGTCCATTACCTCTTTATGATTTGGCGGTTGTCCCGGAACTCCCGCTGCCATGTTTGTAATGCAGGAAATCCCCATGATTTTCATTCCCGAATGCCTTGCGGTAATCACCTCCGGCACTGTCGACATTCCAACCGCATCAGCCCCCATTATTCTTAGTGCGCGTATCTCTGCAGGCGTCTCAAACATTGGCCCCTGTGCAAACGAATAAACCCCTTCCTTCAGCCCGATTCCCTCTTCCTGTGCCGCTTCCCTTGCTGTTTCAATCAGGCAGCTGTTGTAAACGCCGCACATATCCGGAAATCTTGTTCCGAACATCTCAAAGTTCTTACCGCGTAAAGGCGATGGAGCAAATAAGCTGATATGATCTGTGATAATCATAAGATCACCGGGTTTGAAGGCTGTGTTTATACCTCCTGCCGCATTTGTAACAAGCAGATTGTCTATCCCCAGAAGCTTGAATACTCTGATATGGAAAACCACTTGTGAAATATTATATCCTTCATAAAAATGAAAGCGTCCTTTCATCACAAGCACATATTTTCCTCCAAGCATTCCAAAGACCAGCTTGCCCGCATGCCCTGGAACGGTGGTCTGAGGAAATCCCGGGATATCGCTGTAGTCTACTTCAAGTGGATGTTCGAGTGCATTTACCAGCGATCCGAGTCCGGATCCGAGGATTATTCCGATCTGCGGTTTGCTGCCTATTTTAGTTTTAATAAAATCGGCTGCTTCCTGAATCTTTCCCAAATCATATGTAACCATATCCATATACTTCTCCTTTTACATTACAAGATCAACTTGCATTTCCTTCACTTTTCCATCTTCAACGATTATAGTAAATACTTCATAGCCATTATAGTTATATCCCCAATGATTTTCGTCTTCCTTGCTGTCCGGTTCCCCATAAAGTTCAATAAGCCTGTCCGTGGAGTCCCCCACCTTCAACCCCCTTGGTGTGACATAACCCGGACTTGTAACGTTTATCGAATACACGGCGCCGTCAACCACATATATTTGGGTGTTGTCTGCAAAGAACAAAGTCCTGGCTTCCAATCCCTCATATTCCTCCTTTTCCTCTTTATCCGGTTTTTGCTTTAGCACCTTCATTAATTCATCATATGACATATCAAGCTTAACACTTCCAAACTGAAGGTCATCAAGCGTCACGGAGTTCTCGCCATCCATGCCTTTCCCATAGCTTTCTTTGGTAGTTCTTTCGCTCATAGCCACATAGCTAAGCTTCTCCTCATTTTGCTTCAACCATTCAGTTTGATCCGCAGCATTGATATGAAGTGCCATGTAGCTGTCACCGTCAACGCGAACATACCAGGTCTCGGTCCCACTGACACCGATCTTCTTTCCGACCCAACCGTCCCTGTAGGTAAAGTCGGTTATCGTACCGCTATTACCGGCAAGTTTGGTATAATATTCATCTTCAGGCTCAGTTATCATCTCACCGGAAATTTTTATCAGGACTTTATCATTATCAGTAAAAATGGTGTATTCCGAACCGTCCGCCGATTGATCCGCCGCTTTCCATTCATTGGGGATGTCGAACCAGAAATCATACATTTCGTTGCTTCCGGTCTTGTACTTCTCATCATAGGTAGGAAAGAACTTGATTTCTCCATCCAGTGTTTTAGAAATGCTTTGCTTATTATTCGAATCGGAACTTCCGATACCGGAAACCGCTGCCTCTGTTGAGTCTCCGTCTACAGAGGCCGGCTTTGAAGCACAGCCGTTCAGTATCGTAACCAGTGCTAAAAAGATCAACAATTTTTTCATATGTAGTCTACCTCACAAATAACTATTTTAGCATGACAGCTTTCTCTATTATTTTACCATATGTGTACAAGGAATAAAAAAAATAATTATTTGTTGGTGTTACCAACAAATAATTATTCTGGTGGGGAATATTGGGTTCGAACCAATGACTTCTACCGTGTGAAGGTAGCACTCTCCCACTGAGTTAATCCCCCGCGATGTTTGAACAACTTTCTTAAAGCGCTGCAAGAAAATTGATATGGATTTATTATAAGACTTACCCGCGGCTCCGTCAACCCCTGTTATTACCGAATTACATTATCATCCTGCGTTAATCAGAGTAATTTTCTTCTGTTCATCGCAAACGACGGATCTTTTCCGGCCTTCAACAATGGTGTTCATGATTATTTTCCCTTCCCACAAATCGACCATATGTCTGAGTGTTTCATTTGCATAATTCAATTCCAGCTCTCTTCCGTCATAAACATGCTCAAGCAACAAGGTGTTCTCTTTCTGCATAAAGTCAGTCACCCTGATGCAGGGGATGCCTCCCATGCCGGTCGAAGCTGCGAGCGTATCTCTTATTTTCATCCAGCCATCATCATCCGGCACTTCGGAAACCACATACTCATTTCCGTCCTTTTCATATTCATAAAGGTTCATTTCATTGCAGAGTTCTTTGGACAGGTACCTTCTTATGAAAGAAGCGTCCCGTTCAATCTCCCTTACCTCGAAAAGCATAGACGGATTGCCGGGATATTTCGCTTTAATATCCTCAAATATCTTAAACCCCAGGTAATAGGGGTTAATACTGCCTTCATGATTCCTAACCACCTGGTTATGCCTCCGCAAAAACTCAAAGTGAAGCTGCTGCGGCAGTTCCAGACTATTTAGCAAAGAATAGTGCCAGTAGCTTGCCCAGCCCTCATTCATGATCTTTGTCTCGATCTGCGGTATGAAATAAAGCGTTTCCTCACGAATAATATCAATAATATCGCGTTCCCATTCCTCATGCCTGCTGTATGCTGCCACAAATCCCAGCAGGTCTTCCTCGGGTTGCAGCGGTATTCTCTTCAGATCAGGTACATCACTGTATTTGTGTTCTTGCAGATCAAGCAGCGGAAAATCACTGTCACTCTTTTTGTTTCCTTCCTGCATGCGTCTTTTTAACTCCTCCGCTTCCAGCCTCTTTTCGCCAATGGTCCTCGCGCATTGGTACCGAAGCGCATGTGCGGCATTGATCATCTTCTCCACTTTTTCGTAACCGATGCTTGGATCACTAATATAGGACCTGATCCGACCGGCGTGATTTTTAAAGAGCTCTATGGTATGTTCAGCTCTTGTGCCTGCTTTGAACAACCTGTTATTTTTAAAGAAATCGTTGTGCCCATATACATGTGCCATCGTCAGCAATTGGAGCAGCAGCGTGTTGTCCTTCATCAGATAGGCAATGCAGGGGTTGGAGTTGATAACCATTTCATAGGGTAGACCCGACAGATTATACCTGTTGAGCGTTCTGATCCTCTCATAGGCCTTTCCAAAACTCCAGTGCGGATAATGCGAAGGCATTCCGGTATAGGCTTCATAGGAAGTCATTGATTCGTAACTGACCAGTTCAAATTCCTGTTCATAAAAATTCATTCCCTTCACAAGCGCTTTTTCTTCAATGCATCTATTCCATTTCTCAAGTTCACTTATGCTGTAATCCGACATCTTCAGCCCCTTTTCGATGAATTCATTCCTTCTGCAAATCTTTTTGCTTTTTGCAACATATACAGTGAATTTACAAACCTTCGCCGTCTTTTTCAAGAAGGCGTTTCAGCCCGGCTACAATATCATCTTTCTTTGTTATGGTAACAATAACGAAATTATCCGCACTTATATTCTTGAGATATTCTGACTTCACCGTACTGCCGGCATAATAATAGCCGGGTACGATCTCCCCGTAGCCAAACAGGTTGCATACCTCACACAATCTTGCAGCAAGCTCTACCGCCTTTTTGTTGTCTTCCGTCCAATTATCCCCATCACTGCAGTGGAAAGCGTAAATATTCCAGTTGGCTGGGTTGTAACGCTGTTCAATGATTTCGAGGGCCTTTTCGTAGCCGCTGCTGATATAAGTACCTCCCGACTCTCCCTTGTGGAAGAATTCAAGCTCTCCCACCTCTTTTGCTGTTGTGGTATGAGCAATAAAAACGATTTCTATATGGGCATACCTGAGCCTCAAAAACTGATACAGCAGAAAATAAAAACTCCGGGCCATATATTTCTTCGTCTGATCCATCGAGCCGGAAACATCCATGATACAGAGGACTACCGCATTGAAATCCTTCCTGTGCGTCTCTTTAAGCCGTCGGTATCGAAGATCATCCTCCGTAAAAGGAAAACGTTCCGGCTTATCCTCTGCAACTGGGAATTGCTCCGGTTCATCCCCTGCAATTGGGAAATGTTCCGGCTCATCCTCCTTCAAGTTGTCTCGGTTCACTCCGTTCAACTCATCCAAACTCCTCTGGTACATTTGCCTTCGTTTTATTTTTTCCACAGCTGATCTTCTTTTTGCCAGCCGCGGGGGTATGCCTTTTTTCTGATACCCCAGCTTTCTGAAGCTCTTCTCCGACTCGAGATCTGAAAGCTTTTTTCGGTCTATATCGGGAAGTTTTAGATCATCAAACAGATAATTCACAAGCTCTTCAATGGTTATTTCAGTCTCGTAGATATCTTCGCCTTCCTTGTCCCCCGCTCCTCCCGTCCCGGTGTTTTTCCCCTCAAGGTCTTCCCCGGCCACATCGCCGCGCTTTTCATCTCCGTCACCGGAAGCCGCCCCCTTCGTGTTTTTCCCGTATATGAAACTATATTCTCTGATGCCCCGGATCGGGATCTTTATTTTTTTATTCCCGCTTTGTCCGATGATGCTTTCTTCTGCAATGATGTTTCCAATATTCTTTTTTATGGATCCCTCAACGAGTTCCTTGTGTCTTCGCCGGTCCTCGGCAGAACGATCACCGCTGCCAGGATCATAATCTCTGAAAATTGCCATACCTTTCCTCCGCCTGTCACCTCTTAAAACTGTCTGTATCAAATCAAGTCTGCAGCAAGCGCCTCAATCCTTCCAAAGATTGTTTGCACCGTATTTAAGAACAACATTGCAGCAATGGTCACAATAGCCGTTACGCTTCATTTCCTCAACCATTGCGTTGTATTTCTTATCCTGTTCCTCGTCCCTGACCTTGGCTCTTGTTACGATTCTGCTCAATTCCTTTACAGATGCCGTCAATTTTTTCTCAATAGCCTCTTTCAACGGTTCATAGCTGTTATAATCAAGTCTCCCTCCATTTCTGAGGACAAAAAACATATATGCCGTCACATCCCCCCTGAAGCCTTTGGCAGAGGCTTCAGTAATGCCAATTTGTTCTTCGATGGATCTCATGAATTTCTCATCCGGTTCAAGCTCTTCACCGGTATTTTGGTCCTTTATCCGGGTTTTATTGATAAAAGCCTCAGAGTGATCGAGATAATTATTGAAGAGGCTTTCCGCCTGTTCCCTGTATCCATAGATGAACGCCTTTGTAACTTCCTTTTCAAGTATTCTGTTATATTCCTTCTTGATCGAATCCTGTACAAACCTCACATACTTGTTCTTCTCCTCATCGCTGATTGCAAGCTCCTTTACCGATTTCACGATCGTCTCCATGACAGAGATCGGGTTGATACATTCATGCTCGGATTCAGACAAGGTCGTGTCAAGGACTTTCATGATGAACCTTGTTGAAATTCCTGCCATGCCTTCTCTTGATGCTTCCTCGTGCAGTTCAAGTATGTCGATCTTTCGGGTCATTCCTTTTTCTACAATTTCCTCGCCATTATATATTTTGAGCTTTGTCATCAGATCCACCTTCGAGGATGGGGTTAGCCTCGTAAGTATCGCGAACATAGAGGCCACTTCTATCGTGTGAGGTGCAATATGTGCCTTGAACCGGCTCTTTCGCAGTATTTTCTCATATATTTTCATTTCCTCGTTCAATTCGAGGCAATATGGGATCTCGATTTTGACAATGCGATCAAGGATCGCCTCGTTTGTATGATCCGACTTGAACTTGTTCCACTCGGCTTCATTTGAATGCGCCAGAATGACCCCGTCAAAATAGATCATCGAGCCTTTGCCCGGGGACGGTACAGATTTTTCCTGTGTTGCCGTAATCATCGTATGCAGATACTCCGTCTCATTCTTGAAAACCTCAATAAACTCTACGATACCTCTGTTCCCGACATTGAATGCACCGTTGAGCGACAGCACGCGCGGATCGTCCTCTGAATAGAGGTCGATCCTGGAGATATCGACACTACCAATCAGAACACTCGTATCCTGATTATTCGGATCTACCGGCGGCACAACGCCGATTCCCTTCCTTGACCTGATTGAAAACCCGATCTGCTCAACAGGAAAGCTTTCATACTCACCTTTATATTCATTTTTCAGCCTGTACCGGCATATCGGACATAGGTCGCCTTCAATCCTTACACCCAGAATCTCCTCGAATTCCCGGCGCAAATGTTTTGGCACCAGATGCAGCGGTTCTTCCCGCATAGGACAGCCTTTGAGTGCATAAATTTCCCTGCTGCCCTCAAGAGCCTTTTTTAATGCTTCCATTAACGACGATTTACCGGAACCAACAGGTCCTACCATGTACAGCACCTGTCTGGATTCTTCTCCGGCCATTGCAGCGGAGTGAAAATATCTTGCGATTTTCATGATCGTTTTATCGATTCCATAAAAATCTTCAAAGAATTTATATCTCTTTATCAGATCATTTCCGTAAAGTCTTCTCAAGCGCGGATGTTCATCCGTCTTAACCACTTCCACCCCGGCTTCGGATATCAGATTGAAAATTCTTTGATGTGAAAGTATCGCCAGGTCAGGCTCCCTCTTCACCAGTGCCGTGTAATCAAGAAACGTCCCCTCAAAATGTCTGGCCGTCCGTTCCTGTCTGTCTTTGTGAATAATCCCGAAAATATCGCCCTCGCCCATCATGTCAGCCTCCTTGTCCTGTCAGCACATCTGCATGTCATAAACAAAATACAACCCTCACTATTTTTCTCAAACGTCACAATTTATTATATTAACCGTGATATCTTAAAATGCCATCAGGACCAGCTGTTAAGATAAGGGACGTTTCTTCTGCAGGAATGGATAAGGAGAGACAGTTCTAAACATTCCATTATTTATGCAAGGAAAGGAAAATACAAAACTGCTATAATTGGCTTGAGAATATATGTGTACTCTATGTTCTTTTTGGGATTTTTTTGTATATAGCTGATCACTTTACCAGGGGGGCATGTTTTCATATGAATAGTGCGGGTGGAGTTGAAGCATCACGTAAATTTTCAATATCTATAATCAGTTTGATCACAGCCTTGCTTCTTTTTACTGCATCATTTTCCATGCTCCTTAACGACACGATTTTTAACAGCAAGTATTATGAAACAGCCTTTGAAAAATATGAGACATACAGTCTCATTACAGAACTTGCAGGGAACCCTGCAAAAGACCTCACCGCCAAAATATCAGCGTCTTCGGACTCCGCTGCTCTTTCCATTGAGGAGGCTGGCAGCGTCATAGATCAGCAAAAGGCACTGATAAATTCGTTGGTTGAAGATAATGTATCCGACAAAATGGTGCGTTTGAATGTCAACTCTCTGATCGAAGGACTTCTGAGTTATTTCAAAGGAGAGACTAATTCACTGCCTGATTTGTATCTGACCGGTCCCGCGCCTTTGAAAAATGTGAATCTTCAGGTACTCATCATGTATATGGGAGAAAACAGGATCTGGAGCGTTCTTCATTTGGTTAGCCTCTGTCAGTACATACTCGTTCATGGCTCCATCTTCTTACTGTTCCTGCTCCCGATAATTATAGTGTATATGTTTAAAAAAGCACCTGGTGAAATTCAGTACTGGCTGTTGAGATCAGCTTTTTTCTACTGTGTGATCTCTTTGGCAGCCGGCCTGTTGATTCAGTTATTGCCTCATAGTATTATCAGATATTCTCTTGTCAAAATTGATTTTCTGCAGTCATCATTATCAGGATTACTCTCGGACCACATTTTTTATTTCGCAAATGTACTGACATTTTACGTTCTCCTCTCTGGAATGCTTCTTTATCTTGGTGTTCAGGCAGCCAGCCTGACAAATAAGCGTTTTCTCTGTAACAAAAAAAACGGAACCTTATCATTCCATGAATCAGTTTCAAATTGGAGGGCTGTTTTAGTTTTAACAATCGTACTTGTTTCAGGAATAACCTTTTATATTAATTTACAATCCACCAAATATGAATTTTATCAAAGAAATCTGGGACAGACACTTGCACAATTGTGGGAGAATAACCCCATATACCGTGTAACGGATGCCCGCGATGATCTTGTCTATCTGCTTGAGGTCCATATGGTTGACAGCAATACAAAAAAGCCCTTGGCAAATGTAGGGATCGAGATAGAAAATGTCAGTACTCAAGATACCGCTTACCAATCCACAAGTATTTTTACGGATTCAGCCGGGACTGCTGCCTTCATACTGGATAAAGGCTCCTATACACTGACTCTTGATTCCTATAACATGTTAGCCTGTTTCGGGGATACGAAATTTTATTCCTATCAATTTGAAATGCTTACGCCGGGAAAATCAGAGCTTGATGTCCTGCTGGTGCAAAGTAATATCGGATTACCATATCTGGCAGATGCCTCAATGCAATTCATCCCATAAAAAAGCTCCCCTCCAACAGACTTTTATTTATCCTTGTTGCAGAGGAGAGCAGATTACTCCTTATTTGGCTGTCCTTATTAATCTCTTGTCAAAGCACTTATTTTATTTGCGGAAGCTTAGCCATACTCTTCTTTACATCCTCTGACGAATATTCAACGTCTACCATTGTACCGCTGAAATACATATCATAGGAGGACATATCAAAATATCCATGTCCGCTAAGGTTGAAGAGAATAACCTTTTCTTCACCGGCTTCTTTAGCCTTCAATGCTTCTTCGATCGCTGCCTTTATGGCATGAGACGATTCCGGCGCCGGTACGATGCCCTCTGCTCTTGCGAACATGACACCCGCATCGAACACCTGCTTTTGCCCATATGCAACTGCTTCTATAATTCCATCCTCATACAGCTGGCTTACAATACTTGACTCTCCATGATACCTCAGACCGCCTGCATGTATTCCGGCAGGTGTAAAATCATGGCCAAGCGTATACATTTTAGCAATAGGCGCCATTTTTGCAGTATCGCCATAATCGTATGCAAATACGCCCTTTGTAAGCGTAGGGCAGGCTGACGGTTCTGCAGCGAGCGCTCTGACTTTTTTCCCTTTGAATTTGTCCTGAAGGAACGGGAATGATATACCGGAGAAGTTTGATCCGCCACCGCAGCAGGCAATGACCACATCCGGGTATTCATCTATTTTCTCCATTTGCTTCTTTGCTTCCTGGCCAATGATGGTCTGGTGCAGGCAGACATGGTTCAAAACACTTCCAAGTGCGTAGTTGGTATCATCATGTGTTGCAGCATCCTCAACAGCTTCACTGATTGCTATTCCCAAGCTTCCTGTAGACTTTGGATCCCTTTCGAGTATCATCCTTCCTGAATTTGTAAGAACACTTGGGCTGGAATGAACACTTGCACCGAAGGTCTGCATGAAGGAACGTCTGTATGGCTTTTGCTCATAACTTACCTTAACCATATAAACAGTACATTCCATTCCAAAATGATTGCAAGCCATACTCAGTGCACTTCCCCACTGTCCGGCTCCTGTTTCTGTCGCAAGACGCTTGATACCGGCCTGTTTGTTGTAATAGGCCTGTGCCAGTGCGGAATTAAGCTTATGACTGCCAGTTGCATTTACACCTTCATATTTATAATAAATTCTTGCGGGAGTATCCAAAAGTTTTTCCAGAGCCTTTGCCCTGAATAAAGGGGATGGTCTCCACTGCTTGTACATTTCACGCACTTCGTCCGGAATATCGATATATCTTTCAGCAGACATTTCCTGTGCAATCAGCGCATCAGGAAAAATTGCCTTCATTTCTTCGGGAGCCATCAATTTGTTTGTAAAAGGGCTATAGTACGGGGACGGTTTATTTGGCATGTCTGCCACAATATTGTACCATTGTTTTGGAATTTCGGATTCCTCCAGAAGGACCTTAACGACATCGTTCTTACTCAGCTTGCTCATCTCTCTCATCTCTCCTCATCTTATTAAATTATGGAAACTAATACAGTAAAAATATTTTATAATAAAATATAATAAAAATCAACCACAATTCTTCCTGTTTCTTCTATTCTGATGTATCTGATGCCGGAGCTGCCTGGTTTGATGTCCCGTCTGCTCCGTCTGCTCCATTTGAGACCGAATCTGTCGACTCTGATCCTGATTCCTCACCTGTTTCTTCCGCAACAGCCTTCGTGCCATAACGCTTTATAACAAGAGTAATACCCTTTGCTTCCGCCTTTGAAGCCAAAGAAGCCAGCAGGTTTTCATTCACCTGTGTCAGCTCATTTTGTGGGATGACCAGCAACAATTCCTTACTCTTTATTTTCTCTATGTTAATGATAATATTATCGCTTCCCCATGGCTTTTCCTGCCCTTTGAATTCAGCCAGCTCGTCAATATATTCATTCAAAAGCTCTTCGGCATTATCTCCTTTTTGATAACTTGCAGCTGTCATATCGATACTCTTTATCATAACTGCCTTTCCATTCGAGAAACTGGCTATGACAGGAAAATTCGACGGAAGATTGCCACCGAACAAGCTACGGATTTTCAAACCCCTTTGAAAATTGCTCAGTGACCAGAGATCATCCGCATCACTTCCGTCAAGTACGCCGGTAGTTTCATCTCCGCCCATCCACGCTTTGACTTTGGTCCGCTGTGTAATATTCAACCCTGAAATGAATTGAACGGGTAAAGGCAAACGTATCGTGTATTGTACAACGATATCTATATTTTCATCCTGATCGGCCAAAAACGAAGATTCAGTGAAATCAAGGCCATCATAGCCATCCACTATATTAAGCAGCTTTAATCTTTCATCGGCATCTGTAATATCTTCCGTGATAAAATATTTTTTCATGGTATGCTTTAAAACAGGAGTAAACAGTTGTGTTTTGGCATCGTCAAATGCACCGCTTGCAATATAACATGCAATGCTTTTCAATTCCTGAAGGGGGTCGGAAACCGCACTTTCAGCAGAACCCAGCATTTCGCTGAAGCTTTGGTCAGCATCCTGTAATAATGCCGTGCTGTCTTCAATCCCCTTCAGGCCTTGACCCAGGCTACTTTTCACACTCTTTAGGCTGTCATAGGTATCAAAAACGGTACCTATTTGCTCTTTAAACACCTCGGATTTATCATTTAAACTATTTCTTACAGTATCATGTAGGTCCCTGATTCCACTAACATGGTAAATATAGCTTGCCGAAGCGATCTCGGATGCAGTCTCCTTCAGTGCATAATCAACCAATTCATATGCAGATACTGCCTTTATGATGAAAATGATCGACAGAAAAACACTCAGCAATACGGGCAATACCAGCGCGGCCTCCACGGTCATGGCGCCCTTTCGCATATTACCTTTTTCCATCACTGCAATGTGATCAGATTTGCAAAATATGCCGATTGAATTCATTGATATCCCTCATACAGAAGTACTTTGAATAAGTACCTGCCGTCATTCGTTTTTAATGTCTTTTGTACGAATGGCTGTGTGATAAACAGATATTTCATGGAAACCTCCGCTTCAATTCGAACATAGGTACTGCTTCCAGACATCTTAAAACCACTTTTTGATTTGTCGATATTGAGCTGGATCAGATCTTCCACTCTGTTCAGCTTTTTATTTTCATCCATTGTCAGCAGGAACAGTCTCAGATAATCATAATAATTGAAATAAAGCCTTTTATCGGTTTTGGGTGTTGCTTCGGACGGAAGTCCGATATCAAGCCGCCAATCCCCTTTCATCTTGTAAATTGGAACTGATTTTCCCGCCATGAGTTCCTGGAGATCGAGTAATGATTCGCCCAAGCCCCAGCCGCAAATTACCAGGTTCGATATGACCGGTATGCCCGCTCCGCCTGTCCACCAGCCTGCTACAGCAGTTGCGACGCTGGTGGCCATTGTTTTCTTTTTTGCATCGGTGTATACATGCAGTGTATTCAGACCGAACCTTACCAGCAGAAGCTCCCCTTTGATCATGATGTTATTCAGCTTTTGTGAAGCGTTCCCGTGAAGTACATATTCCACTTCGCTGTCATAAAACGTTGTTAGCTTTGATTTTTCATCGCCATGGAAATTCGTATCCTTGATGGTTTCATTCTGTTGTATGACCTCGGGAACTGAGGTTTTAAAGGTTCCCATGATGTATTCGTTCAAATAGATATTATCTCTCAGATCAGCAACATTTTCCGAGACCATGTTTCCTATATCTGATATGAAGCCGAGCGCATTTTCCTGAAACATTCCTTCTTCATCATACAAATCCGCCTCTTCACTGATATTTTCCAGATTTCCGTCATATTCAGCCTCTGCGCCTGTAATAGAGGCATTTTCCTGCACGACCTGCTGCCCGCCTGCGAATTCATTATCCTCCTGCTCAAAGTCTGGCGTTATAGCCTTTGTATATGAAGGAAGATCTTCCGTCACGATTCCTTCCGTTGTATAATTGACATCCTTCAGAACCTTTTCGGTGATAAAATTCTTGACAGCCTCTACCTTCCCATTCCTTGGATCATCCTTCTTATCACCCTTATCCGGTTTTGAATAATCATAAATGACAGTTGCATAGTTTTTGATGAGTTCAAGCAATCCGGAGGGAAGACCGACTGCTGATGCTGTCGATTCCATCCCATTTCGTGCGGTATCCAGCTTTTGAACGATCTCATTCAGCAATACGCTGTTGCTTTTAACCTTATTCAACATTTCTTCCGCTTTTTGACCATCGAGTATAAGCGCTTTAAGCTTATCCAGTTCAGACTGGGTCTGTTCCCTGAAGTCTTTGGAAAATTCTCCTGTATCGCTACCGAAATTGCTGTTGATATAATTTTCCAGATCAACAATGGCAAGTTGAGCTTTTTTCCCCTTCTCCACTATCTTTTCTATCTCATTTACAGCATTCTCATTTACCTTGACATAATCCCCTGTCAGAGAATATCTGATCTCATTCCACACGTTCTTCAAATTACTGTTTGTATCTGAGAAATCCTGCTTCAGCGAGGAGCGCTCGGTATTTAAACGATCGAGGAGCGCTTTCGTCATTGATGCCGCACTTTGAGTTTCGGAATCCGATTCATCGTTTTCGGAATCGGATTCCGAATCCTTTGCACTGTTTTTCGCTTCTTTTTCTTCCTGGCTCAACTGTTCTTCGAGTTTATTGATTCTGGTATTGATTGAATCAAGGCTGCTGCTGATGGAGGAAAGATCCCCTGAAAGCGAGTTGAAGCTGTTGAATGCCGCCTCCCAGCTCCCGCCCGAATTAAAACCATTTATATATTTTTCAACTGTGCTACCCAACCCATCGACGAATTTCTTCAGCTTTTGCTGGGACTTGTCCATACCACCCAATATTTTATCGATTCCTACTTTTTTCTTATAAGCGGCAGACATTTTGCCAACATCCTTCATTGCGGACAATTTTTCGACAAAGCCTTCAACCAGCTCTGTGGGAGCCCTGTACTTCATATATTCCAATATCTGTTGCTTTGTAACATTATTCTCACTGAGGTTAAAAACAGGTGTAACGCTGATTCTCTCCAGCCTGAAGCCGAACAGATCCACATTTCCACTGTAAAATGCCTCTTCGCCAGGTATGGAAAGATTGCAGGTCAGATATTCTTCGAACCGGTCTTCCAATTCATTTTTATCTGTTGTTGGCATGGCAAATATTCCATAATCCTCCTTCAGTCTGCTGCCGTATTCCGCAAGCAGCGATTCAGCCGCAGTATTCGCTGCACCTTTGACAATAGATCGTCCCGCACTGATCCGTGAAATGTCCACAAGTACTCCTGCAAGAATCATTACCGCAAGTAAGATGATTACTGAAAAGACTGTGATTTGACCTTTTTGACCCAATTTGCCATTTCTATACAAGACGACCCCTCCATAATAACCTTGATGCTTAATTATTCTAAAAACTTTTCCAGCCTGTCCTTAATTTCATTCATTGTGCTTCTTGTCTTCTCTCCCAGATTTTTGATTTCCGGATAATTCTCCTCAAGCTTCTTTTCCATATCCAGTATGAAATCCGTTGTACGGATGAGTTCAACCGGCTCATCCAGCATTGAAGCAGCTTTTACATTGATTACAATCTTTCCGCTGCCGCCGAATATCTTTAAAAAGCTGCCAAGTGGCAGTATATAGCTTTTGGTTATACTGACCTCAAGTTTTCTGCATACGGCATAATCCTTAATTTCAGCCTGAATGTCGGTCTCGACGGGGTTCAGCAGTTCTCCGCGCAAAGCAAGATCCGCTGCATGGTTCCTGATAATTTCAAGCTGTTTCTCCTTATCGCTGTTATAAATCCTTCTGTATAGCTTGATATTGTCAAAGCTGTCGTTCGACAGCTTTCCCGTGCCGATCCGGCCCACTCCCGAAGACCATGCCGCAGCGCCGTCACCGGCCGCTGTTTCTGCCGCTGATTGAATTATCGTCCTTTGATAGAGAAGCAAGCCCATATAAATAACAGCAGCTATGCTGAGAATCATAATCGGCACTATGATTGAAGCTTCAACAGTAAAACTTCCTTTTGTCATCCTGTGCTCGACGGAATAACTCATAATCAGCTTCACTCCCCCTGATAAGCAAGATGCAAATACCATTAATTACCATCACAAAGCTATAATACACCATATTTTGGAATTATGAAAGTGTTGTTTGGGAATTTTGTAGAATTTTTATAGAAATTGAAAACTATCAGATGTTTCTATTTTATATCGATTTTGTGAAACTGATATCTTCCTGATACTTTATCCCGGCTCATATAATTAAAAACAATTACATTCCTGTACTCCTTATTATAAACAACATTAAGTTCATCCGACAACACATCAGGAAGATCAATATGGAAAATCTCGAAATGAACCTTCTTATATACTTGTTTTGAGGTCATTCCATCTGCTTCAGGTATTATAGCGCTTATATCGGATCCTCTGAGAAATTCAAAGCAGTCATCCTTGAATATCTGACTGGTACGGCTCTCCAAAAAATCAGGCAATGTGCCGGAATGATCGGATGCTAGAAAATCCAGCCTTAAAAGCTCTCTCATCACAGCTTTTTTTGTATCATCCATGCAGGTAGATGCAAAGCCGTCAAATAGGGCATACATTTCCCTAATACCGGTTTGATTACTATTGCAGCCATTTTTGAACCCGTATGAATAAAAACTTTCATAAAACCGGAAAGGCGATCCAAAAATATATTTTATGATATATTTAATCGAATAAACGAATCTGGCGCTGTTGTAATATCTTTCTACAAGCTCTGCAATGCCTTTTAGTGCAATTAGTCCGCTATAATCGATATGTGACCCGGAAAGTATTTCATAAGGCGGATAATTACTAAAGCTGTACCCGAAAATCTCTGCATCTCTTCTCATCCGGGTACCCTTCAGAAACTTCAGGAAACCAAGCTGCAGCTGGTTTGGATCAGTATCATGGACGATGTCAAAGGAATTGCTGAAGGAATGGTAGTCTTCATAAGGAAGTCCGGCAATAAGGTCGGTATGAATGTTTATGTTGCCAGCTTTACGAAGCCTTCTCAGATTGGAAAACAACCTTTCCAGGTGCGTGACTCTGTTAATTGCCGATAATGCTGCTTCATTGACAGTCTGCACACCTGCCTCAATCTGGAACAGACCTTTTGGTGCAGAAGCCAGTATCTGCAGCAGTTCTTCATCAAACAAGTCCGCACCTACCTCAAAGTGAAAATTGCAGTTTGCTTCTGACTCACCAGATCGCTTTGCATTGTCCCTGTCCAATTTCATAATATGTTTGATGATATCCAGCGCCCTATGCTTATGGCAATTGAACGTCCTGTCAACAAACTTGATTTGTCTGGCACCGGACTCCACCAGCCTGTCCAATTCCTTAAAGACCCTTTCAAGGGAAAAGAACCTTGTTCCCGAAGAAGCTGATGAAAGACAATAACTGCACGAAAATGGGCATCCCCTGGAGGATTCAAAATACACGATCCTGTTTTTTATTGTTGAAAGCATTTCATCGGTATAAGGTGAAGGAATATTATCAAGTAAACTTATCAGCGCAGCTTCATTAATCCTGATGAGGCCATCCTGCCTCCATGCGAGTCCGTCGATCATTTCAAAACCGATTTCCGGTTCAGAACCGTTCCCCTCCTGTGAATCCTCCTGCGGATGGACAGAACCGTCTCCATCCTGTGAATCCCCCTGCTGACGAGCAGAACCTTTCCCCTCCAACTGCCGTGAATAGACGGCAGTATGCTTTAGAAGCTTCGGGAAGGATTCCTCCCCTTCTCCTGCAAGGATGAAATCTACAAACTCGTTCTCCTTCATCATATTCTCAGCATCATAGGATACTTCAGGTCCGCCCAGTACGATCAAAGTCTTCGGGAGCAGCTTCTTCAGGCTTGACGCCAGCTTCAGCACCTGGGAAATGTTCCAGATATAGCATGAAAATGCAGCAAGATCAGGCTTGTTAAGATATATTGACATAAGAACATCATTAATACTTTCATTAACTGTATGCTCCAAAACTTGTATTTCCCCACAGGAGCTTCCACAAGCAGCCTTCAGATACCATGGCGCTAGTGAGGTGTGAATATACTTTGAATTCATAGCAATAATAATTGTCTTCATAATTCATTATTATAACACTTCGGTTCAAAGAAAATTTTTTATTTGTAGAAAAATTTTCTTACCTAAGCAGTGTTTCAACGAGGCGGGAGATATGCCCGCCGCCTGCAAACCAAAACTGTACCCGCCACCTATAGAGGTGGGGGACATCTTGGCCTCGTTATATCCGACACATACATCATATACAATTACGAAGTTTCAAGACTCCACTTCAACTAACAGGATTTCTCGTTCACTATTAAGCAAATATTCCCTCTCGCATCATCTTTCCCCAGGATTTCAGGATATCTGCAAGATAATCGAAATAATTTTTTCTCCTTATACTCTCTGCAACTGTCAAATTGGTTTCAGCAACGATTTCACCGCCAACAAGGTACTCGACATATCCCGCCTCCGAACCGGCGTAAACCGGTGCATTCATTACCGTTGGTTTATAATCCCGTATTTCAAGCACTCCGGATTCCGCATCGCTAAGCGGCAGCACAATATTTTGGGCCGCGACAAGCGATACATTTTCTTTCAGCCCGCGGCTGACCTGAACATCGGCATAAACCGTACCGGCGTTTATTAAGTTTATCATTTTGTAATTTTCAAATGAGTAATCCAGAAGTGACTTGGTAGCATTTGCTCTGGCACTTCTGGTAGGCGATCCGAACACCACTGATATAACCCGCATGCCACCTCTTTGTGCTGTTGTAATAAGACATCTGCCCGCTTTACCGGTGTACCCTGTCTTAACGCCGTCGACGCCCTGATATGCGCCCAGCAGCTCATTCGTATTATAAAGGCTGAATCCTGTTATAGATGAATCAGTTGTTGCTACGATTTTTGCAAAGACAGGATTTTGTAATGCATATCTTGTAATAATCGCCATATCGTACGCAGTGGAATACTGATCGCTCACATCCAACCCATGCGGCGTGACAAAATTGGAGTCTGCCGCTCCGATCGACCTTGCTTTTGCATTCATCATTTCTGCGAAGCCCTCCGCTGTGTCGCCTATGTGCTCTGCCACGGCAATAGCTGCATCATTGGCAGATATCATCAGCATTGCGTATAACAGTTCTTTCAGTGTGAACTCCTGTCCCTCCCGCATTCCGAGTGTCGACCCGCCAATATCCGCAGCCCTTTTGCTAATTGTCACCGTATCATTCAGATTGCCATTTTCAAGTGCTACGATTGCTGTCATTATTTTAGTCGTACTGGCTATCGAACGTTTCACTGCGGCATTTTTTGAGTAGAGCACCCTTCCGCTGGAGGCTTCGATTACAACTGCCGCAAGTGCATTTATTACAGGTGTCTTTTTACTCTCCACCACTTTATCAGATATGACCGGCTTCAGTATTTCTGTCTCCTGTTCATCATCTCCATAGACAGGCTGAATAATTGTTGCAGCAGCAATTAAGATTATAATGAGAAATATCTTTACATTTCTAAATGAATTCAGTATTATCATCTCCAGAATCTCAATTTTTATCGCATGGTAATAAAACCGTCTACTATATATATAGAATAATATGAGGTGTTAAAACCAAAATATGTTATGCAAACACACGATTTAAACCGATATTATTTATGTAAGGAATTATATATGTAAAGAATTTAAAAGGAGGTGTAGTTATGGGTGCTTTAATAATTTTCAATGATGAATTTCTGACAATATCCATCGAGAACAATGACGTATTTATAGAGACTTTCAAAAAAGGCTTTCCGATGGAAAGACTCGCGACCCTTTTGGCAAAGCACCCTGAAATCGGCCTCACCAGTGCAGCTGCACTTCGCACCTCTATCAGCACGGCCCCTTCAAAACTGCAAAAAATAGGAGAACTCAAGGAAAGAATAAGGATAGAGATTGCTCCCTCAGGACTAACCGCATATGCTACATTCAACCTTCCTGAAGAAGAACTGGCACTTGCTTTCAGGGAAAAGCTCTTACAGGAATTAAACGCAGTTATGAGTAAAAACGGAATCGTGCACGGTATAAATACCAACCTTATGTCTGAAGAGTTCAAGCCTTGCAAATCTTATATGATCGCCCAGGGAACAGCCGCTGTGGACGGCGATGATGCCGTTATAAAAATGTATGAGCTCATGGAAGCAAAACCTGAAATTCGCCAGGATGGCAGGGTAAATTTTTATGATCTCAAACTGATCAACAGGGTTCATCCTGGTGACTGGTTGGGAGAACGGATCGAGGCGACTGACGGGATTCCCGGCAAAACTGTCAGGGGAGAGGTCATCAAACCGGCAAAGGGCAGGACTGCTACATTGAATTATGATAAGAACTCAGTGTCCGAGATCTCCGCATCGGGCAAGACAGAGCTTTTTTCGCGTTTGAACGGAGCAGTAAACTATACGAACGGTAAAATCAATGTCTCAAGTCATCTTGAAATAAATGGCGATGTCGGTGTCAGTACGGGAAATATTAAATTCGATGGTTTTCTGACGATCAAGGGTACAGTGAATGACGGATTTTCAGTCGAAGCAACAAAGGATATTGAAATAAACAGTGAATTTGGGCTTGGCAGCATTAAAGGTATTATTAGCTCCACGGGCAGTATTTACATAAAGGGCGGCATATCTTCCAAAGAAATTGTTGAGATTTACGCAGCCAACAATGTTTTTATAAAATTTGCTGATAACGTCCATATTACATGTGGCAGAACTGCACACATAGGATATTACTGTCTGAACAGCAACATTAAAGCAAAAGAAGTGATTTTTGATGCCTCAAACGGGCAGGCGCTCGGTGGGCACGTGACAGCTGAGGTACGTGTAGTAGTTCCCATGGCTGGATCCGAAATGGAACGAAAAACTGTAATAGAGGTGACCTGTTTCAATAGATTGGCATATATTGAAAGATTGGACGAGTTATTTCACCTCATAGGCAATAAAAAGGTTGAGCAGCAAAGACTCAAGTTGGTCTCGGCTTTGGATAAAACCGGATCCGGCAAATCTGCAGGTACAGTCAACTCTTCTGACCAGCTCTGTCTGCTGAAAGATGAAATAAAGGCTCTGGAGGAAGAAAGAAAAAGTATGGCAGGATATTTGAAAGCACATGGAGATGGTGAAATCAGTATAACAAAACATTTATTCCCGAATTGCAGTATCCTGTTCAGAGGAATACTGGCAGAAGTACCGCCGGGAACTATTACAGCTACATTTTATATGAAAGATTCAGAAATAAAAACTTTATAACAAAGGATACCTATATGTATAAGAAAATATTAATAATCTCATCGGATATAACGGGCTCCGGGCACAAAAGCATTACGGAGTCGATGTTGGAGCAGTTCCGCCATTACCCGGAAATAAACGTCAAGGTAATTGAAGGGTTTTCATTAAGTGGGGTCCTCGGATTGCAAGTGGGTAAAATGTACGGGTCTATCACCCGCACATCCAAGGAAGCCTGGAAACTGATATGGGATATCACCGAAAGAAGACCCTCTTTGATGATTGAGATGGGTGAGGCTACCATTTTCGACCGTTTTGTAAAGCTGCTGAATGAAATGAATCCGGACGCGATCATCACTACCCACCCTAATTACAATGCCTCCATCACAAACATCCTTGAGCGCATCAATGTGAATATACCACTCTTCGCAGTAGTGGCCGACCCTGTGACGATCTCACCTCTATGGTGCAATCCAAAGGCAAGGTACACAATATGTCCGACGGAAGAAGCCCGGGAAACTTGTCTGAAAAGCGGTGTGCCGGAAGACCGGATCAGAGTGTTCGGATTTCCGGTCAGGCAGCGGTTCTACAGCCATTTGACGTCCGCAGACGGCAAAAACTATTTCGATGCTTCACAGGCAGATTATTTTCCGAAGAATCCGCTCAGATTCATGATCATGAGCGGTGGCGAAGGTTCTGGAAATATGAGCCGGCTTGCCAGGATCCTGTTGAAAAATTTCGATTGCAGCGTAAGGCTGCTTTGCGGCAGAAACAGACTTCTCAAAAGACGTCTGGAACACACCTTGCTTGAAAAATACCCTGAAAGGATCGAAGTGCTGGGGTATACAGAAAACGTGCAGGCACTTATGCTGACCTCAGATATCCTATTTGTCCGTGCCGGTCCCAATACCATGATGGAAGCAGTCATGTGCAATGTTCCAATGGTAATCACAGGGGCGCTGCCCGGCCAGGAGGAGGGTAATCCGGGATATGCCGTCAAATACGGCCTGGGTGTGATTTGCAGCGAAGCTTCATCGTTAAAAAAAGTTGTTGCCAGTCTATTGGCAAACAACTATGAAAAGCTGCTCGATATCAAAAAGAAGCAAGTGAATTTTCGTAATCCCAATAGTGCCAAAGATATCGTCAATTTCATCATCAATAATTAACCATTTTTATTGAAAAAATAAGGGGACGGTTCATATGAACCTGTCCCCCTCTTAATATCATAGATTATTCTTCATCAATGTCATTCGTGAGCTTGAATTTCTCAAGAATATAGAATACAAGGCTCAGCAACATACCAACTACTGTTCCGAGTGCCATACCTTTAAGAGGTACTGTATTGATGTTTATTGATATCCCGCTGAGACCGACGATGAATACTACTGCAGTCAGTATCAGATTTTTTGATTTGCTGTAATCCACCTTTGCTTCAACAATCATTCTGATACCTGAGGCAGCGATCATACCGAACAACAGGATCGTAATGCCGCCCATTACTGCAGATGGTATACTCTGGATTACGCCGGACAGCTTCCCAATGAATGCTATTATGATCGAGATTACGGCTGCTCCGCCTATTACCCATACGCTGTATACTCTGGTAACCGCCATGACGCCCATGTTTTCGCCATAAGTAGT
>WSSedL1CaDRAFT_10000308_pt1 | contig 34346 bp, 36 predicted proteins | sample WetSurSL1Cattail_FD_9464 | JGI IMG/M metagenome (IMG submission 9464)
ATTGGGCTTTTGTTATTTCTCATTTATCTGTTATTTTTAACGACAGGATTAAAGATTTTATTTAATCCCTCAAACCCCATTTACACATAACTTTTTACAGTCTCGTAGGGAACAATATGACAGTTCCCTACAATACAAAGAATGATTCTATTTGCTAGTTTTCGTCAGTAACACATCCCTCGGATGCTGAAGAAACCGATTTAATATATTTATATAAAATACCGCTTGTTGCTTTATAAGGGGGTGCAACCCAGGTCTTTTTTCTTTCAGCAATTACTTCATCAGAAATATCGACATTCAAAGTGTTTTTTTCCGCATCAATTGTAATTACATCTCCGCTTTTAATCAAAGCAATTACCCCGCCTATTTGTGCTTCCGGGGAGATATGCCCAACAACAAAGCCATGTGTGCCTCCAGAGAATCTTCCGTCTGTAATTAAAGCTACGCTTTTACCGAGTCCTGCACCCATAATGGTCGAAGTGATTGTAAGCATTTCGCGCATACCGGGTCCGCCTTTGGGACCTTCAAAACGGATAACAACAACATCTCCGGCAACAACTTCGCCTTCTTCAATTGCTTTAAGACATATTTCTTCAGAATCATATACCTTTGCTGGTCCGCTAAACAAAGTTCCTTCTTTACCTGTTATTTTTGCTACAGCGCCTTGGTTTGCAAGATTGCCGTAAAGAATACGCAGATGTCCTGTTCTTTTTATTGGAGCCGAAACAGGCGCAACAATTTTCTGTCCTTCTTTTAATTCCGGAAGCTCTTCAATGTTTTCGGCAAGGGTCTTGCCAGTCACGGTTAAGCAATCTCCATTTATAAGTCCTTCTTTAAGAAGCATTTTTTGAACAGCCGGTACGCCGCCAACTTCATGCAGGTCTTCCATAACGTAATAACCGCTTGGTTTAAGATCGGCAAGGTAAGGAGTTTTATCGGATATTTCCTGAAAATCATCAATTGTTAAATTAACTTTAGCGGCTTTAGCTATGGCAACAAGATGCATAACCGCGTTTGTTGAACCGCCAAGTGCAATTACTATTGTAATTGCGTTTAGGAAAGCTTGTTTTGTTAAAATATCTCTTGGTTTAATATCTTTTTCAATTAAATACTTAATTGCATGTCCTGCATTGTAGCATTCCTGCGCTTTTGCTTTGTAAACAGCCGGTAATGAGGAGCTGTAAGGGAGCGACATACCGAGAGTTTCAATTGCAGTCGCCATTGTATTTGCAGTATACATACCTCCGCAGGCTCCTGCGCCAGGGCAAGCGTGTGTTAGTACATTATTTAAGTCTTCATCGCTAAACTCTTTTGAAAGAAACTTTCCATAAGCTTCAAATGCCGAAACAACATCAAGTTTAGCCCCATTATAATGTCCGGCTTTAATAGAACCGCCGTAAACCATAATGCTTGGACGGTTAAACCTGGCCATAGCAATTAAAGATCCGGGCATGTTTTTATCGCAACCAGGGATTGAGATGTTAGCATCGTACCATTGAGCGCTCATGACCGTTTCAATTGAATCTGCAATTATATCTCTTGAAGGAAGCGAGTATCTCATCCCCTGTGTACCCATCGACATACCATCGCTAACGCCAATTGTGTGGAAAATAAGCCCTATAAGCCCTGAGTCTTCAACTCCTTTCTAAACTTCTTTTGCAAGGTCGTTTAGGTGCATATTGCAAGGATTTCCTTCCCATCCCATACTTGCAATCCCTACTTGTGCTTTATGCATATCTTCATCAGTAAAACCGATGCCGTAAAGCATAGCCTGGGAACCGACCTGTGACTTCTGCTCGGTTAACTGGCTGCTGAATTTATTTAATTTTGTACCCATGTTACTCCTTTTTATTTTTAGATTAAGTGTGATAAGACCGACTTAATTTTAAAATTTCAAATCCAGGGATTATGTAGGTTCGCTACAAACTCATTTGTCTAACCCCTTTTTGAGCAGAAAGACTTCAGGGATCGAAAATTTCATCCCGACAAGGATGCCAATTGCCGCTTAACTTATCTTTTTGATACCGGAAATGCTAAAATAGCGATTTAATATTTTTGAATAAAGTCTATCCTATCGAAAAGGAGGAACATGTAGGCGTTTACCATCTATAGTTAAACCCTTCTTCCCTCAATAAAATAATAGTTTTTCAAAATCAGACTACTATAAGAATCTTTTCGTTTATAATTGTATCATATAATAAGGTTATTGAAAAATTATTGGTATATATTCATAATATATTTCAATGTAAATTAATATAATTTTTTTCCCCCGATTGTAAGAATATAGCTTTTGGGGTTGTAAGACAGATCCCTGTCCTCAATCAAGTAATCTGTATATCCCAAGTTTATATGGCTCCGTTCTTGGATTAATGTGGTATTTACAATAATATTTAAAAGGTATATTTATGAACGAAAGAGTTTATAACGGCGGCGTTGACAGATTAAGATCGCCTGAAAGAGTGGCACGGCTTGAAGTTAAACGTGTAGTTGATTTTTGCCTTGCAGGGCAAGAGATAGAATCTGTATTAGATATTGGCGCAGGCAGCGGTCTTTTTGCAGAAGAGTTTAGTAAACGGGGATTGGCTGCTTCAGCAATTGACGCTAATCAAGAAATGATACCAGTTTTTAAAGACTACCTCCCGGAGGTTGACATCAAAATAGCATCGGCGGAAAATGTTCCTTTTGAAGACAATTCCTTTGATCTAATTTTTATGGGTCTTGTTTTACACGAAGTTGACGATTGTACAAAAACTATTAGCGAATCATATAGGGTGGCTAAAAAAGAAGTATGCATCCTTGAATGGGTGTATTCTGTCCAGGAATTCGGACCTCCTTTAGAGCACAGATTACAAAGCTCGCAAATTGAAGAATTGGCAAAAGATGCCGGTTTCAAGAAGTTTGAAATAATAAAATTGACCAGCTTAGTACTTTATAAATTATCTAAATAACAAGTATTAATTATCCGCTTTATTGTTTGAATGCCCTTAACTTTTATCGATTTGGTTAAGGGCAAATAGTTAACTATTAGTTTATTTCTTAATGGTGGACATTCCCAACATTGCATAAAGCGGGCAGAAATTTAATCCGGCTGTTAATAATGGGACTATACCAATTATACCCCACCAGCTTTGAAAACCGATTCCCAACCCAATTGCTGCAATGCCAATAACTATTCTAAGAATACGATCTACGCTTCCTACATTCATTTTCATTTTCATACTCCATTTTTATGTTTTCTAATTATTTCCAACAACAATAAAACATTAAGATTTACTTAAAAGTTTTTTCAATACAGTAGTGAATTCAGCTTTTGGCACAAGACCAGTATGCTGATCAACGATGTTCCCTTTTTGATCAATGATAAATGATGTAGGTATAGATTCAATTCCGCCGTATGCCTGAACTACTTCCGAGTTGGCATATACAACAGGATAGTTGATGCCAATGCTTTGCATAAAAGGCTCTACATTGTTTTTTGTATCGCTATCTACTGATATTCCAATTACTACGACGTCATTTTTGTATTCGTTCTGAATTTCAATCAGATCAGGAATGCCTCTTTTGCATGGAGGGCACCAGGTAGCCCAGAAGTCAACTATTATAATTTTTCCTTTATAATCCGATAATTTAATATTCTTACCATCAGTTGATGTTAAAGTGAAATCCGGAGCTTGTTTCTCAACTGCTCCTTTTCCATTTGGCGCATAGTTTCCAAGATCCTCTGTTGTTTTATTCTCGTCAGCCTTCTTATTGCAACCAGTAATGGTTAAAGCAAAAATCATAAATCCGACAGCTATTATTTTATTCATTGCATACTCCAATTAAGCTATTATTTGTTATCAATGCATATTTGATGATTAGGGGCAATAATCGATTCAAAACAATAAAATAATTTTGATAATTTATTTTTGAATCCCTTTGAAAGTTGAAACATCCAACCAACAAAAAAAGGATAAATATGGATACCAGCACAATCAACGAAAGATACAGTAAATTAGCTGAAGACACTTGTTGCTTATCATGCGGGGGAGCAATAAATTACAGCGAACCCCAGCTTGGCGAAGTTTGTGTGGATTTGGGATGCGGCCGTGGAAACGATGTTATTAGAATGGCTCAGATTATTGGGGATAAAGGATTAGCCTATGGACTTGATATATCTGACGGTATGATTGAAAAAGCGCAGAGGAATGCGGCTAAGCTTGAGGTCAAAAATGTACAGTTTATAAAATCTGAACTTGAATCTCTCAAATTACCATCTAACATAGCCGATCTGGTTATCTCTAACTGTACTATTAATCACGCTTCCGATAAAAAATCAGTCTTTGATGAAATTTACCGCATATTAAAAAAAGGGGGAAGATTTGTAATAAGCGATATCTATTCGCTTGAAGATGTTCCAGAAGAATATAAAAATGACCCTGTAGCAGTATCTGAATGCTGGGCGGGTTCTATAAAAAAATACGACTATTTGAATATAATTTCTGATGCTGGTTTTTCGGATGTAAAAATTCTTGAAGAAAGCCAACCCTATATAAAAGGCAAAATAGAAATATCGAGCTTTACCATTTTTGGTAAAAAAGCTGCATGCTGCAGCTGTAAAGGATAAACAACCACTATAAATGGAGACAACTATGAAATCATTAATTCGTAAAGGGAAAGTTTATAATAAGAAAATTGCCCAGTGCTGCGCTAAGGTCTCAAAGATCGCTACCGGCTGTCACGATTAATTATTATCCTTTAAGAGTTGGGCTCAGAAATGAGTTCAACTCTTTTATCTTTTTCGGTTTTGGATTTAGGTTTTAATTTATTTTATAATAAAGGCATGAAATGTATTTTTCAAAATATAATATTTTTTCAAAGATCAAAGATTCCGATTCATCTTATCTCATTAACATTCTAACAGGCAACGCAGATATAATTGATTCGGCAAAGGCAGAAGAAATTACTGCCGGTAATTATTCGGATGTTGACGAATATATAATTAAAGGCTATCTGGCTGATGAACTTGAAGAAAAGAAACTTTATAACGAAAAGTATTTAGATTTTATTGAATCGCGGGATACGGATGAACTTCAAATCTTTTTTGTGCCATGGTATTCATGTAATTTTGATTGCGGCTACTGTTATCAGTCTGGTTACGAAAACAAATCAGAGATTCCTACTAAAGAAATAATTGATTCTTTCTTTCAATATGTGACTACTGAATTCAAAGATAGGAAAAAGTATATTACAATATTTGGCGGCGAGCCATTGCTATCAGCTGGTAAATATAAAGATCTTATTATTTATTTTTTAGAAAAAGCAGAATATTTTAACCTCGACATAGCAATCGTATCAAACGGCTACTTCCTAACGGAGTACATTGATATTCTAAAAACGAAAAGGATCAGGGAAATTCAGATTACGCTTGATGGAGTAGGAGAAATACATAATAAGCGGAGGCCTTTAAGAGGAGGAAACCCGACTTTTTTAAAAATTGTAGATGGTATTGACCAGGCGCTTGCAAATAATATAACTATAAACTTACGTGTGGTTATTGATAAAGAAAACGTAAATGGATTGGTTGAGTTAGCTCGTTTTGCTATAGATAGAGGCTGGACAAAGAGCGATTATATTAAAACTCAGTTTGGGCGTAATTACGAACTGCATTATTGCCAAACAGGTCATAGTAAGCTGATGACACGGTTAGAATTTTATGAAACGATTTACAGCTTGGTTAACAAACATCCGGAAATACTTGAATTTCACAAACCTGCGTTTTCTATATCAAAATATCTGTTTGAAAACGGCGAATTGCCTTCGCCGCTGTTTGACGCTTGTTCCGGTACAAAAACAGAATGGGCGTTTGATTATACTGGAAATATTTTTGCCTGCACTGCAACGGTAGGAAAGCCCGGTTCATCTCTGGGAACATTTTATCCTGAAGTCACGCTACAAAAAGACAAAATAATTGAGTGGGAAGAAAGAGATGTTACAGTTATTGACGAATGCAAAAACTGCAATTTACAGTTGGCGTGCGGAGGCGGCTGCGCAGCTGTTGCGTTTAACAGAGCAGGAAAACTGCATGCGCCTGATTGCCGCCCGGTAAAGGAATTAATTGGAATGGGATTATCACTATATTTTAATGAGGAAAATTAACAATGTCTGAAACAATAAAATACATAACTGCTAATGATTTTGAAAACGAAGCGCTGAAAAGCGAAAACGTTGTTGTAGATTTTTATTCAACCGAATGTCCTCCGTGCGAAGCTCTTGCCAGTAAATTTGAATCTCTTGCTGAAGTTTATGGAAAGGATATTAAATTTGTAAAGATACACAGGCAGGAAAACCGTGAGTTAGCCTTGTCATTAAGCGTTTCCTCTTCGCCGACACTTTTGTTTTATCAGAATGGCGAACTTAAGGGCGCCAGGCTTTCAGGAGGTATAAAGAGATCGGAGATCGTTCAGAATCTTGAATCGCTTATTCCAGAAAGAAAGGCTTCGGAATTAAAAAGCGGTATAAAACCAAAAGTTACTGAGTGCGATGTGCTTATAATTGGAGGAGGTCCGGCTGGTTTATCTGCCGCAATTTATACATCTCAGGCAAAACTCACAACTATTGTTGTGGATAAAGAATTACCGGGCGGACAAGTTAAAACAACTCATTTAGTTAGCAACTACCCTGGCTTTTCTGAACCAATATCAGGTTATATGCTGATGCATCATATGTCAGAGCAGGCAAAAGCTGCCGGCGCAGATTTCAGGTCTGCGGTTGATATTACTACAATCGATCTTGCAAATAAATTTATTGTTGTGGATGAATATGAAACCATTAAAGCCAAGAAAATAATTATAGCGACCGGTTCATCGCCGCGCCAATTAGGGGTTAAAGGCGAATTGGAATATAAAGGACAGGGGATTTCATACTGCGCTACATGCGATGCAAAGTTTTACGAAGGGAAGCATGTTGCTGTAATAGGCGGCGGTAATTCCGCAATTGAAGAATCGCTTTTTATAACAAAGTTTGCATCTAAAGTAACCATTATTCACCAGTTCGATAAATTGCAGGCAAACAAACTTGCGCAGGAAAAAGCATTCGCTAACCCTAAAATTGAATTTGTGTTTGAACATGAACCAAGAGAGTTTATAAAGAACGGCTCAACTGTGAACGAGGTTCTTGTTGAAGACTTAAAAACTAAAGAATTAAAAAAAATAAGCTGTGACGGCGTTTTTATATTTGCGGGAATGATACCCAATATCAGCGAGATAAAACAATACTTTGAACTTGACCAATGGGGCTATATAAAGACAGATGCTGAAATGAATACCAGCCTTAAAGATATTTACGCAGTTGGCGATGTAGCAAGTAAATTATTCAGACAAATTACTACAGCTACTTCTGACGGAACAATCGCTGCAATATCTATATCTAAAGAACTTGAAAAAGAAAAAGAACCAATTATAGAATTAGCATATTCATAAAACTACTCAGTTAACTAAATTATTAGGGATACAAATATGGAATTAAGGAAATATTTAACTCTTAAAAATATTCTTTCTGTTTTAGCCGGAGCTTTTCTTGGATACGGATATTATTATTTTGTTGGCTGTAGAACAGGATCATGTCCCATTTCAGGCAATCCATTTATCTCAACGCTTTATGGCGCAATGATGGGAATTATTTTTATTCTTCCTTCCAAGAAAAAAAAAGGCAAAGGGAATGAAAGCAATAACTAAGAATGATGAAATAGAATTTATTTTTAAGAACTTACCGGAGAGTATACCGTACCTGATGAAAAAAGGGGTTTGCGGTATCAATTGCGGTCAGCCTCGTTGGGGGACGCTTCAGTTTGTTTCTACAGAAAGAGGTTTTTCGGATTCTGATATTGATCTTATGATAAAGGACTTAAATATTATGCTTTTATTAGTGCAGGTATAAGCGTAACAAATAACTATTCAGTAAAAACACTATCAACTATAAATTATAATATGAAAAAAGCTTTAATACTTGGCGGAGGATTTGCAGGAGTTCAGGCGGCTATTGAATTACAAAAAAAGAATATATTTGAAGTTACGCTTATCTCAAATAGAGATTTTCTTTATCTTTATCCTATCTCAATTTGGATTCCAACTAGAGAAAAATCCTTTGATGACGTTAAAGTTTCACTTGCTGAAATTAGCGCTGCATTCAGGTTCAAAGCGGTAACCGATAATGTTGTCAAAATTAACAGTGCGGATAGAAAAGTTATTTGTACAAATAAGACATTTGACTATGATTATTTATTAGTAGCTATTGGCGCCGATAAAATGCAGCACAAAGGACAGGAGAACACATTGTCCATTTGCGGTAAACCGGAAATTTCTTTGGAAATAAGAGATGCAATAGATTCGCTTATTCAAAAAGGAAACGGGAAAATTGCAATAGGCTTTGGCGGAAATCCGAAAGATAAATCAGCTGTTAGGGGCGGTCCGGCTTTTGAACTGATGTTTAACTTACACAATCTATTAAAAAAGGAAAAAGTTCGTGATAGATTTGAACTTACATTTTTTGCTTCGATGGAATCTCCCGGCGAAAGAATGGGACCAAAATCATTAATAATGATTGACTCCATGTTCAAATCATATAAAATTGAAAAACGGTTTGGTAAAAAAATAAAAATATTTGAGCCTAAAGGAATAGTATTTGAAGATGATTCATTGCTCGAATCTGATCTGACCATATTTATTCCAGCATCAACCGGTCATTCTGTTTTGAAGGAGTCTGATCTCCCTTTAACGGAGTCAGGATTTATAAAAATAGATAAAAACTGTCAGGTTACAGGCGCTGATAATGTTTATGCAATTGGAGATACTGCCGCTATTGAAGGTCCTGAATGGAAGGCTAAACAAGGGCATATTGCAGAAATGATGGGCAAAGTTGCCGTGCATAATATAATCATGAAAGAATCCGGCTGCGACAAACTTAAAAGTTATATTGAACATATAAACATTTTATGCATTATGGATACAGGAAACGGCGCAGCGTTTATTTTTAGAAATGATAAGAAAGCGCTTGCTATCCCAATGCCTGGATTTGGACATTGGGTAAAGAAGGGCTGGGGCAAATATACAAAACTTACGAAATTAGGTATTATACCAAGGATTCCAGGTTTATAAATATGGATTGTACAAATTGTAGCGCTAAATCTTGTAGAGAATCCGAAAGCTGCGGAAACGAAAAGTTTGAACGTAAAGCTATTGTTTCCGATTATCACAAATCGGGAAATCAAAAAATTCTTCAGGCAGCCGCCTCTTTAGTTGATAATGGTAAAGCCAGGAGTTTATCAAGACTGCAAGAGATTATTGTATTTATAAAGACCATGGATTATAAAAAAGTGGGAATGGCTTACTGCTACGGAATGGAAAAAGACGCAAAGCTTGTAAAGAAAATGTTTAAGGCTGCAGAGATAAGGCTTCACACTGTATCTTGTACGGTTGGAGCCGTCAACCAGAATGCAATAAATGTTAATAGTTGTACCGAGAAAGTATCCTGTAATCCGCTGGGGCAAGCTGAACAGCTAAATGGCGAGGAAGTGGATTTTGTTATAATAATGGGCATTTGTCTTGGCCATGACATTTTATTGCAGCGCAACCTGAAAGCAGATTTTACAACCTTTGTAGTTAAAGACAGAGTTTTTTTACATGCACCAATAAAAGCATTAGAATAAAAACTTTGATTTTCTAAATCTCAACTTTTATAAATGATATTGGTTTTAGCTGATTTTTAATTCTTCATCAGGAGACTTATAATTCGTCCCAAACGCTCTGTAAAGGCTGCTGTGAGGACTTTTAAATTAATGCTATTCTTCTTAGCTATAAGTTTAATTCTCCCGTAATACCCAACGGCTGTTGCTTTACAGCGGCGTTACTTGGCGGTAGGGTTGAACTTTATCTGTTCTCGGGACTTCCCTTCGCATTGTCTACTACAATTCTCTTGTCTTAGTGGTTAGTTTATTTTTGGAAGATTGGAATTCGTTTGCTTTGCATATAGCGTAGGTCGGTTGTAAGTTTTAATCTACAAATTCAACTTGAAAGAAAAGCAGAACAATGACGTCAGCGAAACTTACATTATCAGAATTGCCAGTTATACCATTTAGAAGCTATTTGACTGCAAATTACAAAGGGGGTCTGTAGGCGCTGATGCCCTTTTACTTGCTCTGATGTTCTAAGAATACAAGAAGGCTTCTTTCAATAATCCTAGTCCATTTATTTTAGCTTCAATGATCCCGCATAATTAATTATAAGCAAATTACTGAGAGGGGATCAGCGGTTAATGACACCCTTTATATTCTCCCAAATAAACTAAAATCACTTTGAAAAAGGGTAGAACGAAAAACGGCACCCTTGTTTTGTAATGCCTTTGAGGGAAAGTGATTTATCCAAAACTTCACAACTGCAATTCACATTAACATCCGTTTTGTAGTCTTATATAAATGGCTGGTTAGCGTAGATAGCGTTGATTACCGAAAAATCTTACGTCCGTGGGCGATATATGCTTAGATTTAGAAACAGGCATATTTATCTTGTCGTAGTCAGCCTGATGTCAAAGCGTTGCTTTTTCATTGCTAATAATTGATATCTTAAAAATGGAGCATAGGGATGTACCCAGTCTAAAATACTCATAACGTTATATATTATTTCAAGTTAACAGTTTATTTATGCGCAAATGACCGTTTACGAGCAACATCTGTTGTAATAAGGCTGGGCGTATATTCGCAAACTATTTATAGCATAACAAGTTACGAGCAATAAGCCGGAATAGAATCCTTTAAAATGGATAAATGATTGCTCGAGTAAAAGTAATAAAAGATTAACCATTTACTTCATTAAACCCGCGATTCTTTTCAGTCTTTTGTTCTTGTTCAAGCTCTTTTCTTTTTATCTCTTTGAATATTTTCTCAAACTCAAGAGTCTCCGGGCTTAATCCCGGATTTTGTCGTGGCGGAAAGTTTGTTTTACTTTGAAGCTTTATTTCATCGTTCCATCGTTCACCTTTTAACCACGATTCTGGAAGCGGTATATATTGTTCCTCTGTGTCTATCCACTCATACAACTTATGTTTTCCAAGAGCATGCATAATTTTATCAAAAAGATCTTTTCCGGGTTTTATCATGAGAAATGCGTTATGCGCTTTTTTCCGATCTTTCTTTTTGGGATATTCTTCCCAAAACAAATTGAATTTCAGTTCTAAATCCTTGGATTGATTTATCTTCTGAAGAACTAAGGCGTTCGCATTTTGCGGTTGCGGGTATATGTTATTATTTATTTTCTTATTATTATCCTTATCTATATCCTTTTGAGAATTAAAACCGTTTTTTATCAGGTTGATTCCGCTTTTAACTCCGTTAATTTCGCTTTTAACTGCATTTGAGGGAATTTGCATCTTTTTTTTTACATCAGCGTCTATTTGCATTGTCGCATCTGGCTGATCGGTAGTAATAAGTTCTAACTTCCATTTCGCTTTGTTAGTTTTTTGCTCTTCTATGTTAATCAAAATGTATTCTGCAACCATAGTAATTTTTTGTCTTCCTTCAACTCCTTTGATAAAATTCTTCTGCATTCGCTCAGATGTTAGTATGCTATATTGTAAATAAAGTTCTTTATTGAATAAACCCTTGGCTACCATGAAGTTGATAATTTCGTTAATCTTTTCTTCTTCAATTTTGAGATAATTTGCAATAAGGATAAAATTATCTTCTGTGCAATTAAAGTAGTAACCGTGTTCTTTATAACCGTCTTCAAGTAATTTATTAAATAAACCATATCCATGAACGCCGTATTTACTGGCTAATAATTTTATTTTGAAATCATCTGACATATCAGAATCATGCGAGAAATAGTCAAGACCAGTTTTGAAAGGAGCTGCCATATTTTAATGCCTCATTCTTTTTCGTTTGTTTTACAATAACATTCAAGAGGAGCCCGGTAGACTTGTGGTTCTTCCTTTTACGCTGCTTATTTTATTCGAGAATAATGTAGCTCTGCTTAATAATATATAAATATTAAAAGGTTCATATATCCCATTAATTCTATTTCTCATTTAACTTCCGCATAGTATTTCGAATCATTATTAAACTATTGCTCTGAGCTTTGAGTAATTGGAATCCTTAAGGCTTTTTAGAACTTCTTCTCTGGAAAATAAAATCCGTTTGCCTATTTTCTTATAAGGAATTCGATTCTCTCGTTTTAATTTATTAAGCGTTGACGAGCTTATCCCTAACAGAAGGCACGTTTCTTTAAAATCAAGCAGCTCTTTTTGTTTCTTTTCCTTCAGCGCATCATTCACAACGTTGCGAATAATCTCTGCGAACTCATCGGTCGATAGCGATAGAAGTACGATGTTGTTATTCATTTTTTAATTCTCTTTTTATTTTTTCCATTATTGCAATTCTGATAAATGAGGCTACGGAAAAACAATTAAGCGTTTCAGCGGCTTTTTTTAATAATTCCATTTCCTGAGGTCTTATTCGAAAGTTAAACTTTATTGATTTTGTTGTTCTTGTATATGTCATTTCGTCATCCTTTAATTTATTATTAATTTGAAGTACGAAAAGTGGAGGTCGATAATGATAGCATCAATTAGTTTTTTACTTTTTTTTAAATTTATTTTTTGGAAACAACAGAATAGTTGAAAAACAGGCTGCTTTTAATGCTTGGACTCTTTATAAAAAAAATAATTGTAGTCTAAAGAGCAAAATAATCTTGAGAAATGAGGCTGTTAATCTGGGATTAAGATAAAAGACGGCTTGTTTCCGTAAAAATATTGTCCCCACGACACGCATATATATAAACTACGCCAGACATAAGAGAGCGGGCAAAAGAAAGCCCACCCCGGTAGTGTATACCCCTATGAAAATGTTTTGCGGCTTGGCAAGAAAACTGGATGGTTAATTTTAGGGAAGTATAATTTAGTCTGAAAATGAAATATCGATAGCTCATCAATTTGCTTCGGTTGTTGTGAGTTTAATATAGAGGCACATACATAGGTCGTAAGCCTGCCAAATATTTATGTCGTGTATCATTATGGTAATACGGAGAATGCGGGATGAGCCCTATTGCAGGAGCCTTACGCCTGATCCCCAGACCTTGTCCATCTCTTCCCGTTTGTGTTCGTCTGCAATCTTAAGATATTTGCGCATCATTTTATAGTCGGTATGTCCGGTTATACTCATTATGACTTCTGGCTTCATTCCTTTTTGTAGAGATAGACTAATGAAGGTTCTGCGGGCTGTGTGAGTCCCAACAACTTCGTATTTCTTATATGTATGCTCAATGCGTTCGGTTCCCTGATATTTAACTGTTTTTACAACAGCGTCTATTTCGGCAAGTTCGCAAAGCTCTTTAACGTACTTGTTCATCTTCTGATTTGAAATAACCGGCAGGGGAGTCGGGAAGTCTGAATATCTTGCAAGAATTGAAATTGCATAGGAACTAAGCGGTATTTCAATCATTTGATGAGTCTTTTTAGTTCTTATGCTCCATGTTGCAGCAGAAATGTCATCACGAGAGATTTTCAGAAGGTCTGAATATCGTACTCCGGTAAAGCATTGGAAAACAAATATGTCTCTAACTCTTTCAAGCCGATCGTTTCCTTTAGCGTCAAAATTATACAAGCACATTAACTCTTCCTCGGTAAGATAAATAACCTCATTTGATTCTGATTTAACTTTGAATGACTTATAGCTTTGGTTGTCGGCATAGGAATTAAGATTTGCCCAAATCAAAAAGCTTTTCAGGAATGCGATGTTCTTGTTTGCTGTATTGTTCAGCATATTCTTCTGGGTTATCAGGAAGTTTTAATACTTTGAAAAGAAAACAGGAGTGATCTTTTCAAAACTTAGCGTCTCGTTAGTTGATTTCTGGAACTCGTTCAGTAAAGCCTTTACTCTTTTGAGTTTAAAAAGGGTCTGCTTTGTAACTTCAGGATTTTTAACTGCAATGTATTCTTCATAGACGGTGAACAGATCGGTTTCTCGTTTATCAAATTGTTTTTTAAGCTCGTCAACAATAACGCCAAATCCGGCATTAAAGGCTTTACCTCTTATTGAGCGGGTAACATCGTAAATCTTATTCTCGAAAGCGTTAAGATATTGATTGATGTTATTCAGAGCTCCCTTTTTTATTTTATCCTTTTCTTTCTTTATGTTGATTCTGCAAGTTGATTTATCCCAGAGTTCAGGCAATACCCTTTCTCCTGTATTAGTAGCATAGGTCTTGTCAAATTCACGAGCGTAACACCAGATAGCTTTTTCGCCTGAGGAGGTATGTTTTGCATCGAGGTAGAATTTCACTTTCATTAAAGAATATCCTTAGAAGTTAAAAATAAACATAACACATAAAGATAGCGAAGTCAATAGCTCTTACTATATTCTTACGGTATATATGTATAATAGTGCGCAATAATTTATTTTTATGATACGAGGAAAATTGATTAATAATCCCAAAACAATATATATAATAAGCAATTATGTGCTATTAGCATGCTGATGAATGAAGCTTGGTAAATAATAAAATATCGTAGGTTCGATTCCGCTTAGCTCCACAACTTAAAACCCCTTGGGACATAAAATGTTCTGAGGGGTTTTGTTTTAGTATTTTGCTAAGCGAATAATGTAGTTCTAAGTAATTGTTTTTATTAGTCGCTATACAAAGGCATAAATGGGATTTTAGTCATCGCTTTTCCTTCAAGAATGCTCAATTCGTAATTAAGACAAATTGGCTTAACGCATAATTTTTTGATTCTAAATCCCGCAAATAATCTTTTAGGTAATTTAAAATAAACATATCCGCTTACGCTTTTGCCTGGCGCAACGGTATTTTTACGTAGTATGCCGGAAGATACATCGCTTTTTAATATGCCATGTTTTTCATTATTCATTTGCATATCTGCATTTGTCCTATCAATTATCGCCGCTGATTTTTGTCTTCCGTCGTCGATAGTATACGCTATGCCTGTATTGGTTGTTACAGTAGTGTTTTTACCGTAGACTATTGAGTTTAATACGCCTCCCAAAAATATACCAGTATTTGAATTTAAATTCTCTACGTCGATATCAGTTAAAATTTCAGAGGGTTTTTCTGGCAATAGTAAACAAATCTTACTTGTATCCTGCTTAATTTGCAAACGAAGTTCAAAGCTATTATATGGCTTATATAAAACAGGAACGTTTGAGTTGTTTTGGTAAAGAACCCAAAGCCTGATGTATTTATTAGCCGCTACTTCTGGCTGATCCAAAGATAAAACATAGAAAGAACTATCGGTTTTAATATTAACGACCGGAATTCCGTCAGAATAAGTAAAATCAATCCCCTTATTAGCGGGTTCGAAGATTATTTGTTTATTCGCTACGCTTGATACCGAACAACCGATAAATGGAAGCAATAATAAGAATACGAAAATCAGGAAATGCTTTTTCAAGCCGACCCCCTTAATTCAATTTTGATAAATAATGTATTCGTCTTTTTGTAACAAAGAAACGAATATAAGTAGATTTTGTTTATGGTAGTAAAGCTAAATAAACGAATTACAATAATCAACTTAGCATGAACAGATTTAGTAAATATTACTATAACGCGGTCATAAAAATAGCCGCTATTAGGGCGGCTATTTTTAAATATTAATCGATTATTTGCTTAATTTATATCGCTATTTTAAAGCCAGTTGTCATGTTAAGTATTTTGCCGTTATAATTATCTTTGAGTATTGCAAACCCGTCGGTTCCGGTGCAATGTCCCGTAATTACTTTTTCTATTTTATACGAGTTAAGTTTATGAGCTAAATCAACTACGTTTTCTTCCGGCTCGCCAAGCTTTCTTGTCCCCGGATTTACAAGATGAAATCCGCCAATAAGGGATGTTATCTGTTTAATGTTATTTTTCTTCATTGATGATTCGATCATGTTTGTTATTCCGCTGTGCGCGCATCCGGTAACTAAATGATTATTGCCGTTGTCTTTTATCAGGATTGCTAACTCATGTTTGAAGTCGTCATGCACGTAATCGGCGCCTGATTTTTTATATAAAGTCCCATTCATTTTAGGAAAAAAATTATCAGGATTAATATCAATTGTATTAATAGCAATTTGCGGACTTATTGCAACGTCGTTTTTGACAAATGAAATTCTATCGGAATACTCCGAAAATAAATTTCTGTCAAAACTGATGCTCTTATATTCTGACGTTTGCAAATTGTTGGAATAATAGTCGCCGTCACAGTAGGGAGAAAGATATACTTTAGCTTTTTTATTAAGCTCTAAAAAAGAGCGTAAACCGCCGCCATGGTCATGGTGCGCGTGGGTTATTATGCAGATGTCAATATCTGCAATATCAATATCAAGAAGTTTCGCATTATTTATAAAACTGTTATCGGGACCGCAATCGATTAATATTTTTGAGTCCTCAGACGTAAAAACAAGTCCAAGGCCAAAACGCGCCTGGAAAGCTTCGCTGAGTATGCTGGTGTTTTCGCTAATTATTGATAGATACATTTCATTTCCTTGTTAATATGGAATTTGTCTGAATATTTAATTGTTGATATTTCAGTCAATCTCATAGTTTTACTTAATTAATAAGCTTCTAAAAATAATAAATTGAAATAACGCTAAAAATGCAATGAAAAAAACAATCCATTATAGGCAATATAAACAAAAATGAAATTGATTTTATTTATTTAAGTTTTTTGCTAAATTGAAACTACAGTAAGTTTCAATTCGCATAAAAAATATTTTTTACTATCGCGTTTTCATTAGGAATTGTTGTCATAAAAAAAACTCTTAATAACATTTTGCATAATTAAATTACCGAAAGGGTTAATGGGTATTATATAAATGCTGGATATGGGAAATAAAACGAAAATTCTACATGTGGAAGACAATATAAACGATTTTTTACTTCTTGAAAAAGAGCTAAAGAAAGCAAAAGGGGAGTTTGTATTCAGAAGAGTTGAAAGAGAAAGCGAATTGCTTCTTGCGCTAAAATCTTATTGTCCCGATATAATTATTTCCGATTATTCGCTGCCAGAGTTTGACGGTATGTCCGCTCTGAAAATATGCAAACTGCATGCTCCTGAAACGCCATTTATTATGCTTACCGGCTCGCTTAACGAAGATATTGCCGTGGAATGTATGAAAGCGGGCGCAACCGATTATGTTATTAAAGAACACATTATAAGAATTAGTCAGGCGGTAGAATCTGCCGTTGAAATTCAAAAACTAAAATTAGAAAAAGAGAAAAATCAGGAAGAATTAGTAGATAGCGAAAAACGGCTTGCTATAGCTTTGGAAGGGACTGACGCAGGCTTTTGGGATTGGCATATTCCTTCCGGTAAAACAATTTTCAGCCGCTCGCTGCTTAAAATGCTGGGGTATGAAGAGAATGAACCAGAAGCAAAAAATATTGTTTTTTGGAAGAAACTAATTCATCCTGACGATATGAGTTTGGTTTTGAATACATTATATGCGCATTTTGACGGCACAACGGAAATATATAGCGTTGAATACCGAAAAATTACTAAGACGGGGGGATATGTTTGGACGCTCGACCGGGGAAAAGTTGTGGAGCGTGATATAAATGGGAAACCTGTCAGGGCGGCAGGTACAATTACAAATATTACCGCAAGAAAAAAAATTGAACAGGAGCTTCTTGAAGCGAAAGAAAAAGCGGAAGAAATGAACCGGCTTAAATCTAATTTTCTTGCAAATATGAGCCACGAATTTAGGACTCCCTTAAATGGTATCCTTGGGCTTTCCACTGTTCTTGCAGACGAATTAGAAGAATTAGATAAAATTAAAATGGCTGTGGATATTATGATTTCGGGCAAACGGCTGCTTGGAACCCTTGATTCAATACTTGAATATACTCAGCTGGATTCTACATTTAATTCTAATCCATTATTAAAAATTGACTTAAATACAATCGCTGCAGCGGCGGTTAAAGAATGCGAAAATAATAGCGCGCTAAAGAATGTTCCTATCGATTTACAAACTTCGTCTGAAGCTGTTTTGGTAGCCGGTTCTGAAAAATATCTTTACATTATTATCCACAATCTTGTTGAAAATGCCGTTAAATTTACTTCGAATGGAAAAGTTACCGTTGAGGTTGTAAATGAAAAAAATAATGGAAATTATTTCGGCGTAATTAACGTGGCAGATACCGGAATTGGCATTCAGAAAGAACATCAAAAAATGATATTCCAGGAGTTTAGGCAGGTTAGCGAAGGGTACGGCAGATATTATGAAGGTTCCGGATTAGGGCTTTCATTAGTTCAAAAATTAGTCACGCTTCTTGACGGTAAAATTTCTGTTGAAAGCGAATTAGGCAAGGGATCAGTTTTTACTGTAAAATTCCCCTTGCTAAATGAAGAAAAACCTAAAATTGAAGTTAAGAAAATAGAAAAACCGGAAATTTCAGGCGCAAAGAACAACTCGTCTTTTTCTATTTTATTGATAGAGGATAACGTCGTAAATAAAGACGTTGTAGAATTGTTTCTAAAGAAAATTTGTTCTGTGGATTATGCAAACACAGGAGAACAGGGGCTTCAAATGGCTCGCGAGAAAAAATATCCAATTATTATGGCTGATATCAATTTGGGGAGCGGAATAAACGGAATTGAAACGGCAAAGGAAATTCGCAAAATTAGCGGATATGAAAAAACGCCTATCATTGCTGTAACAGGATACGCAATGTATGGCGATAAAGAACATCTGCTTGCCGAAGGGATGTCTTATTATATTGCTAAACCATTTGAAAAAGCTGATATTATAAATCTTATAAACCAAATAATTCAGAATAACTTTGAATGAAATTTGCGGCATTAAAGAGTTAATTAAGCCGCTTTAAAAAAATATATAAACATGGAAAATAATAGCTCGCATAACCATAATCATTCGCACAATCACAACCATGCCGGTCAGGCCGATTATACAAAAGCTTTTGCAATAGGCGTTTTAATAAATACCGCATATTTAGTTATAGAAGCTATATACGGCATTATGATAAACTCAATGGCTCTACTTGCTGATGCAGGGCACAATTTAAGCGACGTTCTTGGATTATTGCTGGCTTGGGGCGCGGCATATTTAGCGCTCAAACAACCTACTCAGTTTAGAACTTACGGCTTTAGAAAAACTTCTATACTTGCGCCAATGTTTAACGCTATATTGCTTTTAATTGCAATTGGAGCTATAGGCATTGAATCAATTCGGCGTTTATTAACTCCTGAACCAGTTGAAGGATACGCTATAATTGTTGTTGCAGGAATTGGAGCTATTGTTAATGGAGTAACTGCATTTTTATTTATGAAAGGCCGAGAGAAGGATATAAATATTAAAGGCGCGTTTCTTCATATGGCCGCTGACGCCGGAGTTTCTGTAGGAGTTGTAATTGCGGGTTTTGTTATTCTGAAAACCCATATTTATTGGATTGATTCCGTTATCAGTCTTGTTATTATGTTTGTGATTTTAACAGGAACGTGGAATTTATTAAAGGACTCTTTTAATCTTGCATTAGACGCGGTTCCTGTAAATATAGAGGCCGCTAAAGTAGCCGCATATCTTAGAGCTTTGCCTGAAGTAAAAGAAATTCACGATCTGCATATCTGGGCGATGAGCGCTACTGAAAACGCGCTGACAGTGCATATTATAAAAAATAAGCATACTTTAGACGACGATTTAACGCGCAAAATCTGTAAAGAATTAAATCACGAATACGGAATAGACCATACTACTATTCAATATGAAGTAGGGGAGCCTGCGTTAAATTGCAAATCCAATTCGCTCTGATTTCTTTCAGGCAAGGAACGAAGCCGAATACGATAAAACCGTCTCAAACGCGTTGTTCACTTCATTTTCAATTTTGTCCAATAGCGGGAAAGGGGTTTCGTGCGAATAGCTGAAATTAAAATCCATGAACTTGAGGCAATGCGAAAGCCTGCCCGGAAAATTATGCGCAATGTTTTTTGGGCGGAAAACGCCGTCCTTTTCAAGTCCTAGTATTCGTATTCTGTCTTTCATTCCGGTAAGAATGGCGTTTCTAAAAGAAATTAATTTGTCGCTGTTTATCATGCTTTGGAAAGCGATGCCAATCTCTTCGGACCTTGCAAATATTGAATGAAACGATTCGTTTGTTTTCATGTTTTCTTCAAAACCTTCAAGAAAAAAATTCTTAAGAGAAATAGCAGCTTCGCTGTCTATTATCGCGCGCGATATTGGAGTCGTAAAATCTAAAGTGGCTCCGCCGCAAAAAATTAATAGACGGGAATCTCCGAACAGGTTTTGCGGATTGCTCATTAATAATATCTGCCCAAAAAATCCGCCGATTGAATATCCAAAAAAATCAATTTCAGCGTCTTTAGAAATATATGGATTTTCATTATCCCGGATGGTTTCCACCAAATGAATAACGTCATACAGACTTTGCAGCCCCGATAAGAAAAATCTTTCCGGCGAGAACTGAAGCCGAGTACTAAGAGCAGCATTAACAAATGTAGAAGCGTCTAAATTTGGAAAAAGCTTTTTCCTTTCTTTTGAAACCTGCGACATCAAACGCGGATTGCTCCATTCTTTTGGAGCCCGGTTCATATGGTAGGCGATTGGAAACATAATTACAGGGCGTCCTGTTTTTTCCAACAGGTATTGAGCCCACGGGAGATACTTATCCCAGTTTTTTTCGTTCAATCCGTGGAGCAGTATTATTGCCGATCCGCTTTTTAAAGAATTCTTTTTCCGTAAAATTGAATAAGTGAAATTATAGTTTTCTTCAAAACTGTTATCCGGAGCGTTCAGGTTTCTGAAAATGTAACTATTGGAAAAAGAATTATTTTGAAGATAATAGCTTAACAGCGCATTGAAGACGGCGCTTTTATTGCCTGTCTTGATAACGTTTTGATCCCCAATTAATTGTTTAGATACAAAATTCTGATCTACTAGTTCAAAATCTTTATCTTTAATTTCAGACGCAGAATGATTTTCTCTTATCTTTTTGAGCGTCGCACATTTTTCAAAATAGCTCAAGCGTTTCTCCTGCTGTTTTTTGTTTTAAGTACTTTTATTTCTTTTTCTTTACTTTTTAACAAACCTTTCCAGCGGTCAATTCCTTCCAAGAGTTTTTTAGTAGTGTTAAAAAGGCGGTCAATTTCCTGAGTCATAAGGTTAAGTTTTTGAGTTACAAATTCCGGGTCGTATTTATAAACGTCGGACTGAAATTCTAAAAAGTCTCTGAAATAATCGGAAATTACTTTAATTTCATCAAGTGTATAACCAAAATTTTGAAGATCAAGAATAAGGCTGCAAAAGAAGACGTAATTTTCTAAGAAGAGTCTAAACCCGCCTTCGCTTCTCATGTCCGATTCTATAATCCCTTTATCTTCCCAGTGTTTTATAGTGCGGGGCGAGACTGCAATTCTATCGGCAAGTTCGCCTATTGTTAGGTATTTGCCTTTTGTTTTTAGTTCTTTGGCGGCTTTAGAGTTGGGGAGGCCTACTTTTTTAATAATTTTATATATTGCAGGCAAAGGATAGCCTAATTTGGTCAGGTTGATAATTGTTCCGCAGTCTTTTATAACGCTTGCGGAAAAATAAGGATCTTTTGTTTCGGTAAATCCGGCCGCTTTAATAAGCTTTCCTTTTTCCCATTCAAGAATCTGGGCGTCGGAGACGCCAAGTTTTGCCGATAATTCGCTAACCAGGAATAAATCTGACATTTACTGTACCTTAACGTATGGTTGTTATAAATATATACGTGAACGTACACGTAATATATAAATATGCTTTTCAATTGTCAAATTAATAAATTATTAACGCATAGCTTTTGGACCTGTTGAAATAGTATGTCCTGATTAAGTCTGCTGGAAAAGAAGTTAATGCTTCTATAATGTAAAAAGAAATAAATCGGGGGAACGAAGAAAGAAGGTTATTCCTGACGAAACGTCAGAGATACGCTGCCCTCAGCATATCTCTGACTGAAATATAGGTAGTAAAATAAAATAAGAAACAAAATCTTATCCACAAAGATAAAGATTATTTATATAAATAGTATCTTTTTGATTTATTACAAAAACTTTTTACGTCTTTTTCTAAATATTTCTGAATATCGCTATACTGAAAATTTTGAGAAAACAACTTGCGTATATTATCAGCGCCGCAGACTTTATCAAACATATTAGTGCGCGATGTATCGGTAAGCTTAAACAAATTTTTATTTGGGTAAAGCTGGTTGTTTACCTGCATGAACTGAAATTGCAGCGCGGTAGCGTTAAACTTGTTGAAGTCCTTTATATAAATCTGCACGCCGTGAATTTCTTTTTTTGCAAGCGTTCCATAATAAGGCTTAAAATGGATTGGACGGAAAGATACGCCTTTTATATTAAGCGCGTTCATTTTATTGGCTAATGAATTAGCGTCAATCCAGTCGGCTGCAAAAGTCTGGAAAGGGATAGGATAGCCGACGCCTTCGGAAACCACTTCAAGCTCGCCAAGAATCCCGGTAGTTACATAATACTTTGCAGTTTCAGCATTTGGGATATGCGGCGAGGTAGGAACCCATGGCAAACCAGTTTCGTCAAAAGACATTTTTCGTTTCCAGCCCTTCATAGGCACAACAGTAAGTTTGCATTTAACTCCGTTTTTAAGCATTCCTTCGCCGTTGAGCATTTTAGCAAGTTCGCCGCAGGTTAAACCGTATACGTAAGGTATTTTGTACTGACTAACAAAAGAAATATACTTATCTTCAGTAATATTTCCCTCAACTTTTTTACCGCCTAAAGGATTAGGTCTATCCAATACTACGAACTCAATGTTGTTTTCAGCGGCGGCTTCCATTGCAAGCCCCATGGTGCTGATGTAAGTGTAAGAACGGCAGCCAATATCCTGAATGTCGTAGACTAATACGTCAATGCCTTTCAATATTTCAGGGGAAGGCTTATGGTTCTTGCCATAAAGCGAATAGAGGGGTATCCCGGTCGCTTTGTCCACGGTGTTGCCTACAGAGTCGCCTGCGGAAAAGTCGCCTCTAACGCCGTGTTCCGGCCCGTATAAGGCTACTACTTTGCATACGTTTGATTCGTTTAGTATGTCGACTGTAGATTTTAATTTGCTGTCTACTCCGGTAGGATTTGTAATTAATCCGACTTTTTTGCCTTTTAATATTTTAAAATTAGTAGCTTCCAAAACTTCTATGCCTGTTTTAACTTTTGGTTTTTGACAAAAAGTAAAAGAGAATGCAAGAATAGTAAACAGTAGGACAAGTTTTTTCATTTTTTACTCAGTTTATTTATTAGATTATTAGAAATTTCCGAACATTTTGCCGTAAGAGAGTTGTGCAGCAGGTCGGCCCTGCTCATTAAATCGGAAATGTGCTCATGCTCCATATTAAGGACTGAACAATTGATTAGGACATTATAATATGCGCCCTGAACAGCGGTATTTAAAAGAGAAACGGCTACTCCAACGTCTGAAAGAGAATTTTGATTTCCTTTTTCTTCAATAAGCGTTAAAAGGGGCAGTACGTATTCGCAAAGCTCAATAACGTCTGCTGGAATTTTGGCCGCCTGAAAAGTAGCTTCGTCTATTTTTTTGCTGCGTTCCTTTATTTGTTCTTCAGTTCCTTTAGGGAGTTTAAAAGCTTCCATAACGGAATTAAACGCTTCGTTATCCTTTTCTGCAAGACTGAGAAGTTCCTTACTTGAAGATTCAAGCTTTTGCTGAACCTCTTTCAATTCTTCTTCAACATCGTGATATTTTTTTTTGCCGTAAGTTAAGTTGCAAACCATGATGCCAAGCGAGCATGCCAAAACGCCGCTAAAAGCAGAAACATTCCCTCCGCCGGGAGTAGGGGAGCTTGACGAGATTTCGTAAATATATGTATTTAATTGTTTTGAGATGTCCATTTGGGGCCTCCTTAAATCATATAATCAATTATTTTATTTGCGTTAATAAAAGGATTTAAAACGCTAAGTCCTAATCTTTCTTTTGCAATTTCAATCAAAGACGAGTCGTCATAATTTGCAGATCCGGCGTAAAGTCTGCCGGTTTGTAAAAGCGCTTCTAATGGAACCAGACCGATAATTTCGCTTCCGTTAGTTTGCACACCAAGTTTTTCAGCTTCTTTTTTTACTTCTTCAAAAGCTGTAAAAAGGGAAGTGATATTATAATTTGTAAGGTTAATAGAAACCTGCGTAATCCCATATTTATCAAGACTTACGCCCATTCCCTTAAAGTTTTTAAGGCGGCCGGGTTCTCTTACTGTTGCTCTGTTAATTTTAATAACTTTGCCGTTTTCGTCCCGTTTAGGTTTGCCGGATTCTCTTAAAATCTCAGCTATTTGTTTTGCGTATTTAACATCTGCTGACATAATATTTACGTTGTAAGCAATTAAGAAAAACCGCGCGCCTGTAACAATTGCGCCAAGCTTTTTGTTAAAAACAGGAGCTCCAAAATCAGGAACCCAATCTGCATTTTTTAACTTTGTTTCAAGTCCTTCGTATTCGCCGCTGCGTATTGCCGAAAGGTTTTTTCTCTGAGCGTTTCTGGCGGCGGCTTCATATAAATAAACCGGAACGTTTAATTCTTGCGAGATTCTTTTACCGTATTCTTCCGATATTTTTATACACTCCTGCATATCGGCATTTTTAACCGGAATAAAAGGAACTACGTCAATAGCTCCAATGCGCGGATGAACGCCTTTATGAATCTGCATATCTATATGTGCGGCTGCGGCGCGGCTAACTGCCAATGCGCCATTTAAAATACCTTCGTCGTCGCCGGCTAAAGTTACTACTACTCTGTTATAATCGCCGTCTGGTTCAAGACTAAGCAGCTTTACGTTATTAATCCCGGCAACGGAGTCTTCCATAGCCTTAAAGGTATTAGTATTTCTTCCTTCGCTAAAATTAGGAACGCATTCAATTATTTTCATTTATCAATTGCCTTGTAAATAGTCTGTCCTTTTTTTACGGTCATATAGTTTAGGTTGGAACCCATATTATAAAGCAGCTCCGAAAAATCCTCCGCGTTAAAGACGGCAAAATCTGCCTGTTTGCCAGGTTCAATACTGCCTGTTTTATCCTGAATTCCGATAGCTTTTGCCGCATTAATAGTAAAAGCCGAAATTATCTCTTCGGTAGTCAGGCGCATCTTTAGCGCTGCAAGCCCCACTATAAGGCTCAAGTTATTAATATGACACGAACCCGGATTAAAATCCGAAGCAAGCGCAACAATAGCGTTATTATCAATCAGTTTACGCGCGGGAGCAAAATCGTAATCCAGAAAAAACGAAACGCCCGGCAGTAAAACAGCAACAGTTTCGGAATCTGTAAATTTAGCAATATCTGTGCTTTTTATAACTTCAAGATGGTCTATGCTCGCGGCTTTGTATTTAAAACCTGCGTCAATGCCGCCTAAATTGTTAAACTGCTCGGAATGCAATTTTATTTTTATTCCAAGTTTAGCGGCTGCATAAAAAACCTTTTCGGTTTCTTCTGCCGAAAAAGCGGAAGCTTCGCAAAAAGCGTCGCAAAACTCAGCAAGTTTGTTTTGGGTTACGTATGGCAGAAGTTTGTTAATAATTATATCCAAATAGCCGGAATGATCGTTTGTATATTCTGTTGGGAAAGTATGAGCGCCCAAAAAAGTAGGCATAATATCAATTGGAAAATGTTGCTGCAGGGATTTTATAACTTCAAGAATTTTAATCTCGTTTTCAAAATCTAACCCGTAGCCGCTTTTTATTTCAAGAGACGTAACTCCTTGAGATATAAGAAGTTTGATGTTATCGCCTGCGGAGTTAAACAGATGTTCCTTAGAGGCGTTTCTTACGGCTGTAACTGTAGAATTAATACCGCCTCCAGTTGCGGCAATCTCTTCGTAAGTTTTTCCCTGTAGTCTTTTACAAAGTTCTCCGGCTCTTGAACCGGCAAAAACCAGGTGAGTATGACAGTCCGTAAAGCCGGGTAAAATAATCTTCCCGGCAAGATCAATTGTTTCGTCAAAAGAAGATTTGTATGCGGATGAGGACGGAATAAAATCTTTAATCATTCCGTTTTCTGCAACTATAGAATAACCGGAAATTGGAGAAATATTACTCATTTCGCCGCCTCGTTTATAATTTAACCCGTTAGTATTAACGGTAATTATTTGAGCGGGATTTAAGTAAAGCTGTCTCATAAATTTTATTTTACGATGTTTACGGAATCCTGAACTACGCGCGAACTTTTATATCCCAACTGATTAAGCTTAAAACTAAGTTCTTTAGCTTTGCTTATATCGGTAAAGTCGCCCGCTCTAACTTTGTAAAAAGGGGAGTCGTAAATAACGTAAACTGGTAGTTTAATTTTAAAATATACTTCCGATTTAATAGAATTAGCTTCTTCAAGGCTATCGGACGTAATAATCTGAACTCTGTAACCAAGAGCTACGCTGGTAGAGACTTCTGTATTAACGGCATTAGGTTCTTGTTTTTCATATTCAACCCAAACGTCGTTTTGAGTTGAAGCGGAAGCGATGGTATCGTCCATATCGGGTTTAAATTTATAAGGAGTCATATCAAAATCTTCTTTCAGGTCAGGGTGCTTAATAACAAGTTCCGGCGTTTTATCAGCAACAATAGCCTCGCCGCTATCAGAAGATTCCTGCGTGTTTTTAGCTTGCGATTCTTCGGCAGCGTCGTTTTTATCTTTTTTATATCGGTCTGAAGTTTGAATCAGCGATGCGCTGCATCCGCCCAGGTATATTGTAAGTAATAATATAAAAGGTATAATATATTTCTTATTCATTTTCCAAAAGAATTATTTTATGATGCATTAATATAATTTAAAAAAAGAACACATAAAAGATTTACAATTGGAACAATACGCCTATTTAAGTCTAATCTCTTTTAACTTCAGATTTAGCTCTTCTATAGTTCCATGATGAACGTAGCTGTATCCGGTTACTCCAATTCCGGGTACAAACTCAAGCGTCTGGGTATCCGGAGCAGTAATGAAAACAAGATTGGTTTCATTATACATTTTTGAAGGATTTGCGCCTTTGATTTTTTTTAGATTAATGCGTTTTGTATTTTCTACATACCAGCAGTAATGATGATCCGAACGGGTAATCTGGCTTGTTTCGCCAAAGACTTTTCCTTTTGTTAACGGAAAGTCAAATAATAGTTCTCCTTCGTTAACAAGACCGGCAAAGAAGCCGCTCGTATCGTTTATTTTATTTAGAGCTTTCTGAACCTGAGCTGAATCCAGCAACGAATATACTTTACTTCCACCAACGCAGATTAAAAGAGTCTTTGTATTTTGTATATTTTCGTCGGACCATCTTAAAGTCGCAGGAAAATTTTCTACTATTGCAACGGAAATATTTTCTTTATTTATAACGTCGGCAACTTTCATTGTGAAATGAACCTTCTTTTCCATAATTCCTTTGCCTGCGGAAGAAGTAAACTTGTGAGTCCCTTCATAAATCCATGTTGAGCCTTTTATAAATGGAAAGTTTCCTTTTGATTGCGCTAATGTAGAATTTGAATTATATAAAAAACAGTAGAGTATAAATAAAAAAAAGAGCGCTTGTCTCATTTCTGTCTCCAGGTATTGATAAAATTGACGTTTGTATTCTATAAAAATACTATGTGTTAAAACAGCCAAAAAAATATATCTGATGTTCTTCTCCGATATTACTTCAATATATGTTTAGAACCAGCTTAATAAAGTTTAAATTAATTTAACGCGTTTTTGTTGATATTTACAATTTATTATTGTAAAATAATTGCAGCGTTTTTATATGATGAATTTATTTAAAAATAGGGAGAGGGGAGTATGAAAAAATCCGTTTACTTTTTTGCAATTGCAATATCATTAATTGCCATAAATTGTTCAACGACCCATTATGTAAGCAAAAACTATTCAAGAACCGATTTATATAACGACTTCAACAAGTCCTGTAATGATAGACGCATTAAGATTACTTTGCTCAACGATAGCTCTTTTGCAGCGCCGTATGGGGCAATCGTTTCAAACGACTCGCTTTTGTTATATGGCGAGGGACATAATGCAACTAACGGATATATTCCGCTTGGCAAAGTAAAAGAAGCGAGCTATAATAAACATTGGCTTGGAATGACGATGGGCTTTTTTACCGGAATTATTGTTGGAGCTATTAGCGATGTAACTCAAATCATACATATAACCTCTGTTGAAGGGAATGATACAACCCCGTCATATGATTATATTAATGCAACTATTATTGAAATTCCTTTGGGCGCGGTAATTGGCGCAGTTGCCGGTTGGTTTATAGGATTTGACTATATATATAAATTTAATTAACGAAATTAAGTCTTTTTTGCATCTCTTTATTCTTAAGAGGGGATAAACGCCTTTTAAAATAAAAAACCTCAATATTTCTATTGAGGTTTTTTTTCCGAGCTGGCGGCCGGACTCGAACCAGCGACCTGCTGATTACAAATCAAAACAGAACTTTTTAATATTTTTAAGACCTAAAGCCTTATTTGTAAATCATTTAATAATAAGGACTTAGTTTTTTGTCATTGGAACATTTAGGAACTTTGTACCCGATTTTCTATTAAAAGTAATATAAACCGTAGCCAAATCGTAACGAGAATTTAAGGGTATTGACAAACTTTTTTATATGCTTTAGAATATAATTATTAGTACATCTGAATTTATACGGAATTTTATATAACCAATTTGTACCCACCGCTTTCACGCAAATCCATTTTTATCCCCAGATATGGGGAAAAACTGGGGAATAGTGTCATCATTACTGCCCCTTAAATACGGGTTATCACCACGAATTTAAAGAGCAGCTCGATAAAAAAGTTAGTTCATTATAATTACTATTCACATAACATTTTTCACCGAGCTGCCCTTACGGACAGAATGATGACTAATAAAATATCTTCACAATAAAAATAAAAGACAGTAATAAAATAACTTACTTAACAATAATTAATATGCCTACGCTATTAATCTTACAAGGATTGCCAGCTTCAGGAAAATCAACCTACGCTAAAAAACTTGTAGACGAACAAGGATACAAACGAATTAACAAAGACGAGCTCAGGGCAATGATTGATAACGGAAAATGGAGTAAAGCCAATGAATTAGAAATTGTTCTTGTCAGAAATAATTTAGTTGAGGAGTGGTTGCACAAGGGTTTTAACGTTGTAGTTGATGATACTAATTTTAGCAAAGACCATATCAAGTGTTTAACTAGTATTGCCGAAAGTTTAGAGGCAAATATTGAAATTAAATTTATCGATACCCCTTTGTTTGAATGTATTGAAAGAGATTCCAAAAGAGAAAATTCAGTAGGTAAAAGAGTAATTCTGAATATGTACAATCAGTATTTAGCTAAACCGCCTGCTACGGTATATGACCATTCTTTACTTTACTGTATTATTTGTGATATTGACGGAACACTCGCCTATATGAGCGGTAGAAGCCCCTATGATTATTCCAAGGTTTCAACCGACCTACCAAATACTAATCTTATAGAAACATTAAAATCTTTACCGTTTCCTCTCTTTGTGTTTAGTGGAAGGAAGCCAGTTTGTAAGGTTGATACTGCTTACTGGTTATATCAAAATGGAGTTAATTATCAAGAGTTGGTTATGAGAGAAAGCGATGAAGATGACCGCCCCGACGAAATAGTTAAACGTGAATATTACGATAAATATATAAAGGGTAGATACAACGTTTTAGCAGTCTTTGATGATCGCCCTAAAGTAATAAGAATGTGGAAAGAGTTGGGTTTATTCGTCTTAGACTGTAATCGTCAAGACCCACGAATTGATTTTTAATTAAAAATATATGCTTTCAATATCAGAAGGAGCTAACAAAAATTATTTAGCTAAAATTGTTTCACTCGCTAATCTCCGCAAACATTCAAATGCCGATAAACTTCAGGTCGCCAGCGTTGATTTCCAAAATGTTATTGTTGGATTAGAACAAAAAGAAGGTGATATCTGTGTTTTCTTTCCTGTCGAATGTCAAATATACGTTGGTTTTCTTGCCTTTTTAAACGCTTTTAGGGATAAAGAACTTAATACCGATAAAGAAAAGTCTGGCTTCTTTGAGAAGAATTGCCGAGTAAGAGCCGTCAAGTTGAGAGGTGAAAAGTCAATGGGTTTTATTATCCCATTATCTAATCTGTTATCTTTTTTAGGATTATCAGAAAGAGATATTTTTCAATTTTCTGTCGGCACAGAATTTAATATGATTAATGATGTAGAGTTCGTTAGGAAATACGAAGTATATAAACCAGAACCGAGAACAAAAAACGGAAAAATAGAAAAAAGAATCTCTCGTTTAGTAGACGGTCAATTTCATTTCCATATTGAAACCGAGAACTTTAGGAAAAATGCCTATGCTATAAAACCAGAAGACCATATTTCTGTTACTTATAAAGTACACGGAACATCAGCTATTTTTTCCAGAGTATTAACAAAACGAAAACTTAACTTATTCGAGAACCTTTTAAGTAGGTTAAAAATTAATATCCTCAATACTGAATACGATTTATTATATTCTTCCAGAAAAGTTGTAAAGAACGAATACGAAACTAAAGAGAAATCAGGTTTTTATTCCTCTGATATTTGGGGTCAAGTTAAAGAAGAAATAAAAGACCTTATCCCAGAAGGTTACACAATTTACGGGGAAATAATAGGCTACACAAAAGAAGGTGGTTTTATCCAACAGGGCTATGATTACGGTTGTCAGCAAGGAGAACATAAGTTACGGGTGTATCGAATAACCTCCACAAACCACGCCGGACAAGTATTAGAACTTTCCACCGAACAAATACGAGAGTTTTGTCAGAGAGTCGGTTTAACCCCAGTCCACTTATTCTATGACGGCAAAGCTGCCGACCTTTATCAACACTTAGATCAAAACTTCCATTGGAATGAAGAATTTATCAAACAGTTGGAAAAGGATTATAATGATAAAGATTGTTTTATGTGTAAGAACTCAGTGCCAGAAGAAGGGATTGTAATAAGAAAAGAATCATTGTTTTCATTTGACGCCTACAAATTAAAGTCATTCCGCTTCATGGAATGGGAATCATCTCAATTGGATAATGGAGTAATTGATACTGAAAGCGCTAATTAATAATTATAGCTGTGGCGAAGTGGAAACGCAGTCGTCTGCAAAACGACTATTCGCAGGTTCGATTCCTGTCAGCTATTCTATATTGGTTTATAGCTTAAAGGTAAAGCAGCGGTCTGTTAAGCCGCCTATCTTGGTTCGATTCCAAGTAAACCAGCACACATATGATAGACCACCCGAGCCGCATCGCGATCATAATATTTATAATAGTCATCTCCCTCTTTGTTTATTATTATTTTGAAATGTAACTATGAAAACCAACCTGAACACCTTAAACAGAATACAATCACTCCAATTTGCTAATGTCTATAATCTTTATTCCCGTACAGCTAAAACAGTTTTAGGCTCTTGCGAACAAGTTAAAAAGGATATCGCTTTTTATAAGAAAAAAGATTATATCAAGATAATTCCTTTTGACGGTATTCCCTTAAACAAAAACTTTGACTCTTGGAGCCAGTTTTATTCTGTTACTTTGGCAGGCTCAAAGGCAATTGATAGAGTTAAAGAATATAGGCAAAAAGTTTCTAAATCTTCAAACAGTCAAGAACACGAATCGATGAAAATTGATGTAGTCCGTTCTTTTATTGATAACTTCCCTGATTATGAGTTTGATTTTAACTACAATGCCAACTTCAAAGGAATAAGACCGGATATATTTATTAAGGCTAAACATATTTATAACAACAAAGAATACACCTTTTTCGTTGAAGTAGAGCGAAGTAAGAAAGAAATGACCTATATCTTTAAGGATAAAATTGTCAAGTATAACAAATTTATCAAAGACGGTTTATTTGATAAAAAAGGTTTTCACTCTCCCAAGGTTCTTTTCTTTTGCGCGTATAATCAGTACCCCTTTAATCTTAGGCCGCAACAATACGGAGATGAACAATATTCTAAATATTTTGTAGACATTCAAAGACTATTCGGAAACTTATTAAATCTATTGAAAGAGAAAGGCGTTTCTGATAAATATTTTCGCTTCGCTATGTTCCCTGAAGCAATAACGGAGAAGTTGAAAGAAGATATATTTTATTTCCCTAACGGTAAAAAAATTAAGTTAATTGATTAAATATAATTTTATGAAAATCACAAAATCAAAAAAATGGTTACCACCATTAAAGAAAAATTCAAAGAAAGTTAAACTCCCAAAACAAATTATTGTTGGCGTCGACAAGAAAGGGAAAGAAATTATCAAAAAGTTATGGGTTAAGGGAAAATCTAAATTCCTTCATATTCGTTTACACGATGAAGGGAAAACTTGTATTAATCAACTTTAATCGGCAAATAAGCCGAATAACATATTTATATGAAAAAAACATTAAAACAGCTTAAAGCTGATCGCAAAGAAAAACGCCATTATGGAATGGCTAAGTTAAAGAAAAGTCAAAAGTTCTCTTGGATTTCTAAGCAGGACAAAAACGGTTGGTCATTAGGATTGGTTCTTAACAGTCATACTCGTTGGTTAAGAAACGTAAGGTTTGCAAGTGAGGACGATGTAGTAAGAGCCACCAACGGGCTAACTAATATCGTTGTTGTTGAATTGAAAAAATAATTTCCTCCCGCTGCTCTTAATCGGGCAGTTCCAATCCGGGAACGCCAAGGCAGGCTAAATTGTCTCCAAAACAATTTGTGGTGAGTTCGATTCTCACACCGGGTGCAATTAGTTATTTCAAAAATATACCTTAATTAATGGTATTAAATCAGGGGCGGAGTTTAACTGGTATAAATAAATTCCTAAGCGAGTAGTAGTCAGTCCGTGGTATAAGCGCAGTCTAATAGCCTTAGACAAACCAACCGACTGTTAAAGGGATAGGAACGCTACAGGCTTAATCCTCGCCCCCTGGTTTAATTCCATTAACAAAAGAGGTATTACAATGAACGATAAAGTAAAACAAGTTCTTGATAGTGTTTTAGAACAATTCAAGGAAGGTAATATTCCTAAAAAAGTTGCCATTGCCACATTCCCCACCTTTGATAATCCGATGACAAAATGGTCATTTCTAAATCAGTTAATCTGTTATTTTTCCGGCTCTGATGATTGGAGAGGATTTAACCAATGGAAAGAGGTTAATCGTTTCGTAAAGAAAGGAGCTAAAGCCACATTTATTTTAGTTCCTAAATTTAAGAAAGAATTAAACGACAAAGGTGAAGAACACCCCGAGCTTAAAGGATTTATTGTAATGGTTCAAGGGGAAAAGGAATAATTAATTAAAAAATAATGTAGAGGGCTTAATTAAGAGCAGCCATTCTAACATTAAATCTGTAAAGTTTAGCCTCGCGTAATTTGTTTTCTCTCATAAGTAATTTTTCCTCAAATCTGTTATAAAGAAAGTCAGCCGGAGTAAGATAATATAAAGAACCATGTAGTCTTTCGTTGTTGTAAAAGTCGACATATTTAGTAACCTGCCGTCTGGCATCATCAAGATTAATCAACGATTTTTTAGAAAGACATTCTTCTCCGATAGTCCGGTTATATCGTTCAATCTTGCCGTTGCTTTGAGGATAATTAACAGAAGTCCTGACATGCTCAAGCTGAACGGATTGGATAAATTTACCAAACTCGCTTGAAACAAACTGACCGCCATTATCAGAAATAATCCTTGGTTTTACGCCCGGGAATTTCTCCAAGGCTCTCATAATAGTAACTTCAATATCAAGCTCGGTCATAGAAGTTTTCAGCTCGTGATGCACAATATATCGGGAATACCCGTCAATAACAGAAATAAGAAACAGAAAAGAGCCGTGAAAATTAACGTACTTAATATCAGTATGCCAGTGCTCGTGCGGACGAGTCGGCTGTACAAAACCGCTTCCTTTCTTATCGTCCTTAACCGTATTCCATTCGTTGAGAAGACCATAGCCTTTAAGCAAACGATAAGTAGTAGAAGGACTTACGGCAGTTACGTCTTCATCCATCATCATATAAGTAAGCCGCCTATAGCCTTCTCCCGGATGCCGCTTAGCATAAGCCAACAGAGCCTGTTTCTCTTCCTCAAGCAGCCAGTTGCTTTTTGGCAGTGTTGAGTTATGATAATTCGGCTTATTAAGTCTTGACGTCCAACTGTAGAACTTACTCTGGTTTATGCCTACAAGACTTAGTATCCTTTCATATGTAATATCGGTTTTCTTATTTATCATACGGACGCATTTTACTACGTTATCTCTTATATCGGGTTCAACCCAAATGGCGTTTAGTTCTCTCCAGATATATTTTTTTTTAACAA
>WSSedL1CaDRAFT_10000309_pt1 | contig 34332 bp, 30 predicted proteins | sample WetSurSL1Cattail_FD_9464 | JGI IMG/M metagenome (IMG submission 9464)
CGGAGCAAGCCTAAAGGCTGACTTCGGAAAGATCGTTAATTACAAATAAAGTGAATGTGAGCTAATGCATCCTTCATTCGGTATGACAGTGATGAAAAACCAGAACTCCTCGCGGAGCTCGTCAAACATCTGGCTTTTTCATCGCTAAACCGAATCCAAGAGGCATAAGTAAATTCACAAGTTCAAAAAAGGCGCCCTACTGAAACTATTGCAATCAAAGGCGAATAATTTGCACTGTGGTGCTGATTTTCAAACGATTCACGTCCTCGTACTGCATAGTTTGAGTATTACTTTATCTTAGGTGTTACGTTATTTTGAGTGTTACGTTATTTTAAGTGTTACGTTATTTTAAGTATTACGTTATTTTGAGTGTTACGTTATTTTAAGTATTACGTTATTTTGAGTGTTGCCTTATTCTGAGTGATACTTTACTTTGGTGCAAATTTATCTTGAGTGCTACGTTATCTTGATTACTGCTTTATCTTGAGTAGGGTGAATAATCTTATTTGAGATTTTGGGATTATTATAATTTAATATTTACATATCATATTTATTGTATTATAGTAATTCACGATTAATATGTTAAATATAGTTATTAAATTTTGTTTTACCGGAAGGATTCGTAGTATAATACAAAGATACGAATTAATCATGATAGGTAGTGATAATCGATCAGATTTAATAACGCAAGGAAAGAATTTAATAAGTTGATTATAAAAACCTTTGATTTTTTGGGTTTATAATAGGAGCAAGTAATAATTACAGCAGGTGAAAGGAATTTGATAGCATAAATTCCTTGGAAAAAGGAGTAAAAGATGAGTTGTAAGAAGCCTACAGTTTTAATGATATTAGATGGTTATGGTTTAAATGATAGGAAGGAAGGAAATGCTGTTGCAGAAGCTAATACACCTGTAATCAGCGGGTTAATGGCAGAGTACCCTTTTGTTAAGGGCTACGCCAGTGGTATGGCAGTTGGTCTTCCGGAAGGTCAGATGGGTAATTCCGAGGTAGGTCATATTAATATGGGCTCAGGACGTATCATATATCAGGAACTGACCAGAATTACCAAGGAAATACAGGATGGAATTTTCTTTGAGAATGCAGCACTTCTTGCAGCAATTGATAATTGTAAGAGAAATAATTCCGATCTTCATTTATATGGTTTGCTATCAGACGGCGGTGTACACAGCCATATTACACATTTATATGCATTACTTGAGCTTGCTAAAAAACAAGGTTTGGAAAACGTATATGTACATGCTTTTCTGGATGGAAGGGATACTCCTCCGGCTTCCGGTAAGAGCTTTATCGAGGCACTTTGGGAGCAAATGAAGATTATCGGCGTTGGTAAGATTGCAACCGTTATGGGCCGTTATTATGTTATGGACCGTGACAATCGCTGGGATCGTGTAGAAAAGGCTTATCGTGCCCTGGTCTTCGGAGAGGGTGAGACTGCCGATAGTGCAGTTAATGCAGTTGCGGACTCCTATAAAGCAGAGAAATTCGATGAATTTGTTCTTCCTACTGTTGTTTTAGAGAATGGTAAGCCGATGGCTACTCTTAAGGATAAGGACTCTGTCATATTCTTTAACTTCAGACCCGACAGAGCAAGAGAAATTACAAGAGTATTTTGTGATAATGAATTTACCGGTTTTGACCGTGGTACGAAAAAGGAACTGACCTATGTTTGCTTCTCCGAGTATGATATTACCATACCGAATAAAATAGTGGCCTTCCATAAGATTGCGATTAAGCATACCTTTGGACAGTTTTTGGCAGAACATCATATGACACAGTTGCGTCTGGCTGAAACCGAGAAATATGCACATGTTACCTTCTTCTTTAATGCCGGCGTGGAAGTACCGAATGAGGGTGAGGAGCGTATCCTTATTAGTTCACCAAAGGTAGCTACCTATGATCTTCAGCCCGAAATGAGTGCATTCCTGGTAGCCGAGCAGTTGGTGAAAGCAATCAAGTCCCTTAAGTATGATGTGATTATTGTTAATTTTGCTAATCCGGATATGGTCGGCCATACCGGAATAGAGGTAGCAGCGATTAAGGCAATTGAGACAGTGGACAAATGTGTTGGTATGGCAGTCGAAGCATTACTGTCGGTTGATGGACAGATGTTTATCTGTGCTGATCACGGCAACGCGGAACAGTTAATTGATTATTCAACCCATGAACCCTTTACAGCGCATACGACCAACCCGGTTCCGTTTATTCTTGTTAACTATGATAAGGACTATACGCTGGCAGAAGGTGGATGCCTTGCAGATATCATCCCTACAATGATTGATATGATGCATATGGTTAAATATGATGAAATGACAGGCAAATCATTGTTGATTAAAAAATAGTTGAAATTATAAATAATATATGGTAGAATTAGCTTTAGTTTTAGGAGGTGTAGTAATGGATGTTGTTAAATTAGTGATTCAAATAGTATATATTTTGGTTTGTATAGCATTAGTAGTTATCATTTTGAGACAAGAAGGTAAATTTGGTGGTTTGTCCGGCGCCCTAACCGGCTCCAGCGAAACCTATTGGTCAAAGAATAAAGGACGTTCCGCGGAAGGCAAGCTGGAATTGATAACAAAGTATCTGGCAGCGGCTTTTATCGTTATTTCTGTAATTCTTAATTTAAAATGGTGGTAAATCGTTATTGATTTCTAGAGGCTGTTACAAAACATTCGAAACCTTTTGTTTGGTTGTTTTGTAACAGCCTCTTTTTTGATAGTTACAGTTCAGCCTAGTAAGGATCGTGATATGACTGGGAAAGAAATGTTTCCATATAGGAGCCGCTTTCGCTAAGCCGCATTACGTAACGGTACATTAGGCTCTATATGACAGAGCCTAAGTACCGATGAATGCAAATACTCCAATATGGAAATCATTTTTTCCCAGTCCGGATTCATCTCTTTGATGGCTGAACTGTAACTTTTGATAAGTGAAACGCGTAATTACATGTTTTATAAATATGTAATTTATGGTATACTAATACAATGTTACGAAGTTTGAGCCTGCGTAATCCTCGGCCCAAACTAATTCGAAGGGCAGGCATGTTATGTTATCAACAATTCAGAGGATGGATGATAAGTTTACGAGGGTAAACACCGTTAATGAATTTATGGACAATATATTTTTATGTGATAAACGTTAATAATGCAGACAATAATAAAATTGAGATATACTAATTTAGAAACAATATTTTATACACGGCAAATATAAGCTGCCGCCCGAATTTGCGAGTTTACGGCAGAATGGAGATTAATATGAAGGAAAATGAAATTTTTGATGTAAAAAAAGCAATGCTGGAAGAATTATTTACCAGTAAAGAATATAAACCGATGCGCTTTAAGGATCTGGTTGCACTTATGCAGGTGCCAAGAGCCTCAAAGTATGAACTGAAAGCAGTTCTTGATCAGTTGATTTCCGGTGGAAAAATAATAATTGATGCACAGGGATTATATAAAACACCGGGAGATGACATGAAAGTCGGTATGTTTTCAGGAACCCAGAGAGGCTTTGGCTTTGTAATCCTTGAAGGCGAAGAGGACGATGTCTTTATTCCGGGAGATGCAACGAACGGAGCATTACACGGCGATAAAGTAATGATTACCATTAAGAAGGAACAGTCAGGCTCCGGCAGAAGAAAAGAAGGCGCTGTTGTTAATATCATCGACCGCGGTAGGGATGAGATAGTAGGAACCTTTGAGAAAAGCAAAAATTTTGGATTTGTTCGACCGGATAATCTAAAATATGGGAAGGATATCTTTATTCCGAAGGAATTAACCAAGGGAGCGGTGAATGGACATAAGGTGGTTGTTAAGATTACCAAATACGGCGATGCGACCCAGAATCCTGAGGGAAAGATCATTGAGATACTGGGACATGTCAATGACCCGGGAGTAGATATCATGTCGGTGGTAAGAGCCTATGACCTTCCGGTGGAATTTCCGCCGGAGGTTCTAAGATCTCTTGATCAGGTACCGGAGGAAATTGATCCACAGGAACTTATAAGCCGCCTCGATATCAGGGAGACTCAGACTGTGACAATTGACGGTGAGGATGCGAAGGATCTCGATGATGCCATCAGTATTGAGAAAGTGGGCGACCTGTACCGCCTTGGTGTTCATATTGCGGATGTATCCCATTATGTCAGAGAAGGCACACCGCTTGATCAGGAGGCACTTAAGAGAGGCACCAGCGTCTATCTGGTTGATCGCGTGATACAGATGCTTCCGCATAAGCTTTCCAACGGAATCTGTTCCCTTAATCAAGGGGTAGACAGACTTGCCCTTAGCTGTTTTATGGATATTGATGCGAAGGGAACGGTAGTCGGTCATACGATTGCAGAGACAGTAATCAGATCCGATCGACGAATGACCTACACCAATGTGTCGAAAATTGTGGAAGATAACGATGTTGAGGTCTGCAAAGAGTATGAGGAGCTTGTTCCTATGTTCCATCTCATGCAGGAGTTGGCAGACGTTCTTAGAGAGAGGCGACATATACGGGGCGCCATCAATTTCGATTTCCCTGAGAGTAAGATCATTGTTGACAAACAGGGAAAGCCAATCGAGATAAAACCATACGATAGAAATAAAGCTACCAAGATCATCGAGGAATTTATGTTGATTGCCAATGAGACGGTTGCGGAGGATTTCTTCTGGCAGGAGATACCATTTGTGTACCGTACCCATGACACACCGGATGAAGAGAAGATCAAGAAGCTTGCTATATTTATTAATAATTTCGGTTATAGCATCAGGGTAGGGCAGGAGGATATTCATCCTAAGGAATTACAAAAGCTGCTGGTCAAGGTTGAAGACACACCGGAGGAAGCACTGATCTCAAGACTGACACTGCGTTCCATGAAGCAAGCTAAGTATACGGTTACGTGTACGGGACATTTTGGACTTTCCGCAAAATATTACTGCCATTTCACCTCACCAATCAGACGTTATCCGGATTTACAGATTCACCGTATCATCAAGGAGAATGTCAGCGGAAAGATGGGCGAGAAGCGACGTGGGCATTATGATAAGATTCTCTATGAGGTATCGGATCACTCCAGTCGTATGGAACGGCGTGCTGACGAGTCCGAGCGTGAGGTTCAGAAGCTTAAGAAGGTAGAATACATGTCTGCGCATATCGGTGAGATCTTCGAGGGAGTTATCTCCGGCGTTACCTCCTGGGGAATGTACATCGAGCTTCCGAATACAGTAGAGGGCATGATTCGTGTCAGTGAAATGAAGGACGATTATTATATCTATGATGAAGAGCATTACCAGATGGTGGGAGAACACACCAAGAAAATATTTAAATTGGGGCAGAAGGTTACTGTGGAAGTCATGAATGCAGATAAAATTCTACGTACCATCGATTTTGCCCTTGTGGAGGTTGAAAAATAAGTGGGGGAAGACATTAAACTGATTGCCAATAACAAAAAGGCATACTTTGATTATTTTATTGAAGATAAATACGAAGCGGGCATCGCGTTGCACGGAACAGAAGTCAAATCCCTAAGGATGGGAAAAGGAAGTATCAAGGAATCCTTTATTCGTATCGAGAGAGGTGAAGTATTCATCTATGGAATGCACATCAGCCCATATGAGAAGGGCAATATCTTTAACAAGGATCCACTGCGCGTCAAAAAACTCCTGCTGCATGGCTATGAGATTAATAAGATTGCCGGACAGCTTGCCACCAAGGGTTATACATTGGTTCCACTTCGACTGTATTTTAAGGGAAGCCTCGTAAAGGTTGAAATCGGAGTGGCACATGGTAAGAAGCTTTATGATAAGAGAGAGGATATCGCTAAGAAGGATATGCGTCGAGAAGCGGAAAAGGATTTTAAGGTGAGGAATCTCTATTAGCCATCAAGCTGTAGGCAATTATGTTATAGTTGATATTAAGTGATATGCAATGGTGGATATTAATTGATATGACATAATTATGATAAATAAATACATTGTATTCTATCAGGCTTTCATCTATATTAAATTAAGCAAGACACGCGAAGGAGACTGACATTATGATGAAGATGGCTATTATTGGTGCCGGAGGTATCGCGCAGAAGATGGCGGATACGATTAACGGATTAGAAGAGGTTGAAGCTTATGCAATTGCTGCACGTGATTATGACCGCGCTGTAGCGTTCGCTAAGCAATATGGTTTTACCAAGGCTTATGGCTCTTATGAGGAAATGGTCTGCGACGTTAATGTGGATCTTGTATATATCGCAACTCCGCATTCCCATCATTATCAGCATGCAAAGCTATGCTTGGAGCATAATAAGCATGTAATATGCGAAAAGCCCTTTATGGTAAATGCTAAGCAGGCTGAGGAGCTTATCAAAATAGCAGAGGCGAAGGGCTTACTGATTACAGAAGCTATCTGGACCAGATATATGCCTTCAAGAAAAATGATAGATGATGTGATTACCAGCGGAGTAATCGGAACGCCGACCTCCCTTACAGCAAATCTAGGTTATCCGCTTGCCCATGTGGGTCGTATGCTTACACCGGAGCTTGCCGGCGGAGCGTTGCTCGATCTTGGTGTCTATTTGCTGCATTTCGCAGGAATGGCATTTGGCCAGGAGGTGGACAGAATCATATCCGCTGCGACCATGACCGAGGAAGGCGTAGATGCAAGAGAAAGCATCACCTTAATCTATAAGGATGGCAAGACGGCAGTTATGCATAGCAGTATGCTCGCTGTACTGGATCGAAGAGCAGTAATCTTTGGCACAAAAGGATATCTGGAGATTCAGAATCTGAATAACCCGGAGAAACTCACCGTATATAATTCAAGCTATGAAGAGGTATCAGTCGCTTATCCACCGAAGCAGATTACAGGATTTGAATACCAGGTTCTCGCCTGTAAGGAAGCGATAGAGAACAAGAAGACGGAATGTGAAGCTATTCCACACGCCGAGATTCTCAGAATCATGAAAATGATGGATGAGATCCGGGCACAATGGGAATACGAAATACCGACCATATAAATAATGGAAGCGTTGGTAGTGAAATTTTATAAATTAATTGTAAATGTCTTGAAAAAACATAGTTATTATGTTATTATAACTATGCATCTACAAACTAGATTTTGCAGATACAACCTTCTACATTTACCCTACGGGGATGTAAAGGTTTCGACAGGGCTTTATATTCAAAGTGCAAGCATGTAGTAGCTGAGGAAACTACTTAAAAATTTCTCACAAAAATAATTAACGACGATTATAGCGCTTTAGTAGCAGCCTAAAACTACTACCAGAGAAATCTGGTTCAACTCTTATGAAATGTCTTCTACTACTAAAACATAAGGGTCACCTAAAGTAGATAAGCAAGTCTGTAAAAACTGTTATACAGCCTTGACGAAAATCTTATACAGTCCACAAGGTAAGGTTTGCTTATTTTAACAACCGAGTGGTACTAAAAATAAGATAAACATGTAGAAAGCTTTGATGCGGGGTTTTGGACACGGGTTCGATTCCCGTCATCTCCATAAAAATCAGGATAAGACGCTGAGTCTTATCTTTTTTTTGTTTTATCTTAATAATAACAAGGTTGCAAAAATTAATGCCAAACTTCCGGCAATATGATAATATAAAAGTGGTTTACCAATCCATCTTATACCGGAGGTTATGATATATATGACAATGCAAGAATTGTTTCAAAAAGCGGATTATTATAAAAATTTGATTGATACCTGTGGAAAGCCTATGAAAGCTTATGAAGCGGACGGAAATGCACAGGCTTATGATTATATGTTTTCTTTGGTCGGAGCCGAACAGCTTGAGATTACGGAAGAGGTAATAAAAAGATTACATTATTTGCTCTGTGAAAAGACGAACCCGGAAGAAGCAGGACAATATAGAAAAACGCAGGTCTATATACCGGGGACGGATTATTTGCCGCCAAAAGCAGAAGAGGTACCGCATTTCATGGAGCATTTTATGAATCAAATGCAAAGCTCCAAAAGACTAATGCATCCTATTGAATTTGCTGCTATATGCCATAAACGCCTGTCAGATATCCATCCCTTCAAGGAGGGTAACGGAAGAACAGCAAGGCTTTTGATGAATTTGATATTAGTAAATGCCGGGTATGGAATTACCTCCATACCTCCGGCACTTCACAATGAATATATTAATGCATTGGCATTGTCTCAAGGAGTATACAATCCGGATATTGATGGCTTCATAAAATTTATTGCTGAATGTGTCATTGAAACAGAGAAGGAAAATTGCAGATTTAGAATTTAGCCAATATATATTTTTATGTACTTGGTTAAAATGTAATTATAATGAAATATCTATAAGACAAAAGGATGACAATTGATGGAGACATTCAAGAGAGTTCCTACGCATATCGGAGTAATACCCGATGGTAATCGAAGATGGGCGGCAGCGAATGGACTAGAGAAAAAAGATGGATATATGCACGGTATAAATCCCGGGTTTGAGCTATATAAGATGATGTTGGAATATGGAATAAAGGAAGCTACTTTTTATGGATTTACGAAAGATAATAATAAAAGAGAAAAAGAGCAGAGAGAAGCATTTACCAGAGCCTGTGTTGATGCAGTCGAACTATTGAGCGAAAAAGATGCGAACCTTTTGGTGATTGGAAATACCGAATCAGTAGCATTTCCTAAGGAATTGTTACCATATGCAAATAAAAGAGTACATTTTGGTCAAGGGTTAATTAATCTTAATTTTCTGGTAAATTATGATTGGGAGTGGGATTTGAAAAACCTTATGACAAATAAGATGTTGGAATCTGATGATATACCGAGAGTTGATCTTATTATCAGATGGGGAGGGCGTAGACGGTTAAGCGGATTTCTTCCGGTTCAATCGGTCTATGCGGACTTTTTCATTATCGATGAGCACTGGCCGGATTTTAACAAATCACATTTTTTAGACGCCTTACGGTGGTACCAGAATTGTGATGTTACATTAGGTGGTTAATGCGAACATAGTCTCGCTAAAATCATGCGATCCATTAGGAATATAAAAATGAATTCCATTGGAAATTCATTTTTATTCTGCATATTTAATTATAGTGTTTCTAACCAATCCGGCTTTAGTTGCTGATGTGAAAAAGAATTCAACATGCCGAATATTTACAGGCATTTATTGGGATTTGCGCCTGTGTAATCCTTGACCCAAACTAATTCATAGGGCGTTAAGTTAATTAGCTCATAAAGATATTATCTCCTTTACATTCATTCAATGCAGGTTTATCGATATTGTAGCACGGGGTATTTTATTAACAAGGTAGTATCAACATTATTTATTGTATTTAAAACAAAAACTTCTGTAAAGAAGAATTATATCAAAGATTTGGCAGTCTTAGTGTTACATGATTTTCGAGTTTACCTCATTTTACGTATGCATATTCTTACATTTGGTTGCGGTGTGTATCCGGTTATACATTGACAGGAATTAATAATTATTTTAGTATGAAATAAGGCCTTTCATGACTGGACGTAATTCAAAAAAATCAACAGGGAGGTAATATTAATGGTGATTCTAAAGAAGAATATTATGGCGAAGATGCGGGATGGGGTAAAGCTGGCAGGAGATCTGTACCGACCCGATACCGATGAAAAATATCCGGCTATTTTAATGAGAACTCCTTATAACAAAGATGGTATGGAGCAATGTAAGGATTACTCAAATCCTTATCTGCTGGCAGAGCGAGGGTATAATGTCTTTATCCAGGATGTTAGAGGATGTTATCATTCGGAAGGAGTACTAAAATCAACCGGTGAAAATGAAATCAATGATGGGTATGATACGGTAGAATGGGCGGCGGCGCAGTCCTGGTGTAATGGAAGAGTTGGAATGTATGGCTTATCTTATTTTGGATATACCCAACTCGCAGCTGCTGAACAGAGACCGCCGCACCTGATTGCTATCTGTCCCTTTGAAATGTCGGGTCTTTATCCTTTCAGTGTCGGTAAAACCCTAACCATTAATTCCTACCACCTGATGTGGCTTTACGGACAGGCAATGGGCAGGCTGGAGACTATGGAGATTTCAGAAGAGGAAAAGGAACGGCTTAGGGAGAAACTTAAGAAGAATATGGAACAGATGTCGGAGATGGTGAAGCATCTGCCTCTAAGGGAGATACCGGCTGCTTATGTGGAGGAATTTCCTCTATTTATGGATTTTATTGAGCTTCTTGATAATATTGATAATCCTCAGTTTAAGAAGAGAATACATAATCCTTTGGATTTTGGTAATATGGATGTTGCCATGCTGCATTGCGCAGGATGGTTTGATACTGCCCATGAAGGAGTAGTTGATAACTATGAAGAGGCATTACGCAAAGCGTCAACGGATCGTATGAAGACAGGACAGAAGTTGATCCTAGGCCCATGGGTACACGGAGGAGAATTTGCCGGTGTGATTGATCAGGTGGATTTTGGCCCGGAAGCAAGCGGTGATTCTATTGGCGTTGCAAATAAAACCTATGACTGGTTTGATTTCTGGTTGAAAGGAATTGATAACGACATAAGGAAAGAGCCTCCGGTGGATCTCTTTGTTATGGGTACTAATATCTGGCGCAAGGAGCAGGAATGGCCACTTGCAAGAACCGTGTACACGGATTATTATCTGCATAGTGATGGGAAAGCCAATACACAAAAGGGTGACGGAAGCCTGTCAGAGATGATTGCAAATGATGAGAAGGAAGATCATTATACTTATGATCCCGGAGATCCGGTTGTTTCGCTAAATAAGGATGCTTCGGGCGCAAGGGTAATTCAAGACCGGACCGAGCTTGAGGTTAGGGAGGATGTTCTGGTATATGTGTCGGAAGTATTAACCTCTGATGTGGAGATTACAGGACATGTCGGAATGAGGCTTTTCATATCAACGGATGTGGTTGATACGGATTTTGTATGCCGGCTTATGGATATTTATCCGAACGGTAAGAGATATTCCATGTCCTCCGGTATTGTTCGCGCAAGATATCGCAACTCCATGAAAGCGGAGTTTCTGAAAGAAGGAGTTATCTATGAATTGGGGGTAGACATGGGCACAACCTCCAATGTATTCTTAAAGGGTCATCAGATTGGGGTAGAGATTGCCAGCAGCTCCTTCCCGAATTTTGACCGTAATTTAAATACCGGAGCCAAAATCGGTGCAGGAAGTGAGTATGTGACAGCTCATCATACAATTTATCACAATGACCAATATCCTTCCAGAATCATACTGCCTGTGATTCCACAGGGTGCGCTATAAGATAATATTTTATTTTACTGTTTCCCCATGAATTACTGGTTTTCTATAAAAAAAGAGCCTATTCCTTTCTGGGAGTAGGCTCTCATATAATTTGGTATACTTCAGTTTACATGTTATAACAAATCCTGTAAAACATCCCTTATCATAAGAAGAGGCTGTTGGTAAAATAATGAGTGAATTTTACGATAGCTGTTGAAATTCGGGCTTAATATTATTACTTTAATTTATCACAAAATTCTTTTATTTTCTGATCGTTTTCCGGGCTCTGTTTCGTTTTTGGGTTGATAAGGCTAAGTGTAGCGACTATATTGTTGCCCGGAAGTTCTTGTCGGAATTTATCAAAGCATTTTTCGGTATCACTGCCTGCACAGCAGGCAAATAAAGCTATTTTCTTATTGGTCAAATTATTATCCTTCAAAAACGTCTTGATCGGTGGAACATAGCTCCCTGCCCAAATCGGTGTGCCGATGATGATGGTATCATATTCACTACTATTAAAAGTATAGGGAACGAGCTTCGGAGTATCTCCGAACACAACACTTTTACCACCCCATATAAATTTACTTACACTTCCCTTTGGATATTCTTTTACCGGTTCTAACTTAAGCTTCTGTGCATTGATATTTTTGGCAATAATATCTGCGGTATATTCTGCATTACCCTCCAACGAATAATAAACAACAATTGATTTCATATGACCTCCTATGGTGATTATTTCAAATAATTATTTATCTTTATTCTGTTCCATCGGTGATTTGATAATACCATTCTACTCTGTATTCTTAATAAAATAAATAACAAATGTAATGAATGGTAAATTATATCTGTAATGAATGGTAAATTATATCTCAACTATCAGATAATTGACTGGATAAAGTTCAGCCATCAAAGAGATGAATCCGGACCGGGAAAAAATGATTTCCATATAGGAGTATTTGCATACGAACTATGTAATGCAACTTAGCGAAAGCGGCTCCTATATGAAACATTTCTTTCCTGGTCTTGTCACGATCCTTGATAGGCTGAACTGAAACAATTGATTGGATTGGTTGATAAATAAAACCTTGTATGCTATCATAAAAATAAATAACATTTGGGAACAAATTAGGACAAGGTGAATACATATGACAGAATTATTGATGGGAAATGAAGCAATTGCATTAGGTGCAATCAAGGCTGGGGTACGTGTCGTATCCGGCTATCCGGGTACGCCTTCAACCGAGGTTCTTGAGACGATTGCAAGGAGAAATCCGGGAAATATCTATGTGGAATGGTCAGTGAATGAAAAAGCGGGACTTGAGGTAGCGGCAGGGGCAGCGTATACCGGTGTAAGATCGTTAGTTACAATGAAGCAGGTCGGTCTGAATGTGGCTTCCGACCCGCTCATGAGCCTAAATTATATCGGTATTAAGGGCGGTATGGTGGTTTTTGTCGCGGACGATCCGGGACCGATTTCCTCACAGACGGAACAAGATACCCGTCATTTTGGCAAATTCGCAAAGATACCGGTATTTGATCCCTCCTCACCGGAGGAAGCCTATGAGATGATAGGGGAAGCCTTTGAATATTCGGAAAAGTATGGGACACCGGTGCTGTTTCGGGCAACAACAAGAGTATGCCATGCCTGCGTATCAATTGAAGTCAGCGAGGTTCCTGAACCAAAACCTGTGGAAGGCTTTATAAAGGACAACAAATGGGTTATCTTCCCTAGGCTATCCTATCAGAATAAGATTAAAATCGAAGCCAGAGAAGGGCTTCTATCAGAAGATTTCTCCGGCTATCAGAGGAATGAACTGATTGGAACCGGAAGGATAGGCATTGCCTGCGGTGGCATCAGTTATGCCTATGTCGCAGAAGCATTGGAAGGACACGAGGATATCTTTACCGTGATGAAGATTGCTACACCATTTCCTTTTCCGGAGCGGTTAGCCGCCCGGTTCATTCATCAGGTGGATCAGATTATTGCTTTTGAAGAGCTCGATTCTGTAATTGAGGATGCGCTAATCTATATCTGTGGGAAGAACAAGCTTACGATTGATATTCTTGGGAAGCGGACAAGCACGGTACCGAATGCCGGCGAATTAAGTTCGATGATAATTGCGGAAATATTAGATAAGACATTTGGATTTCAACTGTCAGTGCCATATTCGCAATATCCTGACAGACCGCTCACGATGGTAAGGCCGCCGGTGCTATGTGCCGGCTGCCCGCACAGGGCCTCCTTTTATGCGGTAAAACAAGCAATGAAGGGCGGGAAGGCTGTATTCTGCGGAGATATCGGCTGCTATACACTTGGGAATGCAGCGCCTCTCGATATGGTAGACACCTGCCTTTGTATGGGTGCAGGAATTACGATTGCACAGGGCCTTTGGCATGCAGAAAAGGATAGTGTGAATTTTGCATTTGTGGGTGATTCAACCTTCTTTGCATCCGGTATCACAGGGGTTATTAATGCAGTTTATAATCAGACGGATATGATTCTTATCGTTCTTGACAATGCAACAACCGCAATGACGGGACATCAGCCGCATCCCGGTATTGGCAAGACGATGATGGGTGAAATCTCACAGAAGATCGGTATCAGAGCAATCCTTGAGGCTATTGGGCTTTCGTATATTAAGGAGCTTGATCCGCTTGATCTTAAGAAATCGATTGAAACAGTTCGGGAGGCTGCGCTACTGGGAGGCGTCAGGGCTATCATTTATAAGTCCCCATGCGTCGCCATTATGAAAAATGAGAAGCATAAGTCAGTGAATAAAGATAAATGCATTGGATGTAAGAAATGTATGAAGGAGCTCGGATGCCCTGCAATCAGCTTTCATGCCGGTAAAGCGGAGATTGAGCGCGGACTCTGTAACGGTTGTGGCCTGTGTAATCAGGTTTGTCCAACAGCATGTATCACGGACGCTGACAGTACGGAGGTGGCAAAATGAAAAGTTGTCTGATTTGTGGTGTAGGCGGTCAAGGTATCGTACTTGCTTCCAGAATAATTGCAGCAGCAGCCATCGAGAAGGGGTATATGGCAAGAACCGCTGAAACAATCGGAATGGCTCAGCGCGGAGGTTGTGTCGTAAGTCATGTGCGTTTTGGCGATAAGGTTTCTTCTCCGATGATACCCTTCGGAAAAGCCGATGTGATGATAGGATTTGAACCGGGTGAGATTGTACGTAATCTGCATTACCTGAAGAAGGACGGTGTGGTAATCGTATGTAAAAAAGATATCCAGCCTGTTACTGCTTCATTATCTGGGACGGATTATACAGGGAAAGTAATGTTGGAGTATCTGAAGAAGAATATTACGAAATGTTATATTATCGACGGTGAAAAGATATGCGAAGAGTGTGGCAGTCCCAAGGTACTGAATGTGGCGCTGGTGGGTGCGATGGCGAAATGTCAAGCGCTTGATTTAACAGTGTCGGATATTGATAAGGTGTTGAAGCAGAAAATAAAGCCGCAATTTCTTGGTATGAACAGAAAAGCGTTGGAGCTGGGAGCTCAGTGTGAATAAAGAATTCAGCATAGCTGAATTCTTGGTAAATATAAGAATGAATTCCATTGAAAATTCATCCTTATATTTACAGGCGTTGCCCAAACTAATTCAAAGGGCAGGAATGCTAAGTTAGTTTGGTATTGAATAAGTGTCAGGCCTTCGTAGGCCGCAGAATGGAGATTGAGATGACAATGACAAAGGAAACTCTGGAGCAGATTAAGGTTCAGATCAGACGTGTCTTAAAAGCAGAAGGCTTCTATGCAAAATTGCTGGAGGGAGTTGAGGTGGATACCATCAATTCGCAAAAGGACTTTGAAAAGCTTCCTTTTTCGGAAAAGGATGATCTAAGAAATGCATATCCGCTTGGTTTGTCGGTTGTACCGGAAGAGGATATTGTAAGAATTCATTCCTCCAGCGGTACGACTGGTACACCGGTAATTATTCCATATACCCAAAAGGATGTTGATGATTGGGCCGAGCTTTTCAAAAGGTGCTATGAGATAGCTGGGCTTACGAATAAGGATAGAATACATATAACGCCCGGCTACGGATTATGGACAGCAGGCATCGGATTTCAACTCGGGGCAGAGAAGCTGGGTGCGATGGCAATACCGATGGGACCCGGGAATACAGATAAACAGATTAAATTTCTGGAGGATATGAAATCGACGGTACTATGTGCAACCTCTTCTTATGCTCTTTTGTTAGCGGAGGAGATTCAGAAGCGGAATTTAAAGGATCATATTTATCTAAAGAAGGGTATCATCGGTTCGGAACGTTGGGGCGAGAAGATGCGTAACCGAATTGCTAAGGAGCTTGGAGTTGAACTATATGATATCTACGGTCTTACAGAGGTGTATGGCCCCGGAATCGCCATCAATTGCGATTATAATACGGGTATGCATTACTTTGATGATTTTTTATATTTCGAAATTATTGATCCGAAGACTGGAAAGGTTTTACCGGAGGGTGAACTTGGAGAGCTGGTAATTACGACTTTGCAGAAGGAAGGCGCGCCCTTAATCCGTTACCGTACACATGATTTGACAAGAATCATTCCCGGCACATGTCCCTGTGGCAGAAGTTATCCAAAAATTGATGTTATATTAGGAAGAACCGATGATATGGTTAAGGTTAAGGGAGTCAATATTTTCCCCGGTCAGATAGACGATCTCTTGAAAGAGATTGAGGGTGCATCCTCGGAATATCAAGTGTTTATCGAGCATGCTGACGGCAAAGACCGCATGACAGTATTTGTTGAAACGGAGCTTGGTGAAGAGGAAAGAATTACTTTTGAGACTACATTAAAGGAGCATTTTAAGACAAGAATCGGAGTCGGAATTGTCCCGAAAGCGGTAGTGCTCGGAGAACTTCCAAGAAGTGAAAAAAAGACCACCAGAATATTTGATTATAGATACTAATGTTGATAGATCGGTAAATGAAGCCTGAGACGGCTTACATTACCGATCTTATCTCTGTGTGATTAGTCAGTGAATGGAAGGAGATAGTAACGACCAATTTACTCCAAGGAATTCTTTTGATATGCTCGGTCACTTCTACTTCTAGTCCTGCCTCGTTTAAAAGCGCTGCTATCTGTATATCTATATGAGAAGATGGAACCATGGCGCAGAGCGAAGTGATTCCGCTTCCTGTATGCTGAATCTTACCGAGACCAACGCCCTCACTGCTATGTCCGGAGGTCCCAATGATAATATTTTCTTTTTTTACAAACTGATTCATATCGCATTCATTTTCCATTCCGTTTTGGAGAGTCATGACAATTGTGTGATCACCGATCAGTGATTGATTTGCTTCTAGGGCTTCAAAGGTACGAATGGAATTCACTAAAACAATAACCAAGTCAACTGTTCCAATATCAGTTTTGCTGGGAACAGCTCTCATAGGGAAAGTAATCTCATGCCCATTTTCCAACATAATTAAACCATTCTTATTAATGGCATCGACCTGAGGAAGAAAGGAATCGATCAAAATCACTTCGTTTTTTGCCGACAGGTATGCTCCATACAGACATCCCATTGCACCGGCTCCAATCATTGCTATTTTCATAAAGTGAACCTCCCTACTTGACTTATCTGATTCTAGTATATTACAATAGGATTGATAAGTATAGCTCATTATTTTAAGCATAAAGATGAATATTATTCATCTATGGAGGAGAAATGTCGATTAATACCTATCAGATTTTTGTTACTGTTACGGAGCAGGGGAGTTTCCTCAAGGCCTCTCATTTACTGAATATCACGGCCTCCGCAATCAGCCATTCCATGGCCGGACTGGAGAAGGAATTTGGTTACCCGCTTCTGGTCCGTCATAAGACAGGAGTGACCTTGACCAGCTACGGCGAATCGTTAATGCCATACGTCCGCCAGGTTCTGAACACGGATACGGTTCTGCATCACGTAGTCACCTCATTAAATGGTCTGGAAACAGGAACAGTACGCCTGGGCTGTTTTAACAGTATTTGTACGACACATCTGCCAGGGCTGTTACACGGATTCAACGAGTTGTTTCCGAAGATTAAGATCCATATTTATCAGGGCTCTTATGATGATGTAATCAGTTGGTTAAAAAATGGGATCGTAGAAATTGGATTTCTCTCAACGGCAAGCGCCGAGAATGAAGTGCCGATCAGCCCATTATATAAGGATGAGCTATTATGTGTTGTACCAAAGGATTTTAAAACAGAAAATCCTACGTTCATTTCACATGATGAGATTAAATGTCAGGAATTTATTGCCCAACAGGAATCTACAGATTCGGATATTCAGAATTACCTGCAAAGGTATCGACTACAGGTCAAAATCAACTGCCATGCGTCGGATGATCTTTCGGCGGTATCACTTGTCAGCAATGGTTTCGGAATCTGTATCATGCCGGAACTAGTGATGAAATCTATGCATTATGAAGTTGACTCTTATGCACTTATGCCGAAAGGTTTTCGAACAATTGGCATTTCAAGTATAGACAAGAATGATCTATCCCCGGCTGCAAAAAAACTATATGATTTTATAATTAATGAATATAAAGAGAGGATGTGAAAATATTTCATTCCCGGTATAAAACCAATTAATGTATGTTATTGTGCAATTATTGTGGTGAAGGTAAGCATGTGCTATAATAAGTATAGACAATATTTGGGGGAGGTAGTGTGGAAAATCAAGATTTTCCACACGGCAAATTTGTGCTGTCGCCCAAATTCGCGGGTTTGCGGCAGAATGGGGAGGTATTATGTATCGAATTATTCCGGATAAAGGTAACAAATTGATTTATATTGAGTTGATAGGACGTTTGGAGATGGATGACTGGAGATTGTTTTCTCAAGATATGAAAGTCTTGTCATCGCAATTCAATATCAAGGAATTTTCGATTTTAATTTCTCTTGAACGAATGGATACAGTATCACAGGAATGTCTTCCGTTATGTATGGAAGGCTTATGTAATGCATCAAAGTATGCCGATAAGATAGCCTTTATCCATAAGAGGGTAATGCCAAGAATACAGTTAAATAAAATACTTACATTCGTGAATAAACGCTGCAATAATGCCACACAGACGAAATTATTTACTACAAAGCGAGAAGCTATGACTTTTCTGCATACTTAAGAAAAAGCCAAGCTAATTCAAAGAACAGGCATATTACGTTAGTACATATAAGGAGACTTGAAATGATAAACAGTGAGATTCTGGAGATCAGAAAACAATTTAAACATGAAAATTGTGCCATTACGAAGGTAAGTGGCTGCTATGTTGATGGTGAGAAAACGATTAAAACAAAGTTCACAGAATCTTTTCTGTGCTTGCCGGAAGAGGAGACCTTTAAATATTTTGAGATTTTTAAGAAGACATTATCGGGTTCAGTTGGGAAAAACCTTATTAATATGGAGTTTCCTACCGCCTCCGAATTCAATGGCGGTACGCAGGAAATACTTCTAAAATTAAGAGATAGTGAGCTTAAGGAGGAGTCATTACTGGAGGAGTTTTATGAGAAGGTCATTACACTATATGAGCATGCGGGAAGTTATCTGATACTAATTCTGCATGCGGCTTATGATGTTCCGGGTAGGACTAAGGATAAGCTCTTCTTAGAGGATTCCTCGGATGAGGTTTACCGATATCTCCTATGCTCAATCTGCCCAGTTGATTTAACTAAGCCGGGCTTAAGCTATAATACTGAGACCAACCAGATTCAAAAACGTATCCAGGACTGGGTGGTTGGCGCACCAAATAATGGTTTCCTGTTCCCGGCCTTTCATGACAGGAGTACGGATTTACATAGTGTTCTGTATTATTCCAAGGATTCGGAAGAGCTACAGCATGAATTTGTGAGCTGTTTTCTCGGCTGTGAACTGCCACTTTCGGCAGGAGAGCAGAAGGAAACCTTTCAGGCACTGATTAGGGAAACATTGGGTGAGGATTGTGAATATGAAATTGTTAAAAATATTCATGGTAAACTAAATGAAATCATGGAAGAACATAAGCTCCAGGAAATTCCGGAACCGTTAGTTCTGGATAAGACGGAAGTTAGAAATCTGTTTACCGATAGTGGAGTTGAGGAAGAAAAGCTTGTAGCCTTTGATTCAAATTATGAGAAGATGGCTGGGGGAAATGTATCTCTGCTGGCTTCCAATATGGCTAGCACCAGAGTGTTTGAAGTGAAGACTCCGGATGTTTCTGTGAAGGTTAATCCGGAACACTATGATTTGGTACAGACAAAAATAGTGGAGGGACGGAAATGTCTTGTCATTGAGATAACTGACCAGGTGGAAGTAAACGGTATTGCGGTAAAGGCGCTATAGGGAAGGAATCTTACATTACAGTGACTCAAATTTGAGGGGAGGAAATCAAATGAATAAAAACAGTCATCTTATATTACGGGTAATTAAAAAGTATTCTATTTTGCTTTTGGGTTCTTTGATTGCGGCCACAGGCCTTGAGATTTTTCTGATACCGAATCGCATCATAGACGGAGGTATTGTCGGCATCTCAATCATAACTAGCTTTTTGACTAATATACCGCTTGGCTTGTTTACCTTTCTATTCAACATTCCCTTCCTTTTTATTGGGTATAAGCAGATTGGTAAGACCTTTGTTATTACCTCATTATTCTCAATAACCTCGTTTTCCTTCTTTATATCTATCCTGCATCCGGTACCGGGACTTACATATGATATATTGCTGGCGACTGTCTTTGGAGGCATCATTCTTGGTGCAGGAGTCGGATTGATTCTACGATACGGAGGCTCTCTTGACGGTACTGAAATAATAGCAATCATTTTATGTAAAAGAGCAGTATTTTCAATCGGGCAGATAGTATTGATATTTAACGTCTTCATATTCAGCTGTGCTGCTCTGGTTCTTGGATGGGATCGAGCGTTGTACTCAATGCTTGCGTATTTTGTAGCACATAAGGCGGTTGATATAGTAATCGACGGTTTTGACGAAGCAAAGGCAGTCATGATTGTAACGAACAACGGAGATGAGATTGCAGATGCTATCAATGCCAGACTTGGACGTGGGGTCACCTTTCTCGAAGGAAGGGGAGGCTACTCCGGAGATGAGAAGACTGTTATTTACTCGGTTGTTACGCGTCTTGAGATTGCTAAGCTTCGTTCCATTATTAACGACAAGGATGTTAATGCTTTCGTAACGATTCATGATGTATCGGATGTTATGGGCGGAACTGATAGGAAGCGTTCCATTCATTAATTTATGATAATAAATTAAAATTACTTTTGTTAAATTCAAGCATTCCGCTGTCTCTTAATCTGCAGAGCTCCGCAGACATTGCGCTTCGATCGACGGAAAGGTAATCAGCGAGCTCTTGACGGTTAAAAGGTATCGTAAAATGATTGCTTCCTGCCCTTTGAGCTTCGAAGGATAAGTAGGCCAGAAGCTTTTCCCGTGTGCTACGCTTTTGTATGAACTCTATCTTTTGGTTCAGTATGAGATTTTTCATTGCCAGAATGCGTAACATGTTCTGAATGATTCGGTTGTGGAAATTGCAGGCGTTGGTACAGGAGGTTGTCAGACGCCGATAATCAATAAAAAGAATATCGCTTTCGGCAGTTGCAATAACACTGACCGGAAGCTTTTTTATATTTGCACAGACAAAAGTTTCACCAAACAACATACCTTGGTCAAGGTTAGTAAGAAGGGCGCGGTTCCCGTAATAATCCTCCTTGATTACTTGAGCTTGCCCGGTGAGTAGGATGCCTACATTAACTGCAGCATCCCCAATTTGGAAAATTGTCCGGTTCTTATGATAGTGAGTAGTGTGTGCTTTTAAGCAAGTGAGTAACGAAGTGAAATCTGCTTCGTCGATGCCCTCAAATAGAGTGATGGATTTTAGTGTATCATAATATTTTTTCATAAAAATAACCATGCCTTTCTTCATAGCCTGCAAACTTTTGGCCGCAGGCACAAATTTGCGTGTGAAAATAGCTTTTTATTTTCACTCTAGCTCCCATGTGCCGCCTTCGGCGGTTCTCAAATCAGGGGTGAGAAATTGTTCTTTATTTCACACTAACCTTATTTGGTTGTAAATACAACATACTTTTTTCTTTTAATATAGTAAACTCAGGTCATAAAGTCAATTAGGAAAATAATTGTTGATAGAAGTATCTGATATGAAAAATATAATATGTACCACCGCAGAGTGGGGAGTGGAGGATTATAATGATAAGAAAAATAATTAGAATAGATGAGGAAAAATGTAACGGTTGTGGATTATGTGCTGCTGCCTGTCATGAGGGGGCAATCTCTATGGTGGAGGGTAAGGCAAAATTGCTTCGCGATGATTACTGTGACGGTCTTGGCGCCTGCCTGCCCTCTTGCCCGACGGAGGCGATCAGCTTTGAGGAAAGAGAAGCAGAGGAATTTAATGAACAAGCAGTGAAGGAGGCAATCATGAATAAACAAGGTGAGAAGCTTCCCAGTGGATGCCCCGGAACACAATCCAAGATGCTTCATCCTGCAAAGGAGCAGCAAGAAAAGACAGAAGGTCATGAAAGTGTCAGTCGTCTGGCACAGTGGCCTGTGCAGATTAAGCTAGTTCCCATCAACGCCCCTTACTTTACGAATGCAAATCTTCTGATTGCAGCAGACTGTGCCGCATATGCATATGCTGATTTTCACAATCAGTATATGAAAAATAAGATTACGATCATTGGATGTCCAAAGCTTGATGAGGGAGATTACAGTGAGAAGCTGACAGCCATCATCAAGGGTAACGAAATTAAGAGTGTAACAGTAGTTCGTATGGAGGTTCCTTGCTGTGGCGGTATTGAAAATGCTGTTAAGAGAGCAATTCAAAATAGCGGCAAATTCCTTCCCTGGCAGGTAGTTACCATTTCGACGGACGGACAGGTATTGGAAGCATAAGCTGAAAACATAGAATAACGAAAGATATTTATAACCACATCGATGAATCTGGAATATTGGAATTTTCTATATGCCGGTATTCCAATCCAAATCATCAGGATGTGGTTATTTTACGTGATATTAGAAAGAGAAATAATGGTAAAATATATAATATGAAATTGAATTAATTCCCAAATATGTTATAATGAACAAAGTGACTCTAAAAAAATCTTATATTACCAAACTGGATATATGCAATACAGTGGAACAGTGGAACGATGATAAATGGTGTTAAGAAAGGTGCAGTTTTGCACTTCCAAAAGTTGAGATTAATTATAATGAAGGAGGATATATCGGACTTTTGTACTTGCTGTACACTAGCTCGATAAAAATAAGAGATGGAGAATTTTAAGACAGTTGAGATAAAAGATCTTTCTATGAATTATGGTGCCAAGGAGGTCTTAAAGGGTATCAATCTAGAGGTACATAAAGGTGAAATTATTGGTTATATTGGGACGAACGGTGCCGGTAAAAGCACAACGATTAAGATTATTCTTGGCATTGTGGAAGGCTGGCGAGGGGAAGTTAAGGTACTGGGTCAGGATATCAAGAAGGATACGATTGAGTATAAGAGAAAGATTGGGTATGTCCCCGAGGTTGCAGAGATTTATGATAATTTGACCGCGCGAGAATACCTTACTTTTATCGGCTCACTTTACGGGTTGAAATATGAAGTGGCAGATGAGAAGGCGGAAAGACTAATGATGGTGTTTGGTATTAAAGATGCTTATCAATCAAGAATTAACTCATATTCCAAGGGAATGAAGCAAAAGGTGTTACTTATCGCAAGTATGCTGCATAATCCCGACATTTTATTTTTGGATGAGCCCTTAAGCGGTCTGGATGCTAATAGTGTAATGATTGTTAAAGAAATTTTGTCAACACTTGCTAAGCAGGGGAAGACGATATTTTATTCTTCTCACATTATGGATGTCGTAGAACGAATCAGTAACCGAATCATTTTGATTAATGATGGTCAGATAGCAGCTGACGGCAGCTTCAAACAGCTGAAGGAAAGATCTAAAGAGGGTTCTCTGGAACAAATTTTTAATCAAATCACGGGTTTCAGTGAATACGAGGCACTCGCAAAGCAATTTGTTTCAATTGTAGAAGAATAAGTTGTTTGGCAGAATGGAGATTACGATGGATTTTAAACTGCTCAAAATATTAGATAAGTGCAAACCGCTGTTTCAAAGGATGGATATTGATTATGAGGTAATGAGGAGAATTCTTTATATTAAGCTTTTACTGGATGGAAGAAGAGTGCCTACGGTATTTGGCAATAATAAAAAAGGTAAGGATGCGGATGATAAGAATATGTTCCTTCGATCATTATGGATATATCTATTGATGGGATTAATTCTTTTGCCCTTTGTTATGATGAAAAACAATTATCTTTTTCAGATGAGTATTGTGTTCGGCATCGTCATGTTTCTTGTCATGACCTCTCTCATCTCCGATTTTTCTTCTGTTCTGCTGGATATAAGGGATAGGAGCATTATCGGAAGCAGGCCGGTAGGGCGTAAGACCTTAAGCATGGCAAAATCGATCCATATACTTTATTACATGCTTGCGCTGACCGCCGCACTTGTTGGTCCCGCACTTGTAGCCAGCCTGTTCTTTCAGGGCCCGGTGTTCTTTCTCCTCTTTATAGTTTCGCTGATTTTAGTTAATATCTTTTGTATTGTACTTACCACATTGGTCTATTTTCTGGTGCTACGTTTTTTTGATGGAGAGAAGCTGAAGGATATTATTAATTATATTCAGATAATCCTCTCCCTTGTAGTTATGGTGGGATACCAGCTGATAGGAAGAATGTTTCGTATTGTCGATCTAAAGATCGACTTTAAGCCCGGATGGTGGCAATATCTGATTCCCCCGATTTGGTTTTCTGCGCCGTTTCAGATGCTAAAGAAATCAGAAATCAATAATTATTTTATTATATTTTCAGCAATGACGGTTATCATACCGTTGGTATCCTTGATTATTTACATCAGGCTGATGCCTCTGTTTGAGAAGAATCTTCAAAAACTTGGTAATAACAATGGAAACAGAGTTAAAAGGAAAAGAAAATCAGAAGGGCTGTTAGTGAAGCTGCTATGCCATAACAAGGAAGAGAAGATATTTTACAGCTTTTCCATGAAGATGATGAAAAATGAACGGAGCTTTAAGCTGAAGGTATATCCAACCATCGGTTTTTCGTTAATTTTTCCTTTTCTATTTCTCTTTCAATCCCTTCAGGGTTCCGGCATTAAGGAACTGACACAAGGTAAGACCTATCTGTTCATCTATTTCTGCGGAATCATGCTGCCGACGCTGCTCATGATGACAAGATATTCGGAGAGCTATAAAGCGTCATGGATTTACAAAGCACTGCCGATTGGCAATCTAAAATCGGTGTATCAAGGAACGATAAAGGCTTTTATTATAAGAATTTTTCTTCCTGTATACGCAATTGAAGCAGCTGTTTTTGGTGTATTGTATGGAACGAGAATCATACCGGATTTATTTGCGGTTTTACTTAATTTGCTGATATTTAGTATCCTGTGTTTCCTGTTGCTCGATAAAAAGCTACCTTTTTCAATTGCATTTAATACAACACAACAGACTAATTCGGGGATGGGAATTGCGCTGATATTTTTGCTGGTGGTTCAGGTGGGACTGCATTTTATCGCCACTCTTTTTGCATATGGTGTATTCATCTATCTATGTATCAGTGTGATAATCCTTATCATCCTTTGGGAGACTGCATTTGCAGTCTCGCATTCCTAACGGATGGGCATCTCCTGTGGAAAGGAAGGTGTTGCAGTAGAGGGATCCGGTTGCGCAATCTCCGGTTTTTCGGGTACATTATTATTGTATTCATTATTCGGGTTACTGTTTTTCTCGTCATTTGTGTCTGACTTTTTTCTCATATTTCATTTCCTTTCATTTATCAGATAATTGTGAATTGTAAAGCAATTCACACCCCTGATTTGAGAGCCGCGGAAGGCGGCACATGGGAGCTGGATTGAAAAGGTAACTGCAGGATACGGAAGGATTTTCCGTACTATGCAGTTACCCATTTATATGAATGAAAGTTAATATTACTTATTGCTATTTTCATCGTAACCTATCACTACAGTTTCAATTATTTACTGCCTTTCGGTCTTGCTAACGGGAAATCCCCACTGGATTTCATCTTGCTGAAACGATCCATCATGCGAGCCTTTAAAGCGGTTGCATCATCCTTACCGATCATACCAAGTTCAGCGAATTTGTCCATAAGCTTAATTTCTGCTTTCATTTCATTTTCAATTAAGGAATATACCTCAGCCTTCTGGCTTTCTGACAGAGAATTCCACTTTTCAGTGGCTTTTTTCATTGCATCATCAAAAGCAGCTCTTTTTTCCTGTTGACTCTGATTGTTCTCTGACAGTGTTATCGATTCGGTATTTGTCTCAGCTGCAAAGGCGTAAACAGGGCTTAAACTGACACATCCTAGCATACACGCAATAGCCATACTGCCTAATTTCGCTTTCAACATATCGCTTCCTCACTTTCCAGAATAACAATGAGTAAATTAACTTTCTGAATTAGTATTTCCAACGTTACTAATGATATTGTGAATTTTTTCATATTTTTATTGGAAGACTATGCATATCTTAGGATAAAAATTTGATTTTATCTTCATTTAAGCAGCAGGACAGTATCTGGTTGACGTCTATAACAGTGACTAGTATAATTCAATTAATCCACTCGAACTTTTACCGGCACTGTGGAAAAAAAGAACATAGGAGAGCATACTATGGCACAGGTTTATACAAGGCTTGGATATTTGATGGATATCCTTGCGATTTCCGGAAAAGAATTAGCCTTGGAGATAGGTACGGATACGACTACAATCAGTAAATGGAGAAACGGTCAGAGAAAATTGCGTACTCGTTCAGACTTTACCAAAGCAATGAGTAAATACTTTCTTGGGAAGGACTTTGCCTTTCAGCGACAGAAGCTGTTGGCAATACTTCAGGATAATGGCTATGACACAGAGCATTTGTCGGAAGATTTCATTGTTGATGCACTGTCCGGTTGGATAACAGAAGAAGGGGAAGAAATCGAAGATCTGACACAACATGGGAATAGCAATAATGAGAATGTTTCAATTCAAATATATAATGGCTTTGAAGGTTGGAAAGAGGCAACAAATAGGTTTTGGGAAGAAATAAGTACCATGCAGCCGGGGCAAAAAGCATACATTGGAGATTTGGGAGATATACAATGGGATCTGGTAGAACCGGAGTATATTCATAAAATGGTAGAAAGTATTTTGAAAATCGTCAGAGCAGGCCACAAGCTTGTTATTATTGATTCCATGACGGATGAATACAAGCCGTATGTAGTGATACGGCGATGGCTGCCGGTCTATCTGTCAGAGCATGTGGAAGTACGATATATTCAGAGGAATGTGGATGAGTTATATCATAAAAGCATTTATATGATTGAAGATCATTTGGCAATCAGCAGAATGAGTATTGATGAAGGTAATGTAGAGAACATTACTATGTTTTATCGGGATCCATCAAGCGTAACTTTCTATCAGAAAGTGATGAATGCAATTTTAAATAATTCCAGAAAGCTGATCTTTGGCTCTGATTTAAGTAATCCGCTCCACATGGTGCAAATTATGGAAGAGAATTTTAAGAGTTATCAGCTGACCTATATGATTAATCCGATGCCTACCTTTCGAAATATGCCTCCTGAGCTGTTAGGAAAAATACTGGAGGATAACGGAGTAGAATCATCCTTACGAATCCTTTGTATGGAGGCTAATCAAAAACGTCGGGAAATTCGTAACAGATGTAATTATATACAAATATACGACCTGGATGAGCTGGAAGCGGCAATTCATACAGAGGCGATTATTGATTATGATTTATCAAGAATTGTCGGTAAGAATGTAACGATCAAACAGGAATATTTCCGTGAATATCTGCGGTATCTTTCTCAAATAACAAATACGGATACGTATCATTTGATATTGACCTCTTTTCGAGGTCTTAATCTTAATGTTGACCGCAGCTCCATCAGTGTACAAGATGACAGTATTGTGATAGCTTGGAATGCTCATCTGTTTGACAGGGCTATCTATTGTAAAGAACTAACAGTGGTGGGTGGATATTTTCAATATCTGAAGGATATCTGGAGCCGTATTCCGCTCATATCAAAAAATGATAAATGGACACAAAAACAGTTTAGTCGTCTACTGGAATGAGTTATTTAATACAGCCAATATTATGCCAACAAATATGTATTGATAATATATTGACATTATCGATAGCCCAATATATAATAAGTTAAAATTAAATATTGAACCCATTAAACGCGGCAAAGACGTTGTATTAGTTACTACTAATACATCGTCTTTTTTTATTTCAACCGTAAGTAATAATATGGATTTTGTCTAGTGGGTTCTAATAAAAGGAGAAATGAAATTATGAAAAGTGGAAAACTTGGTTTAGGTAGTGCAGTAGCGGTATGTGTGGGCCTGATTGTTGCCACAAGTTGTTTGTTATCGTTGGGTATGGGCATCGGCCTTTCCGGTAAAGCATTTATATTACCCTTGTTTGTCGTAGTAATACTGAATGCTTTCATCGCATTATCGTTTGCTGAATTGCATCGACTCATGCCAAATGTTGATGGAGGGGTTGGACAGTATTCGTTGGTAGGTATGGGACCTCTTGCATCCTTGATTTCAAATGTTTCAGCATATGTTATTACAATGGTTCTTGCTTCCTCAGTGGAAGCAGCAATGTGCGGTATGGTACTACATGAATTCATTCCGGCCATACCGGCACCGGTCATCGGAATCACGGTTCTCGTGGTGCTTACTGTTATTAATTTCTTTGGAGTGGATATATTTTCAAAGGTTCAGAATACGGCAGTATTTCTGTTGGTTGGCTCGCTGATCGCAATGGGTATCATCAGCTTCTTTAAACTCGGTACAGGTACTGTAATTACCCCGGAAATGCAAACAGCGCCAAGTGTTTCAGGAATCGGCGGAGTCATGAGTCTTGCAGCGATTGCTTTTTGGTTGTTTATCGGCGTGGAATTTATCATTCCGGTTGCTAAGGATTTAAAGAATGCCAGAAGAGATGTATTATTATCAATGATTATAGCACTGGTTTTATTGTTTGTTGTACAGGCGGTATTAGGCTGCGGAATGACTAATTATGTTACCCTCGCGGATTTATCCGGTAGTGCAATGCCCCATATGGTGTTTGCGGAAGCACTTCTTGGAAGCGCAGGTAAGATATGGATGGGAATTATTACACTGTTAGCAGGTATCAGTACTCTGAATACCGTTTTAGCAAGTAGTGCCAGAATCGTACTTGGTATGGCGGAAGAGGGTATGATGCCTAAATTCTTTAAAATCGAGAATAAAGCAAAGGCTCCTGTTTTTGGATTGCTTCTTATCGCAGGAGCTGATTTTCTTCTTATTGTTACGGGCTTTGTTAACTCCGGCGGATTGACCAATGCAATACTGGCAGCCTCTTGTTTCTGGCTGTTATCCTATATCATGACGCATACCAATGTTCTTATTTTAAGAAAACGCTATCCGAATGCAGATAGGAATAAGAAATTAACGCTGTGGGGTATTCCTCAAATTATAGGAATATTTGGTAATATTTATATGATATGGAATATAAGCGCAGACATGAAGTCAAGGATGGCTATTTATGAAGTGTTCGGGGTATTGTTTGCTATTCTTATCGTCTATGCCTTCACTTGGGTTATCGGTGTTATGAAGGTTAAGCCCTTTGCTCCGGTAAGCATGGATGAGATTAATGCAAATGCTATTGAATTTGAAATAAACGAAAAAGAAGCCGACACAGAAATTGCTATCTAGCATTTAGGAGGAAGTATATGGCGAAAGATATTTATACAGGACAGGAAGCACTCGAAATAGAAGCAATAAAAAGTAAAGCGAAGGATAATGGAATCGAGATGATTCGATTGGAGTTTACAGATGTATTAGGAATCAACCGCGGTAAATTAATGCCGGTTGAAATGCTTGATGAAATTTTTGAAGGTGGAATCGGCTTTGCAGCCGCAGGCATGGCCCTATCCTTTAATAATGAAATCGTATCCTCTGATTATTATGGTGATACCTGGGATGATATGAAGGTAGTGGGAGATCCATCAACCTTCATACTGCTACCGCATTGTGAAAAGACAGCATTTATATTGGGCGATCTGTATTACAGAGGAGAGCCGATGCATCAGTCTCCGCGAGGCTTCCTAAAAAAAATGGTAAATGAATTTCACAAGCTGGGGTATGATCCGATTGCTGCCAGTGAACTTGAATTCTATGTTTACAATAAGACTGATGATGGCAGGATTGAGCCTTATACGAATCACTCCTGCAGTTGTTATACCGCTAATAAACGCATTGATCCGAAAAGATTCCTATATCAACTGACAAAAACCTTTCGGAAGATGGCCTTCAATGTTTTATACATGAACCATGAATATTATCCGGGACAGTTTGAATATAACTGGAAGCATGCCAGTGTTGTCAGATGTGCGGATGAGAATGTGTTATTCAAAACCTTCAGTAAGGATATTGCGGAAACGAATGATTTAATGGTTACCTTTATGGCAAAGCCAAAGACTGCTCAGGGCGGTAGCGGATGTCATTTTCATATTTCTTTAAATGATATTAATACCGGTAAAAATATTTGCGAGGATACAAGCAAAGAGGATGGAATGGCTGATGTTCTGCGATACTTCATTGGCGGACTGTGCAAGCATGCACTTGGAATTACACCGTTCTTAGCACCGACCGTGAATTGCTATAAAAGGTATCAGCCAGATTCCTTTGCTCCTATATATATCGGTTGGGGTTATGATAACAGAACAACCTACATCAGAGTTCCTTCGGAAAGAGGACCTGCAACACGTTTGGAGATACGTGCGGGAAGCGCGGCATCCAATGCATATCTGGCACTCGGTGCGATTCTTGCAGCCGGTCTTGACGGTATCAAGAATAAAATTGAGCCGCCGGAAGTAATCTTGACAGATATTTATCACGATAAAGAAAAGCAGGCTCAGACAGAAGCGCTGCCACAGAGTCTATTTCGTTCTCTCTACCATCTGGAACAGGATAAATGGCTGATGGAGACAGTGGGTGATGCGTTAGCAGATAATTTTATTAAACTAAAAAGAAAAGAAGTGGAAGAGTTTTCTAAATTCGTTACAGATTGGGAATGGGACACCTATTCATATCACGTTTAAATTGACCTGGAGGAATGATTATGTGCGGAATTGCAGGAATAGTAAGTAAGAGGGAAATAGATATATCGACAAGTTTGCTAAAGATGTTGTCCTATATTCAGCACAGAGGACCGGATGCCAGTGGTATTGCTGTATTTGCAAAGAAGGATAAGGTTACTCTCAGGGTATCCTTAAGCAGTGAAGATAAAAAGGAAGAACTGATCAGTATTGTAAAGAAGTATGGAACAATCGAGGACAGTAACCTTGTACCGGCCGGTAAGACAATTCCGATTATGGAAATTGTAATAGATATGGATTCATTGCTAGTCCCGGAACTACATATGGCAATTAACAAGGTTAGCGGATTGGCGGTGCATTCCATAGGAAATGATATTAAGATTTATAAGGAATGCGGACATCTGGATCAGTTGACCCAGAAGTACACAATTGATACCGGTATTTGCCGCCATGGAATCGGGCATGTGAGAATGGCTACAGAAAGTGCGGAGGATATTAATGCCGCACATCCCTTTGTATCTCCTTTTTATCCGACGCTTGCCATGGTTCATAACGGTCAATTCACCAATTATTTTAATATGCGTCGTTTTCTGGAATCAAAAGGAGCAAAATTTAAGACAATGAATGATTCAGAGGCGGCTAGCCATTTGATTGCTTACGCGATGAGAGAAAATAACGGTGATCTTGAAGCAGCACTTCGATATGCAGCTGAGCAGATGGACGGTATTTTTTGTATCATTGCATCAACAGACAAACAAATTGGCTTTGTGAAGGATAAACTGGGAATTAAACCTTTGCTTTTGGTGGAAACAGAAGATTATATCCTGATGGGCTCCGAGCAAATTGAATTTAATGTATTTGATGCAAATATCTATGCAGATGAGATGGAGCCGGGGGAGGTGCGTGTATGGAATGTTTAGACATATCTTGTATCGGCAGTACAAACATGAATGCTGCAATTAAAGATGCTTTGAAAAGGGATAAAGAGTTAAAATTGATTAACGTTAATTCCATGCATAATGTCTGTGCCGGAATCATTGGAGAAGGCAGTATCATCATTGAAGACAGTACCGGACTTTATACCGGCAGCTATCTGGAAGGATTAAGCGTCCGGGTCAAAGGTAATGTGGGATGGTATGCCGGAGATGACATGATGGATGGAGAGCTTGTTATAGAAAAGAATACCGGATGTAATGTCGGTGCCTACATAAATGGCGGAACCATTGTCATCTATGGCAATACAGGAAGCCGTGTCGGGTACGGCATGAAGGGCGGTAATATCATTGTATGCGGAAATGCAGGACGCTGGGCAGGAATTATGGCTATGGGCGGAGAACTCATAGTACTCGGAGAAGTAGGGCAACGCTGTGGGGAATCCATGTATAGCGGTAAGATATTCACGAGAGACCCTGAGACGGAGTCCAAGATGGGTGATAATGTGTTTTTGGATGTATTAACCGAAGAGGAGAAGTCTAAGCTGGACGGGTTGTTCTTAAAGTATGAAATCAATGCAAAGAGCTGTGAATTCCAGGTGATTCGCCCGGTTCTAAGTGGAAGGCACGAATATAAATTATTCAAACCGGATCTGAAGCCGGAACTTGCTAAAAAATATACGGTGAAGAGAGGGTAATTACCATGGATGATAAAAAACAGCCACAGATTTATAATACGCAGAAATCTAAATGGAGTAAAGAGACCCTGTCAGAGATAGATTATAAAGCAACCTATGGAAAGTATCGAATACGTGGTTGCGCAACGCCCAGATATATGCCTCATTTTGAAGATCTGATGATCCTTCCCTCACAGCTGACGCGTATGCCGATTGATACCTACCGGGAGGATTGTGAGACAAGAACGGTTTTAGGAGCACGATTTGCCACAAAGCCACTTATAATTGAAACACCTATTATGATTGCCGGTATGTCCTATGGTGCACTCAGCAAGGAAGCAAAGATTGCTCTTGCCAAGGCTTCTCAACTAGTAGGTACAGTAATCAGTAACGGTGAAGGTGGATTACTGCCCGAGGAATTAGAGAATTCCTACCGACAATCAATACAGGTCTTAGCCAGCAGAATGGGCTTCTCCAGAAGAAATCTGGAAGTTGCGGATATGTTGGAGATTCTTTGTGGCATTGGTGCAAAGCCCGGATTATCCGGTCACCTTATGGGTGAGAAAATCAGTAAGGATATCGCACTGATTCGTCAGATTCCGGAAGGAATTGATCTTCACTCTCATCCGAGAGCAGGTGATGCCTTCGGAGCGGATGATATGGTTGTGAAGATGCAGCAGATAAGGGAAATGACAAACTGGGAGACTCCGATATTTTGTAAGATAGCGGCCGGTCGTGTTAAGGACGATGTTAAAATTGCAGTTAAATTAGGCTATGACGGAATTATTTTGGACGGCTGCCAGGGAGGAACAGGTGCTGCTCCTGTCATGGCCTCGGATCATCTTGGTATTCCTACGATGCCGGCTCTGGTTCAGGCAGTAAGAACACTGGAGGAGATGGGTGTGAAGGAGGAGATGAGCCTTATCATTTCGGGAGGCATTACTGACGGCTCTGAGCTTGCAAAGGCATTGGCACTGGGTGCGGATGCGGTTGCGATTGGCACAGGTGCGATGGTAGCCATGGGCTGCCGGGTATGTATGAACTGTCAGGCAGGAAAATGTGCGTTCGGTATCGGTACCCAGGATCCTGAACTCAGAAAAAAATTGGACATTGAAGAGGCGGCTGAGAGGGTTGCCAATTATATCAAGGGAATGACAGCAGAAGCAATATTATTAGCGAAAGCAGCGGGCAAAACAAAGCTTAAGAATCTGGAACGCGAGGATCTAAGGGCATTGACCCTTGAGGCATGTGCAATGACAGGCGTGCCCTTGGTTGGCAGCGATCTGGTAATCGGTCAGGGCTTTGGTTTCACAGCTACGAATCAGTTATAAGGAGTGATAGAAATGCGATTAATTGAGCATCCGATTTTAGGTGAAATAATAAAAGGACCCCTAGTAAGATTTGAACTGGATGGAAAATCTATGACAGGCTACGAGGGGGAGCCGATTGCCGTAGCGCTTCGAGCGGCAGGAGTGATGACGCACAGACATACCATGAAGCTTGACAGGCCCAGAGGTATCTTCTGTGCTATTGGAAGATGTACGGATTGTGTCATGATTGTTGACGGAAAGCCAAATGTCAGAACCTGTGTTACCCCATTAAAAGAGGGAATGAAGCTTCAGACTCAATATGGTGTGGGAGCCATGAAGCCTTCAGAAGAAGACGTTCTGCACAAAAAGTAGGAGAAAGGCGGCTAAAGCAATGAAAAGATTTGAGATGATTGTCATTGGAGCAGGGCCGGCCGGCTTAAGTGCAGCCATTGAAGCTGCCAGAGCAGGGATGGAGGTTACGGTTTTTGATGAGAATGCAAAACCCGGTGGACAACTCTTTAAACAAATACATAAGTTTTTTGGCTCCAAAGAGCATAGAGCCAAGATCCGTGGCTTCAATATAGGAAGGGAGCTGTTGGAGGAAGCGCAAAAGCTGGGAGTGCAGGTTATCCTAAATGCAACAGTCATTGGCATCTATCCGGGAAAAGAGATAACAGTAATGATAGAGGACGGCATACAGCACTTTCGTGGAGACTATCTTGTCATAGCGACGGGAGCCTCCGAGAACATGGTTACTTTTCCCGGCTGGACCCTGCCGGGAGTTATCGGTGCCGGTGCAGCACAGACAATGATGAATCTGCACGGAATAAGACCCGGTAACAAGATACTGATGCTTGGTACAGGTAATGTCGGTCTCGTGGTAGGTTTTCAGCTATTACAAGCCGGGTGCGAACTGACAGCTATGGTTGATGCAGCCCCTCGTGTTGGC